>Ga0307507_10000226_pt1 | contig 107590 bp, 37 predicted proteins | sample 7_EM_MG_FD_207223 | JGI IMG/M metagenome (GOLD analysis project Ga0307507, IMG submission 207223) | Populus trichocarpa ectomycorrhiza microbial communities from riparian zone in the Pacific Northwest, United States - 7_EM | ecosystem: Host-associated > Plants > Roots > Unclassified | place... | reverse complement strand
ATATTATAATAGTTTATTAATTTTATATATAATAAAAAAGTATATAAAAATAATTAGTATTATATATATAAATATATATTATAAAAAATTTTAACAAATCTTTTTTATATTAATATTTTTATAACGTAAAAAATAAAATGGAGACCATATATCAGGAAATAGAGGTTCCTTTACAGGCAAGGCGCGCTCGCTTTCTTACCCCAGTTTGGCCAAGACCCAACCTCAACCTCAACTATAAAAGGCCTTCTCCCTTACTACTTTTGCCCTCATGCTCCATCTCCTCTTTTCTTTCCCGCTACCATGCCGCCTTAGACTCTAGCTGTTAGCCGTAAGGCATTTTCCATCCCCTTAGCGTCTATACAGGTGTTCTACCCGCCTTTTCTAATCTCCGCATATTTTATACTAACGATCACCCAGCGCTGTAACTCTTCGGCCCTTTCTATAGGATATATTTATACTCTCTCCTAATATTAACGCATGCTTCGGTCCTACCGTATTCCTCCTTTCTTCTCTCCTCTCTCCTCTCCTCCTGCCCACGTTACCAATTAGTGCACCAGAATAATATTTCTGTTTATCCTCTTCTTTACCTCCACCTCTAGCAGTGTCTTAGGCGTAACTATAATATACAACTCAATCCCTATTAGAACAGCTATAAATGGCTATAAGGCTATACCAAGAACCGCCTAGCAATAGATTACGCGGGTTATAGCTACTGTAAGCTGCGGGACGCGTTAGGCAGTATTATATTACAGCATTACAATAAAGGCGAAGCCAGATACCAAAGTGGGTCCTTAGTAAAACCATAGGCTGATGCTAGTTGCTTAGCTTAGCTAAATCTACGCCACTAGAAGCTAGAAGCCCTTACCCTCCTTAGCGCCTTCTAACCTAAACCTAGACCTTACTCTTCCCTAATAATTAGAGGATTGCATTACAATTGGAGAAGCTGCTGGGCTTTAGTCTAATCCAGCCCCCTATTTAGCTAAGAAGGCACAAGTTACAGAAACATTCTTTATATGGACCTAAGACTTGCAAGGCGGAATCTAGGGGTAAACGGCCCATCTAGTAGCACAGCCTGGCTTCCAGCAAAGCTAGTATTATAATCTTGCTCCTAGCTAATAAATACTAGAGAAAATTTCGCGCATTTAATCTCCTAACGGAGACGGACTTCATACAGTAGCTATATTAGCTAAAAGGGCGCAGTAAGATAGATACGGGCGTAATTACCTAATCTACCCGCGCTATCTACCCCCTTATATTGTTTATAACATCTAGCTATAGGTAAGGGTAAAAGCAAGGCTTTTGTATATATTTAGAAGGTTAAGCAGCGGCTGTAAGCTCCACAGAGTGTGACTAAGGAAGTTCCTTGGATCTAGGGGAGAGAGTTAAGAACGCCTTTATTACTTAGAGTATCTTTTAATGCTCATAGCAGAATCACAGCACGCCCCCTACCTGTCCAACCCCAGAAACCATGGTCTTGTAGAGGATCTAACATAAAAGATTTAGTTTGCTAGCATAATCGGGTTAGAAAACGGACACATCAGCGCTAGCCCTAACTCTAAGGAATAAGGGTAGAGGAGGCACTTTACCACCAACCTCCTTAATAAGGAGGCTTGGTGTGATGCCCCTATTAGAGGCTAAATATACCAGCTTAATTGGTTGGGTCTCAATTACAGTTTCCTAATAGGCGTTAATCTTGTAATAGGATTTAAGCCTATGTAAACCTTTATACGCTACAAACGGTAATTGCTAATAGAGCGTAGATTATACATTTTGATTCGCTATTAAGCTGGTAGGGTTATTTTAGTATAGATACTGCGGATATAAGCTAGTGGCAAAGAGGGGACCAACATGGACTTAAAAGCCCAGCGTGACCCATTCTTCAGGGCTATTGGAAAGGCATAAGGCAATAACAATTCTAACAACAATAGTAGTAGCAACAGTGGCATCTTCTCAACCCCTTCATTTTCATTCAGAAATTTCACTTAATAATATTAATTTTTATACTACACCCCCTAAAAAACCGAGGGCTTCCTAGCATTATGCAATTACAGCTTCTAAGGCAAATGTGAGCAATACACCTAAAAAGAGGAGGATAAAAAAGGGGAGAGTACCTTACTTCCCTCTAATAGATAATCCTATAAGATACTTAGGCTGGTTATACAAAGGCAAGTTATTCCACATTGCCTTTTTTAAACATTCCACCTAATAAGGCATCCGCAGATCCTAAGGCTTTTGATAAGTATAAAGATATTCACGAAAATAAAAGTAACAGCTAAGACGCTAGAGGAAGCAATTAAGGTAATTTAGTAATTATTCCCTCCCTCTTTTCCCAATAACTATAAACGTGTTTAACAGCCAGCAGCAAATCTAATATTTATTAAAGATAATATAGCCAACCTAGACTTAGAACCTGAAGCTAAAGGCGACGGAGCTAGCAATACTGGCAATAAAGCTGATAAAGTTGGCAATCAACTAGCATCTTATGGGTTAGGTATACACTTCCCCCCTATATAATGGCCTTGCTTAACAATTATTAGGTGGCAGAAATAACCACAGCAATAAGGACAATAAGGATAAGGAGTTACCTTCTTTAGAGGAGCTAGAAGATCTCTTTGGCGCATCTATATATAACTATCTTAAACCCACGGCAGAATTCAATGAAATAGATAGCCTAGCTAAGGGAATTAATGTTGCGACTATCCCCTAGGTTATATAGAAGTTGGAGACCTATATAGTAACTAACTAAGACTCCTTAATAGCCAATAATACAGATAATATTGGTAAGTTATAGATATTAAAAATATCATTACTACAACCTAATAACCATGACATATAGACAATCTGCTTATTAGGGAGGAGGGTAATTTCAAGAAAGGGAATATAGGAGGCAAATTATCCTTTATGCCAAGGAAGCGGAAGCTCAAGCGGGACAATGTCACTAATTATAATTCTAACAACCCTGCTAAAGAGAGTAGTAGGGGTGGCAAGGGTGGCGAGGGTAGTAATAGTCTACATCCCCAGAAGCAATAAAGGCCACCCGCCTATAGCGAAGACTTGTCTTCTAGCCCCCCTATCCCTCCTATCCTTAACCTTAACTCTTAATACCCGTAAGTTAACTAGCAAGCGGTATCCACTCCGCGGCCCGCCAGCCCTTCACTTTAAGAGCCTATCCCCCTCTACGGCATTAAACCGCCGCATGACAAGGCTAGCAATTATACTTACAACGAGGACAAGGATGGTAATAGTGGTGGCGTTACCAATAACCAAAGCGACGTTTTAAACCCAGAGCCTACTATAAAGCGTTATACCCGGACTAAAAAAGACAAAATCAATAAAATAAGCTTGGATGATAAATGGGAGATTAACAATATTCTAGGGGAAAGAATAACTAAGTTAGGGCATAAATATAAGGTGGCTTAGAAGCCCACCTAGGTTTATAAGAGTAAGCTTTTAAATTCCAAAAATGCCCTCAAGTCTTATTAAAGACGCGTTTGGTAAGCCAAAGCTAGATTGTTATAGGTGCACTCTTTTTCTAAAGTTGCGAAAGTAAAGGGCAGGCTTGCCATACAGAAGAGACAGAGCTAGTGGCTTAGGCGTATTCTTATATTTTAGTTAGTCCTGCGGAAATGGGAAGCCGGGGTTTGCATTCAGTGGTCTAATTATTTAAGTGCATTTTCTTAAGGCGGTATTGCTGTATACAGCCGTTTTTATCCAAATTTTGCTGCTAACTTATCTGTGTTATATATATCTAATCAAAACGGAGCCTTATAAGTTGTAAGACTTATTATATTACTAGGCATTACAGCACCTATTTATTTATATTACGAATCCTCTCTTTCACTATTAACACACTTAAAAGAATTTGTTAAATTATAAATTTCTCTATACTTAAGATGTGCCAATCTACTAAGATTACCGTCTAATACAAAAAGTGCTAGAAGAGACCAAGATATTCCTTAAAGATAAATCGTATCGTCCCTTGCCCTAGCGCCATTATATAAGGCGGGCAAGCGTATCCTAACCTAATACCTGTAATACAAAGTACGGCGCAGTTTAGGAGCTTACTAGCAACTAAAGATTGTCCAGCATGTCCTAAATAAAGGATGGTTAATATATTATACTACACATAAGGATAGTAAGACTAATAGACTTATAAAGCACAAAACTTATCTTTATCAACGCCAGTAACGCCTAAGAAATAGGTAAAGTATAAATCTGGATAGAGAAGCCTTTAGATTTTTAAGCTAAAGATAAGATTTTGTAAACATTAAAAGGAAAGCCTTAAGAGTGTGGAGGAAATGCCGCGACGCTATTACTAAGGATGGATTCCGTAAACCTATAAATAAGTTTAGATAGTTAAAACTCCTAGTTTTATAAACATACCTTACTTACCTATTTCTTTAATAACACCATCCATGTGGTTATATTTGCCGTTCTAATAGCCTCCAATAATGACTCCAAACGCCCCTAGGGACTTTAATTTAGGAAATATTCCTTATTTATAACGATCCTCCACATTGTTATTGGAAAGTTCGTGAAAGGCAACATAACGTATTAAGATATAATAACAAGCCAATCTAAAGGTAAAAATTTCGTCCTTCTAAGGCGTGCTTAGATACGGAGGTTAGGCTTAAACTGAGTATAAAGCAAGAAGAGGAGATCTATCAATTAATAAACCAGCGAAGTCAATTAGCTTTACATTTAAATGTTTATCTAAGAGAATGTTATAGCACGAAATATTACCATGTATAATACCTCTGGAGTGAACATATTTAAAAATATCTATAAGCTGTAAAATCTAACGCATTTATAAAGTTTAATTGACATTACTACTTCTGTCCTAAAGAAACCTATAGAGCTGGCCGTTTGGAGCGTGTTCTAGACATATCGCCGTACAGTTATCCTTCCAGAAAAGTTCGCTGCCATAGTATTGTAAGAGTCCATTATATTAACCGAGTCTCTTATAGATCTCCTTTTTAACTTTAATAAAGCGTTAAGAATTCATATTGTTTGGAGCTTTAATAACCTTGTTTCGAAGTTTATCACAATACACAGTACCCAAAATTCCCTAGCTAATAAGATTCTCACAGCTACAGCCAGGGGGTGGCACTATAATAAGGTCCATAGTGTTAAAATAGTAAGGGCTTTAAAGGGGCGGCAAAATCCCGGTGTCTGGCTAACTAATCTATTATTTACCCTAGATTTTAGACGCTATTCTTGGATAAGATTAGTATTTATAGCAGATACACTAACCCTATGTTATCCGGATCCAGTTAGCGTAAACAACAATACATTTTCTCTAGCATTTGTTGTTTGTGCTAGTCTAGTTATAGGCTAGCTATAGAGAATATAAAGCTAAAACTATATTCACGACCTAGCCAGCCAATTTAAATTACATAATATAGCTAAAACCGAACAACAGTCCGAATAATAAAGTCGGGCGTTAATAATCAATTAACTCATATATACAACGTAAAGGCGCATAAACCGGCTACAGTTAATTTGCCTTACAAATAAGAACGAGCTATAAGAATCCAATCCTTATAAAATATTTTAGTTGGCGGAGGGGCTATATTAGGGCCTTTTCCGCTATGCAGGCACCAGAATTACAGGAATCTCTAAAAGGCAAAACCAAAGCCACCCTACATTAACTTATTCCGCAAGGCTTAGCTAGACGCCAGTCCTTCTAGTGACAAAATTTTACAGACGCTCTAGGGGAGTGCTCTTAAAGCTAGTGTACAACTTGTCTTCAGTTAACCGTGTCTCGACGGATATAAGGAGATAGTGCGCGGCCTATTATATTTACGGTATTCGTCTAGGAAGTGTCTTCGCGTAGGAATAGAAGGCAAAAATCTTATCACAAATTGCTTTAACTAATATTTAGGAGTGGAATAAGGGGACTAGACCGGACCAAACTGGGATAGACAGGACAGGATACAGCCTATTTCGGCCTAACCCCCTTCTAGCTAAGAGAGATCCTTTAATTTAAGCCAATTACTAATACACCTAATGTTGGAGATATTTAATAAATGGTGCACTGGACAAGGCTAAGGCTTTTGCTTTTTACCTTTACTCTCCTAAAGATGCATAATCAGTCACCTGCTTATGCTGCCTACTTCTATACAGAACTTATTTATTGCCTTATACTTCTTAATATACTGCTTTATTAGTATTACAATATTTTATACTTACGCTCTGTATATATTTCTCTAATTAGATGGCACTACTACTATTCCTCCCATTAGGAGTACCTTGTTGTTTAAATACTCCTCCACTTTATTCCGTTCTAAGTCACTATTAGCGTTCTTATTTAGTTCTGTCTGGTAGACTAAAAGCTTTAACCGCCCTAGATCCCCTTCCGGCCAATAGGTTAGTTATTAGCATTTTTGCTATAGACTGCACTAAGTTTTTAGGTTTATACTGCCACCCTACAAGAAAATTACTAAGAAGAATTAGGTTTTAGCCCTATGGCGGCTATACAGACGGCTTTTAGAGGTTAGCCGGCTGATCTTTTACCTCATGCCCGCCTTGGCCAGTGTAATTATTGTTCTATTCCAAGCTAGCGGCGCCTTACTATCCCAGCTAAAATCGCACCGCCAGTCAGGATGTATCTTAATAGCACTAGAAAGTTTCCTAATATATACACTTTTCATTTTAGTTCCAATCTTTCTAATTTGTAAGGTACTATACCTATAAGAGCTAGAAGAGCCCTTCCATATTAAAGTAATATAATTTCTTAAAAGGACAGACTTATGGGGAGCCTTATACACTACAATTATTAGGATTGTCGCAGCGGTAGCAAGCATAATTCTCCTATTAGTGGATAGCGTATACTTATTTCTTTTAGTAAGCAAGCCTCTTAGCTTTTTAAGATATCCCCCTAATCCAAGCAGGGAGAGTATATTATGGCCTATATTATAATCGGTGTAAGAGTTTCTATACAAGCCTAGAAGTATTACAAACAAGAAGAGGCATTAAGGCAATTAGGCGCAGAGGGTCTAGTAAGGATAGATTTAGCGTAGGAGATAACTAAAGTATAGCCATCTAAGGGAGTCATCTGTCTTTAGTGTCAAAGCTATAATCAATTTTTTTGGTTTTCTATTCTCTTTAACTGGACTCCCTTTGGGGATTACGTCTGGTGGCGATCTTAAACCTAACCTTTAGTGTATTTAATACCCAAATTGTAATCAGGATACTCCTAAACTGGCTATATATAGGCACTTGTTGCCTGCCAGTTCGCCTTATTAAATAAGGGTTAACCATAAACATCCATAAAAAGGTCAGAAGGGCTGAGTAAAAGCTATTATTTACAGACGGTAAGCAAAAGCTACTTGTATTAACTAACACTAATATCATAGGCCAGGGCAAGCCGCATTTAACGGTCTGGCGCTTAACCCTTAGCTATTAGGCACGTAACATCTACCCCACTAAAAGCTGAAGGGGAAGCCATTATATAAGTTAGGCATCAATGTTTATAGCTAGCATTACTTCAAATAAGGCCTATTTTGCCTTCTCGCGCTATGCGCTTCTACTTGTATATTCTTTTAAATATCACATATACTTTATAGTTTGCTATATGGCACACAGGCCCTCTTTATTTTAATCAACTTTTTTAGCTTTATGTAAATAGCCCCTCTTCTCTAAAATCTCATCAGCCTAATAATACCTCTAAAACTTTAAGGTAAGTTGCATATAAGCAACTTTCCATCTTTATAGTAATTATACGGTTACTTATCCTATAGGCAGCACTTTTAGTAAACATATATACGTTCTTACCTCCTCCTTCCTAGAGGATATCCTTAACCAAGCCCTTTTCTTAGTAGAAGACGCATTCTTATATATAAACACTTCTTCCCCTTAACTAGGCCCTGCAATTGCCACCTCAAGATATTACTATAGGATTTTACCAAGCGCGCGCTAAGAGACCTACCCCCTTATCAAATCTTGTACGCTATTAATAAAGGCCTCAATTTGATCTTAGACGGCCTTTATATAATAGGGCACCGTTTTCCAAATATATATTGTTTTGCCTCACGCTAGACCATATAAGGGTCCCAATTATAGCTAGGGCGAGTTAGATAACGCCAGTTAATAATATCGCGCAAGATAATCAAAAGCTTAAGAAGAAGGCTATATAATTAGTAAGATAATTACAGGGCTTATAGAAATATATTTTTACTAAATATTATCTAGTCTGGAGTAGATCTTATTATAGACCCTAAGACAATTAGTACAGACTTTAAGATAGTAGACTTATTAGTTCGCGCAATCCTTATCAAGAAACACAGCGCCGGTGGGGCTATTAGAGTCTTTAGTAACTTAATAAGGAACGTGGTTATAGGTCCAAATAAAGGTGCTAGTTTTGTTATCATTATTATAGGGCCTAGTAAAACTTATAGGCTATTTAATAGTCCTTCTATCCGGTACTTTCGCCGCTACAATTCTTAAAGTAAGCATATATTAAAGTAACGCCTCGCTTAATTAAAGAGAGAATTCCACTTTTACACTTAATCTAAGAGTCGGTTCCAAGTTAATGTTAATAGATAGTAACGGCACACCAATGTACGGATATATTATTTATAAGATCGGGTGGCTAGCCTTATATTGCTATAGGAAGCTAAGGAGATCTATAAATTTAAGGTCTAAAACTGATATAGTATTAGAATAAGAATCTGATAAGGCATCTATCTTTAAATAAGCCATTATTAAAGTTTAGGGATAAGGTTTCCAAATTATTTATCTTTTATATATCCAATATAAGAGCGCTTTCTTTTTACGCTAAGTCTTACTCTACTACAAATAAGTGACTAGTTATTAAGAGTGGAAGAGTTATATATACCTAGTATTTAGTGCGTGGCCTAGGCATACATAGTTTACAGAGTCTAAGTAGGTAGAGTACTTCCTAGGTCTAGGTCCGTATCAAGGCCTAATAAGTAACTCTCCAACAAAGGAGCATATATGCTTTATAATAGGCCTTGCTTTATTAAGAATTAGTAATAAAGTCATTTAAGATAGAAGAGTTTGTCTACTAGTGGTGAGAGTAATCTCTAAAAACTAACGTTTCTAAAACAAGGAAATTAAGGTGCTAATTGAATTAGCCTTATAAAGTGTGACGGGCTCGTATAAATGCTTCTGAACCGAAGCTTGTAGATTGCTACTATATAAGAATACTAAGCTAAGGAGAAGAAGAAGTCTGTTAGAGATTGGTAAGATATAAAGGGGTCGCCAAGGCGCTAGTAGTAAGCGAGCCAATGGCGATTTTCCATCCTGGGGATAGAAAATCCTAATTGGTTGGCAGGAGTTAGGGTCCACTGAGTATGGCAGGTGGCGTTGCCCTAGCACCGTTATATTACCCTTTCCTCCCAAAAAAGCCTGCCTTTAGGCGTTGTCCGAGCTCCTTATTATTATCTAAATTGTTATAGTTATCTACCCCTTCTTCTTAGCATTTAATCCAGCTTTTTAATTGGCGTGGTGGTCTAGGGAGGTTAGGGTGGGCTAGGTGGAAGTCCCGTAGCTTATGGGGAGAGTACTTAAAATTAGATGCGGGGTACTATTCTGGATCTTCGTTGTGACCTACCTAGCTCGCACGGTATTTTAGGGTACTGCGGTCTTTCTTAACTGCTAAGATCTCTTTAACTTCCTATTTTTTATCCTCTGCAATCTGAATTGGCGGTAGGGGGTCGTTATACTGTCTAGGCAATGGGTTGTCTGTGGCCTTCTGCAGTCGGTCTAGAGAGAAGATAGGGTGGATCTTTATTAACTTTGGTAGCTTAACCTTAAAAGAGTGCCCTACCTTTTTAGGGATCTTATAGGGGCCAGCCATTTGGTGGTCTAGCTTGCGGCTCGGCCTCTGGGTCTTTTAGTTCTTTGTTGACACCCATACCTTATCTCCTATGTGGAAGTCTACCTTGTGATAATATTGGTTTACGTCGGCCTCTTTCTTCTCTTATGCTTTTTTTATAATTACTTGGGCAGTCTCCCAGGCTCCGTGCATTCTCTTAGTGAATGTCTGGGCCTCTTTATAGCTGAGGCGTTCGCGGGCCGTTATAGGTTTTATAGGTCTATCCCAATTAAAGGATGTTTGTGGCTTGTATCCATAGATTAACTCAAATGGCGACATTCCTATACTATTATAAGGGAGCGTAAGCTGTGCGTAGTCTATTATAGGTAGTAGTTCCAACCAGTTGTCCTGGTAGTAATTAATAAAGGGGCGAAGTTATTGGTTGAGGTACTGGTTTATAATCTTGGTTTGGCCGTTAGTTTAAGGGTAGAATACGGTAGAGAGCTTAATCTTAATCCTAAGGATGCGGCAGAATTCATCCCAGAAGTCCGATATAAATTAGGGTCCATAGTTAGAGATAATTAACTTGGGAGCGCCATGGATCTGGTAAATATTATTAATATATATACGGGCCATATCTTTTGCGGTTGTAGTCTTGAAGCAGGGGAGGGAAATGGCTTACTTACTTAGTTAGTTGACTACCACAAAGGCCATATTGTAGCTATATTTGTCCTTTAGGAATGATTTAAAGTCTATTATAACATGCTGCTAAGGGCGTTTAGGAACTGGCAGTGGTCATAACCATCTAGGGGTTTGATCCCTGGGGGTATCTGCCCGTTTGCAAGCATGACAATTCCTAATAAACCGTTCTATATTGGACAGGAGTCCTCGCCAGTAGTAGCGAGGCGCTAGTAGTTGGTGGGTTTTGTCTTAACTAGGGTGCGCTATAGAGACTTAATAGTGGGCTTCACGGATTAGCTCCATTTGTAGGTTGTTAACGTCTGGAACTATAAGCCGTTCTTAGTATAAGAGCAGTCTGTTTTCCATTTCTAAATTAGGGTTGCCTTCCGTAGCTTAGTTACGGAGGGCTTTTAGGAATTTGGCTATGCGGTTTGCGATTAGAATGCGGTTAATTAGTCCTATTAGTTTATCTAGGATCTCTCCTTCTATAGGCGCCAGCTTATTCTGTTTAGAGTTTAGTTCCTTAAGGATATGTAGGTCAAGCTGTTCGGGACGGAGGAGGGTATGTGTCTAGTACTAAGCCTTTAGCTTATCCTGTGGTTCCACGTCCTGTTCTCTTTGGGTAAGGGCATTAGCTTTAGAATTTTGCCTACTGGGGCGGTATATGATTATAAAGAAGAATTGGGAGAGTATTTTAGCCCACCTGGCCTATTAACTGGTAAGCTGCTTTGTTGTTATAAAATACTTAAGGGCTTTATAATTAGTATAGATTTTAATTTAAGAGTCTGTGCTTTTAAGCTCTGCGCGCTACTGGGACAACAATTATATAATAGCCAGTATTTCCTTATTGTGTACCTTATAGTTATACTCAGCTGGGGCTATTGTCTTCAAGAAAAACGCTATAGGGTACTACTTGCTATCTAGGTATAACTGTGAGAGAACTCCTACTACTACTCTGTTGGAGGCGTCTGTTTTTAGTATTAATTTAAGGTTTGGGTCATAGTGACGGAGAATTGGGGAGGAGGTAAGTTGGTTCTTTAACTCCTTAAAAGTTTCTATATAGTTATCGTTAAAAACAAAAGGCGTGTTGTTCTTTGTTAGTTGTATAAGAGGCTTAGCCACAACCCTATAGTTATGGATAAACTGATGGTAGAAGTTACAGAAGCCTAGAAAGGACTGGATGCCTTTTATAGTGCAAGGGGGTTTCTAGTTGTGTATTACCTTGACCTTCTTAGGGTTAACTTCAATTCCTTCTGTGCTAATAATAAACCTAAGGTACTTTGTTCGTTTTACTCTAAATTTGCATTTCTTAATGTTGACTTGTAGGCCTATATTCCGCAGCCTCTCTAGGACCTTTTTAACGTGAACTTGGTGCTTAAGTTTATTGTCTAAGTATATAAGAATGTCGTCTAGGTATGCCGTACAGAATTTGTTAAGGTAGTTAAAAAGAACATTATTTATGTACCGTTGGTACGTGGCTGGCCCATTTGTTAGTCTAAAAGGAAGAACTTTACATTTATAAGAACTGTAGCGGGTACGGAATGTTGTTAGATCCTCTGATACAGGGTCCATCCTAATTTGGTGGAAAGCTTAGCGGACATTAAGCTTAGTAAAGATTTTGGCTTAGCTTAGATGTATAAGGGTCTCGTTAATTAGGGGGAGAGGGTAACAATCTTTTTAAGTAATGGCGTTTAGTTTCTGATAGTTAATACAGAAGCGGAGGCCTTTATTAGGTTTCTTTATAAAGAGGATAGGGGAAGTAAAAGGGGCCTAACTTGGCTTAATAAACCCCTTATGGAGGTTATTAATTAAGTACTGCTTGGTTGCTTTTAGTTCCTCTATAGTTTGCTGGTAAAGGGGGCTATAGCCTAGAGAGTTGTCAGCCTTTAGTTAAATCTTATGATTATAGGTTTAGTAGGGGGGCAGCATATCTAAGGCTGCTTTTGAGAATGCGTCTCTATGGTCTAGGAGGTATGTAGGGAGGAGGCGCTTGACTAACTCCTTGTTAGTTTCCTCTACTGGCCCTTCTTCCTTCTCATTAATAATCCAGTTGATTTCATATAAGCTGGTTATAAAGACCTTGTTATCCTTCTGATATATATTAAAGTGGAAACCTATGGCGCTAATTGCTGTGATATCTACTATAGGGGGGTTATGTGGTAGTAGGGGTGTCCACGGCCTTGGGGGCTTTTGGTGTATTAGTGTTGTCTTTACTCCTTTTAGCTCTTGTTGCATCTTTTAAAGGTTATCCTCTAAGTCCTATTAGTATGTCCTCTTCCCTATTGGCCAGATCTCCACAATTTGGAAGTTGTTTATGTCACTGTCCGTTCCACTTCTGTAAGTAGAGTCCTCCTTGACTGCAGTCCTTTGGGGGAGTATCCTTGTTAGTATGGATTTCTTACTGGCCTTATAATGGGCATCTTCTTGAGTAAAAGCTAGGTCGCGGTCCCTAACATCCTGCTAGTAGGTAGGATCGGCCTTTGCGGCTAATGTCTTATGGTTGGTACGGATCTCTCTAATAAAGGAGGGTAACTTTGGTCTACTCTCTAGCCAGACGAACTGTCTTTGTTAAATATTTAGCTAAATATTAAAGTAGGACATCTATTTTTGGCTAAGGATTATGTTATAGGACCCTAGGTCTAGGATATAAAAGGGGATACCAAACTGGTGTTGTCCATTAATAGTAATATATAGCTTTAAGACATGGGTAACCGGCTTACCGGCTTGGCCGTTATAGCCTTTTACTTAAATAGGCTTCTCTAGTTAGGTAGCATTTACATTTAAGAACTTAGCAACGTTATTTGTATAAGCAGTGTTTATAAAGGCAAAGCTATTTGCTCCAGTGTTAATAAGGGCAGTTATATTAACTCTATATCCATTTTAAGATACTGTACATAGAACCGTAAAGTGTTTTCCACCTATTAGCTGACTTAGATTAATCTCTTTAAGATTAATAGGATACCCTAGGGGGGAGTCTTTCCCTAGGGTTCTTCTTTTCTTAACTTGTTGGGCATTTTTTCTTCCTCTATCTCCTTAATATCACCCGTATCCTTTAGCTCTGGGTAGGACATGGCAAAGTAACTATTCTTTCCATAATTAAAGCACGTGACCGTGGCAGGGTCAATTAGGGTGTTGTAATAAGCATTGGTTAAAGGTATGGTACGTGGTGGGTCGGGTGAGGTTTACTAGTAGGCAGTTATGACCGCTTTTGGTGTAAGGGCGGTTATAGTTTGTCTTCTAATGCTAGCTCCCGTTGGTATAGCGGATAGGTTACGGTTGCTATGGGACCTCTTTGGTTAATTAGAGCGAGTATTAATTCGTTTTAGTTCTGAATCCAGCGACGAATATTGGGCTGCGAGTCTTTGGTAGGTTGGTAGGTTATTTAAGGCTACTGCGATCTTCTCTTATAGTTGGACCGTTAGCTTGTTGTATAGGTCCAAATAATAGTTCTTAGGGGGAACCTGGCCTTTGCCTGCTAGGTGTAAGAATTAAGTCTGGAACTCAGTAAAGGATTGGTTTAATTTTATCATTAGGTAATTATAGTTGTAACGGGCATCCTGTACTTTATTTAAATTAATATAGATAGTAGCTAGGTGCTGTATTATCTTATTAACAGATGTAAACCGAACAGGTGACTTGTCCTTGAACTTGGCCTAAAGGTGTTGCTGGGCGTCCCCAATGGTTCAACTGAAGAGGTAGAGCATTTTAGCTTCTTTAGAGGGGAAATAGTTGTGGTTAACATGAAGCTTTCCTTATATCTGGATTCTCTAGTTCTTAAAGGTCGGGTCTATGCTGTTTAATAATGGTGGGGGGTCAGGGAGCTTGACGGACTTTAATTGCTTTGTTATTATATCCGTACTCTCTGGTGTATTATATTTAGTAGAGTGAATGGGTTAACTAAGGCTTTATAAAGGGGAGGCTGGGCTATTTTATAAGGCAGTAAGGCTTTTTAGGATCTCCTTTAGAGTCTCTTGTGTGCTTTAGGCTTAAAGATAATTGACCTTCTAATTGGCTGCAAGGGCACGAATCTGCTTATGTATACCTGTAATGTTGTTATTGTTTTTAATTTCTAATCCTAACTGGACCTCGTGTTCCTCTTGGGTAGAGGCAGGTCTTTTGGATGAGCTCACTTTAGGTGCCATCGTCGGCTTCCTAAGGTTTGTTGGAATTATATAATTTGGTTTTGATTCTGGGGTTCTTTTATAGGTGTAGGTTAAGTATAGTCTGGCCTATAAAGTGGGATATTGTTAGGGCCTTCTCAGGCGTAGTAGTGTGGGTTTTTTGATGTCTAAGTATAATGTATTAACGCGTTGTTGCAGATAAAGGTTTTTTTAGGGTGGGATATTATTAAGGCCTTTCTAGGTAATGTAGGGAGAGCTTAGTATAATGTGACGGGCTTATATAAATGCTTCTGAACCGAAGCTTGTAGATTGCTACTATATAAGAATACTAAGCTAAGGAGAAGAAGAAGTCTGTTAGAGACTGGTAAGATATAAAGGGGTCGCCAAGGCGCTAGTAGTAAGCAAGCCAATAGCGATTTTCTATTCTGGGGATGGAAAATCTTGATTGGTTGGCAGGAGTCAGGGTCCACTGAGTATGGCAGGTGGCGTTGCCCCAGCACCGTTATACAAAGTTCCGTCACAGCCGCTGTTAGTCCTTATAGGTGCAAGGCAGACTTCTACCAACTTTGAAGTTTTAGAAGGAGGCCCTTTGGCGTTATTTTATACAACTTTAAGATGGGTGCTGCTAAAATACATAATAGGAACACTTCAGGTCCCACGCCTAGGAAAATATCTATCAAAAAAGTGCGTGCTTATAGCCTCTTACTGCGACTTTGTTTTAACCGCTTTGCCAGGAATACCATATCCTCTTATAGTAAATTATAACACGATCTAAACGCATCAATTTGGTATAAGAGTAATGGGTATATATTGTTATTAAATATCGCCCTCTCTTTCTCAAGTTGTTTAATTAACCAGTTATTTGATTTAATAGACTTTAAGGACATAGCAGAATTAAAGATAAACGGATAAGGCTAGAATGGGATAAAAGCTAATAGGAGCAGACTGGATAAGATAAGGATAAAACAAGACTAGGGCAGGATAAAGATAACAACTAGACCAGACCAGACTAGACCGGACTAGACTATATGGCGGGAACCCAAGTTTAAACCAATTACGGCTGCATCCTATCTTGTCTCATTTAAACGGCGCACCTAATGCTACACACGTATCTCTTTCCCTTTAATCTATAATATCCACCTTTACTACCGCATATAAACCGATGCAGTTATATTAGTTCTGGCGCGACTTTAATAGTTAAAATAAGAATCCCGCATGCAAGCCCTCGCAATGTCTCCGTAGTAGTGGTAAGAATGTAACTAACGGCGTAAGCTCTGCTAAGCTCCCAAATACAGGTCTTAGCTCTGTTTCTATAGTTACGGCAAGATCGTACAATATTTACTTAGTCCTCTGCCATATCGGCACTAGTATTGATATATATAACATAGCGTCTCCTAGAATGAATAGGGGAAAGTATTTGCGTGGCATATTGCATTACTAGGTATAAAGAGGGCGGGTCTCGTTTAAGAACTAATACTATTAACCTTCTCTACACTTAGCTCCTCACTCTATACAATCAGCTTATTACCAATTTTATACTTTAATTTAGCACTACGTTACCAAAGCTTTATAAAGTAATAATGCTAAACTAGCCTAAGGTTATAAAGCAACCCAAGATGTCTCCAGATACTACTCTAAGCTATAGAAATCCGCAAACGCCTCTTCCTAGCCTAGTTATACCGCCCTTAGACCTAGTTACTGTCATTCACCTCGCGGAGCTGCTTAAGGACGTATTAAAGGTAGTAAAAGCAATACTTAGCGCTATAAACACTCCTAAGGCTACTAAGCCTTAAGCTACAGACAGTTTCTAACCTTAAGAACCAAAAGCCCAAGCTTTAAAGGTGGAGTATAGAACAGTTAATGAAATATATGTCCTGTGTAAGACCAAAAGTATAACCCTAGCTAATTTGCCGTATGTAGCTAGGATAAGGCAACCTTAAAGTACAAAATAGTTAAATCCTCCATAGTACCTTCCGAGGTAGATGCATATAACAAATATATATTTATTATTTGTATACGCATTAGTAAGCACAAAAATAGCTACCGGATTTATGTTACTAATAGCGAAATAATAGACAAGAAGACTAAACGCATAATACACTTTATTAACGTTAAGTCTAAAGGCCTGCGGGACATACTCAGGTCCGTTCTATAAGGTGTAAAGGGAACTTTCCTTAAAGAAGACAAACCTACGGTATAAAACTATTTATTAGACTTTTTAATACCCTAAATTGACTACTAACTTAAGACCAGGTTAAGCGGAATCTGTTATACTACTTCCTCCCCGAGCTAAAAGCTTATAAGGGAGCCCTAGAGAATAGCGCCCACCTTAACCTCTTAGTGAACTATATTAGGAATACATATGCCTTAACAAAACAGCGCCTTATATTGCTACAAGATAGCGGAGAAATTATATTCAATCTACTTTAGACTCTCTTTAAGCCAAATAAATTGGTATATAGGAAATGCTATAGCACCGATAAGCGTAGATGTATAAGATTTAACTCAGGCGAAGTGAAAAGGGATAATAAAGGAGATAAATACTTCCGCGTTAAAGGCTAGTATTTGGATTTCAATAGCAAAACATTTAGTAAGGCTTTAACCACAGCTGGTATTTGGATGTTCTAGGGGTCGAAGCCGATACACAGCCTCAGATGCTTTCCCCTTAAATACCACCCTAACACAGAGGAGGAGAAGCGAGAACTTGCTAATAGAGGCTATAAATGTATTTCATTAATAGGGACGCACCACCAATAGCATAAAGGTAAAGCCTTTTATATAGAGAAAGGAAAGCCGACCAAGTTGTCTGTTAATAGTCGGATTATAGTCAACCCAGTACTTTTCTGAGAGTATAATCCGAACTATATTAAACCTAGCGTCAATAAACTGTAAAAGCACACAAACAGCGACATGTATGTATTTGATTTTGCTAAACTATTTAATAACCTGGCGGAGAAGAAACTTAATAAAGTTAAGAGTAATAGCAAGGAGCCTGCAGAGTTGAAAAATGATAACTTGCTCATTTGCAGTCCAACTATATTAGGGTTTAGTCTTAATAATAAGTTCTAGTATAAGTTCTTAGATTCGCGAGCTAAGAAGACTGCAAAGCTAATTTAATATCCCATAGTGGAGTTTGCTGTTAACAATATCAGCGACATTAAGTAGAACCCTCTCTCCTTTTAGAACCTTGCCATTCCAGAGGACTGGAAGGAGCTTATTTAGGCTCTTACAGCTTCTCACATAAAGAAGGCTTAGTTTGATAATTTTATACTAGGCAAAGGACGTGGCCTAATTATGCTACTATAGTACGAGCTCCGTTCTGCTTTATCCTTAAAGAAAACTAACGCAGAGTATTAGTGGTCCTACTGGAGTTGGCAAGACCTTGACCACTAAAGGACTTTTAGAAGAGCTATAAAGGCCACTTTACACGGTACGCCCTACTTATTTAAACTGCTACTATTTGCCTAACTCTTCTAGTTATCTAGTGGAGACCTAGCCACTGAACTAAAGTAGGTTAAAATCGAGCTTTCTTGTGCTTTCCGGCAGACGTACACGTTAAACACCTTGACACCCTCTACTTTGACTCCTATTACGTCTCTTATTCTCCTCTCCAGGGCCTTCGCCCTGAGGCTAGTTTTTACAAAAGTTAGAGATTTTAGTCTCTCCTTCCCCTAGTCTTCTAACGGACTGTACATCTCGTACCTGTTTGGTGATATTGTGACCTTGTTTTGGGCCTCCAGTACCGCTGGTTCTTATAATAGGATGACGTCTGTCTTCCTATCCACTGCCTATGCTAAGAAGGCCGCTTGGGCCTGTCTTAACCTGGCCATATTATTGCCCAGAATGTTTAGTTCCATTCTGTGGGGCCTTTTCCTTTGTTAGACCTCAACCTGGCGGGGTTAGCCTTCTTAGCTTCTTTTACAGTTGCCTCTTTAACTTTTGCTTTGAGATTGGCCTTAACCTGTTTCCTCTTCGCCTAAATAATCCATTTACTTAGGTAGTGCCACTAGTCTCCTGTTCTTCTTGGTCTAAGTGGGTATCTTAGGTCTGAGCTCTTATGTCCGCCTAGGCAAGTGGCGTATTTTATTTCTCTATTACATGCCCCGTGCTCTGCCTTTCCGCAGTTTTCGCACTTGCTTTCTTTTCTGCAAAGGCCAACATGAAATGACTTGCAGTTCCTGCAGAATCTTGGCCTAGTCTTATCCGTGATTTTTACTGCACCAACTCTGTCCCTAAACAGCGTGGTGTTTCTTTTGACCTTTGTGGCTTCGCTGGTGAAGATAATTATGTTACACTTCTCCTTACAGCTGGCTAACTTGATCACGTATACCTTCCTAATGTCTGTGGGTCCTTGGTTCTTCTCCACCTTATATCTCACATTGCTTTCAGCAAGCGCAGCCTAGCTGCCCTTCACCATTCTTAGCCTCATTACCCCTCTAAAAAGGAACTTGTTCCATCTCTCTCCTATCTGCACAACTATTACCCCTATAGCTGCTTTGATGATCTCCTGTTTATTAACTAATAACTTGGCGGCTTGTTCCGACTTAACTAGGATTGCCACTGCGTTCCTAGTCATGTTGGCCTGTACAACTCCTTTATTCTCTTCTTCTGTTAGGCAACCCCTAACCGCGTATTTAACTACTACTTCGTCTGGTCTTGTTCCCTTAAATTATAGGAAAATATGCGTGTCTTTCCTACTTCCTGCTTTCGCCAACGTTCCATTGGCAGCTTTTTTCTCCTCTAACTGGTTCTAAGGTCTGAAGCTCTTCTTCAGTATATGCGTCTAAAGGGGGGTAGCTGGCGTATGGGCACTGTCGTTTTTACCTTCCTTCTTTTTACTCGTTAAAGCTGCGTCGTTGGGGGCCTCGCCTCTGTGTGCGTCTTCAACCAGCTGTGGCTTGCGTGCTTATGTCTTCTTCTTATTGGAGGGTACTGACGACTTACCGCCACTTTCTGGATCCTTTTTGCCCCTCTTTTCTAGGGGAGTCTGTCCTGCCCCGAAGGAGGAGGTTTAGTTAATCGCGTCCGTGACTATCGTGAAAACTTTCTTCATGGTCTCGCCTAAGTTCATTTGGGTCAACCTCTCTATGTTCTGGAAGTCGTTGGCTAAACGTTTAGCGAACGTTTTGAGGACTGCTTCTTTTCTTAGCCGTAATTTTTCTTTGTTTTCCTGGATGGCTAGGAGGGATCTCAGTAAGGCTGAGGGTTTTGGTTCCTTTGGAGGCAGCTTGGTGGTTTCTCTCCCTGTGCCTGTCTTAACTGTCCCTTCCATAGCCTTTCCTGTAGCTGTTTCTTGACCCGCTGTGACTATATGTCCTACTTTCTCCTGCCTAGTTTGGAGGGGTTTGTCCTCTTCCCTAAGGGGTTCCGTGTCCGCCTCCTCCTTAACCATGGTTATTACTTTGTCCGGGCAGGGGGTCCCCTGCGGGTATTGGGAGCTCTTGTGAGATAGGAACAGCTTCCTGACTGGTGTGTCGTCTACCTGTACCGATCTCCGTGGAGTTGGCCTGTACGGGGTGTTCTCAATTGTTACCTCTGGGGTTCTTGGTCTTCCTGTTTTAGCCTCTGCTACGTTCTCTCTCATTTCTTCGTCCCAGCTGTGGTGGAAGCGGCAACTTCCCTTGCAGCTGGCGCTGTTATAATGATCTATTATGACGCAGTTCTTGCACGACTCCTTACAGTAGTTGCATCTCTCTTTAAGTCTTTTTTTGAATGTCTAGTTCCCGTGATATTCTTTTCCTCCTCCGCATCCCTACTAACATTTGTACGGCTAACCCGTTATGTCCATCTCCATCTTTCTCTTGACTTTGTCTTTCTTTTGTGGCTTTCTTTATAATTAACTGTGATTTAAGCAGACGATATAACTTATTCTATAGTGTTTTCTTTTTATTTAAATCATTTCTCTGCTTATAGTACACAGCGGTTGTTCATCTATTCTAGTGTGGTGGGGAGGGGTAGTTAGGTTATGCAAGAGGGCTCAGACTTGTGGCTACGCTTATAGGGCTGTTTATATAGGAACTTCTCCAAGTATATATAAGGGGTCTTTATGTAGGAACTTCTTCAATATTTCTAGGTCTGGGACTTATATATTTCTTTTTTTTGTAGTTCTGGTATTTTCCTAACATTTGCTTCCTATTTATATGCTAGGCGTTAATAGAGGGCGCTAGGTTAGATCACCCTGCTTACACAATTACTCTGCTTGCACGATCACTTTACTTACACAATTACCCAGCTCGTATGATTACCTAGCTCGCATGATCACCCAGCTCGCACAATTACCCAGCTCGCATAATCACCCAGTTTACATAATTATCTAGCTCGTATAATTACCCAGTTCGCACGATTATCCAGCTCGCATAATCATCCAGCTCGTATAATTACCCAGTTCGCATAATTATCTAGCTCGCACGATTATCTAGCTCGCATGATTACCCAGTTTGTATAATTATCCAGCTCGCATGATTATCCAGCTCGCATAATTACCTAGTTCGCATAATCGCCCAGCTTGCATAATTACCTAGCTCGCAGGATTGCCTAGCTCCTACGAGCACTATGCTTACATAGTTACCTAACTTGCACGATTACCTAGCTTATAGAATTAGCCAGCTCCTATAAGCATCTAGCTTGCATAATTAAAGCCGAAGTTATTAAACCTATTAATACCCTATTTACACGCTAGGCGTTAATTAGAGGGCGCTAGGTTAGACTACCCTACTTATACAATCACCTAGCTTATAGGATCCCCTAACTCCTATAACCTCCTGGCTTATAGGACCAAAGCCGCAGCTATTAAATTTGTTAAGACCCTAGCTATATGTTTAGAGGGCGCTACGCCCAACTACCTAGCTCGCTATTTTTATAGAATTCCTTAATTAATCAATGGTGCCTATTTAGAAAATGTTTCCCAATCTCTTTCTATAATAGAAATTTCTTATTACACAATTCTATAAGGAGATTCCCTTCCTTAACTATCCATACCGGCTCTTTGGCGCGAAAAATAACGTTATAATAGCGCTAATATACACCCTATGTTCTCCCTAGTAGGGCTTTTACAATATTATTCTATAATAAAACTATAAGTAACACCTGGTAACCTAGCTCTATAAGGGTTATATCTTCGTCGGCTGTCTATACGCTAGTTTTAGACTTTGGCTCCTGTAAGGCTTTATTTGCAATAATAATCTTTAAAAAATGTCAGCAAAGCTATTAGAAGTTGCATCTAAGAAAAGAAACTAACCGGTAATATACGCCAAAACTCTATATCCAGGTTATAGTGTTATGAGCAATCCCACGTATTACTTAACCTGGTAAATATAAGTAACATATAGCTTTAGTAGGATAAGGTATAAGATATATATAGTTAGATATATCTCTGAAATTTAAGCTAGCAAATATAGCACCTATTTAGTAATATTTATAAACAGAAACCGCTCCTGCCTTAAATAGTATATAATAGCTTTATCTTCCTTTGTCTATTTACCATTTGCTCTAGCATTAAGAAAAAGGCTGTAATATTTCTACTTATAACCTAATATTGGTCTGTTAAACTTAGATAAAATGCTATCCCAACCATCACCATCCTTAAAGGTCGTGTTTATTAACTTAAATTATTACTTAATTAACTAAGGCTTATATGCGGATGCTAAGGGCTTGTTGTTTATGTAAGGGCTGGTCAAGTTACACTTTATAAAGCGTTAGTAGAGCCTTACTAGGGAAAGACTAACAATGTAAACTAACAGTCTATATGGTCTTTAGAGAGCTAAGTTAATTAATATTAAGTAGGTAATTGATGCTGGTAGCTTTAGATTAACTATTATTAGTAAGACCCTCGCTAGACACTAGACTGGTCGCTCTCCTTAACTTATTAGGAATATCTGTAAAGTAAGCTTTATCATCTAAATTAGTAGGTTTTATTAACATTAAATATAATAGTAATAGATTGCATTGCCAGAGTAATTAATCAAAGTGCATCTTGTATTAAAGCTATAAGAGGTGTAGCAGGAGCGTCAGCAGTAATTAGGAGGATATTTAGCAGAATATATCCATTTAATAGAGCACTAGGCGGCTAATAAATGCAATAACGCCACTAGTACAGCTCCCCCTTAATATATAAGCGCTGTAATTTTAAGAATTTTAGGTGCATATATGTAAATTTATACTACGGTACAAGCAGATTTATTCAGAGACTGGAGGACCAATTTTAATTATATGCCAAAATCTCAACTCTAAGCTAGATACAAATAACTACTATTAAAGGTCTATAATATTAACAAGTTAATATAGCTGACTGAATTTAACGGAACATAGTAAGTCTTATAATGAAGTAGGGTAATTATTATAGGCTTATAACAAAAAGCGAGATGCAAAGCTAAAATAAGCCCCTTAGAACATAAAGAGAACCAGTAAACCAACTAAAGGTAAATATGGGGTTAGGGTACTCGGAGAGGCACCAATATAGTATTATCATGCAGAAGGCGGAAGCGGAGACTAATAGCGTTAGCCGGTTTTATATCGCTAGCGGTTAATCGGGTTAACGTAGTTAATACGGTTAATAGGGTTAACGGAGTTAACGGGGTTAATAGCCCCACTTTAGCAGGCGGCACTCACCTAGTAACACCAAACTTCTCATTTTAACGCCACCATGTATAATAAGTCTTACCGCTAGGTCTAAAGCTAGTAATATATAGGCTGTTGCCGGATATTCCAAAACTTAATAGAAGCGGTTTCTGGTAAATAGGGATATAAGCACAGCCTTAACTTTTAATAATAAAGATTGGTAGATACTTATATGGGAGGAAGCTAAACAACTTCGCTTATTATATTTAACACGCTCTACTTAGTTTAAGATTCCTATAGATAAACAGAAGAAGCTTCTAGAGTGTTTAAACAACCTACTAGCAGCCAAGAATATACCTAAGGTAGCCACTAAAGTCCTTAATTAGCGTATAGCATAAGCCGTTAGAAAAGCCCATTATTAGTTTTATTATATTACGGCTAGGACACTTATACTAATTTATGTTTAGCTTTATTAAATATAGCGTCTAGGGAGGAAGTAAGCGAATTAACCAATTAACCCTAGGTATTAACTGAGCTATATAACCCTATAAGAGATACAGGACAAGTAACCTATATATCATAGACCCTACAAAGCGTAAGAGTGGGACTAATAGAGGAATATCGTTTAGAAAAGCTATTTTAGTTTTTTAAGTGGTTTATATATTAACGCTAGCAGCCCCCCCACTTCCAGGTCTTCTTACTTAAGGAGGCTCATTTATACTAGACTTTATTAAAGATATTAGGCTTCCAAAGGGTTAATAGGGAGGTAAGGAGCCAGATAGAAAACGTTTATATTAGTGTTAGTCTATGCCTAGTGTTAAGACCGATACTATAGAAACTAGCAAATCTACTTAACAATCTTAACTATTAGGTATTTTTGTTCCCTAAGCCACTTCTCAAGCCTATTAGTCCCCTAAAAATCTCATTTTCTCTAATAAAAACCCCCCACACCGCACTGATAACGCCTTTTATTATATAAGGCATCCCTTTAGCACGCATGTAGGCTATAGTCTTTAACGCGTCAATTACCAATCCTTCTAGACCACGCTAGGATATACAAGCGGTTATCCTTAGTAAGGACAACACGTATATTTAGGATTATTAGAAACCCGCTACAGATATATCTATACCGGCTTCTCACCTAATTTAGAGCTTTAGATAAAGTAGTCTCCTACTATATTACCTACAGTCACATCCTATCCTAAATCTAAATAAATTAACATTGCTATTCGCCTAGTCTACCTTATCTTAATAGAGAAGCTAGACACAGTGTCCACAACTATAGTTTAAAATTTGGGCGTAAAGATTATAGAGGAACCTTCTAATTAACTAATTATTTATTTATGCTCCACTTCTAAGCAAAGATAAAATACTAACTATTTTATAAAACAGACCTAAGAATACGCGTGCGTATATCTAAGGTGTTTAAATAAAAGCAAATCTAGGAATAATTGGTTCTATTATAACAATTCTTTATACTTCTAGATGGAAATGTAGGTATGCCCACAAAAAACAGTAACTAGTTAATAATGTCTGGACCTAAGCTATAACACATAATGCTTTAAGCAGCACTTTTAAATATATAAGGGTACCGTTCCTTCCAAGGATATCGAGTTATCTTATATAGGCCGGAATGGCCAATTCCAATATTAGTGTGGCTTCTACGCACAACTGCAGAAATTAGAGACAGTGTGTAATAAGACTTGGTATAAGCGTGCTGGGCATATCCTTAATCATTTTAATAAAGGATATACTCCTAGCGATTAGTGGTATTTGGAGTCAAAAGGATACAAAGGTAAAGTTAAACAGAATAACTCTTAGCTTCTATCTACCATACTTCTATAGTCTTAGTTTTTGGATTATAGTAGCAAATATTATAGGGTTTGTAATTTTATGGAGCACTAGGCGGCCAATAAATACAATAACGCTACTGGCACGACTCCCCCTTAATGCATAAGCGTTGCAATTTCAATTTTAGACGCATGCATGTAAATTCACATTATAGTGCAAGCAGATTTATTCAAAGACTAGAGAATCAATTTTAATTACATGCCAAAATCTTAACTCTAAGCTAGATATAAATGACTACCATTAAAGGCCCATAATATTAACAGGTTAATATAGCTTCCATAAGAAAACATTCTGCACGCCTTTCTCTTTAATATAGTTCTATAAGTCTTGGAGATTCGCCTAGATTATAGTCTACAATTTAATTAGAATAAATACCGTATAGGAGATATTAAACATACTTAGACTAGTAATGCGTTAGAGCGATTATATATTACCTTAGAGAAAGTAGATGTATAAATAATATCCTATACTTTTTACCCTCTAGTTCTTCTATAAAGAAGACTAAGGAAATCCTATAGAGACTTAGGGAGCGATTAAATTATGCTATAAGAGAGTAACTTCGCAGTCCTCTTATTTAGGCAAGTACTAAGAATTTCACTTAATATTATCTTATTAAGTATTTAGGGGACCTGTCGGTGTATATGTACAGGATCTACCAGACCCCTTTACTGGCCATTTAGGCCCACAGTGATTTGATAAGACAATAGACCGGTGCTAGGACGCTTAGAATTATCCAACTTAAAAGGTATTATTTCCTGGCTTTGCGAGCTCTCTGTAGGACTAATCCCAGTAATAGAAAACACCTTTTCCAGATCCACCTTAACAGATTACAGGGTATTCGCTTGTTAATAAAGCTTAGTAATTAATATACTATATCTAGAATCTCAATCCCAACTATAAGCGGCTCTTAAAGTGCCAATAATCTATATAATCTAGCAAGTTGCGGCTTTAATAAGCAGGCTAATAGTTAAATAAGCATCCATATTAAAGCATAAAGAGCGGCTGTAAATAGTTAGCGGAAATAGGACAAACTAGGAAATGGTTTAAAAGGAGCGGTAAAAATAGTAAAGCAGGGTAGTAATAAATGGAAGATATAGAAAACGCGTTAAGGTAACCAGTAGAGCAGGTAATAAAGGCAATTATATATCCCTAGTATAATAGGGCGGAAATCAGCTTTATATATTAGGTCTTTCCGTGCCCTTTCCTTTAAATAGCATCCTTAGATATATTAAGGCGTTTTACTCTTTAGCTCCTTAAGGAAGAAATTGTTACAAATTGTGGGAAAGGAATCCTCTAATAGCAATAAGGCTTAAGGTATTCTGCGACAAAACGAGCTATATTACTAAATATTTCGCGTCACACGCCCAATTAAGTTTGCGACTTATATCGCCTCCTATGTTAGCTAGAAGAGAGGTCTAGTTTTTAACTACATATTATAAGCAAAAGCAATGCGGTTTAGAGGTTAATAATTACCACTATATTAGTGCAGCTCCATAAGGGCCTTGCGCCAATTATATTACTAAAATCCAATATTGCGCACTTAATTTAAGCAATGTGATTAGCGTAAGGCTCTTCTAAGTTTTAGGGGCTAGAGGCGCACTAGTAATCTACTAGGGAATTAAGAGTAGAGGGGAACTATATACTTAACCACTCTTTTATCTTAACACAAATTATATAACTTACAACCCACTATAATAAACTTCAGTATTGCAGCAGCCCTAGATCTTATCCACAATGCCTCTAATAAGCAGCTTTAACCTTATCTCCCTAATATTATATATACTATTTAAAGGCTCCAGAAGCTTCCTATTAATACCTATTAACATTATCCGCCTCTCTTAGAGAATAAACGCGGCTACCACAATTTGCCCTACACTCCTCCAGGGAGTGAGGATGCCTAGCCTTCTCTAAAGAGTAAGGATGCCCAGCCTTCTCCAAAGAGTGAGAATGCCTAGCCTTTTCTAAAGAGTAAGGATGCCTAGCCTTCTCTAGGGAATAAGGATGTCGTCTAGCCTTTTCTAGGGAATAAGGATGATGTCGTTTAGCCTTCTCTAGGGAGTGTCCAACCTTCTTCTGGGAATAAGGATGTCGTCTGGCCTTCTCCAGAGAGTAAGGATGTTTAGCCTTCTCTAGGGAGTATCCAGCCTTCTTTAGGGAATGAAGTTACTTCTCTACCTCCTCTTTTATCTGGATGTATAAACCTACTTAACGTATTATTAACAAACCTCCCTAAGATCAAGACATTCGTCAACGCATCCGTGGGGAAAGATCTAAAGGTTATTGTTAGCAAACTAAAGTAGTTAAACAAACATCCCCTTATTAAGGATCTTATTACTGCTGACAGTAATTTATTAGATAACGCTATTTTTCAAAAGCTTTTTAGCTAATAGACACTTACAGATTCTTTTAAGAAATAGTAATTAGAGTCCACAGGTACGTTAAGGATTGAAAGTTTAGTTAAAAGTTAAGCCGCTTCCATAAAGGGAGTCAGCCATATTACATTATTTGCAAGAAGTATAGGATGTCGCGACATTACCAAAGCAGTTTTAGCTATTGGATATGGAATTAAGCTTTATATTATATAAAGACTTAAAGGGGCAGGGCTATTAGTTCTCTTAGCCTTTACCTATAACACCTACCAGAGATTAAATTTACTTAACATTAACAACTTTCTTATGGCTTTACAGCACCCGTCTTATTTTATAATATTTAAAATTGTATAAAGATGCTTAGCTTGGATAGGATAGTGTTAAAAGCTTTATTTTGGTCAGATACTTTCTCTTAGACTAATACATCTCAGCACCACCAACCTACCCCAGCTAAGCCCAAAAAAGTGAATTTCCTCCCCTTGCAAACGCCCCTATATAGAAGTTACTGAACCTAGGGATTCCACATTAGCGTATAATCACCAACGCGCAGATCTAACAATATTATACCCTCCTTAGCTACTAATAACGGCCTTAATAAATAGTATGCAGATATATAAGAGTAAAGTTATGCTTCCAAATAGCAGAATCTCTAATTTATTATAGGTCATGGAATATCTCCTCTGTGATTTATTAAACAATATCCTTAAGTCTCTAAGCCAGTAGGCGAATCCCTTACACCACGCCTTGGTTAAGAACGCTTATTACAAGATTTCCCTACCACTTTTAATACCCATGGCAACCTTACGTAAAGATACCTAAATATAAATAGCACAGCGTGTTTAAATGGAACCCCTAGCAGCTCTAGTTCTATAGACATTAGTGGTAACAGTGAACAGATAAGCTATAATAAGGCGCAACGGGTATACGGAGACCAAATCGACGGTAATACACTACCGGTAATTAGAAACAGCAAACAGATAAGCTATAACAAGGCGCAATAGATATACGGAGACCAAATCAGCGGTAATACGCTACTAGAAATTAGTAACAGCGAAAAGATAAGCTATAACAAGGCATAATGGGTGTATAGAGACCAAATCAGTGGTAATATGCTACTAGCGATTAGTGACAGCGAATAAATAAGCTATGGCGCCGCGTAATAGGTATATAATAAGCCCCTTAACAATGCGGTTGCTATAAGTTCTACTTATAAGTGTTAGTGAATTTCTTTTAAAACTCTTATATTGTTATACACCCCGGTTTTAGATTTTCAACGCGGTATAATAATGGTTTAATAACATCCCTTATTAAGTAGAACCAGTAGTTTAAGCTTAGTTAATAATCGGCACCATAATTAATATACCAATACCACCTCTACTCCCGTTCTATTCTACCTATTGTAAACCAGCCCAGCAATAGCCCCACTTACTTTCTAAATACGGGACAGCATGACTAAGCGGGACCTAGGAGTCCCTATAAGGGCCAAAAGCTAATATATATACCACTAAATCGTTTGGATATTGCATTAAAATACGTCATCCCGTAAAATAGACTGTTAGGCCTATACACAAAGAGTTTATATTAACTGCTCTAACTCCTAACTTTAGTAGTATTTCTAATATCTTTAACTTAAATTCCTTGTTTGCGTTAGCCGCTAGAGTCACTATACCAAAGTAAACTACGTTAAATATACTATTTTCGCAAGCTTACGCACTTTATTACTTTCTATAGTGTCCGTCAAGGCAATAATAGGCGCAGGCGCAGTTTTAATTAGCATAGTCTTCTAGATCTTTTAGATCGTCTCCTCTAGGCTAGATTATACAAGGTCTACGTATAACTTATTAATTACAGATACTATATATATCCTATTCCGGTAATCTTTTATTAGAGTTTTATACTTACTTATTTTTTGCGTTGCTATATCCAATTTTGCAAGCTCGCTACAAGTAAAATTGTCTAAGTAGTGGGGCAGTTTAAAGGGGTAGGCTTTATTAGCCTATTTGCATTTCGCGCGCTAGGTATGCTAATTCGCTAACACGCATAAATATTAAAATGCTTAGCATTTTAAACGAGCCTCAAACATTTAACACCCTAACGCTTAAGTGAGCGTCACTATTAACGCTTAGGCTTTACTATTTTTATTAGTAAGGATTTAGTAGTAATATTTTTAATACCTTAAACATACTACTAAAGCAAGCAACTATGCAACCCGCGTTTCTCTACCTACAATAGGCTACTAACCCTTATTTTCTGTAGGCATGCTTATAACGTCCCTTCTTGTCCTTTATAACATTTAGCGGCCTAATTCAACCCCTATATATGCTCTAACAGGAACTGCTATACTACACAACCTTTAAACGATCTCCGCTACACATAGCATTTTATAATTAATATGCATAATAGCCGCTGTGCGGGCCGCTATATATATTAGACGCCTGGCATCCTATCTATGTAAATACATTTGCGGTGCCTTCCTGCCCTTTATAATATTTAGCGGCCTAGATTTTGTATATAGCTGCAATTAGACCTCCAAATAGGACACTGTATACAACCATTGACCAGTCTTTCCCGCGCCTAGTAACCCTCTATAAATGCGTCCCCTTCCCTAATATTTAATAGTTCTCAATTTTAACCTCTGCTCTAAAATAGGCGTTTAAATAGTATGCAGCTAATGCACCTATAAAACCAACGGCAGGGCGGGGAACTTAAAGGTGTATAGGATGTGCTTTAGCAGATTTATTTATAGCGTCTTTTTACCGTCTAGCAACCCCAACTTACGCCTTAAGCACCATTCTTAGCCTTTACCAATCTTTACTACCCGCGACATTAACAGTGTCCCCATATTCTATAAGCGTCTGGCATAGTTAGGGGTAAGAAGATATTTACCCTATAGAAACCCTCTTTTTACCTTAATACATTTAACAACCTCTATCTAAGACAGGCATTTACCAGTCTTCGTCACTTATAGCACTAGCATTAATTAGGCATTAGTACTTCTAGGAAAAGTCTTTATTACCTACCGCACACATACATTTTAGGCTAACTTGGCTAATTTATACCGCAATCTACACCTTACCATTTATAATACAGCATTAAGGGCGTTGGTTTCTACTAATCAAGTCTTCTATGCATATAAATAGACTCCTAAGAATCGTACATTCTATCTAATAAAGACCTTATTGCTACTAACTGCACTTAACTTTTAGGTAAGCAAAAACTGCACCTCTCTATACTAAGATAGGGCTGCTGATACCTTTATCTCCCTAGATATACTAGTGGCGCCTAGTTCTCCCCTTTTAGGCCATTTAGCAATTCTAATTAAATATTCCTATTAATTAACAAAACATCTAAAATCCTGCATATAGCTTTAAGTCGCGAATCTACCCTCAAACTCAATGTATGGGATAGGGAAGCCTAGCATAGGGAATTGCTTAACTATAGTAGATTAGTAGAGGAATCTAATAGCTAAATATAGGACCTAAATTTTTTCCGCTCCTATAATGCATTTGCCGGCCAAGTCAATTTTAAGGAAAGTATTTTAACTAAACAACTTTTTAACGCTAATAAAGGGGTAAGTAAAAGACTAATTTTAAAAATTATTAATTAATATTGCAATAGCGTATTTATATTATTGGTTTAAGCACTAACTGCATTGCAATTGAATTAACTCTCAACTTTAAAACCTACCATACTATAATCTCTGAAGATTAGATAAAGGAGTTTAAACGTTTAAAGTGGATGGCAGAGAAGGTTTAAATAGGTATTAACACTGCTAAGCACTTTTTAATTTTTATGGGTGTGGGTTTTATTGCGCAGTAGGTTAGAAGCTAGCGCTGTTAAATATAGTATAATAAATTAAGCGTTAAAGTTATTCTAAAAAGGATGCACTTTTTTTACAGGCTAGTAGATGGTTACTGTAGGGGGATTCCTAATATATTTTTGCGCTCTTTCCCTAGGTCAAGAAAGGCCCTTTTAGTATTAGTATTGCTAAGGTTTTAGCAAAGGTTTTACCGCTTTTTACAGTCTAAGTTACTGTTAGTAGATATTTGTTTTATATATTATAAACATAGGGCACGTAATCTACGTAAGGCGCGTATATATATTATTAAAACATATAAATAGAACAGAAAGAATCCACTAACAACACCGCATAGTATATATTATTATAATATATATATTCTGCACATTGTTAATGTATACCAATAGTTACTGTTATAGTAAATAATTAATAAAAAGCGTGGATATTACTTTTACTGGATATAGATAGTGGGGTTTTCTAGTTATATAACTAGCTTTATCTGGGTAGAGGGGCAAGCGGAAAATGCTTAGCATATATATAAGCCAAATATTAACCTGTAACTTTAGAAGTTACATTAGTCCTTAGTTAAGCAATTAACGTTTAAAGCTCTAACTAATTAACCAAATCCATTATAAATCAGACAAAGCTAATAATGACTTCTTAATATATATATGGAGGCTCTAGAGCCATATTTAATAAAGTAGAGTTCTTATTCTTAATTGTCCTGTTTAACACTAAATCATACCCTTAAATATTGCTTAAAATGCAGTCAAAACTAGAACCAGGAAAGAAAACCAACAAAACATATTATTTAAAAATATTCTGCTTGGCTTAGCGCAGCTTATAGACAGCGAGAAATATAGTGACTTAAAACTTATATGCCAGGGGCTAGAGTTTAAGGTCTATAAAGTAATTATATACACCCAATCTCCTATATTTATAGCTGCCTGTGATGGAGGCTTTTAGGTAAAAGCTAACTAAACGTCTAGTGGAATTAACCCTAACTAGGAACTAACTAACCGGTAAAAGGTGGCGACTAACATTATAAATATTAACAAGTTTAATTCCGGCACCATTAAGAGAATAATTTAATTTATATATAAGAGGGATTATAACAATGGTAAGGAAAAGCAAGAATCTAATATTGTAAGTATAGAAACACTTGGCTAAGGTAAGGGATATATTTACACGCTAATCTAATTTATCCGTACTTAAAGTTCAATCTATAGAATTAGAGGTAGTGTAACTTAATAACGCCAATACCTTATCGCCATCTAAACTTAGTGGTGGTGATAATAAAGACATAACAACACGGCCAATAACGGCTAATATTACACTTTATCACGTCCATATTAATGCAATTGCTAATTATTACAATATACTATAGCTGAAAGAGCTTGCAAATATAAAAATCTAATACATTCTAGGAACCCATTAATACCCAGTTTGCACGCTAGGCATTAATTAGAGGGCGCTAGGTTAGACCACCCTACTTATATAATTACCTACCTTATAGGATCCCCCAGCTCCTATGAGCCCCCAGCTCCTATAACCTCCTAGCTTACAGAACCGAAGCTATAGCCGCTAAATCCGTTAAGATCCTAGCTACACATTTAGAAGGCGCTACGCCTAACTACCCAGCTCGCTCTTTTTATAGAATTCCTTAATCAATTAATGGTGCCTAAAGGAAATCATTACAGAGGAAGTAAAGAACGATGGTTGGAGTAGTAAAATATGGATATAAGAGCATTCGTAAGCGCACATTAAATTTATCCTCTAACAGCTAGCACTATTTAATTTTAATCTAACAAACTGCGCTGAATATATAGTGCTTTTTAACTCTAAGACTAAAGATAAACTATAACTAGGTCCTTATTGCTACTACCCCTCTTATTTACAGCTCCTAGTATTAATGTTATAGCTACCTTCTCTAATAAAACTTATATTCGCACTTAGAATAATAAAGGTGCGTATATTTACAAACTTTAATAGGTCCTTTAATAGGTCCGTGTCTGGCTCAATATTAACACTCTCTTACTATTAGCAGTGCTACACAAATATAAGTAGGTATACTTATATAGTACTAAGTTTTTATATTTAATATATCTGACTCTTTATACAGTATATCTATAAGGCACTAAGTTGTTATATTCAACTCTATATTTGGCTCTTTTTCCATTTCTACCGGACATTCCTTATAGGCTTTGTGTTTACACACATATATTGTTCTATATTTTAGTAGACCATCTCCGTAGTAACACTAGCAGCGATTATAATAAGCTTAATAATTAAAATAGCTAGACTTATATAATACCAGACTAGATAGCTGGATATAGGAGACTAAGAGTAGCTGGCCTCTATAACTTCCATTACAGGAAATCTATATGGCCTATATTAGCACCACTAAAATAATAACAGTGGTTAAGGCCTACATAGGTTCACACTATGCGCACTTTAAATACTTATAATTAGGGCACCTTTCCCCAAGTCTAGCTCTGTCACAATATTGCTGTACCTTTTATTAGGCCTTTTAATATTATTATAGAAGGATATATACACAAATCTAACGTTGCTGCGGCGACTGAAATTATTATTATAGGGCCTATGGAATTATCTAATAGCAAAACTTACAATGCGTGGTTTATAACTCTTAGGGTAATCTTTTTAGGCGGATTTAATAAGCGTGTTTTCTTCCTAGTTAGATCTAGTACCAAGATCAAGCTTTTTAAGTTGCCCTAGCAGTTATATATAATTTTCCATACTAGATATTCTTTGCTAGGATTAAGAACAGGAAGGCTAAAAGTTAGGAATTTATAGATGGATATATGGGGTAGCCTAAAAGGCAGAAGTCTCGGTATATTATATAAGCTTTTATTCTGCGGGCTATATATTATTTCATGGCTACTAACATGTACCATGCTATCTATAAGGCGTATATACTATCTGCAAGGCGTATATACTAGCTTTTAACCCCCTCCATTCCGTTTATATTATCTGGCGCTATCTATATTTTATAGTATAATCCACATTAGTTAAGCAACTTAGTATAACTTCCCCTTTCTTTTATCTCTCCTTTTTTTAAGAAAATAATTTCATTAGCACCCTTAACTATGCTAAGACAATAAGTAACAGTTAAAATTGTTTAACCTTTCCCCTAACTTTTAAGCGATTCGTAAATCAATTTCTCTATTATATTATCTATAGCAGATATAGCTTTATTAAGAAGCAAAATCTTTGGATTTTTAAGAAAGGCCCTCGCAATAGTAACGCGTTAACGCTTACCACCTAAGAGTTTAATACCTCCTTCCCTAACCACTATGTTATATCTAGCATTGTAACTTATAATCCGTTTATATATAGAAGCGGCTTTACAGCTTTCCATAATTTTAATATTATTAGCATAGAGCCCATATAATACAATTTCCCTAATTAACTTGCTTGGTATTTTAAGGTTTTGGGGTATAACTGCAATATTTTCTTATAGACTTCTTAGTATAACATCGCTGATATTTTAGCTATTAATTTTAATGCTCCCTTTACTAGGGTTGATAAACCAATTTAGGAGATTAAGAAGTGTAGACTTGCCGCTCCTAGTTAGTCCAATAAGTGTAATAGTCTTTCTACCCTTAACTATAAAACTAATCTTCTTTACCACTAGCTTATTGGTGTAAGAAAATAAGATGTTGTTAAATTTAACGCGGCCGGCAGTAACCTTAAGGTGTATTACTCCTTCTTTATTAACAATAGATGGCTTAGTTCAAAAAAGTTTAAAAAAGCGTTCTCCTGCACTAAGGCAGCCTATTAGCATATCATACATTTATACAAGATAGCCTATAAACGTAAATATGTTTTGCTAAGAACTGATTAAAATAAACAAGCCACCCACACTTGTGGTATCCTACATAAGGCAAAGAAGCAAGACTAGCACTAAGATTGCTAGGCTAATTGCTTTTAATCCCTCCCCAGACAAACTAGCAAAAAGTTATAGACACTTTATCTATAATCCTAGTTTGTTGCTGTCCATTAATATAAAGGAATATCCGCGCCACTTCTAATCTTAATAATTAGCTGTTTTTACCAGATCCTAGTATATAACTATATTGTACTTAATCTGGCCCTCCTTACACCTATTTATACTATAGTCTTAATGCATTTAAAAAAGCATAGGATTTTTAATAAGCTCAGTCCAGATATAAATAACGATTACGCCTATTATAATAAGTCCTATATATACATTAATAAAGTACAAGAAATAAACTATAAAGGTAATAATGTTGATTACGGAAGGTATTAAATTGAGAATTAGACTCTCCGCAAAATAGATATACTATTCTCCTAAGACTATAACCTCTAAGACTTCCCCAGAGCTATTATTGCTATAGAAGTCTAGTAAGAGTGTTATAATGTGTCTTAAGGCGTGCTCTTTTAAGTTACGCATTAAACATTCTATAACATGCCCCTTTATGTATAAGTTAAACCGGTTTAGAACAAAGGTAAGTAGCGCTATTACCTACAAGACAAATTCTTAAATAGGAATAGAACCTTTAGCGGTTAGTTAATACAACTTAAAAAGGACAAGAATACAGACTAGATCTATCTATAGCAGTATCTATAAGTACACCCATTTATATCAATGGCAATATCGCCAGTAGCCTAGCTAAGATTTGCAGGATACCCACTAGGTAAAGCAACGACCATATTTTTAAGTCCTTTAGCCGCAGGTACAGTATAACTATTAAGAAATCCTCTATACAATCCCACCAGCTTTTAATGTCACTAGCTTTAGGCTGCTTAAGTAGCGGTTCCACTTCGCTTGCTAAGTAAGGTGTTCTATATAGGATAGAGAGCCCAACCAATAGAAATATCCTCAGAATTGGTATTGTAAGGCGCATAACTTAATAGACGTTAATTAATTGGCCAATGGCGAGGATGATAAAATAGGCAACTTTAAGAATATAGGTAATTAGGCAAGAGCTAAAATAAGAATACCTTAGGTAAATTAATTCGAGTTAAAAAAGGATCTAAATAGTACTCTATATAAGTATTGAACTTTCTGTAAAGACCTAAACGTCTAGTTAGTATAGAACTATAATTCCATATAGGGACGTTATATATATGCGTATAGAGTAATTTGCTAGTATATAGCCTAGAGAATACCTTCTATACCCTAGCCATTATTAGATATGCTTGTAGTTGCAAAATTTAGACATTTATATAACTGGCCACAATTCCTACCACCATCTACGATATATAAGTTGGCCGCTTTCTATATATAACTAGTAACAACTGTAATCTTATAGATTGCACAGTATAGGAGAGAAAAGAAACAACTAGAAGGACGGAATAGATATAGTTAATAGTCTTAAATAGCTGCATGATTTGTAGTTTTATGGAATAAGATATATTTACTATAATAATTTTTAAGCAAGACAGCCTGCTAGACCTTTTATACCTAGTCTCCCCTAAATAGCTAAAGAACTAAAAATAAGGCAGAATTGTCACTGAAACCTAATATTAGATCGGGGCCTAGATACCAGACAAGAATGTATATAGAGCGAAATTATCCAACAGATAGGGACTAGGATAATAGTAACTCTTAGTTAGCATCTAGTAGAGCGTGGGTATGCATAGCAGATTCTATATATATTAGGGAAGTTTAGATAAGGCAGATAGAGGAGGGCCATATAGCAAACTAGTATTAAGTGGTATTAATCTAACGCTTTAGGATAGAATCCCCCTTCCACTAAATACCCGCTTTATATTAGTTCTTTACCCACCTTATACATCCTTGTCCTAGCTATTTATTACTCATTCCCTCTCTTTATAGGGTCCTAAGGCAGCTTACGCAGTATTTTAGGTTTAATACTTAATTGGTTTATAGGATCCTGAGGCCTATCCAGTGTCTTAGGTTAACTATTTAATTGGCTTGCCTCTTATTACACTAAAACTTAAATAAGTATTTGTATTAACTATTTATAACTAAAACTGACCAGATAGAATTGTGCCCTAGGATTATACCCTAGGGAAATTGCTCTTAATAGCCTGTAATATACGCCACCAAAAAACCTCATTATATATTAGGGACATGTTCGCTTCCCGTAGCCCGTCCGCTATATAAGTTTAAACCTCCTTTTAGATAGGTGGAGGAACCTATATCTAAGAATTATAGGTTTTGGTAAGATCCTTAGCTTCCTTATATAATAAGTACTACCCAGTGTTAACCAATACTTTGCAGTGCGCACAATATATAGCTTACTAAGAAGTATTTCCATTCATCATCTATATATCCTGTAGTGGTACGTACGTCTTAGCTAGACTTATAAGACATAGTAGCGTTAAAATGGAAGATTAGGATGATGTAATGTGACTTAAGTGGGGTTATAAGACGAAGACCTAATTGTTTTAACTAATTATATCGCTCCAACTAATCTAACCATTCTAACTGTTCTAACTATTCTAACTGTTTTAACTGTTCTAACCGGCATAACCTGCTTACTATCCCTAGACGCCACCAATAAAGCCTTAAATCAGTGTGAAAATCCCGCCCCTGGCAACTTTTGCCTTGACACGCCTTTCTATATCCTTAATGCTTGTAGATAAGGGAGAACCAAGCTGTATAAGTTAAGATGCTAATTATAGCCCCATAACAATATGAGCGTTAAATTTAGCTTGATTAATTGGCTGGTTTTTATTAATAATGGTTGGACGTGAATTTACAGTCAAGGGATAAGTGCGGTTTTATAAAATGCTCTTAACTAATCATAAACGCTATAAACACCATGATAGATGCCACCCTAGCTTAAGTACGGCGCAAAGAGGCGGATACTTAAACGGCTTTAGATATTAGGGTTTCCATCTCTAATCCTATTACTTTCCTATAATTTATAATTCTAAAAACCTGTGCATTCTAATAAAGATATTACCATAAATACTATAACGCACACCCACTACCTTATATTAGAGGATTTCTTTAGAGGTTAGATAATTTACTTACTAAGAAGTAATAATCCGTCTAAGAGAAGACAAGGAGAATTAAACTTGCTATAGCTGGAAAAAAGCTAATAATTGCACTAAGTATAATTATCCGCGATACTTTATCTAACTAAATTTGTTTTACTATAACCTAAAAAGATGTATTATAGCCTAGATGCATACACCACTCCCACTCTATAATAAGTTGGGCTGTAGTAAATAGAACCTATACTAAGACGCTTTTTAAAGCTATTAAGACGCGTACTAAAAGTCGGCTTGATGTCAAGAATAATAGCACTATACCAGAAAACTGGAGTAGGGAAGGAAATAAAATGGCAAAAATAAGCACCTGGCGTGCCAGGTGGGGGCTTTAGCAGTATTACTTATAGGAGTTCCATAGACTTATAACCTAGTTCCCTATTAGTGGATTCCTTTAATATAGTGGCCTTATAAACCTAGATAACTAATGCAAGCAATAATAGAGACTCCAGCAATCAAGTTATTGGCTATAATAAGTCTTAGGGTGGGTAGACTTTCTGGAGCTTCTTGCACTGCCAGATAAGAAGCCCAATAATAAGTTTAGGAAAAACAAAAAGGAGGAGCACCTAAAGCAAAAGATGCTCTTAGAAGTGGCTTAGCTTATAGTACCAATAAAGTATAATATGGAATAGTATAAAGCAATAAAAGAACTGTGCATAGAAATACGTAGCGTAGGCAAACTGATAATTATGCATTTTTATAACCGAAATAACTAAGAGCAGTAAAGGGAGAAGGCAACTATATCTTTGCCCTAGTTAACCTGCCGCCCTTATATCTATACTAGCAATACCAGAACTTATAGGGAAGTGGCCTTAGATATCCCATCACGACTTATAGAAGAACTGGTGCGATATTGGAAATGCTTTTCTAGGGGGTTGTATACCATCTTCTAAGGTAAACAAAGTTAGTATAAGACTATAAATATGTCAGGGTAGGTGGGACAGGCTGACTTTAGGGGGCCAGGGGAGGCGTTTTACACAGTAACCACTAAATCCTGGACATAGCGCACTGTGACCACTAAATCATAGACGCCTCCGCACTATAACTACTAAATTATAGACGCCTTCGCACCGCAACCACTAAATTATGGATATACTGAAAATTAGAGCGGCTACTTATGGCTAATATAGCAATTACCGCCTCTTTTGGCTAAGTATATTTAAATCCAAATCCATAGCTTTAATATAGTCGTTATCCCTTAATTAAAGATCGAATAAGTTAGCAATTATAAACAAGGATTAAAATCTGTAAGTAAGTATTAAAGTAACACTAAGCTATAACTAAATCTAGTGCCTAGAATAAAACTCTATAATGTTTAAGAAACACTAATTAATACCAGTTAAAGATATGGTTGGATGGCTGCTATTAAGTAGGAAAGGTTATATAAAAACAAGCCGCCGCCTTGCTCCTAAGTAGTCGACTTAGAAGAGATAATTTATATTAGAGATAAGTAATCCTAGGAATAGGGACTGTTCCTCTAAATATATTGGTACATAATAAGTCCCGCTTAACCTCCAATCCTTCTTATAAGTTAGGCGTAAGGCTAAGTTCTATTAATAGTTGCCTTATATATATAAGAGCTGTCTGCCTTTTTAAGTGCACTATTAGGCTGACTTGCATTTCAAGTGTATATATACGGAGTAGACATAACAATAGATTTGGTGCTTTTTAGTTATTGAGCCTCTGTTATACTAATACCCTAAATTAACTAGACACACTAGAACTAAAACAAGGTCAGTAATATGTATGTGGCTAAATAATTACGGAATACTAAGCTAATTACTAGAAAATGCTATTCTAAATAGTAATAAATAACTCCGCTATAAATGTTTTCTAGCAGTCGGATATAATACGCTAGGTAGTTATATACCTAGCATATAGTGACAAAAACTAAGAGTATATTGCTAAATATGTAATATATAGGGAGCGCCTTGTGGTTAGATAAATAAAAGCTTTATTAGGGTATAGGTTGTTTTTTAATTAAATTTTGCTCTTATTTATATGTTTAGTTTTCCAGTTCTCTTAGCATTAGTAAGGCAACTGGCCCCAAATTTAAATCGCGTTATGCAAAGGTTAAGATTTTCTTTAAGTTAAAGATATAAGCTCCCTTGCCCTTAAAGTCTATAGACACTAGGAGGAGTGGTTGCTAGACCTATCTAATAAGAACTCTGCCCGTTTTATCTTACAGCTTCTGCGAGATCAAGGCATTGTGGTCCTTAAAGGTGCAACTAATGCCATTCCAAAGTGGCCGCAAATTAATAAAAACAAGGTTATGCCAGTTTTCTTTCCTTTAAGGAAAAAAAGCTCTGCTTGCTAATACCTTTAAAGTTTATAAATGCCCTTATTAGTTCTGCTAGGGATGGTGGTTTCCAAATCTCATATATTAAAGAACACGATTTCCCTCAATATACCACACTTATGATTGGATAATCAGCAGATTGGAAACAGCTAGCTAATAACAATAATATTATCGCTATTGGTTGCTATTATCTTGGAGGAGATACTAATTAGAGATAGATTGTGCAGTATGACCTAGCCCTTTAAAAAAAAGAGACTAATAAAATATCCATTATTAAAGCATGCGGAGGGGATATGTAAGTAATTGCGCCCACTAATTAAGCCAGCTCTTATTAAAATCAGTGTTATTTGCAATAGGTAGCTAAGACAATTAAGTTCAACTCCTACTATTAGAGAAGGGAAAGTAATGGTGATTTATTATATATGGAATGGGAACAAGCCCACTTAATAGGTAGCAAGACGCAACTAGTTTACGTTATTTAAGATATATTTTATCCAATCTCTTTACCAAAAGTCCTAAAGCTGTGCCTATTAACCCTAGCCTGCTCCAAACATAAGATCTACAAAGGAAACGTTAGCGGTGTAAGGTTTCGTCCTAAATTCAAAAATTCCCTTACTATAACCCCCCAGTTCACCTGCTAGAAACTCTACATACAGAGCTATATATCTAAAATCCCCTTTAGTACCATTTCCACTGAACCTAACCATATTGGCACTTAGTGACCCTAACCTAAAGTCCCTTCCAGCTTCAGGTTTAACAGAAAAATTAGTATATAAATCCATAGTAAATCTGAAACTCTCTTTAGCAGCGCTTAGTGCCATAGAGAACTTAAACACCCTTTTACCTTCTTATACTTTAGGTTTAATCGTATATAGCGCAGTGCTTAGTGCCATAGTAAATTTAAAGTCTCCTGTAAAAGACGTTGGGATAGGCATCTAAGTGCTATCTTTGGCTTTTGAAGTCAAGGGGCCCATTTCAGCGCTTAGAGAAATGGATTCTTTTTAGCCACCGCCATTAAAGCTAGGTTTTAACAAGTCTATATAAGGCGTGTAAATAGTAGAGTCTTCCGTTTGTTTTATTTAACTACTAGCCTCCACTAGTTACAAGTCTATATCTCCATAAGCATTTCTAAAATAATATAATCTTGCGATGTACTCTTCTTAATGTACGTTATAAATAGTGTGAACATTTAAGTCTGTGATAAAGCTTTTACACTATAAGCTTTCCGCTTATGTTAAAGAAGACCAGCGGGAGAGTTAAATTAGTGGCTGTACGGTAGACACGTATCCTAGTTAAGATAACGCCTTAGAATCTTATACCCGAACCCCTCTAAAGTTTTAATATGCTTATGATATAAATCTAGACGCTGGTAATTTCTGTTGCAATCTTTAACAGGACAATTCCACTCTCCTTTTAACTTTGGGGATCAAAAATATCTAGCTCCTACATAATGCTTAAAGGCGAGAATACGACCGGTAACAGCCTCAGTGAAGGCGACTTCGTCCACTTATATTGTGGGCGATAGCCTAAACATCTCCTCTAGAACACTAACTTGCGTATTAAGATCTTCATACAATATAGACAAACGGTACAATTATAGGTCAGCATCTTTTCTCTTTAGCGGACATCGACATTTAGCAGGTTAGGGGTGAGGTAGAGATTTTTCTATAGATGCATTTATTATATGCATTAGTTTCTTTATAAATATTAGTGTATATACTGTCTGTAGCGTATAAAGAGCTACTTACTACTATCCCATTTAAAAGCTATTGGATGTGTTTAACGGGCGGGCGGTTAGTAGAATGTTATAAGTACACATACTAAGGTTTACCTAGCCTATATTTAAGGTCTTACTATTAAGGGGCCGTTCTAAAGCAAGTTTCGTTTAGGCCGGACATACACAATAACTATCACTTATCGCTAGGTTTAGAACACATTAAATGCTTTATTAGAGATAGTTTGGTTTCTCCACCCTAAATACTTATTTATAGTGCATTCACAAAGAAGAGAATTGTATACGCCCTTTGCCAGTAATACGCAGCCCTCTTTGTGTTTATTAAATTATTTCCTCCTTTGCCTTCTTATGCATATTTAAGTAAGCCTTTTAGTTTAATGTATATTTGCAGTTACTTAGAAGAAATTCTTATATAAGCTTCTTAGGCCTCTATATAGACCTATAAAGGCGCACCGCAGTTTTTATTAAGCCTGTATTTACTATAACAGGAAATTAGTTATGCATTAATAGCTTAAGTGTTTGCTCTTACACTATAACAACATTTGCCAAACATCTTTTTTGTGTCTCCTAGTATTTTGTGCACTAAGCTCTTATAGTGTAGTAGAGATAAGTACACTTATAGTGAACCTAGGTATAATTATATATTACTAGTAGCAAACAGAAGGGAATAGATATTAAAGGATATTAAATAATAGTAAGAAATTTAAGCATTTTATTCTTAAATAAAAAGGATCACTGATTAAAAGAGCGTATATTACTTTAAGCGTTAAAAAAGTAGGGTACCTAAGATCTCTATTGCCACTAAAGAGTGCTGGGAATTAATAAAGTATTTATGTAGGAGCTTATATTATACAATACTATATAGGGCCCTCTGGACAAACACTAGATAAGTAATAAGTATATCCCCTTTACCATCTCAAGCTACTAGGATCTATTACTAATACTATTAAATCTAGTATGTATATTATAATTGGATTAGATCTTAATATGGGGCTCTTTATGCTAGTGCTTATAGTACAGAGCGTCTATAATTTGGTGGTCTTGGTACGGAAGTGTTTATAATTTGGTAGTTATAATGCGAAGGCGTCCATAATTTAGTGGTTGCGGTGCAAAGGTGTCTAGGATTTAGTAGTCACTATGCCACTAAACCGTTTGGGGTTCCGCTATAATTTAGACAAGAGCTAATTAAGAAGCTAATATTACTTTCTTTCCTCTTAATGTTATCCCAGACATAATCTAAGCCAAATTGCGGGAGATTCTTAAGGTTGGATAACCTAAGCCTTATTCTATAACTCTCTACATTCTGTAAGCCTTTAATATAATCGTTTGATAGGCTTAGTAGGAGCTAATTAGATTTATCCCTAAAGCTTATTGCCTATTTAAGAAGATAAGCTGTCTTAAAACTAAAACAATTTAGGAGTATGTATACTCCAAATAATAGCAATAAGCACAACGCGTGTTCCCTATAAGTATTATAGGTGATTAATATAGCCCTTTTTCCTCGCTTACTCCTTTTACCTACGCAGCGTTTCCTGGATATAGGACTCTTAAAAACTTCTAAAGGCTTAGTTTAGCAGTCCGCTCCCTAACAGTCTATCTTTTTAACTTTTTATATTTTACTCTTCTACTATCTTCCATATATGATATTGGTGTTAGCGCCATATTGATATATAGAAACTTTATATCCTACCTCCTCTTGGTGGTCCATATCTTTAATTCTATATATTTCTACATTTTGAGTATATAACCCATGCTCCCTCCTCCAGGGATATTAGAAGTAAAACACTTATGCACTACTACTGTTCCTCTCTCTTCTATAAGAATCTTTAATATAGCCCCTTCTAATATCCAGCTGCTATATTGCCATACCAGAGACGGCTGAGGTAAATATCTGTTTAGTTAATCAACATAATCTAATACTAAGTTTTGCCCACAGAAATCACAGGAACGTAAGCGTATAAACTAAGCCCGTTTTCGCCAACGCTAGAGAGAATTAATTAAAGACCTTAAAAGAAAAGTTAAGCACCTATTAGAAGAGAATAAGAAGCTTTAAAGCTTGCTAAAAAAGAAAGGAGCCTCTAAAGATAAGATAAAAAAATATAGTTTATAAAATTCTCAAAATCCAGATTAAGAACTTTTGGTGCTGCTAAACAAGGGCCTAGAGCAGTTACTAAAACCAATGCAGAATGCGGTACATTCTACAGATATATAGTATTTTATGGACAGTGGGTTTACTAACTCTTCCACCAAATCTTCTTTTTCTTAGCAGTGTCCTTTAACTCCTAAAGAAACTTCTATTAATAGCTTTCAACCTAACACAAAGCCTGTTGCTTTGAATATAAGGCAATATACTAGCCAGAAACGCACTGCCTGCCTTACTTACTGGAGATCTAAAGCACATTGTGACGGAGCTTATCTATGCAGTATATGTAGAGAGAGGAATAAGGATTATAAGTATAAAGGTTAAAACTTTAGAAATGATAATAAAGAACAAGAAGTTAATAAGGAAAGCATCTTAATTAAATATTTAGGGGGACTTAATGAATTATCCTCCGCGGAGGAGCTAGGTAACTATAGCTAGGCTACGCCGGATATTATATTCCTAACACATTTATACCCACACGCTATACAGGCCAATCCCTTTACCAACCCCTTTACTATTCCTTTAGTTCTATTAGCTTATCTTAGTAAGTATATACCCACCTTAATAAGGAATGAGATGTACTTAATTACCTTAGCGGAAGAGTTCCCTTAAATAGAGATGGAAAGAGGCGAATCATTTCCAGAAAGATATCTAGGGGATTGGTAAAGCAGTTTAACCCTACCTAAGGCTAGGGATGCATATATGTTGACTAGGATCAAATTTGTCTTAATTGCCTGCCCCTTCTGTTCCACCTATTTCAGTTACTACCCCCCCCCCCTAAGTTTTTATACCTTCCTTATATATATATAGAGGCCCTAGAGCCACATTTAATAGAGAGAGTTTTCATCCTTCTTTTCTAACCTAAGATTTTAGGCCAACAATATAACTATTACGCTTGGACTAAGTTAAAAAATTTAACACTATAACTGATATAAGAGTGTAATTATAAGACATATTGGTTTTAAAGTCAGCTAAAAGTGATTCGCAGCGGATTAGATAGGGCAGCCCTCTTTATGCGGAAAGTGCGCCTAGCCTAATTAACTGAGATATATTTCCACTTAATAATGTTCCGCCTAGTATAAAGTTAAAATATAAGCCGGATGCTTTATTTTGGCATGACAATATATAATACCCTAGGGTTATAATTAAAGTCGTATATTTGTAGAAGAGGAAGAAGCTGGGCTAGCTAGCTAAAGATTATCCCCAAGTCTCTTTAATTGGTGGTAGTGGTTATAGTAGCTTCTTAATAGCTGCCCAAGTAGCTATAACCTCTACTGGTGGTAAAATTGGGGCTTAAGGCTCTCCCTTTACTGTACTAACCTCCTAATTATTAAATGTTCCTTTCTATAGAGGCCTGTATAAGTGCCGAAGACACTTATATATCTATTCGCAATTATAAGCGATAATCCTCTAATAGAATTTAGGAAGCCTTTTGAGAAATAGCCCTTATATATAATATAATACCTGCGACCGGTTAAAGTTCCTTAAAGTTGCTAGTGGGCGACTTCTAGTGGTAGAAGACGGTGGTAGAATAGGTGGAAAATGGTAGGAAAAGGGTGTCACAGTTAAGTCCTATAATAGCAATTTAAAATAACGCCAAGAGCTCCATTTCAGAAGCTATATACAGTAAAGTTGCTAATATTTTAGCGTACTATTCTGGCGTTTTGTGAGCGGTAAGAGGAACATTAAATTTTTAAGGCTGTGTAGACAAAATTACTCCAAATTATTAGATTATAAACTAAATCTAAGGCCTCCATATTGCAACTGAATAACCCCTAATATATTTAGATAGAGAGCTTAAAGGATTGCTTTAATATACGTATTATTTAACTCCGTATTATCGGCTATAAAATACCTAATATTTCCATTAATATTGTACTCCTTAAATAAAGTAATAAGTACGGCTGCTTAGTTCTTACTACTATACTTACTAAGTACCTCTTAAAGGCCTAAAATAGCTTACTAACACCTACTTTTCCTGTTAATGAAATAAGCAACTATATTAAGAACCATATAAAGTTACGATTAAGTTTAAGCAATTGCTATACTACCAACCGGCTAGTCTACTTGGTGTTCTATTAGAGATCCATTAAGAGATCTACTGCTATTTCCTTATCTAACGGGAGCCAATTAATTTGCACTTCCTTAATTTCCACCCCGGCTAGATAAGTACTATAAGTGGCTTAACATAGAGAGAAACACAGCCGTTCTTATATCAAGGCAGGTTAGCGAGGAAGCGCTAGATATACTTTATAGCTAAAATGTCTTTAAGGTTATTCTTTATAGGGGGGTTAAAATATCCTAGGTTAGTTTGCACTAGCTAGACATTTTTAGATTCTTTACTTAGGGGTCCCGCTTTAGTAGGTAGATATCTATTAATATTCTATAAAGTTAAGGCAAGAAGCAGTAGCAATGCTATAAGAGCACCAAGACATAAAGGTAGAGGAAGAGAAGCATTGTAGGAGATAGCAAGATCTAAAAGAAGAAGGAAAGAAAAAAGGGCAAAGGAGAAGACCTCGCTAATAGCTATAACCTCCATTCCTACCTTAAAAACCGCACATTATTGCCAGCTTAGAATCCCTGCTCCTTCCAAAGGGCGACAATCCTAGCCTTATCCAGGGAGTTGCCCTAATAGCACTTATTCCCGCCAGAAGTATCCTCCTATATGTCTATTGGCTCTATATACCGCTGGCCAGGCAGAGGGGACTGTAAGTACGCCTCTAGTGTTATCTATAATCTCTTATAGAAGCGAACCTCCAGATTAGTTCTAATGCACTTATTACAGACCTAGACGGTGTCGGTTTTAGTGTTATAGTAGGCGGAGATATTATTAACCACGTAGTGGACTTTGGGTGTAACATTGGCTGTATAGGGGAAAGGGCTAACAAGTTCAGTATAAAAGCCGGCGCTGACGTATATAGTCTTCTCAGGCGGAGTAGGAGCGCCTTAGGTACTAACGGCGGCAACTATATAGTAGCTCTTATTAACAGCCCAAGCAGGTTTCTAGAGCGCAGCTATTATATTTACCGTCTATCCATTTTATACGTTAGTTGATTAGTCCAGCCCTAGTAAGCGACGCGAGAATAATATAGGCTTACCTTTGTCAAAGAAGGGCAGAAGCTAGAGGTCTCCAAGATCTAGAGAGAGAGTAAGAGAGATAGAGAGATAGTGGGAAAAGGTAGCAGTAGTAGTGCGAAACAGCTGTTAAGACGTTAGTAAATAGCGCAGGTCGCTCTAGAAGAAAAGGTTAAGTAGTTCACTTATAAATCGCGACTATAGAGCGCTAGAGGAGGCAGTAACTAGTCCTTAGAATAAAGAAAAAGAGGAAAAGGCTACTAGTATAAAAGAGGGAGAAGGCCAAGAGAGCTTAAAGAGAAAGTGTTGTTATTGGTAGAAGTTCTTTTTAAGCGTTAAGAGGTTAGTAAGTATGACAAGCACTTATATAGTAAAGTGCGTTGTGGGGTTAAAGCTAAGTTATTAATTCTAAACGTAAAGGAGATATAGAAGAAGTAGAAACATAATAAGTTATTAAATTTAAGGGTAGGTAAGGATAAGAAGCCTTAGAATAAGTAAGGACAAAATGGATATTAAGGAATATAATAGCTTACCAGTAATTATGGCGGTTAGAAGTCTTAAAAAGAGGTAGTAAGGCTAAGGGAGAGCAAATAGAGGTAAGCTTGCAGTAAAGGAGGACAGGAAAGGAAGAAGGTTGTTAAGTAAATATAGGCAGCACTAGTGAATAAAAAGCTCTACTAGAGAGCAAACAACTTACAAAGCCGCTCTCTATAAAGGGAGGAGAGAAGGAAGTAGTAGTAGGCAAAATAAAGGATTTGAGCTCAATCTTGATCTTAATAAAAAGTAAGGCCTAAGCAATGCACAAGGTCTTTAAATAGCTAAAATCTAGAGGAGGATAAAGCTTTCATCTACATCTATATATGACCTATAGCAGAATAGTAACTTAAGTAGATTAGTAAAGGCATTGTTTTTAAGGCGGCGCCAATGATAAAATTAACCCACCTAAGCCCTATTACGCGGATATATTATTATGTGTGCTCCTTACCTTTAACACCTTTGCGCTTTGTTAATTAACCCTTTTTTAGCCTTTAATACCTCTTATTAACCTTAATATCAAGCTCTAGAGCTAGTAGCTTCTAAATCTCACCTTAACTTCCTTTCCTTTGCCACCTCCAGCGTCTAGAAAGCTAAATAGCTTCCTACTATTGCTTCTGGGACGATTAAGCCTATTAGTAGGTTAATAATTTGCTTCTTCTTGCTCTTATATTAAATAAGGGTAAAAAGAACCCCTACCTCTCGTACGGACTTCTTTTTGTCTTATATAACACCGTCTCTAATATTTCTACAAAGCTCTGTCCTGCTTTCTAAAGTTCTATATCACCTTTAATACTTATAAAAACTCTCCTTACAGCTATTATCTTATTCTTATCTTACCTCCCTTGCAACTTTTACCTCTCTCGGCTCTTACTAACCACTACTTACCTCCTAAGTCACTCCGCCCTCTGTTAGAGCAGCTTCTACAGCTCCTAACTGTCGGCTATATACCGTCCTCCCTCTAATTAAGCCTCCCGCAGCAGCTCCTCTTCCACCCCTCCATTACAATAGCTCTGTAATGCGCGCTTTAAACAACGTTAGCGAAGCTCCCCCTTATATATAAAACAATGGTTTGATTCAACACCGCCTATAAAGTAAGCAATTAGATGTAGGGATAGGTTTCTATCTATGACCCAGTTAACCATGTCCATTTCCGCGACGTCTTGCCTTTTGTAGTTCTTGCGAACCTCTCTCCTAAAGACTATATGCTAGACTTAGGTATGGGATCAACATAGGTGGCTATTGAGGCGAAGCGCTGCGTGGGGGACTCTGGAGTCTATATTAGTATAAACATCTGTAAGGAGCTAATTGAGATGGACGCTATAAGCAACGTTAAGGCCTACAAACTTAAACGCGGTAACGGCGGCCCTGGTAAGGCTGTCCACCTAATTATGGGTGATTTTGTGGACAAGGCCGTCTTGGATAAGGTGAGGAAGCTGCTACTAGAAGGGAAGGGCGGCTTTAATGCCATTTTTTTGGCTGTGGGTCCTTAACATGTTGACACCTAAGTAGTAAGAGCGGTTGCTATGCCTAGTATCCAGTTTCTTGGCCAAGGATGGTAGGATTGTTAAGGATCTTAGCATGCTCGCGAAGGGGCCCAAGTATCCTAACGGCACTGAGTGCCCTACCCTAAAGATCTATAAGGAGTTTTGCCCTGTCAGCTACAATACTAAGGGGAGGCTTTAGATGCACTAGAAGGCTATAAGGTATAGTAGGATTGCACTAAAGAGGATATAGTAAGGAGTAGACGCTAGAGTTAGCTAAGACCTGCGGGCTTGACGTTGTGTTAATGCATAACATGCACGATAGAGACAAGGGTTCTAGCCTCAGTCCTTTCCAAGACAAGTTTTCTGCCATTATAGTGAGGATGGAGGGAAAGTAGTGGCTAGACGCGTTGTAGAAGGCTAGAGGTGCCACTACGGCTAAAATAACAGACCTATTTGTGGTCCAGAAGCTCTAGCAGATAATAAAGGTAAAGGAATAGGCTCTATAGAAGAAGTCTCCCCTAGAGTTCCTAGACTATAGGAATATAAAGGTGGCTGCGCTCCTTAGAGCCAGCAGCGAATAAGCTCTATAATTCTTCCGTCGGCCTACCTTACTATAGTTCTTTATTCCTCTTTTCTTTTTCTTCTTTACTGCTATAAGGGCATCTCCTTAGCTTTTACTGTCCCATCTTCTTCTACTTTAGCCTTTTTGTGGTTAATATACTCCTTTTCCCTTTCTCTATTATAGGCGCTTTAAGCCTTACTTATTACTATGGATAGATCTGGCTGCTCTTTCTTATATAGAGCCTCTTTATAGGTAAAAAATTAGCAATTAATAGGAAGGTAGATTAAATTGAATACTATATCTATATTAACCTTATAAAATTCCAGCCCACGTACTATACCTTGCCCTTAATATACCTAAATAGCGATTTGTCCTGCTTAAGCCAGCGTTCTAACCTATTATATTCCTCTTATATAAGCTGAAATTCTATTTATAGGTGTTGCTTAATGTATTTCTCTGCTTTGATCTCTTTAAAAAGCGCGTTATCTCTTAGGAGCTTACATGAAGACTTTCTTATTAGTTGGCGGAGGCGTTAAAGGCGTGCCTATAAAGCTTAGAGGTAGTGTAATATACTAATAGTACTTTAAAGAAGTCTGTGACGTAGATATAGCCGTATATCATGTTATAAGTTAGGCCGCATCGCGAAGTTTAATGGTAATAGTCGCTTAGTTAACGTTTTAGTTAACTTAGTAACTATGCCACTTATCCGCCTTATATAATTTGTGGGCTAGTGCTTAACCAATAGCGGCAAGCCTATAACAGTTCTTTATTCCAACACTATAGCTGCCCACTTTCTCTGCTTTCTCTATTCTTAACCTTAAAAAGTAGGGCGTTACAAGGCTGTAGTTGGTGCGGGTCAGCCACCCTCCCTACTTATAGTAGCAATATCTAGCACTAAATCCTTTTATTACTGTTAGATATCAATTATAAGCATGCTTACGTAGCGGACCTTAGTTAGCATTTTATACTAGTTTCCATAAAGCACTCTCTTTAAGGCTATAGTAGGAGACATGAATATATAACCCGAAAAAAGGTCGCTTTAAAGTCTGATCTCTATATCCTTCATCTGCCCTTTATTTAGAGTTTCTTAAAACAATTTTTTAGAAGCGAAATGGCAGCTTTGTTGTGATAATGGGACTTCAACGTAAATGCGAGGGTATTTATACTAGTTATCTAGAAGGATACTCCTCCCTTAAAGCAGTAGTGGTATTTATATCAAGAGGGGATAATAGTGGATTTATAGCGCCCTTAGCTTCTTAAACAGCTCCTCTACCTCCCTTACTTTATCTTGTCACTGCTTAAAAAAAACCAATATCACTTCTTTTCCGCTCTTTAAATTCTATACCGTAGCTTTAACCACCTTCTTAGTAACCTTAACTTCGTCTCCCTACCGCTTAAGAAGAAGTGCTATCACTTCCTCTCCACTCTTCTAATTCCCTGCCGCAGCTTTTACCACCTCCTTAGTAATCTTAACTTCGTCTCCTTACTGCTTAAGAAGAAGTACTATTACTTCCTTTCCGCTTAAATTCCCTGTTATAGCTTTGACCACCTTTTTAGTAACCTTGACTTCGCCTCCTCGCTGCTTAAGAAAAAGTACTATCACTTCCTTTCCGCTTAAATTCCCTGCCGCAGCTTTTACCACCTCCTTAGTAACCTTAACTTTGTCTCCTCGCTGCTTAAGAAGAAGTGCCATTACTTTCTTTCCGCTTAAATTTCCTACCATAGCTTTAACCACCTTTTTAGTAACCTTAACTTCGCCTCCTTGCTGCTTAAGAAGAAGCACTATTACTTTCTTTCCACTTAAATTCCCTGCCACAGCTTTAACCACCTCCTTAGTAACCTTAACTTCGCCTCCTCGCTACTTAAGAAGAAGCACTATCACTTCCTTTCCGCTCGAATTCCCTGCTATAGCTTTTACCACCTCCTTAATAACCTTGACTTCGTCTCCTCGCTGCTTAAAAAGTACTATTACTTCTTTTCTACTCTTTGAATTCCCTACCGCAGCTTTAACCACCTCTTCTATAATCTTAAGTTTGTCTCCTTGCTGCCTAAAAGGAAGCGCTATTACTTTCTTTCCACTCTCCCAATTCCTTGCCGCAGCTTTAATTACCTCCTGGATAATCTTGACTTTGTCTCTTCGCTACTTAAAAAAAAGCGCCATTACTTTCTTTCCACTCTCCTAATTCCTTACTACAGCTTTTACCACCTCTATAATTATAACTTTGTCTCCTTACTGCTTAAGAAGAAGTGCCATTACTTCCTTTCCGCTCGAATTCCCTACCGCAGCTTTCACTACCTCCTTAGTAATCTTAACTTCGTCTCTTCGCTGCTTAAGAAGAAGTACTATTACTTCCTTTCCGCTCGAATTCCCTGCCGTAGCTTTGACCACCTCCTTAGTAACCTTAACTTCACCTCCTCGCTGCTTAAGAAGAAGCACCATTACTTCCTTTCCGCTTAAATTCCCTACTATAGCTTTAACTATCTCCTCAATAACCTTAACTTCGTCTCCTCGCCGCTTAAGAAGAAGCGCTATATAGTTAGCACTAAATAATCTTGCTAGTTCTGTAACTAGTCCTTATGTAATCTGAAAGCCTTCTATTTACTGCCCAAGAAGAAGTGCTATTACTTCTTTTTCGCTCTCCCAATTCCCTGCCGTAGCTTTTACCACCTACTGTATAATCTTAACTTTGTCTCCTTGCTGCTTAAGAAGAAGTGCCATCACTTCCTTTCCGCTCAAATTCCCTGCCGCAGCTTTTACCACCTTCTTAGTAACCTTGACTTTGTCTTCTCGCTACTTAAGAAGTACTATTACTGCTTTTCCGCTCTTTAAATTCCCTGCCACAGCTTTTACCACCTGCTGTATAATCTCAACTTTGTCTCCTTACTGCTTAAGAAGAAGTGCTATTACTTCTTTTCCGTTCTCCCAATTCTATGCCGTAGCTTTTACCACCTGCTATATAATCTCGACTTTGTTTCCTCGCTGCTTAAGAAGAAGTGCTATTACTTCTTTCCTACTCTTCTAATTCCCTGCCGCAGCTTTTACCACCTCCTTAGTAACCTTAACTTCGTCTCCTTACTGCTTAAGAAGAAGTGCTATTACTTCCTTTCTGCTTGAATTCCCTGCCGCAGCTTTAACTACCTCCTCTATAATCTTAACTTCGTCTCTTCGCTGCTTAAGAAGAAGTACTATTACTTCCTTTCTGCTTAAATTCCCTGCCATAGCTTTTACTACCTCCTTAGTAACCTTAACTTCGTCTCCTCACTGCTTAAGAAGAAGTACTATTACTTCCTTTCCGCTCAAATTCCCTACTATAGCTTTTACCACCTCCTTAATAACCTTAACTTCGCCTCCTTACTACTTAAAAAGAAGCACTATCACTTCCTTTCTACTTAAATTCCCTGCCGTAGCTTTCACTATATCCTTAGTAACCTTAACTTCGTCTCCTCGCTACTTAAGAAGAAGCGCTATACAGTTAGCACTAAATGATCTTGCTAGTTCTGTAACTAGTCCTTACGTGATCTAAAAGCCTTCTATTCGCTACCTAAGAAGAAGTGCTATTACTTCTTCTCCGCTCTTCCAATTCCCTGCCGTAGCTTTTACCACCTCCTTGGTAACCTTGACTTCGTCTCTTCGCTGCTTAAGAAGAAGTGCCATTACTTCCTTTCTGCTCTCTATATTCTGTGCTCCGGCTTTAACTACCTCCTTTATAATCTTTACATCGCCCCCTTGTCTCTTAAGAAAATCAGCTACGTTCCTCGCATTTTCTAATTTTGCAACTTTACTAAGAGATGCAGTGTTTAAGGGGGTGAAATTGCGTAAGAATTCTAATATTGTATAATAACGAGTGTTGGTTAGGCTAAATAAGAATAAAGCGGTATTATAAATGACTTGCTGGGCATGCTTTGTATAATCTGCACGCAGACTATTATTGTTGCACGCATTAGAAGATATGCTGAGTAACGCGTATATTATGTCCTGTTGGTCGCTTGCTTTACTTTTGTTAAACTTTACCAAGAGAGTGTAAAGATCTCGCTTCTAGCTCTACCAAGAATCTTTCCTTAATTGGCCCAGCATGATATCTAAAACGGCTTGACAATGACGTTTTGGTTGCACTCCTGTTAGCAACGGGGTAAGGGTAAAGATACGCGCTGAGATAGATCTAGTACTGGTATAGACTACCACGGCTTTTATGTTTACGACTTCTTATAAGACCCAAACTCTCTAAAACCAAGGTTGCTCTAAGAGCAACTTTATCCCCTTACGCTGGAAGTTTTTCAGATCTTGATATTGCTTTCTTAGGATAGGCTTTACTGCTAACTAAAGATCTATCTAGTGTTTGTCTGCAAGTTTCCAGTCCTTATCCGCATGCTTAATACGCTCTTCCTGTAGCTGCTTTAGAGAATCTATAAGGACCTCTGTTGCGAGTGTCTCTAGGCCTAACCAGAAAATAACTCAATCAGCCTAAGAGTATATATACCTCATTTGCTAAACTTAGTATCCTTGCTCTTTCTCATTGCCTTGGTTAATGTAAACCGCATTAACCTAAAGTATCCTGTCTGTATCTTGGGAACGCAGATGCTAAAGCGCCTAGTATAAGTTTTTGGTGACATTAAGTCTTCTCCCATTTATCTTTATATATTTAGTCATTTTGGTGCTGCCCCATGTATATAACAAAGCCTCATAGGTAATAGCGTTGTTATTGTGGAGCCAGGCTTGGAAGAGCTCGCACTTGATGTTAAGCTCGCACCTAATATTGAACTCTTGGCGTTTAAAAAGTCGTAGCAGCCGAAATGCAGGCCCCTTAAGATCAATCGGTTTGTATATAAAAATATCCATCCATACCTAATGGAAGGGAATAGGTCGGTAATAAGCTTTAAAGTTTGGATACTAAGAAGGCGGGGCGTTAGGCAGATGGTTACACAGGTATCTATAATATAGAAATCACTAGAATAGAGATTAAAGCCTAGCGCGTAAAGGTAAAGCTTTCCTAATAAGAATAGATGCTAACTACTTGTATGTGGAACCTAAGGACATTACTCTAAACCATTTACTAAGTAGCTGAGTTTGTAGTTATTTGAAAAAGCAGAAGGCCTAAGGGAAGAAAAAAGCAATAGGGATTAGCCTTAGAGCAGGGCGCAGTAAAGGCGGAATCAGCCCTAGGCCTTAGCAGAATAAATCTCGAATTTATATAACGCCTACTCTAATACTTGTGTCTAGTGGGCTTAAAAGATTCTTTAGCCAGCACTTGCTCTATCTGTATATCCAACTACGGGCTAGGTTGCGGTTTGTAGAGTAAAAGTCGATTCTTTATAGTAGGCTAAGGGGAAAGGCTAGGGGCCAGTTGTTTTGCGGCATTTCTTGCAGCTTATGCTAACCAGTTACATTAAGGCGATAATAGGGGCTGGCGCTTATGCAGCCGGCGAGCCGGTGTCCCCTGTATTGATCGCTGTAGAGATGCCAGACTTCTTCTATATGGTTAATGAACCTGGCCTATTCTTTAGCGATTCCGCTATTCTTCTAGAAAACGCATGTCCTACCCAGACGGCATACCCAGCAATAGATTATATAGGTGGAAATTAATCTTAGATGTGTACTTTATTATTCTATTGCCCTCTTTGCATAGACAGCGGAATAGGCCTTAACGAATTTTTGCACACTATATAGAGCAGGCATCCGCATTCTTAGCCAAGACCTAAAAAATAACGAAAATAGGCGGCGTAAAATGCAGTGCCTTAGCGACGCCGCTTTTCACTGTCAGTAACGGGTTCGGGACTATTTAATTTTTCTTTTTACTGATAAACACGAAATCTACGTATTTTAAATTAAAATAATATAACAACGCCATTAATAATAATAATGAAATTTAATATACTGTTATTATATACATAAAGCCTTTTCTAAAAAAATAATTTGGTATCTATTAATTTATTTTAAGTAATCTATGCTTTAGTGATATTGTAATTATGTTTATAAGTGATATAAAACCATTAAAAAACAATAATTCACTTGTTATTGCCACTATAGGTAGGGAGGGCGGCCGACCCACTCCGGCCACACCCTTATTGAAGGTGTACTTTCAAGATTGTAGAGAATATAGAGTGGGCAACTGGAACCAACTCTTAGGTGTGGCGTTGTGGCGGTAATATACTGCCGCTGCTGCTCAGCGTTAAGCCTGGCGCGGTTGCTAAGTCAACTAAACTGTGCCGAAACTCCTAGACCCCAACCAGTTCTCGCGACCACTACTGTTCAACTTTATAATATGGGCCTTCCTATTGTATAACATACGCCTATATCTACATCGCAACCTTCTCTAAAAGAGCACTAGCATATTACACCGCCTTTAAGCTTTGTAGGCGCGCCTTTAACACCTCCACCAACTGACAAGAAAGCCTTTGCGTAGGCTCCCTAAGTCATTACGCTTTTCAAGGGTATCTAAGCTGGAAGACATATTAAGCATTACCTGTGGACGGAATTTCAGCTTGCTTAAGGAGAATACGATGAGATAGAGCGTTAGCTAAGCTGAGATAAGTTACTATTTAGATACGTCCAAGACAAGATACGGTGCGTATGCTCAAGGAACTATAGGAATAGCAACTAATAATAGAGATTGGATAGATATGATTACAATAGGGAGATCTATTGACTTGTAATTTGTATGCCAACTGGCGTTTATAAGCTCTTTATTAATAGTGTTAAGGACGCAATTCGAAGTCAGTTGAAGGTGATTCGCAGCGGATTAGATAGGGCAGCCCTCTTTGCGCAGAAGGTACGGCCAGCCTAATTGACTAAGATCTCTTTTCTAGTTGACGGCGCTCCGTCTAGTATAAAGTTAAAATATAAGCCAGATGCCTCTTTCTGGCATGATAATGCACAATACCCAGGAGTTATAATTGAAGTAGCATATTCGCAGAAAAGGAAGAGGCTGGGCTGGCTTGCTAATAACTATCTTCTGGACTTGGATGCCAATGTATGGGTTGTTATTAGCCTGGACATTAAATACGGCAAGAAAGGTTCGCGTAAGGCGATGTTATTAGTATAGCGGACTAATCTGGCCCATACTGCTGATGGGTATGAGTTATAAGTGGTTTAAGAAATTACGGATAAGGTATGCTCTATCTTAAGACAGTATGCTTTTGTCTACGGTTTTTAATATTTATAGGCGTTCCATAATAATCAAGGAAACCCTATAGATTATCTAGGTCTACGACTTTGGCTCTCCGACTTTTCTTGTAAAGTGCTTATAAACAATAAAATTGGTTCCGGAGATTAAGAGATATCCTTATCCATATAATAGCTTTATTAGTTCCTTGCTGTTGCAGAGGAAAAGATCTAAGGGCGAAAGGCGCTTATTAGAGATTGCCTTCCTAGAGTTAAGAAGCGTAAAAGATTAGAAATACCCCTAGATTGGATGGCTTCTAATAATAAAGCGTGGTATATTAAGTAAGAGAAGAGAGCCGCAAAGTATATAGCGGAGGATAATCCTAATTATGAGGATACGTAAATCTAATACTCCTTAGGGAAAATGCACACAGCTTTAGTTGCTGCTTGTAATCGTATTTAACACTTTAGCATTAGAATACGTTTGCCATATGTACTTATTCCCTAATGTATTACAACATCCAGTAAGGTTGGAATACTATTTTAATATTCTTAACTGTAGAGCCCAGGGTCGTTCCATTATTTTCCCTTTATAGATAGGTTAGGATCTAAAACCATAAATAGAAAAGGGCCTATAAGGGCAAAAGAGGGAATCGCGAACCTACATAAGCACGAAAACGCTCTAAATTATGGAGTAATAGACATACTAGTGGCTCCTTGCATGCGTTCTGCAATAGAGAATGGTTTTATGGTTTTATAGTTTTATATTCAAGCCCTGCGTATGCTAGTGAGTATGCCTTGTCTAAGGTCCCAAGCAGGCCTAGGTTACGCTTGCTGTGGGTCCAGTCTTAGTTCCCATAATAGACCCCGCTCCAAGAGCCTGGTTCTGGACCCTCTTGTACCAAGATCTTGTCTAGTTATGGCTGTGCTTAGAGCACTAAACCATCTGCATTCTATCCGGTGGCGACAACGCCTACCCCAGATTCTCTCTTTATCTGTGTCAAAAAAGCCCATTCCTCACAAGAGGGTGGCCTGGGTGTAAACGTCCTGGATTGTAGCTTTAACCGCGCTAATGTCTAGGAAACGCCACCTTACAAGGGTCTAGTTGGTGCGGCTTGGCTACCCTCCCTAATAGCGGGGGCAAGCTTGAAGTATTTTACGCTTTAATCGCCTTCTGTAAATACCGCTAATTATATTGCCCGTCCTGATAAGCCTTTGCAGATATGTTAGTAGGGGGGGGTACTTAGGCAGTCTCTTTAAGCTTAGCGACGTGTATGTAATGGGTCACGTGACAGCACATAGGCTATCTTATAGATACCTTCTTGGGGTCCTTAAGCCCCTAAGATTCTTCTTTATAGAGCATTATATAGATCATTTTTACCAGCCTACTCAGTGGTCTAACAAGATATTTAGCTTAGCTTAGCGCTTAAATATATGTTTGTATGGTAAAAATGGTTAGCTGACCTAAGTCCGGAATAATTACAGGACTGTTACATTATGCGGCAGCTTAATTAAACTGTAAACACAGTCCTAGAATTATCCCTTAACCCTAGCATAAAAGCGCAACCAAAGTCAAGAGCTATTAGCGTGGGAGTTAACTTACGCAACCTTTGCAATATATCATTATCTCTATTAGCTGCGGTTAAACTTATTCCAATAGGTCAAAATATGTCATAGGAGAATAGTTCATTTACAGTAGGGTTTGACAGTAACTAGATAATATTATTTTAGCTAATGGTATAGGGATAGAGTATAAATGTTCCTGGAGTATATTTTAGATATTCTACTAATACACTTAGTTATAGGAAGTAAGTAGACCTGCGAATACTAAGATATATAGTTACTGCTAACGTTGTCCTATTTATTGGTGTAGGATGTAAGTAGACCTGCAAATACTAAGATGTACAGCTACTGCTAACCTTATCCTGTTTGTTAGTGTAGCTTATAAGTAGACCTGTAAATACTGAGATATACGGCTGCTGCTAACCTTATCCTGTTTGTTAATATAGCAAGTAAGTAGACCTGCGAATACTAAGATGTGCGGCTGCTTCTAACCTTGTTCTGTTTGTTGGTGTAGCTTGTAAGTAGACCTATAAATACTAAAATGTACAGCTGCTGCTAACCTTGTCCTATTTATTGGTGTAGTATATAAGTAGACCTGCGAATACCGAGATGTATAGCTGCTGCTAACCTTGTCCTGTTTGTTAGTATAGCGAGTAAGTAGACCTATAAATACTAAGATGTATGGCTGCTGCTAACCTTGTCCTATTTATTGGTGTAGATTATAAGTAGACCTATAAATACTAAGATATATGGCTGCTGCTAACGTTGTCCTGTTTATTGGTATAGCGAGTAAGTAGACCTATAAATACTAAGATGTATAGCTGCTGCTAACCTTGCCTATTTATTAGTGTAGCAAGTAAATAGACCTGTAAATACTGAGATATATAGCTGCTGCTAACGTTGTCCTGTTTGTTGGTATAGGATATAAGTAGACCTGTAAATATTAAGATGTACAGCTGCTGCTAACCTTGTCCTGTTTGTTAGTATAGGAAGTAAGTAGACCTGCAAATACTGAGATATATGGCTGCTGCTAACCTTGTCCTGTTTATTAGTATAGGAAGTAAGTAGACCTATAAATACTAAGATGTACGGCTACTGCTAACCTTATTCTATTTATTAGTGTAGCGAGTAAGCAGACCTGTGAATACTGAGATGTATAGCTGCTGCTAACCTTGTCCTATTTGTTGGTGTAGCAAGTAAGTAGACCTGTAAATATTGAGATATATAGCTGCTGCTAACCTTGTCCTGTTTGTTAGTATAGTATGTAGGTAGACCTGCGAATACTAAGATATATAGCTACTGCTAACCTTATCCTGTTTATTGGTGTAGTATATAAGTAGACCTATAAATACTGAGATATATAGCTGCTGCTAACCTTGTCCTGTTTATTAGTATAGGATATAAGTAGACCTGCGAATACTAAGATATATGGCTACTGCTAACCTTGTTCTATTTGTTAGTATAGTAAGTAAGTAGACCTGCGAATACTAAGATGTGCGGCTGCTGCTAACCTTATTTTGTTTATCAGTGTAGCGAGTAAGTAGACCTGCGAATACTGAGATATATAGCTACTGCTAACTTTATCCTATTTGTTGGTGTAGGGAGTAAGTAGACCTATAAATACTAAGATATACAGCTGCTGCTAACCTTGTCCTGTTTATTGGTGTAGGGTATATATAGACCTGTAAATACTGAGATGTACAGCTACTGCTAACCTTGTCTTGTTTATTGGTGTAGTATATAAGTAGACCTTTAAATACTAAGATGTATAGCTGCTGCTAACCTTATCCTATTTATTAGTGTAGTATATAAGTAGACCTGTGAATACTGAGATATATAGCTGCTGCTAACGTTGTCCTGTTTATTAGTGTAGCGAGTAAGTAGACCTATAAATACTAAGATATACAGCTGCTGCTAATTTCGTCCTGTTTATTAGTATAGGGAGTAAGTAGACCTGCGAATACTAAGATGTATAGCTGCTGCTAACCTTATCCTATTTATTAGTGTAGCTTATAAGTAGACCTATAAATACCGAGATGTATAGCTGCTGCTAACATTGTCCTGTTTATTAGTATAGTGAGTAAGTAGACCTATAAATACTGAGATGTACGGCTACTGCTAACCTTGTCCTGTTATTAGTGTAGTATATAAGTAGACCTGTAAATACTAAGACATACAGCTGCTGCTAATGTTGTCCTATTTATTAGTATAGCGAGTAAGTAGACCTATAAATACTGAGATATATGGCTACTACTAACCTTGTCCTGTTTGTTAGTGTAGGAAGTAAGTAGACCTACAAATACTAAGATGTATAGCTGCTGCTAATCTTGTCCTGTTTGTTAGTATAGGTTGTAAGTAGACCTGTAAATACTAAGATGTACAGCTACTGCTAACTTTGTCCTGTTTATTAGTGTAAGATATAAGTAGACCTGTGAATACTAAGATGTACGGCTGCTGCTAACCTTGTCCTATTTGTTAGTGTAGGGAGTAAGTAGACCTATAAATAATAAGATATATAGCTGCTGCTAACCTTGTCCTATTTATTGGTGTAGTATATAAGTAGACCTGTAAATACTAAGATATATAGCTGCTGCTAACCTTGTCCTGTTTATTAGTGTAGGGAGTAAGCAGACCTGCGAATATTAAGATATATGGCTGCTGCTAACCTTATCCTGTTTGTTAGTGTAGCTTGCAAGTAGACCTATAAATACTGAGATGTATAGCTACTGCTAACTTTGTCCTATTTGTTAGTGTAGCGAGTAGGTAGACCTATAAATACTAAGATATACAGCTGCTGCTAACCTTGTCCTGTTATTAGTGTAAGTATATAAGTAGACCTGTAAATACTAAGATATACAGCTGCTGTTAACTTTGTCCTATTTATTAGTGTAGGGAGTAAGTAGACCTGCGAATACTAAGATATACAGCTACTGCTAACTTTGTCCTGTTTATTGGTGTAGGGTATATATAGACCTGTAAATACTAAGATGTATAGCTACTGCTAACGTTATCCTATTTATTAGTGTAGTATATAAGTAGACTTGTGAATACTAAGATATATAGCTACTGCTAACATTGTTCTGTTTATTGGTGTAGCTCATAAGTAGACCTACAAATACTGAGATATATGGCTGTTGCTAACCTTGTCCTATTTGTTGGTGTAGCTTATAAGTAGACCTGTAAATACTAATATATATAGCTACTGCTAACCTTGTCCTGTTTATTGGTGTAGGATATAAGTAGACCTGCAAATACTAAGATATATAGCTGCTACTAATCTTGTCCTGTTTATTAGTGTAGGAAGTAAGTAGACCTATAAATACTAAGATATATAGCTGCTACTAACCTTGTCCTGCTTATTAGTGCAGAATATATATAGATCTGCGAATGCCCCTTATATATAACCGCTTAAACTAGTACTAATACAGATATAGCCTAATGCCTAGCTCTATACCTTTAACAATATATTTACTTAGGATTTCTTTAAAAGCCTACTATCCAGTACACTACTAAGCCAGCTTGCCCTGGTCTAGTATTGTGCCTGCTATAGTACCATTGTAACTACTAGCTGTAATGTTAATCTTTCTAAAGTCTATGCTGCTAAAAAAAGTTGTTAGCTCTGCGCTCTACTCCTCTATACACTTAAACGCTACTATAATAATAATAAACTATATGTTTAAATAGTTAGGGAAGGGTTAGCATTAGAAATAGAAGAGGGGGGGCTATATATTCTCCAGTTGTGTTCTAATTTAAGTTAATGTCTTTAACTCCTTATATGCGCTAAGCAGGGCTATTACTTACTATATATCTTTACGCGCAGAATATTTAGCTAATCCTAATAACGGTATCTAGATTAGCTTCCCAGTCTTATCTAAAGCTAAAAGTTCTACATAATTTGCATTACTTTGTGTATGGCTTTATTGGTATAACAAGTCCTATAATTGTAATAAGCATTATGTTAAACCTAATACAAAATTGCCGATAAGACTCCTCTACGTTAGTAATCTGGATAATCCAGATTATAATACTAATGTCTTATGTCTTAATTGTGCTATATAAATAGACGGAGGAAAATATATTGCTTTATCCTATTATTAGGGTGAACTTCTAATTAAAGATAAGAAACAATTTTATATAACCCAGGATAACATTATCTAATAGTGGAGAGGATTTAGTATCTTTAACCTACCAAAAACTTTTTAAGACGCTGTTAAAGTTACTTAAGAACTTCGCGTACTATACCTCTAGATTAACTTACTCTACATAATCTAATATAAGGACAATAAAAAAGATTAGAAACGCGAATCTAGGCGTATAGAAAAGGTCTTCTCTTTGGCTTACTATATAATTGCTACAACTTTGGCTGTCTATTTAAAAGCGGGATTCCTTAAGCGGAACGTAAGCACTAAATATATCCTTATTTAAGATGCCTTAGGCAGGCGATTCTATATCTGTACTAGTATGGATGATTTTAATAATGATATAGAGAAGGCTTGGCTTAACACGCGAGTATAGGTAATATAAGAAAGGGTTTTATTATAACGAACTATCTATTTTAGTAATAATTAGACATACTAGGAATATAGTAAAGGGGTTTACTGCGAAAACCTTACTAGACTAAAAAGGTAAGAGCTTAAGCAATATCTAATAGACTAATATCTTCCTAACTTAGATATTTTGCTCCTTAGCTTATTTTAAAGGAAGTTCTTTATGCTTAACCTAAACTTCCCAAACCGGCTCCTTAAGTTAGGCCACCAACGTACTATAGAATTTATTCACTTTCTTTTTAAGGACTACTTAAAGCGCGGCCTTACAGAGAAGACTAATAGAGCTATTATAGCATCTGGGTTAGAAGCTTATATTGCACACGCTCTAAGGTATCAAAGCAGATATAGTATCTTTCAACAGTGCCTTTACAGGAATCTCCTATGGTAGATATCTGACAATAAGATAGAGCGGATTATATATAAAAACCGAAATGTGCTATTGTGGTTATGGATGGCATATAATAGAGGCATTCAGTTTATAAATATCCCTTTTGGCACAGTTGATTAGATTAATAACCTCCAGTTTAATAAGTGGTGTAAACTTGTACTAATCGCCGACATAGGGAAGTTTTGGGATTGTACAATGGAATTAGATGGGAAACATTATGCTATCTTGGATTTCGGCAGAATGAAAAGAGGATGGATACAGTATAATATTAAGGAGGATGAGGATCTTTTTAAAGAATAATATGTTGTTATTGGGAAGAAGTCTAGTAAGTATAGGGATAGATTAGATGTTAAGGAGTACTATATATTAGTTGTTAGGCCGACTAGTATAGATGGCAAGTACAAAAGGGTTGAAGTTGGGTTGATTTAGAGTGACTATATAGCAAGATAGAGGTCTAACATGCGAGTTATATAAATGACTTCGTATTAAAAAATCTAGTAGGGTCTTCTTTAAACAAGTCTCTAATAGTAACATGGCATATAGCTATAGAATTAATAGCTGCGGAAAGCATAAGCGCCTAATCATAGATTAGCTGGGAATACTTTAGATTTATATCTAAGAGCCAGTTGAGCTTAAAGCAGACATTATATTAAAGGATCATAAGTTCCTATAATAGCTACATTAGTTATGAAAATTAAATGTAAAGGGGAAGTAAAGAAGGCATACATTTTCTATCTTAGTGCTGATAGTATCCATTAGCATGCCTTAAGTCGGTTTGTTGCAAGTAAGGGGATTATGGTTTAAAGGCGGACACTGCACTTATATATGTAAGTAGAAGGTGGCAGAACAAAGTCACCTAACGTATGGGTCTCGGCTCATTAATCGCCCGAATATTTTAAGCTCTATTAATAACTGTTGGTATGCTTTAACACAGTGCAATAGACGTAATGTACGTGCAATATAGTATATAGTTGGATTCTTAAGGTTCTATTCTATAATAAAGAGGAATTCTTTATAGCTATCTGCTAACCGGATTAGGCTACAGCTCGCTAGGTGAATGGGCTTACAACTTGCTAAGTAAATTGGGCTTTCCTATATTCCTACAATAACCATCGCTCTAGGTTATATATTTAAAATCCCAGATAAACCCACCTCCTATAATTATAGCGGCTGACTCTACAGCGGCCACCTTTCTTTGATTAAGGAAAGAGGCTTTGGTTAAATGGATAACACCCCACGTAATAATTGTGCCGGAGCTTTAACCGCTAATGTCTAGGAAACGCCCCTTAAACAAAGGGTCTGGTCGGTGTGGCTTGGCCACCCTCCCTACTAGCGGGGGTAAGCTTAAAGCATTTTACGCTTTAATTACCTGCTGTAAATACCACTAATTATGCTGCCACTGAACCCATCCTATGCTAAGTTAAAGTGCGGGCGTTGGTAGAAGGTTTCAGCCAGGCAGGTATTAAAAAGAATGACGTTAGCTAGCTGATAGGTAGAGACATAGAATTAAATAAGCGATCTGTTTTATTTAAGGTGGCTCTAAGAGCCCTAATATACATAAGAGAATTGACCCCCTACAGGGGTCCCTAGAGAGTGATAATATAGGTTAAAACTGATGTTAAACAGCACCCGTCGCACCTCTGTAGTAAGGCTACCTCTATAGCTAATATACCCCCTTAGATCTGACGTAGAGCGGTAGAGCTGGATTACCGGATTAGGCAGTTGGGATAGACGAGCTGGTGGTGAGCTTTGCTGTTATCCAAGTGTCAATTGACCAGATGTCTGATATCGCAGAGCCCTACTACTTTAACGAACTTTTGATAATTTTGCTTTAAGAGAGCTTTAGTTAGTCCATCTATAGCTATCTCGCTTGTCGGTACCCATTATACGACAAAGCTTCCGTTTTGGACCTCCTAGCGAAGCCAGAACTGATGGATATCTATATATTAGAGTTTTGTAGATACCGTAGGGGTCTCTTTTGTCACGATCCGTACTAACTGCTGATTGTCACAATTGATAATAATGTCCTGTTCTAGGTCGAATCTGATGGCTTTAAAGATCCGAACTATATGCTCGACCTCCCCACTAACGTGTGAGAGAGCTAGGAGTTCTGCCTCCGTAGTAAACTTAGTGACTGCCTTTTATCTAGTTGCCTGCCATGCTATAAGCCCATTGAATAAGCTTATTAAGAAACCCTATAAGCTCTAACGTGTTGGAGTATCATTAGTAAAGCTGGCATTAAAAGCAGCTTTTAGAACCTGGTTTATCTCATATGGCGTAATAGTAGAGAACTCAAGAGCGAGGTATCTGGTATTATAGAGATAGGTAAGCAGTTAGTTGATCTCCGCTAGATAAGCTAGTGACGGATTTTATAAGAACTCAGCCAGCCTGCTAACTGAAAAGGCGACGTCTAGTTGTGTAGTAGATGCCGGATATGTTGCAGAACCTACACGGCGTTGATATCCTTTCATCTAATTTGGCGTAGCTTCTCCCTTGTATAGTGTCAATTCCTGGCCTGATAGTGGTGTAGCTGATGGCTTCAAATATTCTAGATGGTATATTAAGACTAGCTTCTTGAGATACTAATCTAGACAGAGCCAGAGCTTTCCCTTTTATTAATCTTGTATGATACAAGTGTTTAGGAATAAGGTGAATTGAGGTATTTGGCGTATCTTAAATTGATCTTGTAGCTGCTTTAGGATGTCCTTTATCTGCTAATAACAGCTCAGGTGTCCTATAATTAGGATGTCGTCGACATAGAAGAATATAAAGATAGGTTTAGTAGGGTGAACATAGAGACACGGCTTGTTTGGTACCACTTTTAAACCTATGCTTTGTAGAGCAGCAGACATTTCTAAAAACCACAATTTAGGAGATTTCCGTAGTCCGTACATTGCCTTTCTTAGACGGAGAGAGAATCTAGGCGGTAGGTCTATACCCTTGGGGGGAATGAGGTAGACCTTATTGTCAACTAAGGCATTGATGAAGGCGTTAACGGCGTTAATCTGTATGACATCGAGGTCGAAGCTAGCGATGAGAGCGTATAGTAGACGGAAGGTTCGATAGGCTGCCGTTATAGCTTTGACCTCCTCTTGTGAGACTGCTTGAAGGTCTCCGCGGACGACTAGACAAGCCTTGAATCTCGTGATGAAGCCGTCCGAATCTTCCTTGTATGTAAAGACCCATATAGTAGGAAGTCGATGGACCTTCCCGATTAGTCGTACCTTGTCCCAGGTCTGTTTTCTGGTTAAGGCCCTTATCTCGGTATGAGCAGCTGCTTTGAACTCTGTAGTGTACTTATGATTGAGCATCTCTTTCCATGACTTTGGTGGCGGTGGAAAATCGTCTTGATGTCCGTACGTCTTTGTAGCAGCAGTATAGAAAGCGTAAGCCAATGGTGTCGTATCTGGATTGATGATATCATTACCGTCATTAATTTGAACTGCAAAGGCTTGTTGTTGTAGATCCTGATTTGGCATATCTTTCTTCTTTGCCGTAGGCCGCTTTTCACGGCCAGAACGTCTCTCACCCCCTGATGATGAGCCTGCTGTCGTCTGAGGTTTGGAACGAGGTGTAGGATCTATAAATGGTGGTTCGGTGACTTCAGAAGATGACTGAGTGGTAGATGATGTCTGTGGCGTAGATGCCACGGTAGATGGTGATTGCTGAGGCGCCGAAGACGCTGATGGTTTAGATGGTTCTGGAGTTAGCTCTGGGGTAGGTAGCTAACGGAGTTCTTCTGTTAAGATCTGAATGCTTTTTGACGTAGGAGTAACGTTGATATTTGCCAAATACGGCAGTCCTTTATCTAGTTCTTTGTCAAAGTTCTCTATCTAGTCCTTGCTGCCATCTTAAAGATTATCCAGTAGGTCCTGGACTTGTTGGAAACGATCCTTCTGAGCCTATGAGATAATGAGGTGTTCTGGTGTTTTAGGAGATTGATATCTCTTTGACTTATCAATTCGTATATTACGAGATCGGATGATGCGGTTGGTGGTTGGTATCCATACCCTATAGATATTTGACGCTTCTTATATCTTAGTATTTGTAGGTCTACTTACTCGCTACACTAATAAACAGGACAAGGTTAGCAGCAGCTGTATATCTTAGTATTCGTAGGTCTACTTACTCGCTACACTAACAGATAGGACAAGGTTAGCAGTAGCCGTATATTTTGGTATTCGCAGGTCTACTTACTTCCTACAACTAAGTGTGTTAGTAGAATATCTAGAATATACTCCAGGAGCATTTACACTCTATCCCTATACTGTTAGCTAAATAATATTATCTAGTTGCTGTCGAACCCTACTGTGAATGATCTATCCTTCCATGACGTATTTTGACCTATTAGAATAAGTTTAACCGCAGCTAATTGAGATAATGATATATTGTATAAGGTTGCGTAAGTTAACTCCTACGCTAATAGCTCTTGACTTTGGTTGCGCTTTTATGCTAGGGTTGAGAGATGATTCTAGGACTGTGTTTGCGAAGGTGGGGCAGTGCCTTTGAAATTTTTGCTTGTCAAAAATAAGAAGGTGATTTGAAGACTAGAGTCCGTAGTGGGTTCGGCCTAATCTTTCTCCTTGGTTCCGGTCCTTAGCGTCTTTTTATATCACGTGTATAAACACTGTGTGTGTGATGGGCGCGTTACCTGCTAAATTCTGCCATATTCTGCCACCTTATGATTGGCTCGCCTACTACTAGCGCCTTGGTAGCTCTTAAGCCTTTAAGCTTATATAGGTGTGCATTAGACCTAAAACTTTGTTGATTTCACTAACTATACTCTTATTAATAGTTTATTCTAAAACCTCTTTTTAAAATTCCAATACTTTTTAGCGGATTTCGAAGGCTTTGTGTGAGCCGTAGGCTGGCACCCATGTTTAATTAAGCTGCTGCATAATGTATCGGTCCCGTAATTATTCCGGACTTAGGTTAGCTGACCGTTTTTACCGCATAAACATATATTCGAGCGCTAAGCCAAGCTAAGATAGATTACCGTATTTACCAGTAATCAGGCAGCACTATTGGCGCTTAGCTAACCTAAGTAATAGTCCAGCCAAATGAGTATTGCATAGATCTATAATATAGCCCGTACGCTAAGGCAAAGAAGTAACCGCTTTCTCATTGCATGGGTCCCATAAGGGGAGTTCGAATTAGGCAAGAAGGCAAAAGAAGTAGCACGGCGAGCCACTATATAAGGACGCCTACCGCGAGGACAACAACACTAGGCCAAGGCTATAACAATAAACACCGCAAGAACAAAACAGTGGGGTAGGAAAACACTGCCGGAAGGAGTAGGAAGGTACTTAAGAAAAATGGACACAGCGCTACCAGGTAAACATACCCGTAGGCTATATGACTCCCTTAAGCGAGGAGAGGCAAATGTATTGGCCCAGTTACGGACAGGAATGATATGACTTAATGGGTATCTGCACCGCATTGGAGCGGCAGAATCAGATCAATGTGATTGCGGACAGGCAAGAGAAACAGTCGAACACTTCCTCTTTAGGTGTACAAAATGGATAGCATACTGAGAGCAAATGCTGCAGCAAACAGACACAAGAAGAGGCAGCTTATCCTTCTATCTTGGGGGGAAGGCGCCAACCGACCCTAGATAGTGGACACTAAACGTAGACGCGGTCCGAGCGACAGTAAAATATGCAATAGCCACTAGACGACTTGAGGCAGAATCGGATTAATAACCCGTCCACCACAGTTAGAAACTCCCCCCCCCCCCTTTACGCTTTAACCAACCCATATCACGCACCCTCGTGCCACTAGCAGATCTCGCTTCAATCGCCGAAAATAGGACACTGAACACTTGGAGGAACACCCCCCCTAAGACTACCTGCTACTAACTACCCACGAGATCTTGTAGAATAAGGCATAAGTAACACTAGGGGATACTAAATAAGGCATATGTATGGGCTTGTACGAGAATATGGCGAGACTAAAAGAAGTGTAATTATGTAATATAGTACTAGTGCCCTTTAGGCTTAGTGCCTCCGGGCGGAATAAACTTTATCATCATTATTATAAGCTAAGCTAAATATCTGTAAAGACTTATTAGGATGGGCAGTATAATTAGCGGTATTTATAGAAGGCGATTAAAGCGTAAAATACTTCAAGCTCGCCCCCGCTAGCAGGGAGGGTGGCTGAGCTGCACCGACCAGACCTTTAGTTAAGTGGCGTTTACTAGACATTAACGCGGTTAAAGCTACGATCCACTTTACGAAGGAGATAGGACGTTTATACCTAAATGAGAGAATACTCCTAAGGATCCCCTCTCCTACCTACACCTCCTAACTGCGAGCCTCCACTTTACGTGCCTGCACGACGCTGGAACAGCCCTGCGGACTTAAGGCATTACAAACCACTTACCTAGGTTAGCTCCTAACCCCCGCCATACTATATTTTAATAGTTACGTATTACTTTCCTTTTATTTCCTTAGTTGAGTATAGTGTTTAGCAATGGACATGCAGCTCTTATAGTTGGCTTCTAAACTGGAGCTAGCACTCTGGTAGTAGGATGTATTTAGCTGGCTCTTAGTAACGACCTATACCCTAGGGGTGTATGGCCATAATAGAATATACATACGTTTTCGTGGCGTGCACTCAGATATAATTGAAAGTCTCTTAAAAAGGACACGTTGCCGATAGCAAGGCTGGTTTAGGTGCCCGTAATGGGGCACCCGACACTTAACCAAATTTGGCGACTTTAATCGGCACAATTCGCTATGGGGAGGAAGTTATATTAGTACCACATTAACGCAGGAAGAAAGCGCGCCAATTATTGACTTTATGGCGGACCGTATGTAAATAAGGATTGACTATAATAACGACCACATGAACGCTTGGACTTAAGAAGAGAGGCTACTAGAAATCTGGGTTAACAAGTGTAGGAGTAGGAGGAAATTCCCATTTAGGCAAGGAGCATATATTCAGCAAGACTGCTGCCTAGCTGAGTAGTACTATAGCCCCTTCCCCGACCCTCCCATTTACTTGCTGGTTCTGGGCTATATAAAGATAAGGCCAGTTGTGTAGAGGAAAACTGTTACATTATATCATCGAACTGGTTCCGAGAGATCACGATCTGTCTTTTCTGCCTACGAAACTTACATCCTTTGACTTCTCAACCCGAAATCTCTAAATTTCTTCATATAGAATTACAGCATCTGTCTTACACGATGTGTACTAAAACTATCACTAAGACCAAATACAAATGCGGATATACCGTGGAGGAGTCTTTTGTCACAGCTTGTGGTAACGAAGATTGTGGGATTGTGATCAGCACTACTACTCTCGCGCAGAGTACTAACCGATTACATAACTGTCCCTTATGCCGCTAGTATGTATACTGGAGGACACCATAGAGTATAAACACTAATTATTGACGTAGGCGTTGCGGTTGTCTTCTAGAAAGGGTGGGGAAAGCGAAATGTTACGTTCTTTTTTAATTGCGCTTGTGCTATATTGGGATTAGGTAAAGGGGCGGTGAAACATCGTTATAGTTTATATTTAGGTATGCCAAACTAAATGAAATTAATATCCGCTATCTTAGTATGCAGCGCATATATGACAGAAAGAGCTTAAACAGCTTCTCCTGCGTAACTGGTTCGTGGCCCTTTCATGTGCCTGTTGCACTCGCTAAGCTTTGCTTTTAATTTTTTACGAATCCACTATATCTGATCCTAATACCTACTATACGAATTGTGCTGTTAGGTAAGCAGTTCCACTACTTTTAAGAGGATTTAGTGTTTATGCTGAAACAGTATACCTTAAGCTCCTTCTCTGAGTCGCCAATATGCCGCGACATGGCCTTCCGGTGGTTAGATTCTTAACACTTAATTACCGCGTATCTTTGGAAGACTAAGGCAGTACAGCTAAAGTTTGCCTTTTAGACGACGGCAAGACAGTTCTCAAATTTGCGCTGGCTTTTAATCTTGATGGGTGCGATGACGAGGTCTCGCATATAGCACGATGCAAGGAAGCGGATTCCTTAATGCTCTTAGAGCGGGAAAAGGCAGTGTATAAGCATCTAGGCAAACATGAAGGGATCCTTACGTGTCTTGATATCTCCAGCACAGGGTTGCGGTTTCCTTTCATGAAGAACGGGAGTCTGCGGCGCTATCTTAGTAATCCGACAAAGCCGATATAGTTCTCCACGAAGCTTTTGTGGGTCAAGGGTGCTATAAGGAGCATTAGCTTTATCCATTCAATGGGCGTGCTCCAGGCCGATATAAGTGCTAGAAATTTTCTCGTAGCCGACGACCTGTCATTAGTACTTTGCGACTTTTCCGGTTCAGCAATAGGCGACCAAGACGCGTTGGTTGGGCAGGAGATGCGGTACCGAAAAGTAGATGGTGTAGAGCCCTTTCGCATCTCCGTCGCAACCGAGATATTTGCTATTGGTAGCCTCATATACGAGATCATGACTGGAAAGAGGCCGTATGACGAGATTGAAGATGAGGATAAGATTGAAGGGTTGTTTGGGGCGCAAATTTTCCCTTCGACGGTCTATATTCCGCTTGGAAGTATTATCAACAAATGCTGGTTGGATGGATTTAAGACAGTTGGAGAAGTGCTTAAAGATATACAAATGGAGGAGAAGACTCTGGAAGTGGGAGATGGGCAGTAGGATTACTTAACGATCGCTCTATGTTGGGGGTTTGGGACCGCCATATACCCTTGAAGGCATTACCTTATCTAAAGATACGTAACTCCAAACACTCGTCGCTTCGTCTTAGGTTTTACCCTATAGGAGGCATCGCATCTTTACCGTTTGATATCGACAAAGACGGGCTGCAATTCGTCTCGGCGGTGTTAGGGGAGGAAGATGTGTCGGAATGGCTGCGCCAACGGTCACTGCCTCAGGTGCGGATCTGGCAAACATTAGGCAAAGGATTCTATCTACTTCCAGTTGTAAAGAAACCAGCAGATTTCGTAGAAACCCTAGAAAAACCAGAGCGGAAACTAAATATCACCTGCAACCCAATTACATAACTTAATAGAATACAATTAGTTATATGTTCTCAAAATTCTCTTATACACAGTACATTATAGTACGTTAATTCTGCCATATAAGTCTTTGATAGTTGTCCTATATTTACGACTGCCCTTTCCAGTTTGCCGCTATGATCTTTAAAGATTAGTGATGTATCCCTCTATGCCTCTTGAACATGTTTAAATTCCTGCAGATTTTCCGAATCCTCTGACGAGTGTGCCTCTTTTAACTCTAAGCATAGAACGCTTTTAAACCTTTCCAGCTCTTGTATTACGCTATTATTTCCCTGATTCCGCAAGATCTAGTAAGTTGAATAACCCTATCTGTATTTTATCCCCTTTTAATTCTATCTCTTCCCTTAAGGCATCTATGTTGGTGTTACACTTATACTGTAACCGGCCGAAGGAATCTGTAATTTTCGAACTCTTGCAGACGTTAAATGTGTAGGAGACTTCTGCCATGCGGTGGACTTATAGCGTGCTGCTAGTTTATGTTGGGGGTAAAGGTTTTGGCAATTATAGAGGCCTATAGAGGAATATACTCGCACAAGGGTAACTGCGCGGTGTAGTGCGACTTAGGGGAATAGGGAAGGGAGGCCCTTTTAAAACATTCGCTAAGGCTCCCAAGTGGGAGAAGGGGGAAGGGCACTTGTTGAGGAAATGTGGTGCTTATGGAGTTCGGTGTGCGACGATTTTGGTTTGAGTGGATAGGTTTAGTGAAGCGAAAGTGCGATAGGCTTTGTGCGATATTAAGGTTTTGAGGATTCTTATCCCCAACATCTTATTATTACGTGTAGTTGCAAAACAAGACGCTAATTACGGAGTAAGGTGGGTGATCTTTATCAGTGGTGTATTGTGGGGTACCCCAAACACTGAATACGCCACACGTGGCTTGGACTCGTTTACCGCTCAGATCTGTTAAACCTTCCATCCTCTCCAGTTCAAAAACCTCCATCTCGACAAGAGGGTGGCTAGTGCGGCTCGGCAGCCCTTCCTGCTAGCGCAGCCAAAACGGTGGCAAACAGTTTAAATGAAATAGTAGCCCGCTAGCATATAAATACTAGATCTAGGGTGGCGAATACGACGGCTATATAGGCACATGTTCCCCTTAACTCTCTATAAAATAGAGATTTAAAGGAAATAATATATTATCTTCGTAAAGCTACTATAACCTTAATAATATACCTTAGCATTACTATTTATTAGCTTATCTCGATTAGCTAAGGAGTGCTATAGCTGCCTAATAAATCCCGTAGTAGGATAACACTTACAGAGGCTCTTTGGCCTTATTCTATTGGCCTTAATTCCTATACAGTGCGCTGTATAATTGGCTTTAAGGTTTTAAGAAACTAAAGAAACTTACAGACTTTAATCTCGCCGTACATTTTATATTAGCAGCTGAAAAAGAGCTGGGGGAAGACCATGACTTCCTCTTAATAAGTATAGGCAAAACTCCGTAATACGATACTAGGTATATAACGATACATTTAGTATTACGATCTACACGCTCTAATTAAGCCTTTTTTAGCGTAACTAATGATAATCTAATTTTTAACGATATCGTTAAGCTCTATCACCAATATTGTTATAACTAATTGTATAGAAAGGGGGTATACCTGGCCCATAAGGAGGAAAATCTATACCCTTTAGGCTTTAAGATCCACTTTTTATTGAAGTTTTACTACTTACTCACCCTATACGTGACTCTTGATATAATAATACTATTAGTATTATGATATATTTGGCGCCAAAACCTATATTGTACTAAGGAGTTTTGCCTGCAAAAACAAACTATAGTAGCGCGCTATGTGATAACTACCCCACGCTGAGTAATTTTAGGCAGCAGTGTTGATATCTTAGCTCTATATAGATACCTTTACTACTGGCTTTGTGATGCCGTTGTCCATTTTTACTTAATTCTTCAATATCTAAAAACTCTAATTAAGTGACTAAAATGGCATCCTAAGAACGAAGGTTGACTCTAGATCAATCCCTTAGCTTTTAGTTGGCGCTTTTCTAACATAAATTTAAAGAGCAATACTTTTCCGTAGGTTATAGGATAGTGGCTTTAAGTTTGGACGAAATGTATAGTAACTAACAAGGGCGTGTTTGTTGGTGTAGTGTGTAAGCAGATTTACGGTAAGTTAAAGAGGGAGTAGTAGTAACTAATGGAGGCGTGTTTGTTGGTGTAGGAGGTAAGTAGATCTTATGGCAAGTCTAAGAGGGAGTAATTAATAACTAACGGAGGCGTGTTTGTTAGTGTAGGATGTAAGTAGATTTTATAGTAAGTTGAAAAGGAAGTAATTAACAACTAACGGAGGCGTGTTCGTTAGTATAGTATGTAAGTAGATCTTATAGCAAGTTAAAGAGGGAATAAATAACTAATAAAGGCGTATTTATTGGTATAGAGAGTAAGTAGATCTTACAGCAAATTAAAGAGGGAATTAATAACTAATGGAGGCGTGTTTATTGGTGTAGAGAGTAAGTAGATCTTATAGCAAGTTAAAGAGGGAGCAATTAACAACTAATGGAGGCGTGTTTATTGGTGTAGTATGTAAGCAGATCTTATAGCAAGTTAAAGAGGGAGTAATCAACAACTAATAGAGGCGTGTTTGTTGGTATAGAGAGTAAGCAGATCTTATAGCAAGTTGAAGAGGAGTAATCAATAACTAATAGAGGTATGTTTGTTGGTGTAGGGTGTAAGTAGATCTTATAGCAAGTTAAAGAGGGAGTAATTAACAACTAATGGAGGCGTGTTTGTTAGTATAGGCTGTAAGTAGACCTTACGGCAAGTTAAAGAGGGAGCGATAAGCAACTAACGGAGGTGTATTTGTTGGTGTAGCCTGTAAGTAGATCTTACGGCAAGTTAAAAAGGGAATAGATAACTAATGGAGGCGTGTTTATTGGTATAGGAGGTAAGTAGATCTTACGGTAAGTTAAAGAGGGAGGAATTAATAACTAATAGAGGCGCGTTTCTTGGTATAGGGTGTAAGTAGATCTTATAGTAAGTCAAAGAGGGAGTAATTAACAACTAACAGAGGCGTATTTGTTGGTGTAGATTGTAAGCAGATTTTATAGCAAGTTAAAGAAAGAGTAATCAACAACTAATAGAGGCGTGTTTGTTAGTATAGAGAGTAAGTAGATCTTATAGCAAGTTAAAGGGGAGTAATTAACAACTAATAGAGGCGTGTTCGTTGGTATAGGGTATAAGTAAATCTTATGGTAAGTTAAAGAGGGAGCAATTAATAACTAATAGAGGCGTGTTTGTTGGTATAGAGAGTAAGTAGATCTTATAGTAAGTTAAAAAGGGAGTAATTAACAACTAATGGAGGCGTGTTTGTTAGTATAGGGAGTAAGTAAATCTTATAGCAAGTTAAAGAGGGAGTAATTAACAACTAATAGAGGTGTGTTTATTGGTGTAGATTATAAGTAGATCTTATAGCAAGCTAAAGAGGGAGCAATTAATAACTAATGGAGGCGTGTTTATTAGTATAGGCTATAAGTAGATCTTATGGCAAGTTAAAGAGGGTAATTAATAACTAACGGAGGCGTATTCGTTGGTGTAGAGAGTAAGTAAATCTTATGGCAAGTTAAAGAGGAAGCAATTAATAACTAATAAAGGCGTGTTTGTTGGTATAGAGTATAAGTAGATTTTACGGCAAGTTAAAGAGGGAGTAATTAACAACTAATAAAGGCGTGTTTGTTGGTATAGGGAGTAAGTAAATTTTATAGCAAGTTAAAGAGAGAGTAATTAACAACTAATAGAGGCGTGTTTGTTGGTATAGGGTGTAAGTAGATCTTATAGCAAGTTGAAGAGGGAGCAATTAACTAACAGAGGTGTATTTGTTGGTGTAGGGTGTAAGTAGATCTTATAATAAGTTAAAGAGGAAGTAATAAGCAACTAATAGAGGCGTGTTTGTTAGTATAGGGAGTAAGTAGATCTTATAGCAAGTTAAAGAGGGAGCAATTAACAACTAACAGAGGCGTGTTTGTTGGTGTAGTGTGTAAGTAAATCTTATGGTAAGTTAAAGAGGGAGCAATTAGCAACTAATGGAGGCGTGTTTATTGGTGTAGTATATAAGTAGATCTTATAGTAAGCTAAAGAGGGAGCAATTAACAACTAACAAAGGCGTGTTTATTAGTGTAGTCTATAAGTAGATCTTATGGCAAGTTAAAGAGGGAGTAATTAATAACTAATGGAGGCGTGTTTGTTAGTATAGATGGTAAGCAGATTTACGGCAAGTTAAAAAGGGAGTAGTAGTAACTAATAGAGGCGTGTTTGTTGGTGTAGAAGGTAAGTAGATCTTACAGCAAGTTTAAGAGGGAGTAATTAATAACTAACGGAGGCGTATTTGTTAGTGTAGTCTATAAGTAGATCTTACGGCAAGTTAAAGAGGGGATAAATAACTAACAGAGGCGTATTTATTGGTATAGGGTGTAAGTAGATCTTATAGTAAGTTAAAGAGGGGATAAATAACTAATAGAGGCGTGTTCGTTGGTATAGAATGTAAGTAGATTTTACGGCAAGTTAAAGAGGGAGCAATTAATAACTAATGGAGGCGTGTTCGTTGGTATAGATTGTAAGTAGATATTACGCTAAGTTAAAGAGGGAGTAGTAAGTAACTAACGGAGACGTGTTTATCTATATAGTTTGTAAGTAGACCTTATAGCAAGTTAAAGAGAGAATAAGCAACTAATGGAGGCGTGTTTATTGGTATAGGAGGTAAGTAGATTTTATAGCAAGTTAAAGAGGGAGCAATTAATAACTAATGGAGGCGTGTTTATTGGTATAGTATGTAAGTAGATCTTATGGCAAGTTAAAGAAAAAGTAATTAATAACTAATAAAGGCGTGTTTATTGGTATAGGAGGTAAGTAGATCTTATAGCAAGTTAAAGAGGGAGTAATTAATAACTAATAGAGGCGTGCTTATTGGTGTAGTTAGTAAGTAGATCTTATAGCAAGTTAAAGAGGAAGCAATTAACAACTAATAGAGGCATATTTATTAGTGTAGCCTATAAGTAGATCTTATAGCAAGTTAAAAAGGGAATAAATAACTAATGGAGGCGTATTTATTGGTAAAGGAGGTAAGTAGATCTTATAGTAAGTTAAATAGGGAGTAATAAGTAACTAATGGAGGCGTGTTTGTTGGTATAGGAGGTAAGTAGATCTTATGGCAAGTTAAAAAGGGAGCAGTAAGCAACTAATAGAGGCGTGTTTGTTGGTATAGGAGGTAAGTAGATCTTACGGCAAGTTAAAGAGGGAGTAATAAGCAACTAATAGAGGCGTGTTTATTAGTGTAGACAGTAAGTAGATCTTATAGTAAGTTGAAGAGGGAGCAATTAATAACTAATAGGGGCGTGTTTGTTGGTGTAGAAGGTAAGTAAATCTTACGGCAAGTTAAAGAGGGAGCAGTAAGCAACTAACGGAGGCGTGTTTGTTGGTGTAGGATGTAAGTGTTAATTACTTATCCCCTAGTTTCTAATATCTTCATTAATACATCTTGGCGTAGACCTATTAACATTAGAAATATAGTATTGATAATATATTTATTGAATCTTTAATTGATAAGCGGTCGCCTAGTATATCTTTTATAATAGTTGTATCCTTATAGAGCTACCATCTATATGGACCGCTACTCTTAGGTAAGAATCAACTTTCTTTTACAGAGCTATTACAGACTAAGAGCTGCGCTCTGTATGTAATACTTACTTGGAAGTGTAAGGAATCTTGTAATAATAGTAATAATAATATCTATCAAAACAACGCACGGTCAGCTTTGACCCTGGGCCTTAAGGGGCCAGTAATATACAAGTTACAATCTTACCTAGGTATACTATATATCGTGGCCGATTATCTAACTGTTAGGTTTATAACATTAATAGAAGATTTAGAATCTATAGGGAATGATCAAAACTCAATCTAAGCTAGATACTTAGCTATATAAACCATACCCAGCCTAGAGTATTTTAAGCTCCTCTGCGCCTGGCTTAGTCAATATAATAACGATCACGAAAATTGCAAAGCATATGGCAGTGAGAGTCGCAAGTTACCTATTAGGGTGATTAATGTCAGTAATGCGGGAGGTGACAAAGCTGTGCTTAGGGTGTCGACTAAGTTATCCAACTGCAACTATATTGCACTGTCCCATTGCTAAGGGACATACACATTATAAGAGAAGTAAAGAATCTGCATAAATGTAAGTAACTTTGAGAACAGATAGCATAGTTTTAGTATTAGGGAACTACTAAAGACGTTTTAGGATGCTATTAAGGTTACCCAGGAACTTAGCAAACGTTACTTATAGATTGATTTACTGTGTATAATTTAAAAGGTGGAGGGGGTTACTAATAGCGACTTATTAAATTAGGAACGAGAATCGAAGCGTATAGAAAGCGTATTTGCTTCCGTATACTGCACACTTATAGCGAGTTCGGCAATTAATTCTTATAAGGGCTTTCTTATACCCAGGCCTGCTATTACCAGCCAATACATTCTGGTTGACAATCTTCAATTGTACCTTTGTGAGGAAGTTAAAGATTTTGATTAAGATATAGGAGATGCCATTCTAAACAAATGTGGCTGGGTATTATAAGAACGGATCTTGTCTTGTTAAACAATCTATTTTGGCGCGAAACTAACATTTTATAAATGTGGAGAAGGTGTTTATTCTAAGGATCTTACTTTTATAATAAGGTAAGCTTATATCCTTATAGATAGAATTTGTTCGCCGTAAGCTAGCTAACCCTCTAAATAGCCGCTATAGGCCGTACTTTATAGCAGATCCTATATTCCCTAGCCGCCTTCTTAGCTTAGGCCTAGGAAGAATTCTGGAATTTCTGCAGTATCTATTTAGGGACTTTTCAAAGCGGTGCCTTACAAAAGAGACTAACAGGTTGGTGGCAGTTTCCGGCCTAGAAATTCGTATTACAACGGCACTAAACTCTCCTGTCAATTATGGCATTGTAGGAAGGTTCTTGTAGGAAACCCTTCTATAGCGGCGACAAACAGAACACTTAAAGAAGATCAATTACAGGAATGAGAGAGTGCCATCATGGTCTTAAAAGGCCTATTCTAGTATAATTGAGTTTGTAATTGATCCGAGCTATATAATCGACTAAGCTATGGCGCTCAAGTTCTATTAGGAGAGAAAAGAATGCCTAAATGCTAAGATTGTGAAGTTTTGGCAAGTCTGGATTAAGAAAAATAATACAGAGTATATGATCTTGAATTTGATAGGAAAGCGAGTTGGTATAATCCGCTATAATATAGATAATGGTATACATAGTCCATGATGCGTTGTTGTTGGACGGGACTGGTGGGATAAGTACTTTATAATAATTGTTTAACTGATATCTACTAAAGAGGAGTACAAGCGGATCGGTTGGGGTTATATTATATCTTCGCATGTATCAAAAACTAGGCAAAGAGTGCAGATTATCTAGTAATTAGCTCCCGAAATATGCGGATTATTAGGGTCCGCTAATGAAAATTTTAACCTAAGTTTATAACTAATAAGCCAATTAATTAACCTAAAGCTTTAATTTAGAGCCTTATTATATAGAGTTTAATTAATATATATATAGATATAAGGTTTTCCAGGGGAGACCCCCTGGACCCCCCCTATATAGAGCTTTTACTTAATTTAGAAGTAGTAGTAAGGCTAAAGCGCCTTAGTTACTGCTAAGTAGGATCTACTATAGTGACTAAGGCGCCTTACTTAAGTTAGGATTAATTTAGAAGTAATATATATATACCTCTATCGTGCTCTACTATAGGGGCTGCTTTGTAGTTAGGGGTAAGCTTTAGGCAGAGGCTTATACAGAGCTTTGATAGAGGCTTATATAGAGCTTTAGTAGAGCCTTATATAGAGCTTTAGTAGAGCCTTGTATAGAGCTTTATATAGAGCTTTGTGCAGAGCCTTATGCAAAGCTATATGCAGGCATACAGACGTTTATACTAGAGATTAATTGCAGAGACGTTTATAGAGACGATTGTATGGGCAATTATATAGACATTTAATTGATCGTTCGTACAGGCGTTTATATGGGCGATTAATTAATTAATCAATTGTATGGACGTTTATAGAGCTGTGCGTAGAGCCGTTTGTAAAGAAGTTTATATAGGTGATTGTGTAGACGTTTGTAGAGCTGTTTGTAGAGCCATTTATATAGATGATTATAGAGCCTTCCTAGTATATCAGTGCTGCGTATTAGTAGAGCTTTAGAGCTCCGTATTAAGCTTTAAGTAGAGCTTTAAGTAGAGCTTTGAGCTTAAGAGGGAGACCCCCTTGAATCCCCCTAGGCGTTTTCGCCACAGGATGGCATAAAGGTTAGTAAGGTGGACGTTAAGAATTTCAGAGGAGCATTAAAAGTGGGGCGGGCTCAAAACCAGGCACTAGAGCGAAATCTCCAGAAGCTGAGTCCGAAGCTTAGAGAGTGGCGTATTTTAACACTCTCTAAGCTTTTGGCTATACTCTCCAAGCTTTAGACTTAGCCCTTACATAGCGACCTCTATTGACTGGGTTCCGCTATTCTTTCTATTATATTCCCTATCGAATTTAGTACATCTTAATAAGGGTGTGGCCGGTGCAGCTTGGCCACCCTCCCTACTAGCGGGGGCGAGCTTAAAGTATTTTACACCTTAATCACCTGCTGTAAATACCGCTAATTATGCCGCCTGTCCTAATAGCTTGGCTTAGCGCTTAAAATGTGTATTTATATAGTGAAACAGTCAGCTAACCTAAGTCTGGAATAATTGCAGAACTAATATAGGTAGGCAGTAGCTTAATCTGCCCCACCTTCGTAAATATAGTCTTAGAATTATTTTTTAACCCTAGCATAAAAGCGCAAGAGCTATTAGCGTTGGAGTTAACTTACGCAACCTTATACAATATATTATTATCTCTATTAGCTGCGGTTGAACTTATTTTAATAGGTCAAGATATATGGGATGATAGATTGTTTATAGTAGGGCTTAATAGCAACTGGATAATATTATTTTAGCTAACAGTATAGGTATAGAGGGTAAATGTTCCTAGAGTATATTCTAGATATTCTACTAACATACTTGGTTGTAGGAAGTAAGTAGACCTATAAATACTAAGGTGTATAGCTGCTGCTAACTTTGTTCTGTTTGTTAGTGTAGCAAGTAAGTAGACCTATAAATACTAAGATATACAACTGCTGCTAACCTTATCCTATTTGTTAGTATAGGATATAAGTAGACCTACAAATACTAAAATATACAGCTGCTGCTAACCTTATCCTATTTGTTAATATAGGATATAAGTAGACCTACAAATACTAAGATATGTGGCTGCTGTTAATTTTATCCTATTTGTTGGTATAGCGAGTAAGTAGACCTACAAATACTGAGATATATGGCTGCTGCTAATCTTGTCCTATTTGTTAGTATAGCCTATAGGTAGACCTACAAATACTAAGATATATAGCTGCTGCTAACCTTGTCCTGTTTGTTAGTATAGCCTATAAGTAGACCTATAAATACTAAGATATACAGCTGCTGCTAACCTTATTCTATTTATTAGTATAGCGAGTAAGTAGACCTATAAATACTAAGATATATAGCTACTGCTAACCTTATCCTGTTTGTTGGTGTATGGAGTAAATAGACCTATAAATACTAAGATGTATAGCTACTACTAACCTTATCCTATTTGTTGGTATAGGGAGTAAGTAGACTTGTAAATACTAAGATATATAGCTGCTACTAACCTTACTCTGTTTGTTGGTGTAGCTTATAAGTAAACCTGTAAATACTAAGATATATAGCTGCTACTAACCTTGTCCTATTTGTTAGTATAGTAAGTAAATAGACCTATAAATACTAAGATGTATAGCTGCTGCTAACTTTGTCCTATTTGTTAGTGTAGCTTATAAGTAGATCTGCGAATACTAAGATATATAGCTACTACTAACTTTGTCTTATTTATTGGTATAGCTTGTAAGTAGACCTGTAAATACTAAGATATATAGCTGCTGCTAACTTTGTCCTATTTATTAGTATAGGATGTAAGTAAACCTGTAAATACTAAGATATATAGCTGCTGTTAACTTTGTTCTATTTATTGGTATAGAATATAAGTAGACCTATAAATACTAAGATATATAGCTGCTGCTAATTTTATTCTATTTATTGGTATAGCAAGTAAGTAAACCTATAAATATTAAGATGTATAGCTGCTGCTAACTTTATCCTATTTATTAGTGTAGATTGTAAATAGACTTATAAATACTAAGATATATAGCTGCTGCTAATCTTGTCCTATTTATTGGTATAGGATGTAAGTAGACTTATAAATACTAAGATATATAGCTGCTGCTAACCTTATTGTATTTATTGGTATAGTTTATAAGTAAACTTATAAATACTAAAATGTATAGCTGCTGCTAACTTTGTCCTGTTTATTAGTATAGTTTATAAGTAGACCTACAAATACTGAGATGTATAGCTGCTGCTAACCTTATTCTGTTTATTAGTATAGCGAGTAAGTAGACCTATAAATACTAAGATGTACAGCTGCTGCTAACCTTATCCTATTTATTGGTATAGCCTATAAGTAGACCTACAAATATCAAGATATACGGCTGCTACTAACCTTATACTATTTATTGGTGTAGGATATATATGGATCTGCAAATGCCCCTTATACACAACTACTTAAACTAATATTAATACGGATGTAGCCTAACAACTGGTTCTATACCTTTAATAATATATTTGCTTAGAATTTTGTTAAAAGCTTGCTATCTAGCACGCTATTGAGCCAGCCTGCTCCGGTCTGGTGTTGTGCCTGCTATAGAACTATTATAGTTGCTATTTGCGAGGTTAATCTTTCTAAAGTTTATACTGCTGAAAAAAGTTATCAGCTCTGCGCTTTACTCCTCTATATACTTAAACGCTACTGTGATAATAATAAACTATATATTTAAATAGTTAGAGAACGATTAGTATTAAAAATAGGAGAGAGGGGGCTATGTATTCTCCAGTTGTGTTCTGATTTAGGTTAGTGTCTTTAACTCCTTATATGCGCTAGGCAGGGCCATTACTTACTATATATCTTTACGCATAGAATATTTGGCTAATCCTAATAGCGACATCTAGATTAGCTTCCCAGTCTTACCTAAAGCTGAAAGTCCTATATAATTTGCACTACTTTGCGCATAGCTTTATTGGTGTAATAAGTCCTATAATTGCAATAAGTATTATATTAAATCCAACATAAAAATGCTAACAAGACTCCTCTACGTTGGTAATCTGGATAATCTAGATTATGATCCTAATGTCTTATATCTTAATTATGCTATATAAATAGATAGAGGAAAATATATTGCTTTATTCTATTACTAGGGCAAACTTCTAATTAAAGATAAGAAATAATTTTGTATAACCTAGGATAACATTATCTAACAGCTAGGAGGATTTAGTATCTCTAACCTGCTAAAGACTTTCTAGGATGCTGTTAAAGTGACTTAAGAACTTCGCGTACTATACCTCTGGATTGACTCACTCTATATAATCTAATATAAGGACAATAAAGAAGATTAGAAGCGCGAATCTAGGTGTATAGAAAAGGTCTTCTCTTTGGCTTACTGTATAATTGCTATAACTTCGGCTGTCTATTTAAAAGCGGGATTCCTTAAGCGGAATATAAGCACTAAGTATGTCCTTATTTAAGATGCTTTAGGTAGGCAATTCTATATCTGTACTGGTATAGATGATTTTAACAATAATATAGAGAAGGCTCGGCTTAACACGCAAGCATAGGTAATATAAGAAAGGATTTTGTTATAACAAACTATCCATTTTAGTAATAATTAGATATACTAGGAATGTAGTAATGGGGTTTATTACAAAACCCTTACTAAACTTAAAAGGTAAGAGCTTAAGCAATATTTAATAGACTAATATCTTCCTAACTTAGATACTTTGCTCCTCAGCTTATTTTAAAGGAAGTTCTTTATACTTAATCTAAACTTCCTGGACCAGCTCCTTAAGTTAGGCTACCAACATACTATAGAGTTTATTTACTTTCTTTTTAAGGACTACTTAAAGCGCGACCTTATAGAGAAGACTGACAGAGCTATTACAATATCTAGGTTAGAGGTTAGTATTGCACGCACTCTAGAGTGTTAAAGCAGATATAGCATCTTTAAGTGGTACCTTTACAGGAATCTCTTATGGCAGGCGTTTGATAATAAGATAGAGCGGATTAAGTACCCTACCCAGAATGTACCATCGTGGTCATAGATGGCATATAATAGAGGCATTCGGTTTATAGATATCCCTTTTAGTATAGTTAATTAGATTAATAACCTCCGGTTTAATAAGGAGCGTAAATTTGTACTAATTACTGATGTAGGGGAGTTTTAGGGTTGTATAATGGAACTAAATGGGAAATATTATACTATCTTGGATTTCAGTAGAACGAAAAGAGGATGGATATAGTATAATGTTGAGGAGGACGAGGATCTTTTTAAGGAATAATATATTGTTATTAGGAAGAAGTCTATTAAGGATAGGGATAGTGAGGATAGGGATAATGAGGATGGGGATAGCGAGGATAGGGATAACAAGGATAGGGATAGATTAGATGTTAAGGAGTACTATATATTAGTTGTTAGGCCGACTAGTATGGATGGCAAGTATAAGAGGGTTAGAGTTGGGTTGATTTAGAGTAACTATGTAGTGAGACAGAGGTTTAACGTGCGAGTTATATAAATGACTTTGCACTAAAAAATCTGGTAGAGTAACCGATGTATACATTAATTCAATTTCAAATTATAAGGCATAGTCTATATAAGCTTTATCTACTTACAATATTATTAATAGTTTAGCGCTTCTTACTAGAGTGGAGGCGCTTAGTTAGAGCTAGGGCGACTAAAGAGATAAACCAATCTATATAAGATACTCTAATGTACGGAATATGGTAGTATGCTACAATGGTACACTATCCTTATATAGCCGTCTTAGCATTGCGTTTAACTATTCTAGGTAAAGCTTACTGCCAAGACTGCTTCCTAAGGTAATGCGCTTAGCTAAACCCTAGCTTGGCTGTAGGGCTAACTACCTTTTACTAACGCCCGCACTTTGACTTAGCATAGGACGGGTTTAGCGGCAGTATAATTAGCGGTATTTACAGCAGGTAATTAAACGTAAAATACTTTAAGCTCGCCCCCGCTAGTAGGGAGGGTGGCTAAGCCGCACTGACTAGACCCTTGTTTTTATAGCGTTTCCTAGATATTAGTAGTTAAAGCTCTAGCACAATCATTATATAGGGTGTTATCTATTTAACTAAAGCCTCTTTCTTTAGCTAAAGAAAGGTGGCCGCTATACAGAGGTGCGTTTTAAAAGTCTTTGCTGCTAAGAAATTGACTGCCTTAGCTCACCGCCTTCTAAATCTAGATATCCTCCCATTCGTCCTCTCCCGCTTTAGGTGCTTTTAAGCGTCTTAGTGCCTCTATAGCACCCTCCCTATACTCGTTACCTCCTTTAAGCTTAATAACCTTCTAGATATACCTAAGAATCCGCTCAATCTAAGCCTAAATCCTCTACTGCTTAAGATCTCTCCATACCGCCTACCGTCTACATAGGTATTATAGGCAAGAGGAGGAGATTTTAGATCAAAGCCTTAATCGACTACACGGCGATATATGTCTCATATAGTTCGTTTGGAAATTTATATTATCTTTGCAATTTTGGCAGCTAAGATTCCATAAGCTCTAAGAGCTATAATTTAAGCCCTTATAGCTGAATCATAGCCGCCTATAAAATGTTTAGCAGTAGATCTGCCTTGGTGGTAAGCTGGCTTAGCGGTAAAGACTTTTGAAACGCACCCCTATAGAGTCGGCCGCCATAATTATAGGAGGTGGGTTTGTCTGGGATTTTAAATATACGACCTAGAGCGATTATTATTAATGATGTTATTAATAGAGCTGTTGCCCTGTAAGGCTGGATCTACCTTTTATTACTTAAAATATTTAGGTGGTTAATAAGCCGAGACCCATACGTTAGTCTCTATAGGTGACTTTGTTCTACTACCTTCCACTTATATATGTAAGCGCAGTGTCCGCCTTTAAACTATAATCCCCTTACTTATAATAAACCGACTCAAGGTATGCTAATTGATACTATTAGTACTGAGATAGAAAATGTATACCTTCTTTACTTCCCCTTTACATTCAATTTTTATAACTAATATAGCTATTATAGGAACTTATAATCCTTTAATATAATGTCTGCTTTAAGCTTAACTGGCTCTTAAATATAAATCCAAAGTATTCCTAGCTAATCTATAATTAGGCGCTTATGCTTTCCGCAGCTATTAATTCTGTAGCTATATGCTATATTACTATTAGAGACTTATTTAAAGAAGATTTACAGAATTATAATAGTGATTTCATCGATCCTAGTAAGCTCCTTTTAGCTTCTAGCTTGTCCCCTTTACCTATAGGTAAGCTAGCTAAATAGACCAAGGCAAGCACCGCTAATTAGTTTTCCTCTTATAATGGTGATTTAACGCTATCTCAAGGCGTTAACATAACCCCCTAAAAGTCTCCTGCGCCTTCTCTTTAATACCCTTTATCCTATATAGAAAACCAGTTCCCCTCCATAGCTATAAACTCATCAATCTAAAGTGCGGAGACATTGTAGTAAAGTCCTAGTAGTCAACCCTATAATTGTACGGATAACTAGAAAGAAGAGAAAGAACAGTCGCTGTCTTAGGTAGATAAGCAATACTATAAAGAGCCTTAACAACTAATTAACTATAATCTCCAATATATAAGGCGGGACGACTAAACACAGGCGTGTAAAGAGGGGCAGGATAAGATAGAGTTGGATAATATTTACGGACGGGATAACGTAATGGAAGAATGTATAAAAGACATCTCTTTTATTAAATGCGATCCTAAACCACAAAGTAAAATATACTAGAGAGAAGGAGCATAATCGCCTATAAACAAAAAGCAACTATAGCGAGCTAAGCCTACTAAAACACTAAATATAGCGATTACTAGGTCTGGAAGGACGATATTAGAGCGGCTTTAAAGCAAACAAAAAGTTAACAATTAACACTTCTATAAGGTCAAGAGGCTATAGAAACAAACTCTAAAGGAGATTCCACCTATCTATAACTGCAAATTTCTGTTAATAGAGATATATTAAACCTTTACTAACTGCAGCTCGTTGGACAATTCTAATAGGCTCTAGCTCCTTACTTGCTTGTTCTTCGCGGTTGCTAGCTAGGACGCTTTTATACAGCTACAGAATTCCTGTCTTACTATTTAGGAGAGTACAAGCACAGTTATTCTTTCTTCTAGTAACACAGTATCCGCAAATATGGAGTCTCTGGATTAATTAGATGTCTTACTTGCTATAGCTTTTATTATAAAGCGATTCCACCTAATTGGATTAGTAGAAGCTCGCACGCGGCTAGAACAGAATCACTAGCTTTAATTAGTCTAGTAGACCAGATGTTGGCGGAATAAAGAGCGAATATTAGAACTAGGTTACTACGGCTGGGCTGCTTCCCGTGCTCTAGATAACATACTATCCTAGGCGTATCCTAAACTTATAAGATATATAGTTGAGTATAATAAATAACTAACTACCCTAAAAAATAGACTTAGTTAGGGACGTAACTGGCACATACTAGCAGCTCAATTTGGCACTGGTATCCTTGCTTTAGTCCTAACTAATAGTGATTTTGGTATCTATAACTATAAGTAAGCTTCCTTCCTGCTAGCAGAATCTATACTAGGCTAACTTTCTATAGTATTAAAAGACTTCCAGTAGATGATTTTAAATTGCTTATTAATATTTTAGATGAAGAATGTAGTAGTTTTCTCTGTAAATGCAGCTAATAGATAACCCACTTTCTTAATCTCCTCTTGGGACCAATTCTAGAGAGAAAATATATACTTAAGGATATGGATGGATCCCTTATAAAGGAGGAGCCATTTAACTCGCTAGGTTTAATAGAATACCTAGAACTAGATAGGTAAATATTAGCATAGATTTTTGCAGTGTATAGGGATGTGTGTCAATTATATATATAGATTATTACAACTAAAAAGCTTAATATAGCTCTTACTATGTATATTTATAAACTTTACGCAAAGACAAATTTAATAGGCATTGTATTTAGGTTTAGGGCTTCTAGGAGGCTCTTAATCCTAGAAAAACTGATTTTAATTGCCTATTTCTACCTTTATTTTTTAGTACAATTACTATAGAGAAACTATGAACAGTGTAGATGGTAGTAAAAGAATAAAAGATTAGAGATATGGCAAAGTATAAGGCTTTGCATGCCTAAGGCAACACCAAGCTAGGTGCCTATACTGCGCTACACTACATATAGGGCCGGATGATAAAATATACACCTCACTCCTTATAATAAGCAATAACTAAGGGAGCACCCAACTAACCTAAAAAAGTCTTTTATTTAACGCCTAAAATTAGGTACTTAATTTTTAAGGTCTACTTAATCCCCTAAACCTCCTTAATATTATCACTTTCTCTCTAGCGCTTGGCCCCAAGTTAAGCAGCAATGCTAATTATTTAAGCAACAGGAAATTCTACTAATAACTCTCCACTCCGCCTAATTGCTTTTATAGTATCTTAAGTCCAAATAAATCTAGAATGTCTTCTTAATGGGCATTCTTGTCTTGTCTTTACGCTTGCTCTAGTTACTCTTATTTATATCAGCCCCGATCTCAACATAGCGCTTAACAGCCTCATTTCCAGTCTAACTACTATACTTAATAAGAAAGGGAACAAGCCTTACCATTTTGCTACAATGTATAGTCTTGCAAATATTATAATACTACTTAATTGCTTCAAGCCTGGCGAGGACATATATCTCCAACTTCTACAATTGCGCCTCCACAGTGGCATACTTATAGCACACACTCTTAAAGATACGAAACTCTTAGGGTGTATTAATGACCAACTAAAAGCAATCTATAAATACTAACTAAAGCTAGAGGTTCCTTTCAGATGTATTAAAGACTAGCGCGGATATAGACCTAGAGATCACCCTATTTATACATAAATGGTAAACACTAGTACCTCCTGGGATGTCTGGCAAGAATTTAAAGCTGCTATAAGTACTCTTAATTAAAGGCTTCTCTAATAGATATTTAGCTAATAATACCAAGTTAAGGAAGAACCGTTTAAAGCCTAAAAAGGGGAAATGTCCATTAGAGGCAGAAGACATTAGCCAGAATGACACAATAAAGCGTTAATTGTAGACATATAGTAATTTAAGAGATGGAGTTAAGAAATAATATTCTTAAGTTTTTCTGTCTAAGGCTGGAGGAATTTAAAAAGAGACTAAGGTTTTATTTAACTTGGCTATATTTATAACTATAAATAAAGAGTGCTATGTTAGGCACTTCTAACTTTAAAAGGCTTATTATATCAATTCCAGCGTCCCATACTCTAAATTACAGCCATATATACCCTGCAATGTCCTTATATTCTAGATATTATTTGGATTGTTTTCCGCACACTATACGCCGTTTTGTCTAGCCGTATTACACTTACGCGTGCACTTATTAGAGTGAAAGTGACTATAACTGTATAAGAGTGTTTCCTAAACACACATAGTATGCCTTTAGGGACGAGTTAGCTGCTTTCTGTGGATAGTAAGGAACAATCTTACAAATTTAAGGCAGAATGCTGGCTCTTTATAGGAATTTATAGTTTCATAGCCTTTTATAGAGTGATATTTCTTAAAGCTATTAGTATGGAACAGAGCTAAGGAAAATGGACTTTGGTAGGTATATAAACTATTAATACTTATCTCTACTTAAATAAGGCTGGATTTATGTATATTAGTGTAGATGTATTAGCAGCAAAGATGTATAAAAACAGCTATATGCAGCAAGAAAATGCACTTAGATATTTAAACTATTCCATTTCAAGGTGCCTACGGTAAGGCTCTAAGATATTAAGTAGTAGCCTTATAGGTGTTAACAACTGGTAAATATAGATCCTTTTATATCTTAGACATTAATATCTAGTAATGCTACCTATAAGTCAATGTCTAAAACGCAGCGAAAGTAATAGTATCCTGTAAATAAAATGAAGCAGGGGCGCTAAGCAGGCCATTCTACTATAGGCTTAGTGGGGGTATCCTAAGAGGATATTTTCCTATAGATGCCTCCGCTAAGAGGATGGTGCCTAGAATATGCCTCCGAGCGAGCTCGCATGGCATAAACTGCCAATTTGGCAGCGAGATAATGAATATATACGCTCCGGATACCGCCCTTTATCCAGCTCTTTTACCTATTGCTATAAAAGCCTTTATTTATACAGAAGCTTAAAAGCGCTCTACTTTGGTGCAGCTAAGTAGGCATGCGAATAACAAGTTGATTCCTCCTGCCGTTATAGTTATATCTGTCTGACTGGCATTATCAGCTGGTGCCTCTTCCCCGCCAAAGGCTACGTACTGTATCTTGTCCTTAACAAACCTAAATAGCGACTTGTCTTGCCTAAGCCGACGCTCTGTCTTATTATATTCCCCTTATGCAAGCTGAAAGGATATCTACGGATTTTGATTGCTGTGTCTCTGAGAAGCGCGATAACTTGGGGAGCTTGGGTGAAGGCTTTCTCGTTGGTTGACGGAGGCGTCAAAGGCGCGCCTACGAAGCTTGAAGGTAATGTGATATGCTGAGATTCTTTTAGAGGAGGCTGTGATGTAAACATAGCCGTATGTTATGGCATGAAATGGGCTGCATCCTGAAGTTGAATGGTGGTCCTTGAGGTTTTGGCATGGTTTAGTTGACGCCAAGCTAAACGCTGAGCAGTGGAGGCAGTGCATTACCACCACAACGCTATACTTAAAACAACACTAACCATAGTTCCCCAGGAAGTAGACCCTTAACAAGGGTGTGGCCAGAACGGGTCGGCTAGCCTCCCCGCTAGTGCTGGCAAACTGTAGAGAGCTTTGGGAATACTGCCCACTTTTTACCTTCTGGGGTTTCCCTGGGAAACTTTAACCGCGCCTTGGCTGAACCTTTCTGGCTGTCTGGCAACTATAGGAACTTGGCAATTGCAGCTGAACTACTGCCTGCCTTCTTAGCTGAAGATGGCCACCACTCTCTTAAGAGCGACTACGCAGCCTCGTGCAGTTATTTGTAGCTGCATATTGCTCCTTTAAACTGGTTATTTCGCTGAGCCATTCTACCCATCCCTCCCGCCATGCCTGAGCATGACCTCCGTCTGCTCGCCCTTGATGGCGGCGGCGTCCGCGGCCTGTTGACGCTGCAGATCTTGAAGCAGCTTATGGACACTATTGACCCGGAATTGCTGCCGAAGCCTTGCGATTACTTTGACATGATTAGAGGCACTAGCACTGGCGGGTTTGTAGCTATTGCATTGCTGAATGTACGGCTGATGTGAAGCGCAGGCTTATAGCGATTATGCTTGGCCGGCTGCGGATGACGGTTGATGAGTGCATTGACGCATATGCCTCGCTGTTGGACTGGATTTTCCAGAAGCAGAGACACCGTGTGATGATTAAAGGCCGGGTCCAAGGGCGATTTGATTTGGATGAGCTGGAGTGGGCGATTAAAGAGATTGTGGTGAGGCAAGGCCTGGCAGAGGATGCGCTATTAAAGGATGCCTTAGATGCAAAGTGTAAAGTGTAGGTAGAATGCTACCTGGGCAAGGGTGTAATGACATTAATGAGTGATATAGGTTCGTGTGTGCAATAAGCAGCGAGACGGGCGATATGGTGCGGCTTACTAGCTATCGCTCGCCGCGCGGCCGTGAACGACTGCTCCGTATAACTAAGATATGGGAAGCCGGCCGAGCGATGTCGGCAGCCTCGTCCTTCTTCGACCCTATTACCATTGGTGACTTTGGGGAGAGTTTTGTTGATGGGGCCACCGGGGCTAACAATCTGGTGTATGAGGTGTGGAATGAGGCCTAAGATATGTGGCTGTCTGGATTGCTTGAAGATAAGGTTAAGTGCTTGGTGTTGGTTGGGACGGGCGTTCTGTTACTTATGCCGTTTAAGGGCGATCTAATTGGCATTGGTAAGAGTCTGCTGGCGATTGCTATAGAGATGGAGAAGACGGTAGAGCGATTCTGCCGGGATAAATTACGACTTGATGAGGCGGGACGGTACTACCGGTTTAATGTGTTGAGGGGCTTGGAAGATATTAGATTGGAGGAGTTGGAGCGGAAGAACGCTATTATTGCGGCTATAGATCGATATATTGAGTTGCAGGTGGTGTTTAAGCAGATGAAGGCATGCGCTGATAACATGTCTGGGAGAGAATGTTAGTGTTTGGTGTGGTGTGGCTTTTAGTATGTAGCTAACTAGGCTTATTCCTAGATGTAGGAAACTATCAAACACCGTTTAGCCTATAAGGCGTTCCTGTGGTGAATGAGTTTGTTAACTGGCTGTCTGATATAACTTAGCTTGAGTAAGCCCTTTTACCACGGAGATAATGCAGCTGCCGGAAGGTGTTTGTGCTCTATGGACTTGGCGGAATAGGTAAGACATAACTTACCGTGGAGTTTGCAAGGAGGCACTACCGAAAGTTCAGCTTGGTATTTTGGCTGGATGGCAGAACTGAAGACAGTCTTAGGCAGAGTATTGCAATTTGTGTAAGTAGGATCCCGGAAGGCCAAATTGCGGAAAGCAGCAGAACGTATTCCGCTGTAAGTACTAGCGATGGCGATGTTGATGTCGTTGTTTGGGATGTGATGAGCTGGCTGAGCCGGCCAGACAATAGGGACTGGCTAATTATCTTTGATAACGTCGACCGAGAGAGCGGAATGGACAATACCGACCCCTATGCATATGATGTCACCTATTACCTCCCTAGAGCAGATCACGGATTGGCTCTGATTACGACCTGGCTTGCTAACTTAGAACAGCTCGGTGGGTTATGGAAGCTAGGAAGGCTTAGTAAAGAGCAGATGAAGACTATGTTTTAGAGCCAATATAGGGGCAGTTGTAGTAAGATAATAACGCTATAGTATAATTATGTTGCGTATACTAAAATACCAGTGCTAACTGTTTTGGAATAGATTCGGCTGAGAGCAAGGAGCTATTTAGGCTCCTTGATGGCTTGCCGCTAGCAATTGCGTAGGCTAGCGCATATCTGCGATAGAGCGAAATTAGCGTCGCAAAATATATCTAACTTTATAAGCAGTAATGGAAGAGCCTAATGGAATCTTAAGACCAAACTAGCACGCCACTTTAAGATTACCCTGGCCGTAGCGTGTGGATAACGTGGATGATTTCGTACAGTGCTATTTAGGCGAAAAGCATGGCCGCGGCTAACCTGCTTTTGCTCTGGGCATGTCTTGATAATAAGGACCTATAGTATAGTCTGCTTGCAAGAGCAGGCATGGGGTCTGCAGATGTGGCGGGGTACTTGTTTAAGTGGCTTGCTACCGTCGCGAACAATGAGGTTGAGTTTGTTGCGGTAATGCGACTTTTGCGTAGCTACTCTCTTATAGAAGGCTTGCAGGATCTAGCAGGCTATTCGACTTACCCGGTTGTGTATAGATGGGCATTTTATATACAGGACGAGAAACAGCGGGCTGTGTTTACCTGGCTTGCGGTAGCAGTGGTTGGTTGGGCGGTGCTAGAGACATTAGAGAAGGAGTACGCAAGTATACAACGCTGGCTCCTAGCACATGTGCAACGGTGTAGTTAGTGGGTAATAAGGTGAGTGGCTGGAACTACAGCTGGGGCTTAAGACTAACGTTAGCAGAGCGGATATTGAGCAGAATGGTGTAATGCTAGGTGCAATGCATGGATTTGGTGTGCTCTACGCGGACTAGGGCAAGCTAGTTAAGGCAGAGAAGATGTACTAGTGGGCGCTATAAGGGAAGGAGAAGGCATGGGGTCTAGAGTATATATTAACACTTACTACAGTTAACAACTTAGGCACTCTCTATAAATCCTAGGGCAAGCTAGTTGAGGCAAAGAAGATGTACTAGTGGGCGTTGTAAGGGAATGAGAAGGTATGGGGTCCAGAGTACACATTAATACTTAACATAGTTAATAACTTGGGCGCTCTCTACGCGGACTAGGGCAAGCTAGTTAAGGCAGAGAAGATGTACTAGTGGGCGCTGTAAGGGTATAAGAAGGCATGGGGTCCAGAGCATATATTAACACTTAACACAGTTAACAACTTAGGTGCTCTCTACGCGGACTAGGGCAAGCTAGTTGAGGTAGAGAAGATGTGCTAGTGGGCGCTATAAGGGTATGAGAAGGCATTGGGTCTAGAGCATATATTAACACTTACTATAGTTAACAACTTAGGCGCTCTCTACAAATTCTAGGGCAAGCTAGTTGAGGCAGAGAAGATGTACTAGCGGGCGCTATAAGGGTATGAGAAGGCATGGGGTCTAGAGTATATATTAACACTCACTATAGTTAACAACTTGGGCGCTCTCTACGCGGACTAGGGCAAGCTAGTTAAGGTAAAGAAGATATACTAGCGGGCGCTGCAAGGGTACAAGAAGGCGCTGGGTCCTAATACTACTGTATTCTATTTACCTGCGCTTAATACTGTCTATGGTATGGGCCTATTATTTACTAAGCAAGGCGACCAAAATAGAGCTAGAGGAATGTATATAAAGGCTCTAGCTGGCTATTAGGATGTCCTTGGGCTCGATTATTAATATTGTTAAAATATTAAAGAGAAGCTTAGCGCCTTGTAAATTTCCAGTAGTGAGAGCAGTATTTCGGCCAATAGGATAAGTTAGAGTACTCCAGTATTACAATTTGGATTACGTACCAACGCTCCAAAGACACGAGGTTTTAAACAACGTAGGCTTCTTTAAAAGCTTGGTTGGAAATAAACGCCATGTATTAATCTTACCGCCTTTTTAGGTATAGCAATTGCTAGGCCTTTGCCTAAAGCCGCCAGGGAAAGCATCTAGCTAAGGCGCGGTTAGGATTTCCTTTAGAATTTAGAAACTAATGGTAGTGGTGCTTCCAAAGCTCTCTATAGTTTGCCACCATTAGTAGGGAGGGCGGCTGACCCGCTCCGGCCATACCCTTGTTTAAGAGGCGTTTAATTTTTAAATGCGAATAAAGGGAGAGGTTAGTGTTTAAACACACTTTCGCCACAGGATGGCATATAGGGTGGATGCTAAGAGTTTCTAATAGCAGGGCAAATGCCAGCTAGTACTAGATGGGATCTCCGTAAGGGAACTTAGTGTAGAAAATTTGTTTCGCGATCCATAAACGCGTGGCGCACTCTCTATAGACCGGCTAGCTTGAGGGACTATAGTTAAAATCCGTTATAAGTAAGCGGGTGCGTTTGCTTATCTATTATAGCAGACAAGACAACGCAAATAGCACTAATGTAAGGAAATTAATAGAGCTTGTGCTAACCATCTGGTCCTAATCCTAACTCAAATGTTTTAGAAAGCATTGGCAAGAAAGTTATTATCTTGGGTAGTGCTATTAAACATACCAGAACAACTGCTTCTGCTATAAAAGCCCATAACCTTTATTAAGTGCTTTTGATTTTTATATTTGAGAATAAGTATACCCAACCTAGTTTGGAGACCTTGTCTGGTCTAGGCAGTCTTAGTAGGCGGAATTCACTAGCAGTAAGGACGTAGACCTAAGCTTAACCTTTGTCTAACTATCTAATATTCCGCCTTTTAATAAACTCTTCCCTATAGTTATATGGCATATATAGCATACGTTATTCTGCTTTATAAGCCTCGCTTAAGAGCCCTTAGAACCTCCGGCTATTTCTATTTATATTAGGACATTCCTAAGAAATAGTGGGATAGATAAGACTGAAACGTGTTATATATAGGAAATAATTAAATTGCTTAATAGTAACTAGAAATACTTAGCGATTGTTTAGAAACTGTTAAAGTACTATAGGAGAAAGTTCTATTCCTAAATCATTCAGGCCTGAGCCTACTATACGCTATATATTTGGGGGTGATCTCTGCTTCTCTTTCGCCTTTAAAGATTTGCTATCAATCTCTTTTTTACTACTTTTATTAATGGCGTTTTGTGGGGTTGATTTAAGTCCCTTCTATATTCCACTCTTATCTACTAAAGCTATAAGTATTTTTCTGTCTTTCTTTTTAAGCGCCTCTCTAAGCTCTTGGAACCTTATAATATGCTTAATAAACTTGCCAAGGTTCTTTTTATAATAAGATCAAAGTTTATAGGACATTAGGTTAGTTATAGGCTCTTTAGTAGGCTTTTAGCATAAAACTACCACTCCATCTATAATGTGAACTGAGTAATACCTTAAATTCTTATTTCTCTCCGCGGCTCTAATGCTCGTCAGCCTAGGCTTCCACTCCACCTAGTATTTAAGTGCACTGTTTTCAACTATGCCTTCTAAAATTTAGTTTGGTCTTCTTAGGAATTTAGTAGGCTGTTTATCTTCGCTTTTATAATCTGAGCTATTATTAGAAACATCTGTAAAGTGGGCTTTATTGTTACCTGCTTAGCTGTTAGTGTAATTAAAAGATCTATAATTATCTGGCTATCTTACTAGGAGGTATTAGAGAAACGTGCTTAATACTAGCGACTATATTCACGGGGTTAGACGAGCCTGTTATTGGGTAAGAAGATTAATAGGCCAAACTTGAAATATAGGGCTGGCCTTACTATAGCTTTCTATATAGTCTATTCCTAAGATATACACATCCTTATGCTCTTAGGTGTCGTAGGGATACGAAATTTCCATTCTAGATGTTTAGGCAGGTAAAGATAGTATTCCTACCTGTCTAGAATTAGACGGCTATGAGTGGTCCTTAACTGGAGAAAGCATAGCTAGCAAGAGCTTAGGGCCAGTATAAAAGAATTAGGAATTGTAAGTGCTATAGAGCAAAAAAAACTGCGCGATAGCGCCCTTTATGCCCTTATAGGACTAACGCTAGAAGCATAGCTCTAATCTAAAAATATTAAATCACGCAAGCTGCTTCGCCGCAACACTAAGTCACATCAATAGTTATAGAATAATCTCTTTACCGCCTGTAGCTTTTGGGTATTTGGGGGGCTAATACCTCTACTAGCATCTAGTATCTAAGCCTCTTCTTATAATATCGAATAAATCCCCTATTTAATTCTGAGCGTAAAACTTGGCTTGGAAGGCGGCATTGCTTTCACCCATATTATATGGATTTAGGCAGAAACATCAATCTTAGAGTAACTTATACGATCCCAGTTAACAAATTTATGCAAACTTCTCCAGCCGTCAAAGTATGCGGTGTTTATGTAAGCTTCTTTATATCAATGCTAATAAGAGCTAGAGTATCAAGACTACTTATAATCCAATAAGCAATAACAGCTAAGCACTGCTTATAAAGCTAGAGATTAGTGCGTTAGTTCTTCCGCATTAATATAATATGTTTCAGTCAGGTATTTATATTTAGTAATAGCTTAGCTAATAATTACCCCTAGCAATGCCTCCTTTAATTTAAATAGCCACCGTTAGATTCAGTCTAGCAGCCTATGCTTTTAGGTATAGACAGCATACCAAGCAAGGAGTAATTATAGCCAATGGATATTATGCGCCAGCTTTAGGGTGAAGGGGCCGCTAATGTACTTCGCCTCGTTTAGGCAATATTAATCTCCCTTTCTAAACTTGGTCTTAGCTTAGCTAAGTGGTAGAGGAAATATTATAAAGGTGGCATTCGCCTTACCTCCAAATGTCCTTAGATTAAGCTAGCTTTTCCCCAGATACCAAGCCTTATTAAAATATAGTTCTTTTCTATACTTGTTAAATAAGTCCTATTATATATATGCCTCAGACAAACCTAAATTGGATTGCTAATAATTCTCACAGGTTTGTAGGAAGAGCTTAGGAGACGATCTATATATACCACCCTAGTGTTATATATTTCACACCTTATAATTAAGGATAGAAAGAGGATAGTAATAAAGATAGTGATAAAGAGACGGTAGTTTTAAATAATAGTAATAAGCTACGGACTTCTGGCCACCCTATTAATAGATTGCGCTAGAGTAACCCAGTAGAAGGGCGAATTGATACTATTAACATTAATAAACCAAGCCAGAGTGACAATAATGGATCATTAAGTAATAATAGAGAACTTGGGATTTGGCGTAATTTAGCAGGCAAGACTCTATAAGTGCAATACTATATAGAAGAATAAAGTAGAAATTTAACAAGAAATTATAGAACGCCTATAGAACGCCTAGTGGTCTATCTACGTTCTAAAACCCGTGCTTTTATCTCTCTTAGCTTGACCTCTTCCAAGCTCTATATAATTTACAATAATTTCTCAAGTCTCTTAACACGGGCAGAAGATTTTATTTACTATATTACTGATAAAGGACAACTAATATATAATAATAACTCTAAACTTTATGAGTTTCTTTCTAAGCTCAAACACTTATATTCTAAGCAAGTACCAGTTGTGTTCAAGGTTAGTGGGCTTATAGATTTATATATTAAAGAGTTAAAGAGTGATATTTAGTGTATACTCTTTAGCGCTTATTCCATCTATTGCAATCTACTAAGTAGGATTGTATACCTCTACTAGTGTAGTAGGAAAGGGTTAGGAGGAAGTATAATAGGACTTCTACTTATTACCAAATTCATTAGGCTTCTCTTATGGGAATTTCTCCAGTTCTTTAAGCCTATAGGATCCATTATATGGGAACTTATCCAGCATGCTAGGTTTATAGGGCTCTTTATACGGAAACAGCTTCTTCTTTATAGTGTTAAAGTTATTTTCATTTTTATATATCTACTATTGGTACTTTTTTAGCACCTGCTTTATGCCTGCACTTACTAGAATAGTTTTCCAATTACTACCCTTTTCCTTTAAAGAAGCTTCTTAAATTAGGGCTTAAAAAACATATCTGCTAATCCCTTTTACAAGTGACTTGAAAATCGTCTTACCCTCTATTAAGGGTTCCAATGCTATATAAATTTACTTTAACGTTATACTAGCGCTAGTAGGGAGGGTGCCAACCCACTCTAGCCACACCCTTATTTAAGAGGCGTTTAATTTTTAACGCGAATAAAGAGAGAAGTTGGCGTTTAAACGCGCTTTTCGCCACAGAATGGCATGCAGAGGTAAAGGTTAGTAGGGTAGATGCTAAGAGTTTCTAATAGTAGGGCAAATGCCAGCTAGGACCACATAAGGATCTTTATAAGGGAACTTTAAGTAGAAAAATTGTTTCGCAATCCCTAAATGCGTAGCACACCCTCTGTAAAGCGGCTAGTTTAAATAAGGGACCTGCTATAAGCGAAGCCTAGCGACACAAATACCACCCTCCTTTATATTTATCTTTATTGCGGAGTCTGTTATATTAATAAAGCATCCGCGATCCCTTAGGTCGCACGTTTAGCGGTTTTTTATCTTCCTATAGGCGCAGTTACCTTATCGCTACAGGGCATACTAACCAGTGTTTATACCTTATCAGCAGTAGGAAATAAATTAATGCTTAACTTTCGCATGCTATCTTATTGCATTTAATGCGATTTTGACTTTAATTAAATATAGTGTTAAGGTTATATAATTTAAGCCCTTCTAACTCACTTCCTTATTATCACTATTACCATTATAGACCACGTCCGCGCCTAGATTAATGCCACCCCATTATCTCTAGAGAACTTTAAAGAACCTATATATCAAATTTCCCCTTAATCTTATCTTAAACGAATACGTCGCTCTCTAAACTTCTATTAATAAGTCCGCCCTAGACCTAACCCGTTGTTATAATTATCCGCGGTTAACTCTTTTAAGATAGACTCTATCACTAACGCCTCTTCTATTACTTCACTTGACTTAAATATTAAGAAATTTAGAGAAAGACTATCTTAAGAAATGTTGAGTATAGTATATATACGCGGATAACAAGATCAGGTCAAGAACAGAATGGTAGTTAACATAGTACCAAAAATTTTCGGTATTAATAGTGCCAGTATTCCACCCCAAGTAAACGGCCCCTACGGCCATATTAAGAAAATATATGCCAGTAGCAGCCACTGATAGATAGCCCAGACTAGTTCAATAAATAACTATACATTAACCTGTGGTGCAATAGAAAAATTAATTTACTAAGCTACTATTTTATTTTGCCTAATTAATGAACCTTGCTTTCCAGTTTCTTAAAAATAGCGGACTGAGTATCTTTAATAAGCTCTTTATATTCCTTAAGGCATTCTCTAGTAAATATAATATTACCTACAGACCTATACTAGTGTCAGCTCTAGTCTATATAAGTACGCCTTTAACATATAACATAACGTCTATCATCTTTATTACGATGGTAGATGTGTATATTTTTAAAGTATATATAAAGCCAAAGATATCCTGGCCCATATACTCAAATATGGCCCAGTTATAAGCACCTAATTAAGCCGCCTAACTAATCTGTTTATTAAGCCCTTTGCAATACTTGCTATAACTTTACAGAGGGAGCTCTAGTGCTGTAAATTCGGCATTTATTATAGTCAATATCTAGGCAAGCTTTTCCAATGCTGTGTTGAGGGCTTTAAGCAGTTCTATAAGTTTAGGTATAGGGCTTTGGCTTAAAAGGCCTCTGGCTATAAGGTATAGCAATTAACTTAACTAAAGAGTAGATATTACTAGGTCTGCTAGATTAAAAGTATTTTTTATTAAACCTATTATTTTATTACTTATTATATATTAAGATAGGGTATAACTTACTAGATTTACTATGTTAAGCTATATATATAAAGCACGCTCTTATCTTTAGTTATTGTATTATTTGGGCCAGACTGCCGCAAGAATAAGTCATACTAGATATAGAGATAATAAGTACAGAAGCCACAAGAATAGCTGGCGGGGTTAAGCAGGGTTATAGTATAGATCCATACATATTAAGAGCGAATAGGAATGTATATATATAGCATAAACAACATTCTATAGGCTAGATAATTAAAAGATAGAGCTATCCTAAGAATGCTATAGCTGCAGTATAAATGGACCTTCTATATACTATTAGGTTGCGATAATAAATTAAGTAGCTCTAGGAAGTGATGCTAAAATACAAAGTAGTAGAAGAGTTTATAAAGACGTAGGTTATATAATTGTGTTTTTTAGGTATAGCTACAGCAAAAACTTATTTAGTAGATATAAAGTAAAAAATGTGTTATAACCACCTATGTGCTACACAAATAATTAAGAGCCCCTTTTATAGCCTATCCTAAGTTGGCCCAATCAGAAAGCCTACCAGGCGCTGCTCTATTATGGCTTGAGGCCGGCATATACTAAGGGTCTTATTGCTCTTTATTATAAAAGGTTTTAAAGGCTATAAATTATACCAACTTAAAACCTAAATTAGTACTCTTTACCAACATAATACCTTAACAACAGTGAGGCGCAAGCCTAGGCATGTAATTGCCATTACCTAAGTAATCTAGTTAGCTATTCCCTTGATTTTAGTTACAAAGTGCCTTTTATCATTCTTTAAAAAGATTGGAGGATGTCAGTATTGCAAAGCAACACTGTTCTTCTAACTTAGACGAATTGCTAGATAAACCAGTATGGTCCAAACAGGCGCGTTTAAACAAGAGGATCCTCTTATAAAACTATTATATAGTAGAGCATTACATAACTAAGCGCCCCTTATAGCTGGGCGTTCCCCTTCATTAATAGTTCTCTTAATCCACTCATAGGTTTCTTGAGACTGTATAGCATATTAAAACCATTGTCCCGCGTTATTTAAGTAGTACGTCTTGGCTTAATCGGCTGTAATCTAGATTGACGCTTTAAGACGCTTCAAAAACGATAAGGAAAGGAAGGTTATAACTAACTCATAAGCTATAATGCTACGTTTTAATAGTTAAAGGAATAATAAATGCTGTTATACTAAGTTTGGACTTTCTCTATAACCTTAGGGCTAGCATTATAAATGGGATGGTGGTAGTCTTAATAAGGGTTGTCTAGGCTAGTGACAAAACACCTAAGACCAATAGCCGACAGTAGGAGGAAAAACTGCGAAAGTAGGATGCTTTAAGGCATTGTATAATAAATTCACTGTTACTAAAGTAAGAGACGTTTATAAGGAGATTATTTATATAATTAGTGCATTTATAAATCTCCTAAGTTAGGGAGATAGCGCGTCTTTAAACCATAACGTGGCAAGGTGGCTTTATTAAGCCACCTAGGGTTAGCCGCGCTACGCCACACCCTTTAAGCTAAACTTTTAATTGTAAAAGCAAAGCTTAGAACGCTCCGCGCGGCTAGTAAATATTGCATTACCCTAGCCACAATTCTGTATCTATAGCGATTTAAGAGTGGTCCTAAACAGCTTCGCAAGCTTGTCTTATATATCTTTACATTTTATATCTGACAGCTATGGACGACGGGTTTAACCTTAACACGCTTTTACTTAAAAACTTCGAGCTTATCTTAAGCGTCGTAGCCGGTGAAGATAACAGCCTCTAGATAGAGCTATATGTGCACTATACTATGTTAAAATTAGAGCTGTTCTAGCGCTAGGGACGAATAGAAGACCTTAAAGAAGCGATTAAGAAGGGGAAGTAGGCTATTATAGAGACGCAAGAAGATAAAGGCGGATCTAAGCAAGCTTAGAGGCTAAGGGGAGAGGAAGCGTAGGGAAAGAAGCCCTGGGGGAACGAAGCCCTAGGGGAACGAAGCCCTAGGGGAACGAAGCCCTAGGGGAACAAAGCCCTAGGGGAACGAAGCCCTGGGGGAACAAAGCCTTGGGGGAACGAAGCCCTAGGGGAACAAAGCCCTGGGGGAATAAAGCCCTAGGGGAACAAAGCCTTGGGGGAACGAAGCCCTAGGGGAATGAAGCCCTAGGGGAATGAAGCCCTAGGGGATTATTCCCCTAGGGGAATGGGCGAAGCTAGTTTCGCTAACGACCGTAGAGGCTTTAGGTGCCCGTTTTAGACGCCCTATAAAATTTGCCTCCTAGGATTAAGCTCCAAGGAGCCTCTGGATCCTAGGAATAGTCTCCTAGTAGCCTTAGGCTTCTGGGAATAGTCTTCTAAAAATCCCCTAAAAGCTTCTAGGTCCTAGAATTAGTCTCCTAGGATCCTTAGACTTTTAGGAAGTTTTAAGTCCTAAAAATAGCGTCTTAGGAGCCTTGGACTCCTAGGAGCTAGGTGCTAGTAATAGCGGCCTATAAAAAATATGCAGCTTAAAAAATTTTCTAGCCATAGAAAGTATGCGGTTATAGCGCCTAGGACTAATAGCCTAGGAGCATTACCCTAAGACTAATTTCACTCTAGTGCCATCTAGAGTGGAAATATCCTTTTGGGGTGTCCCCCCTAAACCTATAGTGGGATGGTCTACCTAGCGTCATACCCATTGTTAGTAGTTATGTAATAGGGTAATACGTTCCTATGGCTTAGATTAAGGCTCTGCACTCTATTAAGCCACATTAGGTAAAGTTTAATTAGTATTATATTCCTAAGTCGTTTTTTAGCCTGCAATACCTCTCTCACTTATAGGCTTAAGTAGTCCGTTTTAAATTAGTCCGCTTTAAAGCAATCTCTAATTAAGCTTTCCAGTTTTACCTTGGCTTGCTGTTATATGTGGTTATATACTAATTAGAACAGGTATAATTTTCCCCTTATTTACTTATGGGTTAGAGCTATATTATCTATATGGAATTTAAACTCTAATAGCTCCTTACCAAAACTAGTTTACCTAAGGTAAAGTATATAACTAACCCTTACCCTTACCCCTTACCTTACCCCTTACCTAACCCTTTATCTTATCCTTCACCTTATCCTTTACCTCACCCTTACCTTACCTATTACCCCTTACCCCCCTAGACGAATTACAGAATCTTAGTCATTGTATCTACTCTACTAAATACTGGAATAGGATTGGATGACAACAGACTAAATAAAATAAAAAGTGGTAAAGAATAATAAGATAAGCGTGTAATAACTAGGAAAAGGTCCTATATATACTAAGCGCATAGTTCTGAAGATGCATTTTATGCTTAAGGGTTACTTCGCAAACGTTGTATTTAATCTTACCCTGCTATAGGAGTTTAGAGAGATACGCTTATTGGAAATGCTTTATAAGAGCAGCTAGAGTGTGGAACTTATATATACGCTTGCTAATTATAAGCTTTTTATTCCCAAGGCAGATAAAGTATATTTTCGGTCTTTTCTCCTTATATAAGGATAACTTTACCCTCTCTAGCGCTTTAGCAGCTTCTAAAATCTTAGCATCTTCTTTAATCTTAACCTTGCTAAGGGCGACATCTATCCTAAACTGTCTCTGGTGATGATTCCGCTAATATACTCTGCCTTCCTTAACATTACAGTAATCTATAACCGCATTAATGGCATTATTGCGTCTGCGTATCTTATCTTCTAGTAACACGCCAGGAAGCGTTATAATTGCTTAGATAAGGCGTTTGTGTTTAACTAATCTATTATTACTAGATTCCAAGGTTGCTTTAATATCCTCACTAAATTTATCCCTAAAAAGTTGCCGCTTAATGTTAATTATAGCTTGTTTATTATCCTAATTCTTCTTAATATTTTCTAATAGCGCATTTCTCTAACATTGCCTTTTATTTATAATTTCTTGGCTAAGTTTTTGGTATTCTGTGCTTTCTATGGTTTTGCGCTTAAGGCTAAGCTTTAGCTTATTTTGAATTTCAATTAAGGTACAAATGCGCGGGTTCTTGTTTACCAATAAGGATTGTTCTATTATTAGGTGCTATAGCCGCCGCGGGTTAATTAATCAGCTTATTTAGCATACCGCTTTTATTAACTTTTCTTAAGGCTCTAAGCCTTAAACAATTGCCTGTATATCTACACCAACACGCTACGGAAGGTAGTGCTTTAGGAATGTTTAAGCGTCAGCGTGCTATATTATTAGGTTCCAGAGGGCGTCACTTACGTTACCTAGGTAGTATAGGCGTTAGAAAGGTTTTAGTAGAACTAGCTCTATATAATAGAACTTACCATTCTTATTAAATGCCTTGCCTGTGCCGTAACGGAGACTATATGGGTGCGCAACCTGCCGAAATCCTATAATTGCGCCAAGGTCCTTAATCTAGGGCAAAAGAGTTAAGTATAGTAAAGGCTGGTTAAGTAAGACCTTATGGCTATAGGGGGTTTTAATTAACTGCCAAAATATAGGGATATTATCTAGGTCTGAACGGAGTGGTAGCAGCAACTTGTTACGCCTAGGCTTAATATATAGCTTGCTAAGCTACTCTATAGACGTTAGATTAGGGGGTGCAAAAGCTTAGTTAGTAAAGAGAAGGCCTAGGAGAAAGATATAAGGGCTAAGAATAAGTAAAGGGTTGAAGATAATCTTAGGAATTGGGAAAGTATTACTAGTTCTCTATAAGTATAAGGTAAGAGAAATAGAGTAGAAAGAGAATATACGCTTCTTTTATGCTAAGATATTCCTTAGTAAATTTAAATGTAAACTTAAGCACGATCTTATAAGGCCCGCCTTCTGGGTCACAAATAAGTGTAACCATTATATGTTAGTAGCATAGATTAAGAAGAGCTTTAGGTCAGCTTATAGTGCAAAAGCCTAGCTATAGCAAGAAATGGACTTATATCTAAAGTTGTCTAACTGCATATCTCTTTCTTATTGTGACTAAGTTAGTCTTAAGAACTAGGGCAAGATTCTCCGCGTCTATAACTATCTTTTCTTACTTTTTTTTGCTTAAGCTATGTTTCTTTGCTAGTTTCTAAAGTACCTAAAAAAGATATCTTAGCTCCGCTTTACCTTACTAGGTTAAAGGGCTAACTAGAAATATAATTACCTTATATATCTGGCGGTTTAGTTTGCTAGGAATTTTCCTACTAGTTGCTTTCTTGTATATAAGGCAATAGTACTTCTAGTATAAGCTAAGCAAGCTAGAAGCCTTCGTCCCGTACTATTTCCTACCCCCTTTCCCTCATTTCTAATTTAAAAACCAGTTAAAGAAGCTATAAAGGAGCCAAAGCAAGAGGACTTGGTATGTTTTCTTAGGGTCTTTCCCTATGTAGGTACAGTATCTAGAAATTATTAGCTTTCCGCCAAGTTAGGCCTAAAAGGAAGCCACTAAATAGGTTATTACTTACTGATACCAGTGCTCTTCAATGCGGTTAAGGAGATTTATACTACTATTGGCATAGTCCTGTGTTGTAAAATTAGATTCCTTAAACTCTTTTAACTGTTTAAGGTAGTATTCTGGTAGATGGTCTTAATCCTTATAAAGCTATGCTTAAGCAGGCGCTTTACAAGCATCATTAGATCCAGCGATGCTATTAGCGTTATAGTTAATGCCACTATCGGTGTCGCAGTTGGCGTCACTATCGGCATCACTGTTAGTATTACTGTTGAAGACAGTCGGTTCTGTCCTATAGCTATTACCATCGCTGTCTGTATCCATATACTTATTATTAGTAATACTGGATAACAAGCTACGATCTAATAGTTAAGCGCGCCGCATTCTATAGAGGTAGAAGAGAACTTAGGGTAATAACAGCGGGAAGGATCTAGAGAATAATATAGGGTTAAGGAGAGAGGAGGGTAGAGAATAAGAGAAATAGGGCCTGGGTCAAACGGATTAGAGGTAGGAGCTATAGAGTATATATAGCTTTAGCGCCAGGCGCGTGGAAGGGTTATATTTCTAAATAAACTGGTCTTCCCGTAAAATGGGGTATAGGGCGGTAAGCAAGAGGCTTAACATTAGACCGGCAAGCAAGAGGCTTAGGGCAGCGGGGAATTTTAGTGATATAACCTCCAAAAACAGCGACAGAACCCTCCTAAAACGGCAGTTAGATCTCCATTTTCTTTTTTAATAGAGTATTTCACGGGTAAGCTAGTTAAACGGGTGAGCTAATCACTTTAAAAACACACCAAAAAATGGAAAAATCATACTTTAATATCTTAACAACCACTTAATAATAAATTTTAATAATTTAAATTTAGACTTTTATATATGCTCTACAGCCTCTATTAAGGTTGCATAGTAAATGGTTCAGTAGTTTTTAAGATATAGTAAT
>Ga0307507_10000225_pt1 | contig 107651 bp, 88 predicted proteins | sample 7_EM_MG_FD_207223 | JGI IMG/M metagenome (GOLD analysis project Ga0307507, IMG submission 207223) | Populus trichocarpa ectomycorrhiza microbial communities from riparian zone in the Pacific Northwest, United States - 7_EM | ecosystem: Host-associated > Plants > Roots > Unclassified | place... | reverse complement strand
ATTAACGGTGATTTTGGCCGGAAATTCATTTTATAATAGGTATTGTCATCGCCAATATTTACAAAAAAACATGGTTTTATAGCTATAACATATTTCCATTAACAAATTTAAACAGGCTCTTAAATATGCATCTATTATATTGCTGCGTTTTTATTGTGTATCAGGATTGGTAGTAGTGTACCCGGTTCCGGAGAAAGAAAAGGATCATAGGTTGGTGCTTTTACACCATTGATGTTAAGGGTATCCAACATTTTCAGCATAATCATAATTCGCGATAGCACTTTGTTTAATATCCCTTTGTCAAAATCCATAAATCATTGAGAGTTACAACAGCAATGGAAGCTGGACCAACAAAAGATGTCATTACTTTTAGAAGAAATAGTAAGCTTCTCGAATAAAAATTAAACTGATATATTACCAGTAGTTGAATTGTGGCTACTTATTCCTAAATTAGTCCTGAATGAAACTTAAACTCTTATTTTATATTTCGACTTGTTTTTTAGCAGTAAGTACCTTACTCACAGCCTGTAAGGAATTCATTGAGCCGTCCATAGCAAAAAGACAAGTTACACTTGAAGCCCCTGCAGACCAGTACCTAAGCACTAAATACACGGTTAACTTCTGGTGGGATGAAGTGGAGGATGCATTGAGTTACCGTCTGCAAGTAGTTACACCCGGTTTTGACTCCGTTGGCAGCCTTATCCTGGATACATTGGTCAAGGGTAATAAATTTACTTCGACCCTGGAGCCAGGAAATTACCAGTGGCGGGTAAGGGCCGAAAATGGCAGTTCGCAAACAGATTATTCGTCAGCCAGAAGCTTTGTTGTTGAACAATCATCACTAACCAATCAAACCGTCACTCTTTCATCACCGGCCAACAATGTGGTTACAAGCATAAATGCAGCGCTTTTTAAATGGAACAGCCTATTCGGCGCCACGAAATACCAGGTGCAGATTGATACAAATAGCTTTGCGAATGAAAACACATTGGTTTATAACCAGGTTGTCCCTGGGCTCCAGGTTAATTTTACTTTTCCAAAAGATCAGGTATACGGCTGGCGGGTTAGGGCAGAAAATGAAACCGAGCAATCCAAATGGTCGGCTATTAATTATGTAAGTTACCAACTGCCACTGCCCGCCCAGGTTAGCCTGGTATCGCCGGCTAATGGCAGTAGTGTTAGTTCACCGGTGCAGCTCAGCTGGAATTCGGTTACAGGTGTGCCGGGATATAAATTATATGTATTTAAAAGCGATTCGACCACGCTGTATAGTAATAATTTCCCAGTAACGGTCAGTTCTACCGGTTATAGCTTTACACTTGGTGTTACAGGCGAGAAAATATACTGGAAAGTAAGTGCGCTAAATGCTTCGGGTAAGGAGGGGAAAGCCAGTGCACTTAGAAATTTTGTACGATTTTAAGCCAATAGGTCATGGTTAAAAAAAATAAGGCATTAACATATGTACTGATTGTTGTAGTACTGCTGGTATGGGGGCTGATTATTTACCGGATAGTTATTGCGTACAGCAGCGGTCATGATGAAAGTTATGTGCCACCGCCCCCACCTAAAGAGATTTTTAATGATTATGCTGTGCCAAAAGATACGGCTCGCCTTCTGCTGAATTACCGGGATCCATTTGGGATTGTTGCCAGAAAAGACACCGCAAAACCGCCGGCCAGAATCCGCCTGAACACCGAAATTGCGAGGTCCAACGCGCCGCCGCCTTTCAACTGGGATATTATACGATATTCAGGGTATATCAAAAACCCGGGGTCTAAAAAACTGATTGCTTTTATGAAAGTAAACGGTAAAGAAGCGATGATGAGCGAGGGAGAAACGATAGGGCAATTCAAGCTGATTCGGAATATGAAAGATTCTATATTAGTTAAGAGCGGCGGCAAAACCAAATATATTCATATCCAACCTGCAATTTAATGAAGTTCATTTATACAACCCTTTTTGTTTTTTTTTACTGCAGCTCATTCGGACAAAAAATGCCCGATTATGGTTTGCACAAAGTAAGAATTACGGATACCGACCGGACGATACTGGCAGAAATTATACCTGTTAATTCAAATCCGGATGTGCAAAGCACCCTTACTTATTACTGGTACGCAACTAACAAGGTGCACACCCTTCAGGGTGGTTTTGGCGGCCGTTTACTAAACGGCGCCTATATAGAAACATACCTGAACCATAACAACCGAACCCAGGGCACCTTTAAAAAAGGCCTGAAGGACGGAACCTGGAAAGATTGGGATGAACGCGGTACCCTGATACAGATAGTTAACTGGCGCAATGGAATACGCTCGGGCACGTTCAGTTTTTTTAACCTGGATGGTAGCCTGAAAGAGGGCGGGGAATACCACAAAAACGAGTTAGATGGCCCTGTGGTATTTCACGAAAGCCGCGATTCTGCACGGATAGTTTATTATAACAATGGCAAGGCTTTGGATGGAAGGCCGCGTTCGCTTTTCGATAAAGTCAATATTTTTAAAAAGAAGCCCAAGCCGGGCAAGGGCCATGCTTAAAGGCTCGGCGCTTTATATTGTCATTATTATTAGCCTGGTAATTGCTTTAATATGCTCTACCCTTGTGCTGGCAGCTTATTTTTTTAAGGGGCAATACCTGGTAAAATCGCGATTTGACCGGTTACAGAATAATCTTTCATCGGGAGTACATATCCTGTTGCGGACTGGGGGGCCGACCTATTTACAAGGGAAGACTTTGAATTTGTTCAATAATGGTGATGATTCTGTACGGCTTAAAAATATTCCCTGGGGTATTTTTGACATTGGCGTTGTGGAAGCATTCAAGCAGCAAGACACGCTAATTAAAGTATTTTCTACTGCTTTTGCAATCGATTCGTCTAAATGGGCGGCTATCTACCTGATAGACGAAGACAGGTCGGTTTCGGTAAGCGGAAAGACTACGATTCGTGGTAACGTTTACCTGCCAAAGGCCGGCGTAAAGGCAGCATATGTGGATAATAAAGCATATGAAGGCGATAAAAGACTGGTTATCGGCAACATCCATGACAGTCAGCGTAAACTGCCCCTGTTGAATGACATTCGCCTAAACGGATTAGAACAACAGTTTAATAATCCGGGGGGTATTGTCAATAAAAACTGGCATGTAGATACACTGGCGGGTTCGTTTCGCCGCCCGGTTAATATTGTTAACCTGGGCAACAGCCCCTATACTATAAAAAACACCAAACTATCGGGCAATATTATCGTGTATGCAGATACGCTGCTTACCATAGATAGTACCGCGATATTGAATAATGTGCTGGTATTTGCAAAGGCCATCGTTGTTAAAAGCGGCTTCCACGGCAGTTGCCAGCTCTTCGCTTCTGATTCTATCAGTATCGAAAAAAATTGCCGGCTGGAGTATCCTTCGTGCCTGGGCTTGCTGCGTTACAAGTCGCCGACGATTGGTTTCCCGCCTCAAATCATCATTGGTCAAAACGCCCAGGTTAGTGGCATTATATTTACTTACGAAAAAGAAGCCTCTGCCTTGCCGACAACCATCAGTTTGGGCAAAGGGGCTCAGGTAATAGGACAAATTTATGCGCAGCATATTCTTTCGACCAAAGACAACGCTGCGGTTAAAGGGAGCGTTTTTACCACGCGTTTTATGTACCAAACGGCATTTAGCCGGTATGAAAACTACCTGATAAACCTAAAAATAGATGCACCTGCTTTATCAGCATATTACCTGACCAGCGACCTTATTCCTGTAGCCTCATCCGAAAAAAAAATACTGCAATGGCTGGAGGTAAAATAAAGCAAAACGGGATGCTGGAAGCTACTACCATTGTAGAAGTGGTTATAGCCCTGGTGATTATTGTTGTGGTGTTTGGTATGGCCATGATGATATTTGCCAATGTAACACAACAGGCAATATCAGCAAAAAAAATACGTGCAACAGCTGTGCTCAGAAATACCCTGCTTAAAGCAGAACAATCGCGGCAATTGCCGCAAGAGGCTTTTAACCAGGATGGCTTCCGCATTATACCTGTGGTTAAGCCGTTTGAAAGCCAACCCGGCCTTAGCGAGTTTTATTTGACCGCTTATGATGAAAACCAACAGGAGATAGCAAAGGTTTCGGAAATAATGATCAATAATGACAATGTTAAACCATAAATTAAAGGCCTTCACCATTATGGAAGTAACCATTGCACTGCTGGTGTCGGGGATACTGATCGCTATAGTTTATGTGGCATTTGCGGTTGTGAGCAATTCGTACCACGCGTTTGTGTTCAAAAATGAGGAATCGGCAGATCTGGCACAACTCGACCTTTTGCTCAGCCGCGACTTCCGGCGCGCCGACCTGATCGAAAAAACCGATTCCGGTTTATTTTTTAAGAATAATAATGATGGTATAAGATACGTGCTTAATAGTGATTATATTGTCCGTATAAATGGCATAACAGATACCTTTAAGTTTAAAACAACCCGTACCAGTATGTTGTTTGAACAACACGCCGTTGAAACCGGGCCCGATCCTTTAAATAACAGGATTGACGAACTGGAACTTGATTTGCTATTACACAACGATAAAATGACCTTTCATTATTATAAACAATACAGTTCTGCTAACCTTTTTGAACAAGATACCCATGCCGGCAATTGACCTGAGCCAATACGAAAAGAAGAAAGCCCCCAAACCCCCAAAGCAGGAAGGCGAGGGCGGCATTATTGCCTTTTTAAACAGGGACATCAGTTTTGGAAGCAAGGAACTCAACGATAAAAAAAAAGAATACCTATACCTGGAACTAAGCTCGCTCCTGTTAGCCGGCATCAATTTAAAAACCAGTTTGGAGCTGGTAACCGCCGAACAGGAAAAGGAAAGCGACAAAAAACTGTTTGCAGCCATACAAGATAGCGTATTGAATAATGGCATAGCCCTTTCCAAAGCCCTGGAAAAATCGGGTAAATTTTCCTTGTACGAGGTATACAGTATCCAAATTGGCGAGGAAACCGGGCAACTGGCCATGGTGTTGCAAGACCTGGCCAAATATTACCAGGGCAGGATAAAACAAAGGCGCAAGATAGTTTCCACGCTTTCCTATCCCTGCATGGTGCTGCTGTCGTCATTTGGTGCGGTGTATTTTATGCTGAAGGTAGTGGTGCCCATGTTTGCCGATGTGCTCAAACGCTTTGGGGGGCAACTGCCCTGGATCACCGAACTCGTTATCACGATATCCAAAGGAATGGAAACCTATTTTCTGCCCGCTTTTCTATTGATTACGGCTATCGTTGTTTTCCTTTTCCGGGTGCGCAAAACGGTAGGTTACCGCAAAATATCTTCCGGTTTTGTATTGAGGGTACCTGTAGCGGGCAACCTGGTAAAAAAAATATACCTGGGCAGGTTCTGCAATTCCATGCGGTTACTCACGGGTGCGCACGTACCATTGTTAAGGGCTATTGCTTTGAGCAGGCAGATGGTGGGCTGGTACCCTATCGAATCTTCCCTGCAAAAGGTAGAAGACGATATCCTGAACGGTAAATCGCTGCACCAGAGTTTGCAGCAGTTCAAGATCTACCCCTCCAAAATGATACAGCTGGTAAGGATTGGCGAAGAATCAAACAAGCTGGACTACTTTTTTGCCAAAATAGCCGAGCAGTACGGCGAGGAAGTTGAATACCAGACAGCCTCCCTAAGCAGTATCATGGAGCCCCTTTTTATCATTGTAGTAGGCTTTCTGGTGGGGGTAATTATGATTGCCATGTACCTGCCTATGTTCCAGATGGGGAATACATTTCAGTAAAGTCGGGGGCGGATATCATAAAATCAGCATAGCCCAAAGTGTTGCGTTACACAACAGGGGAAATAGTAAAAAATATTTTTTTCTAATAATCAATAAATTACGAGTTGTCATAATTTACAAATCGAAACAAAACCGCAACAGTGTGTTAGTGTATCGAGCTTGCAAGTGGCATTGCCGGGAAACGCTTCCAGCAACACTTCCAACTTTTGAATTTTGAATTAACAGGGCGTTCCCCCCGCTGGTAGAAGCGGCGGGCAGGCTTTCCGTTGCAAGTCCTCGCTTTGCCTTTGCCACCCCGGCCCGCCCGCGCTGTGGGCTTTTCACTGCAATCCTTAACGCGAACTGCGGGTATACAAAAACACCCGGATGTTTCTTTCATCCGGGTGTTCCATATTCATTCAGCGAAAATACTGTAGTTATAAACTACAAGCATAGCCGTTCGAAGTCAGAGACATTCGAACAGCGGAAGACTACGGACAGCTGGGATATCACTATTCCCATATACTTATAACAGCATAGAATAAAAATCACTTTTGTCTTTAGTATACCAGTCGCCATTTATATAGTAATATTTATCCTTCTCTATTTTAACGACTGGAACATCATTTTTCAGATTGCCTTTTACGCTACTTACTCCACCATCATTTATTAAATTATGAAATGTGTAATCCCCTATAATATGCTCGTAGGCATTATAAAAGATTTTACTTTTTTTATCAAAAGTTAAAAAAACGACCTTGTTATAATTATAATTCGACTTAGGGTTACTACTAATGCTGTGTTCATTGTGGACATGCAATGTTAATTTATATGTATCTGCATCATGTCCCGTTAATAATACCTTAAGCTTAAAAAGCGAATATTCACTTGGTCTAATATCATAGGTTCTAAGTGTGTTGGCATGCAATGCCTGATAAAGTTTTCCATTATGGACATATAACAATAACTGCTTCATGAAGTCCTGATTAGAACCAGCTCTTTTTACATAGTTAATTTGTAAAAATACTTTATCTAACACCTTGACTTCATCTACACTCATATAATTATTTACCAGTAGGGTGTCTTTCGAATAACTAATCGTTAGCATCCCACTGGCTGGTTTATAATAAAGATTAATTTTTACTTTATTGCCCTCAAAAGATTCTATACTATAAGACTGGGCTTTTACGGCAGTAACCGTAAAACATAACGTTATCAAAAATAAAAAAGTCCCTTTCTTTATCATGGTCGAAAGATTATTAATTTGTTACTTAAATCTAAAAAATGTTGAGTTGCCCGCCACTGTCGTAATAACGAAAACGCCGGAATTGACTCGGTTAAAATTATTGTCAGCAGCTTTGTCAGCAGCAGATAGCGGCGTGGCACTCCAGCTAATAGCGAAGTTTGAATAATCCATTGTTGCACGGTTATCATAAGCCTGCAATGCGCCTACTATATACGGCAAGGAACTCGCTCTAATTTGGCTCATGGTCATACCCATAACCATCTTATATTCATATTGATTAGGCGTTCGGAGAATTTGATAGTTGCCTCTAACTGTTCCCCCAAGGCCCCTAATGTGTATTGAGGCTGACATCCAATTCGGATCATTTAGATCTGATCCTGCTGCATCCAATCTATTTAGCATAGTACTTCCTATCGCTCGTGAAGCAGCACGATTTCCTGCCGCTTCACCTGATGCTATTGCAACAAAATCTTTCAAGCCAGCCGGATCGCCCCCCGCATTGGCTAAACTTAGTGAATGTTCTACAATACCTCCTCCTTTGCCGTTAGAGGATAAAGGATCATTAAAAGTGAAACCCGTATTCCATCTCAAAATATCTCCCTGGGTGGTAAAATCTGTTGAACTTGTTCCGCCAGCAGGCGTTACGTTCCATATAGAATTAACAATATTGGAAATAGTCTGGTAATTTTGCTGCGCCCTTGCCGCCATCTGCTGCTTAATGGCTTGGTTATCCTGTAAGAATTGGTAATAACCACCAGAAGCCATCTGCGACATCTGCCATGCTTGTTCATTTGACGGTGGTATATATGGCGGCGGCGCAGCTGGAATCCATCCCCCTTGTGCAATATATTGATCAATCCAACCATCCTTCTTCGGGTCGTCCCCTTCGGGATCGTTTTTGTTTCCTGGGTCATTAAAAGCAAAATTATAAGGTGTCCAGTCACCGTATTTATCCACCATAGGGTCCATGGCATTAAAACGCCCCAGTACCTGGTCATAGTCCCGGTAAAAGGTACTGTAGCTGTTTTCATAACCCAGGTCATCCTGCAGCTCACTCGCGCCATTGAACAGTTGCTTGTTAGCTTGCGTTGGCTGCGCCGTTCTAACCACCATGCCCTGCATCGTCATACCGAAGGCGTAATATTCGTTATCCTGCACCATCTTAGCCGTGCCGCTACCGTTATCAGTAAAGCTTACCCGTGTGTTGCCCAGGTTATCGGCGATAAAATATTCATAGGTGAAGTTTGTACCACTTACATCAACCTTTCCTTCTGGCATATTAAAATAGCTTAACGCGCTGTTCTGATAGGTAAACCCGTCCATATAATCCAACTGGTTAATTACCGTACCCGAGCTGTTGTACACTATTTTCCTTATCCTGATACCTGATGCATCGTATATATATTCTATACGCCCGCCGCCGGTTACAGCTACCCGACTTACCTTATTCAAATCATTATACGTAATAGCTTGACTTTTATTGGCATCGCCTATTAGGTTGCCGTTTGTATCGTACTGGTATTCCCCGGTAGTATTAGCTCCGTCATTAAAGCCGATGGTAGCCGTGGCACCGGGTGCGTTATCCTTTACCGCATCCAGCTGATTGCTTGCCCCGCTGTTTTTGTAAGTATAAACCAGTTGATCTATCTGCACTGCTGTTGTACTGCCCGAAGCGAGGGTATTGCGGGTAAGACTTTGAATATTGCCATTTTGATCATAGCTACCTACAACCTCATCATACCCACTCACCTCGGCGTTCCACGTTGTGCCGCCGTTCGCGGTGTAATGCGCGCCCAACAACCGGTTAACGACATCATAAGTATAGGCGTATCCTCGTTCCCGCACGGGGTTGGCCGAGCCGGAAAACTGATCGTTAGCTTTCCATTTTATAGCAGATATCTGGCCGTTAAACCTTGGCGTATTAATTATTCCGCCCGAGGCGTCTGCTTGGTCGTACAAAATCGTCATACCCCAAATATCGTTAGTGGCTACTCCATTATCGTCGGTCAGGTTGCTTTTGTTGATACCTGTCAGCCAGCCACGGATGTTATACCTGAAATCCACCATTTGCAAGTAGTTGCTGCCTGTGGTATTACCCAGCTTCTTGTCTTTAAGCTGTCCCAGTTCGTTATACTCATAAGTGGCTATCACTTTTGGGGCGTTGGCGTTAATCTGAACGCTCACCTGCTGTGGTCTGCCTTGCACATCATAAGTAGGTGTGGTTAATACTTTTATGGCAGTGCCCTGGCTTTTTGCTTCGAGCGTTTGGGTAACATGGCCGGCGTAAATATCGTAGGCGATGTTAGTGATATCCAAAGCGCTTTGATTAATCAGGTTATTGGTTTGCTTTTGAATGGGATTGCCAAAATTATCATAAAATACGGCCTGGTTTATCCAGCCCCCGTTATTCCCGCTAATATTGATGATGCGCTTTTTGGTACCGGTGAGCATGCCTCCCGCATCAATGGTACAGACACTTGCAAAACCGCTTTGGTTAGGGTTTACAAACTGGTTAGGCGGCGTGCCGTTATTGTTAAAGTCATAATCATCATAGTAGTTCACCGTCAGCACATCCGCGTCGGTTACTGTTGCCGGGAAGCACTGGTTGCTATAGCCAAAGGTGGTGCCCGCCTGTCTTTTTTCATAGGCAAAAGTGCTTACATTATCGTAAACAAGGCCATCAAGATAGTTCTGCATTTTTTGCTGGTTGGTGGCACCTGTAGCATTTGGCGGCGTTGCATAAGTGTACAGACCCGAGAGGATTACCCGGTTGTACGTGTCGTATTTGGTAAAATACCATTTATCGGCCGCACCGTAAGCGTTTCTGATGCGACCATCCTGCATTAGCACCAGGCGGTTATAGCTGTCATAAACCATGTACACCGGCGCTGCCCCTGGCGCCTGTTTGCTCACCAGCCGATTTTTGGCATCGTAGGTATAAACGCAGGCCCAGGCAGCTGTGAATAGAGTGCCCCAGCTAACGCTGCCGCTATACAGCCGTTTAACCCCCTCGGGCGACAGCTGGTAATTAAGGTTTCCCAAATCATCGTAAATATAAACCGTTTCCAGCCATGTCCCGGCATCTCCTTGTACCTTTTGTTCAACCATTTGCCCTAATTTATTGGTAAAGGTTAGGGTATGGTGACTATTTTCGTCGGTAATGTCGTTTATCGAAAGCGTAGTTTCTGCATAATATCCGGCAGATGGCCCCGCAGTTGTCCAGATCCTGATATTGTCTGTTGATGCATTCAGCCTGAATACCGGTTTTATGGTATGGTTACCGGGCTGCCAGTTAGTTCCAGGGGCGCCTGATTCTACCACTCTGTCCAGCGGTGACTGGTCGAAAACCGTAACGGCATACGGTGTATTGTCGGTAGCTCTCTGCTGGCCGGTTTGTTGGTAAAAAGATGCCTGGTCGGTTATCGCTGCAGACTGGTAGGTGCCGTTTGCCGTAGCGGCGGTATAAGGCAGATAAGCGACACGCTGCCTGCCGTAAACATCGTAAGCAATGGGCAGTACCACATCTTTTTGCAGCGGGCTGGCATGTGCGTTCACCTGTTGTACCGGCCTGCCCATGCCATCCATATAGCTTACCGTACTTTGCGAATTGGCAGCCGTGATCTGTGTTGCCTGGGTAACACCAGCTGTCTTTACAATATCGGCGCGCACTGCGTTATTGGCGATAAGTGCGGGGTTATCGGTTTGGCCGTAAGCCGGTATAACGCCTAATAAACCCGTAATAACTAACAGTAAGGCGGAGGTTGTATTTTTTTTCATCGTCTTTTACTATTAATTGTTACAATTAGGTGCAAAGTAGCTGATGTGGTACGTTTGTACTGCTGGGTTGCCCGGCGCGCAATCGGGCGTATAGGTACACCGCATGGTATAGGACTGCGAAGACGGCATGGATCCGGTATAATGCGAAACGAAGATTGCCGTAGGTGAACTCCCCTGTGATACCAGCGTCCATGTATTAGGCGCATAATCATAAGCCATTTCAAACTTAAAAGTGCCGGTACCGCAAGAGGAAAAGTTTGCAGCGGTAAAGGTATTGGTGCCTACCGGCATGCTGGTTCCGCATGTCGTACCAGTGCTGCTATAACCGTAATTGATCACCTGGCTGTTGCACACATTATAAAGTACCGCGCCACAGGCATACAGGCCGAAAGTTAACGGCGGCGGCGGCGGCGCAACCACCTGTATCTGCTCCGTATAATTAAGGCTGGCGCCCTGGTAAGTTATAGTTAATGTAATATTATAAGTGCCGGTGCCTGTATAGGTATGCGTGGCGCTTAAACCGGTAACCGCAGCGGTATTATCACCAAAATTCCAGCTCCTGGTTATGCCCGTCGGTTCACAAGGTAGGGCAGAGGCACTAACACTCAGCGCCGCGCCTGAACTGATCTTTTCCGGCAGATAAAAATAACCGCTTAACATAGGCGACGCGTTATAATTATAGGTAACCTGCTTTAATATATTCTGGTTATTATCGGTGGTAATGGTTGGCCTGCTCAAAGCATCGTACTGAAAATAATGGGTATTTCCATGCGGGTCTGTCGCGGATGTTTTTTGCACATTAAAATAGTTGAAATTTGTAAGCGCTACCTGTGCTGATGAAGGATAAAAAAGCATATCATCAACATAAATGGCCGTACCGCTAACAACAGAGATATTAAAGGTGGCATTAAGCGTTGTTACAGGTAAAAATATTTTACAAAGGACCCATCCCCCGGCAGTATTGCCGTAAGTTGCCGGCCTGGAAACCGTGTGACCCGAACCATCTGTTAAGGTAACATTCAGGCTGCCAATCGTTGTCGACTGTACCCAACACGAAAAGGTATAATTTACGCCTGTCCCTTTATTTACGGCTGTTTTTGAAAAAGTAAAGTTGGCGGGTACAGATATTGCATCGCCGGTTCGCCCGGTCGGCTTGCCTACACCGGTTAAGGTGCTGATCAAAAAGGCATAGGGATTATCTGCCGTGGTACTCAATTCTGATGCGAAGGGCTGGCCCTTATACTGGTAATCAAACCCCGAATACACCACCTGGTTAGCCAGCGCGCCTTTAATTACAGCCACGGGGAACATTCCGGTATGGTCATAATGAACCCCGGATAGGTTTTGCTGCAGATCGGCAGTAGCAGCAATATGCGCCGCTTTATTATATTCCAGGTAATTGCCCATAAGCTTGTACCTGTTATCGGCACCAAACTGGTAGCTACCGTTTACCGAGGATTCGGAAAAATCAGACAGCGGGGTATTGGTGGTTAAACTCAAATCCTGCGAAGGCAGGGGCATTGATACAGCATTCAGGTTAAAGGTATTGTATTTATGTAGCTCGGCACCGGTTACCTGCTCAGCCATACCAGGCTTAATAATGGAAGATATTTTTTCGATTACTACATTATGTATATAGCTGTTTTGCAGGTTTTGGAGGGCGGCGGTCATTGCATCTGCCCCTGTTCCGTTGGTATTAGGGAAATCCTGCGGATATTTATACCTGACTTTATAAGTGGTGAAGTTGGCACCATCGTTACTGGTTGCGGTTGTTGAATTATTCAGTAAAAGATGGTTGGCCCCCGTGTAAAAATTATCCGTTTCAACCGTAGCCGATTTAGTAAAATTGCTGCCGGGATCGTAAGTAATGTCCTTTGCCACACTTTGCAGTTTATTTAAACCGGCATATAAAGCATATTTACTATAGGTAAATGCTTTAGTAATGGTATCGGCAGACCGGTAAATGCAATAATTGCCGGCAAGTCCGTAAATAAATACAGGGGTGGTATTTTGATATACTGGTGTATACTGGTAATCTTTTTCTTTAAGTAATTGTCCGGTCTCGTTATATATTTTCACACTTTGCAGCAGCCCTCTTTCAAAATTATAATTGGGGTTGGGAGCGTATGGAAAACCGTAATAACCATCCGTCAGGGTACCCAGACTCATACAAGTGCCGTTAGCGGGGTTGCTGGTGGTAGCATACTGCGATTTTGTTGCCTGCCATTGATAAGGCGCTGCATATTCAGGCGAGGTTAACTGCGCATAAGTGGCAGGCTGTAAAAACTGATAGGTAGTGTGTCCCCTCCCTGTTTGCTGCTCCGTTGCGGATTGATATACTACATTGGGACCGTCGAATGAATAAGGGTTGAGGTCGTTTTCTGAACGGGCCATAAACAACTGCGTTTGGCTTTGCAGGTCAGTATACTGATCGATGGTATGTGCCGAGCCCAGGCTGTCGAGATACGAGGGGATAGAAAACGCGAACTGCGGACGGTTGAGTAATAAACCTCCGCTGTAGGTATAGTTTTTAACAATGTCGTTGGCGGTGCTTACCCCATCGTGCAACGTTACGGTTTTCACCCTTATGCCCCCTCCGTTAAAGGTTTGGGCCGCCTTTGAATCATAATACTGGTTTGATTCATAGTCTATTTTAGCCGTACCACCGGCAGGGAAGGTTATTTTGTAAAGCGACCCGGCGGCGGCAACAGCAGGATTGGCCGCGCGGTTTGCGCCACCTGTAACCGTGTAAAAAGTACCCGCATAGTTGGGAATCTGATCGATACGGTATCTTTCCTGCAGAGCTTCATTGGGATAAACATATAAGTTAGGTACTAATTTTTTGGCGCCGTTACCGTTATAATATCCCCAGTAATCCTGCTGGTAAAAATCAAGCGAAGGTATAGGCAATACAGAGCTGGCAGTTGTAATAGTGCCGTTCCAAATATCTGTCGGCAGTACTGTACCTGAGTATTCGAACTGATAAGGCGGGTTAGTTGAGCAACCGTTCGTTTCATTTATCCATTGCAGATAGGTCCTGCCCTGTACCGAAGCATAATTCAGGTTGATATTTTTAACCAGCGGCCCCATTGCTGTATTAACCTGAAAACTGTTCACGGATAGCAGGTAATAAGCATAGCTACTTGAACCGTTGGGCCCGCCGGGCACAGTACGTGTAGTATACACAGTTGAATAGTTAAGGGTTAGCTTATAGTTGGGGGCTGTGATTCCGTTAAGCAATTTTACCTCGGTGGAAATCTTTGTGGCATATAGGCTTTTCCGGTAAGCTGTCCCAGCTGTACTCCCTGCTAAAAAAATATCGGTTGGAGATGAAAAGACAGATGTATTATCCAGATTCACGGCTCCTGATGTGCCGCCGTAACCCAGTGTAATGACGGCACCTGTAACCGAAGTTATTTGAGTAAGGCTCCAAACCGTAGTAAAAGTTACCGGCTTAATATATTTAATTAACTGATCCCTAAGGTATAGCTCTGCGTTGTAATTCCCTACAGGCGTAACACTTTGTGTAACAATGCTTGTAGGGGAAAACTGATACTGTGTGCCGTTGGGGGTGGTTATAGTGAACGATGCAATTAAGCCAGCTGCGTCATAAACCTGCTGTATTTTCAAATCCTGGTAAGGCAATAGCTGTACAATCTTATTATTATCAAACACAAACTGGCCCGAATAGCCTCCAAAATTGAAGTTGAATACATCGGGTTCTGTATCGGTGTTGCTGCTAACAAATGAGGCTAACGTATTGTAGTTGGCAGCATCACCGGTACAATTAGTGCGGCTTAGAATGCTAAAACTGTTTACCGCAGTAGCGCCGCTGCCATAAAGCCAGCCCATTCTGGTGTCGCTGCCTGTCCCCTTATAGTCGTCTGGTAGGCTTTTTACCGTCCTATTTATACTGCCACCCGCATACAGCCCCCAGCCAATACCCAAATTATAATCATCACTCCCATTTTCCTGTGTTTCGGGTATGCCTGCCGTATAATTTAAACTTACCGGAATAGAAATATCGTCATTCGTTACCGTATAAATGGGAATATTAATAATGGGTTTGCCGCTTTGCAGGTCAACAGGTATGTCTACCTGCGCTTTAAGTAGCAATGGAAAACATAAACCCAGTAAGGAGGATAGAATTGTTGTTATTTTCATTTATTAATTGTGATACTGATGAAAGTGTATGTAAAGTTGGAGACTGGCAAGCGGAAGTTAATGAGTGCCAATTTTCGGGATATTATTTTCATTTAATTGTGATTGTTTAAGTGATGCTAAGATATTATATGAAAGCGATATATCCAAAAAGTCAGATAAATATTTTTTTGATAGGATATCAGGGTAAAAGATTGCAAAGCAACTCAACAACAAAATCACCAGGGTTCTTAGCGAGTCCTCCGCTTCAATTTAATCCCCATCACCTAATAACCCCAACAAACACCCGCATACCAAGCACCTTCGTTTCCGTATTCCCGCCAACCACCTTACCCGATACAAAATCAACCGCGCGTACCAGGCCGGTACCGTCTATCGCTTGCAATTGCTGCAATAATTTGCAAAGCGAAAAAAAATCGCCTTCAAAATCCAGCCGCTGAATGATGTATTTATCGTCGGGGGCCGGGCTGGGTTGTACCGGTACTCTTGACAGTCTCACGTTCAGTTTTTCGGCCTGCAGGGCAATCGTGGTGATCATGTTGCTGCGCATGGTGGCAGTGTCTATTTTAAAGCGGGCGATAATGTGGTTTAGGTTATTATCTTTCCGCTCCAGGTAGCCGGGCTGGTAGGTAAGGTCGCCGGCTTGCGCTATTTTTTGCTGTAGTTCGCGTCGGAGTTTCCAGGCATCTACGGTGTGGCTGAATGAAAAGCGGTAGCATACCAGTAAAAGCAGTACCGATCCGGCTATAAGCAGGTATTCCTTTTTGATGTTCAGGTTTTTCAGCATGCTAATAGTTAATGATAATGTTAAACTTACCGGAGTTCTGGTCGTTATCAAATTCGAAGTTATCAAGCCCCGCGCCCTTTACCCACTTTAATGTTTTAATGCGCGCTATCCATTCATTTACAGCGATAACCTGTTGCGAATTCCCTGAAAGCTTTATCCGGCGATCTAAAAAATGCTGCCCCCGCGAATCCTTATTGTTAATGTCGGGTGGGTTTATAGCAATTTCCTTCAGGGTTACTTCACCCGGCAGCAATGCCGCAAGCTGATCTATAAGGCGGGCTTTGTTAAAACCGCCGTCCCAGCCCATGTCCTTCAGCAGCGCTTCTTTTGCTTTGATCTGCGCGGTGAGTGCTTGCATATCGCTGTTGCTGTTTGCTGATAGGCTGGCCTTGCCGTCGAGCCGGCTATTTTCTGAATTAAGCCAGGAAAGGGTTATAAAATTGAGGAGTAAAAGGATAAAGAAAACACCTAATATTAAGGCAGCCGTTACCTTAAGTTTTTTTGTCCCTATAATTTGCAGGTACCGGGCATCCGTGGCATCAACTGCTGCCTTAACAGGCTCCAGCTTATCGGCAAGCACCAGTTGAAAAGCTGCCGCATAGGGCATAATCAATTGCTGGTCGATAGGTTCCGTGCCTATTTTAAGGGTGAATGGGGCCACAAATGCGGGGCCGTATTGAACGGCCGTCCAGTTCAGGTCGGTATCCCGGCTTATCTGGATGCCGTTAAACACCACATCACTTTCGTAAACATTAAGCTGGTTTAACATATGGGATGCGGCAAAGGGGCCAAGGCTCAGCATCAGCACGGTAAAGCCTTGCTGTTCTAAAATATTTTTCCAATGGTCGGCCAGCGTTTTCCTGACCAGGGATACAAACAACTGATCGTTGGATGTAAATTGCTGCAGGTAAAAATCATCTACATTCAGGTTTGGGATTATTTTGGCCATATCCTGCTGTTCATCGCCGGATGCTGCCGTTACCTGTTTGGTTAAGATGCCCTTGCCCGATAAATTTAAAGCGATGGGAATTTTGGTGCCTACATGTTTGGCAAGCCCCTCGGCATCATCTTTTACACCGAACTTTTTTTCGATGGTAAGCTGCTTGTGATCGGTACTAACCTGGCAGCAGTTTATGGTATAGGAGCCGTCCTGCGCAATATCTATAGTGATACCTGCAGCTTGATTAATATTATAATATGACGATAATATACCCATAATATTACCGGATAATGGTAGATTTAATAAACAATACCGTAACCACTTTAGCCTTTGTGCGGGTACGGCTGCTAAATATCCATTTTAAAATGGGGATCCTGGAGAGCAGCGGTATTCCCGAGCCGCTGTCGTCGGTTTCTGTGCGCTCCAATCCGCCCAAAACAATGGTATCCTCGCTGTGTACCCGCAGGCTGGTTTCAAATTTGCTGATGGCCTGCGGCGGTGGCGATCCATCGGTAGGAATGGCCGTAAAATCGGATATGTTTATTTTAATGCCAAGGGTAACCTGGTCATCGCCGGACACGATAGGTTTTATAGCGATAGACAAATCGGCATTTACTTCCTGATACTGGTTGGTAAATATAGATTGTGAACTTTGGATAGAGGGGATAACGTTTTGTGTGGTGTTTTTATAATAGCGCTTGCTGCCAATGCTCAGCGTGGCCGAGTGGCCGTTAAGCGCCGTTAATTTGGGCACCGAGCGCACGTCTATATTATTGTTATTCTCAAGCGCCTGCAGCCTTACGTAAAAATTAGGTACCACGTGGCCCAGGTTAAGCGAGGTAGCTTTGCCTACACTGTTTAAAAAGTCGTTAACGCCTTGAGCCCCAAAAGTATAATCTATTCCGGGCAATACTGTGCCTCCCGTTTTTACGCTGTCTGAAACGCCGGCCGAAATACCGGTTGAAACACTCCTGGTTTTGTGCACATCAATCATGGTAACTTCTATCAGCACAACCGGAACAAGTACGTCCATTTGTTTAATAAAGCCTTCTACTTCATCTATCTGGGCACCCGATCCGGAAAGCAAAAGGGTGTTTTGTTCACGGAATTCTTTAATCTCGATACCACGCTTCCATTCTAAGGGAATCATGCTTACGATGGTGTCAATTGCCCGGTTTTGCAAGTGAACAGCCCTGAAGGTGCGCAAGCCTTCCAGCTTGCGGTCGCCAATTACATAAATACCTTTTTCGGCGTGGAAGGTATATTCTGTACTTTTAAATAGCAAGGTTAGCAGGTCATCATAGGTAACATCATTTACGTGGAGGGTTATAGATCCTTTAATATCTGAATAAATAGAATAGTTTTTTCCTGTTTCCTGCGAAGCACGCTTAACCAGATCATTAATGGGACTGTTAACGGCATCCACCGAGATGAGCTTTTGGCCGTTAACCTGTCTTACAAATAACCCGCTGGCTGCGGATGCACCTGGTTGGGCGGTGTTGCGGAACGATTTTCTTACACCGGTATTTTTATCGCCGTTAACATAAACTTCCTCGTTTTCGTCAAGCGGCTGAAAAAGGTAAAAATCATCTGCCGTATGCACCATTTTTATTTCATTAGCATAAGCCAGCTTACCCAAAGCCGTCTCGAAGGGGGCATCGGCGATATAGGAAGTAACCGTTTTGCCTTGTAATGAGCCTGGCACCACAATGTTTTTACCGGACAGCTGCGTTATTCTTTTTGCTGCTGCCGCCAAACTGTCGTTAGCTAACGACAGCGAAAGGGTATTATTTGCCGCATTGTATTTTACACCCAGCTCTTTAGGCGGGGGCTTTAAAAATTGGTTGGGATCCCGGTAAGGCGTGATATTGATAATTGAGCCCACAACGGCAATATCCAGATTATATTTTTGAGCAAGCAACAGCAATATATTGGAGGCCGAAACACCGGTGAAGGTATCCGAGATACTAAAATTAAGCCCCGGATCGGAGCTTATACTTAAATTATTGGAGCGGGCAATGGCATTCAGGTATTCGTGAATGGATACGCCGGTAACCAGCAATTGCACTTTTTGGTTAAGCCCCGGAACATCCGTTGCAAGCTCATCCAGTTTTTGTTTTATAACCTGTAGCCTGTCCTGCTGCTGGGCGCTGGCCGTTATAGCTGCGGTAAACAAGTAAAAGCAAATGATAAGGCAGGTAATTTTTTTTAGCATATAATACTTTAATAATTAAATAACAGGGGGTATATTTCGTCAATAGATGTCTGGCCATCGGCAAACAGGCCGAAGGCATTTTCGGCAAGGGTTTTAATGCCACGTTCTTCTAAAAGTGCCTGTACCTGCATATTGCCGTTTTTTATTTCGTTGGCGAGGTCAAGGTCTACAGGTATTACTTCGTAAACGGCTTTTCTTCCTTTATAGCCGGTGTAATAGCATTTTTCGCATCCGCGGGGCGTATAATGGGTCGAAACTTCCCGGTAGGGCTTAAACTGCCGTGGATATAATGTTTTGTTAAAATCCTTTTGCACTTTACAATGCGGGCAAAGCAGGCGGATCAACCGCTGGGCAACCGTAGTGTTCAGCGTATTGGCAACCATATATGACGGAATGCCCATGTCAATTAACCTGGAAACCGTTCCCCAGGCAGAATTGGTGTGGATGGTTGACAACACAAGGTGACCGGTGAGCGCTGCCCTGATAGCCATGTTGGCTGTCTCGGTATCCCGGATTTCGCCAACCATAATCACGTCAGGATCCTGCCGCAGAAAAGTGCGGAGCGCCGCGGCAAAAGTAAGGCCGATAGCCTCTTTAAGCTGCACCTGGTTAACCCCTTCCAGCGTATATTCAACCGGGTCTTCGATGGTGAGGATATTACGGGTTTCCTTGTTGAGCAGCTTCAACGTAGCATACAGCGTGGTGGTTTTACCTGAACCGGTAGGCCCGCTGATGAGCAGGATTCCGTTTGGCCTTTTGGCCCCCTGGAGATAATTATCCAAATCAAACGCCGAAAACCCAAGGCTGTTCAAATCAATATCTGTAGCGTCGTTATTCAACAGCCTAAGTACAACCTTTTCGCCATAGAGAGTAGGCAGGATAGACGCGCGGATGTCAAACTGGTGCCCCTGGTGACTAAAATTGATCCTGCCATCCTGGGGCAGCCGTTTTTCGGCAATATCCAGGTTGCCCATAATCTTTACTTTGTTAATCAGCGCGGGGTAGTCGTCCTCTTTCAGCAGGTAGCGCTCCACCATGTTTCCATCAATACGAATCCTTACCCTGCACTTATTCTCATAGCGTTCGATATGAATATCACTGCTTTTTAGGTTTTTTGCTTCGCCAATCAGGTTCATTAAAAAGCTGTCCTCGTCATGGCGTACATTGGCCTGCAGCGCCCCGGTTGTGGTATTATCCTTAATATAATAGGTAGCCAGCAGCCGGGCAATTTCAGAAGCAGCGATGCGTTCCAGAACGATATCCAGCCCCAGCATTATTTCCAGTTCGGCGGCAAGGCTGCCGGTATCAGCATTTTCTTCGCAATACAGCCATATCTGCCCGTTAGCGCGGCCTTTGGGCAGCACACGGTAATGCCAGGCCATATCTTTTGACAGGATATGGATATGCTCGGTTAGTAAGGTGATCTTTATCGCTGTATCCATGGCATAAGGTAATGGAGCAACCAGTAATCAGCAGTAACGCGGATATGAAAATACCACCAGTCGCCTGCTAAAAATACAATAAATAGTAAGGATTGAAAACCGGCCAGCGGGATATGTTTGCTTTTATTGCCGGTTAAAAGCTGGTAAAACAACCACAATATTAATACTAATGGGATACTGGCAATATAAAAAAATACATAGTTAAGTACCGATAAATAAAACCCGATAGCTGCCAAAAATAAAATATCAGCCCAACCCATTAATCCTTTAGTAATATTGATGAATCGCCTCCGGCTCATGAAAAGATAGGCGGTTAATACAGCCAGCACCAGCACCAGAAAACTTAAGTTAACAGCAATCTGTTCGCCGGTTAAGGAGGCATCGTTACCTTCGAGCAGTTTGAGGCTTAACAACCCGACCGTTAGCAACGGGAACAGCGCCCAGTGCACAGCCCGAAACCAGAAGTCCTGCAGGAGGATGATGAGCAGCGACAATAACAAAACAAAGCGAATAATCAGCAACACTTTAATCCGGGGTTACTTCTTTTAATACCTTGTCCTGGTTCATCTCCCAAACGTTAAAATTGCCGTCCTGGTTAAAATCAACTACCGAAGTTGCCCTGGCGGTAAAACCGGTGTTGGAAGCATTGGTTATCTCTATCTTATAGTTCGCCCTCGCGTCCTTGCTTTCGGTGCTTAGCTTTTCCTGGATAAAGCCCAATTCGTTCAGGTCATTGGTATATTTGGAATGCTCGTAGAAATAGGTTTTCTCGAGCATCGATACGTGTTCGAGCTGCAGTTTAGCTTCGGTAGTTTTTGCGCGGGTAATCACCGGTAAAAGGTTCGGCAGCGCCAGCAGTACTAAAATACCGATGATAATCAGCACAACCAGTATTTCCATCAGCGACAATGCCTTTAAAGCGCGCTGCGGATTGGGCTTAAGATATTTTTTGATAGCAAACATCAATTGTTAATTAGCGGTTCAGGCTGTTTGGCAATATTTTTAATTTGGAGTGAAAGTTAATAAATCTTATTAATTTTTGTTCCTTTTTTTTTTAAATATCAGTGAACAGATGAGCGGAAGTCAGAAAAAAGTTAGGAAACCGTAACTAAAACCATGTTGACGGATTTTGGCCGCTGTTTATCAATCGGTCAGATCTTTACTTGGCATTCCCAACTCATTGGCATTTGATTACACCAGCTTATTTGTACGCATAAAAAGCGTATTTAGATGCGGTTTCTTTGACCCAGCATATGTTAATACAATTCTGTTATTTAAGCCCGAAATTAATATTGATTTAGCAGCAGGCAAAAGCTATATGCTGGTTTGGGTTTGTAAACCAGCATTAAACCTATCCTCTAAATCCGGCGGTAACAAGTAAAAATCCCCAAAAAATTAATTTATCCAGCACATTATTGTTTAAATAACACTTAATTTTTGTAATTAGAAATAATTATGCATCATTTTTACATCTGCAGCATCCGACTAAAAAAACAATTTTTCCGGCATATCAATTTAAGTACAGGTGGCGGTAATTCTTGCAAAAAACAATTACTGCCTCTTTATCCGCCTTAAAACCTATCAAAGCAGCAATTGCTCACGTTATTGCTGTTCTTAGAGGCTTGTTTACGCAGAATTTATTAGCACGACCATTCGATGAAACCCATTCAATTGGCAAGCAACAATAAATTATTCGCAATTTCTTTTTTAATTGTGTTTTATACAATAATATTATATCTTAGCTTTCAATAGGCGCCTGTCTGTTGATTTTTAACCAGTTAAAACCATTTCATGAAAATCCTGAATGATACTCAACTTATGGAGTTATTAACAATGGGCGACAAGGAGGCCTTGGAACTGCTATTTAAAAAATATTATAAACTCCTTATCGTATCCGCCTTTTATATTTTAAAAGATGAAATGGAAGCAGAGGATATGGTTCAGGCTTTTTTTGTCGATTTTTGGGAAAGACAGCTGTTTAACAATATCAATTCATCGCTGAAAGCTTATTTAACTACAGCTATCAGGAACCGTTGCTTAAAAGAAATTGAGAAAGAAGCGATGAGACAAAAAAGATTAGCCGATTATCAATATACAATTTCGGAAGTAGAAGAAGAGCAGGAACTTACCGGGCGCGAAATTCATGTAGAAGAGATATTGGCAGACTTGTCGGTACAACGATTCCAGGCCGTAACTTTGGTACATTATCAAAATAAAAAGTATAAAGAAGCTGCCTATGAAATGGGAATCAGCATTAATTCGTTGAAAACACACCTGAAGCTTGCTATTAAAACGATGCGCGATGGTATAAAAACCACAAGGTAGTTCACCCTTTTATTCATAAACTGGTCTTATATATAATGACATATAATAAAACATATATTCAGGAGCTAATAATTGACAAAATTGCCGGGACGATAAGTGAAGAGGATGACTATACACTTCAACATGCAATACATACGAATCCCGCGGTTGCAAAACTTTGGAATGAAATGCACAATGAATTGGCTACTGATGAAGCCCAATCTTTTTTTGATAATATTAGCGAAAATGTAGCCTGGGATAAAATTGAGCCTCAGATTGAACAGATAAAATCAATTCAATCCAAACAAAAAGGATTTATAAACTGGATGTCAATAGCCGCGTTGTTATGCATGATGCTTTCGGCCATCTATTTTTGGCAGGCAAAACCAGCTATCAACACGATGGCTGTAAAACAAAGAAAAAAGCCGGCGATAGAACTACGTATGGCCAACGGACAACAAATAAACTTGTCCGACACTGCTAAAAGCGTCATCAATACCCCCTTCGCCAATCTTAAAAAAGGGGCTAATGGTTTAAGCTATACCATAGGTGATGACAAAACCCAAAATTGGAATACCCTTACCATCCCGGCAGAATTGGACTACCAGATAGCCTTATCAGATGGAACCCAGGTTTGGCTTAATTCGGCCTCGAGCCTGCGTTTTCCATTTTCATTTACAGGCGCCAACCGCGAGGTTTATTTAACCGGCGAAGCATTTTTCAAAGTTGCCAAAAACGCTGCGCATCCTTTTATTGTTCATACTGCCCAAACAAACGTGCAGGTGCTTGGCACCGAATTTAACGTAAATAGTTACCAGTCGGATATAACCACTACCTCCCTTGTTGAAGGCAGCGTAGCTACAAGCGGCCAACACAGCGAAAAAATTTTACTTAAGCCCGGATACCAGGCTATTTATACCCCTGTAACCGGTTTTTTAAGGCAACCATTTGATGCAGGTATAGAACTGGCCTGGATGCATGGCCGGTATTACTTTCATAACCAAAAACTGCGCGATATAAGCGAAGTAATACAGCGGTGGTTTAATTTGCCGGTTGTTTTTGACGATGCTGCCAGGGCCGACAACTCGCTTAGCGGCGCTATCGAAAAAAATAAACCGGTGCAGGTTTTTATTCAAAACCTGAAATCATCTGCAGGTGTAGATGCTGTTATTAAAGACGGTGTTTTACACATAAAATAACAAGTACCCAGGGAAATCGCAGCGTTTTTAGCCAGGTTATTATCTACCCCCATATTAATTCGTGCCTGGCCGTTCGCTGGTTTTGCAGGTTAATAAAGGCTGTTGAATTCCATTTTTTCGCCCGAAGACATTTAGCAAAAATATTTTTACTTTTTCGTTCACCCGTTTTTCCCCGGAACCGGTCTTTAATACAAACCCAATTTATAAACCGATAAACTATGGAGAAAATTTTATTTTACCGGCGGCTGCTACTGCCTGTTTTTATTTTTTTATGGGGCGCCCAACTTTGCCACGCACAAACGCAAAGTACGGGCCCTATAACACTCAAAAAGGCTAATATCAGCTTAGCCGATGTATTTCAATCTGTTAAAAAGCAAACCGGGCTAACCGTTTTTTACAGCAACAATTTATTAAACGACCGGGAACTGATTACTGTCGATTTTCAAAACGCCAGTGTGCAGGATGTTTTCACGTTTCTTTTAAAAGGCAAAAGCCTGCGCTATGTACTACGCGACCAGCTTATTGTGATTGAGAAAGTTGCGGTCGAAAAACCAACTCCAACGCCACCCAAAAAAGAGCAGGCACAAACACCTTTGCCTGGTGTTGTAAGAGGTACCGTTACCGACGAGAAAGGCCTTACCCTGCCCGGTGTGAGTGTCAAAATAAAAGGCACCGGCTTTGGTACCCAATCAGATGTTAATGGTAAGTATACTCTTAATTTGAAGGGCACTGATAAATCCGTCATCACGTTTTCATTTGTAGGATCTAAAACACAGGAATTTGAGTTAAACAATTACCAGCCATCAAACGGAACTTATGTTTTGGATGTAACCATTGGTACCGACAAAACCGCCCTTGAGGAGGTTGCTGTTGTTGCTTATGGTACCCAGAAAAAATCAAGCTTAGTGAGTTCTATCACCACTATAAGCCCCAAGCAGTTAAAAGGCCCGTCAAGCAACCTTACCACTATGCTTGCAGGTGTAATACCGGGGATGATATCATACCAGCGAAGCGGCGAACCGGGTGCCGATAACGCCCAGTTTTTTATACGGGGGGTTGGCACCTTTGGTGCCGGCAAAGTAGATCCTCTGATTTTGATTGACGGTATCGAATCTACACAAACAGACTTTGCCCGGCTTCAACCGGATGACATATCCGGTTTTTCGGTACTAAAAGATGCTACTGCTTCATCATTATATGGTGCAAGGGGTGCAAACGGTGTAATATTGGTAACCACCAAGCAGGGCGATATTGGCCCGGTTAAGTTCAATATACGCGGCGAAAATTCAACTTCGTCCAATATTAAAAATATCGATCTGGCCAATAATATTGATTATATGACCCTGGCCAACGAGGCTGTACTTACCCGCACCCCATTAGGTATTCTCCCTTACTCACAAAACAAAATAGATCACACCGCCAAGGGCGACGACCCATTGTTATACCCTAGCAATAACTGGATCAAGCAATTGATCAAAACCAAAACCAGCAACCAACGGTTTAACATGAATGCCAATGGCGGGTCCGAAAAAGTCAAGTACTACCTGGCGATGACCTACAATATTGACAATGGTAACCTGGCCGAAAATAGTCTTAACAACTTCAGCAATAATATTAAGCTGCAATCGTACTCTATTTTATCAAACACAACCTTAAACCTTACTAAAACGACCGAAGCAATAGTGAGTTTAAAAGGTCAGTTTGATAGTTATCATGGACCTATCGGTGGTGGTGGTTTTACTTTTTTAAACGCTTTGTGGAGTAACCCGGTGGCTTTTCCGGCAATTTATCCGGCCAATTTATTGCCGTATGAAAACCACCCGCTTTTTGGCAATGCAATTATTCCCGGCGGCGGCTTGTACGTAAATCCATACGCCCAATCATTATCTGGTTTCCAAAGCTCAAATACCAGTACATTAACAGCTCAGTTAACTTTAAACCAAAAGTTTGATTTTATTACCCGGGGCCTATCAGCAAGAGTAATGGCATACACAACCCGCTATGCATACTTCACAGTTGGGCGCCAGTATAGCCCCTATTACTATCAGCCAAATGTGCTTAACGGACAGTTTAATGGTTTAACCTTACTTAACGACGGCTCGCCAAATAGTAATATAGGTGTTGCTCCAACTGACTATTTAACTTATAGCCCGGGGATAAGAATATCAAATGCTATTTCTTATATCGAAACAGCGATAAACTACAACCGTACTTTTTCCAAAAAAAACGCTATCAGTGGTTTATTAATTGGCACAATGCGTAATTTCCTCAACGGTAATGCTAATTCGCTGCAGTTATCACTGCCAGCGCGCAACCAAGGGGTATCTGGCAGGTTTACTTATGGTTATGATAACCGCTACCTGTTTGAGTTTAACTTTGGCTATAATGGCTCCGAACGTTTTGCAAGCAACCACCGTTTCGGCTTTTTCCCATCAGTAGGTGCCGGCTGGGTGGTATCAAACGAGAAATTTTTTGAACCCTTGCTTTCAACCATCGATAACCTTAAATTCAGGTTCACCTACGGTTTAGTGGGTAACGACCAGATTGGATCGGCAAACGACAGGTTCTTCTATCTGTCAGATGTCAATTTAAACAGCGGCTATAATGGCCAGTTTGGCACCAATTACGCCTACGGACGGCCCGGCGTTGTTACCAATCGTTATGAAAACCAAAACATTACCTGGGAGCAATCAAGGCAAGCCAATATAGGTATGGATTTAAGCATTGCAAAAAGCTTTAATTTAACCTTAGATGCGTATCAAAACAAACGCGATAACATTTTAATGGTAAGGAGCACCATCCCTACTTCTATGGGTTTGCAGGCAAATATATCATCAAACGCGGGCAAAGCATCCACCACTGGTATTGATGTTGCCATGGATTATAAGAAAAACTTTGCCAAGTCTTTTTGGATCCAATCGCGCGGTACGTTCACCTACGTTAAAAGTAAACTGTTAAAAAACGAAGAACCAGTATATAGCGATAATTTAAAATACCTGAGCCAGGTAGGTAACTCCTTAAGCCAGATTTACGGCCTTGTTGCCGAGCGGTTATTTATTGATGATGTGGACGTAGCCAACTCGCCCGTACAAAGTTTTGGCGATTATAAAGCCGGTGATATTAAGTACCGGGATATGAATGGCGATGGCAAAATAACCAACTCCGACATAGTGCCAATAGGTTACCCTCAGGTTCCCGAAATTATATACGGCTTTGGTTTTTCTGTAGGTTACAAAAATTTTGATATCAGTGCGTTCTTCCAGGGATCGGCCCGATCGTCTTTTGTTATCAATTCGGCAGATATTTCTCCTTTTTATTTAGTAAATGGGTTGCAGTCTAACGGGCTTAACACTGGTAATCAAAGCGGCTTGCTCAGTTCAATAGCAAATGATCATTGGTCAGAAGATAACCGTAACCCTTACGCGTTTTGGCCACGTTTAAGTAGCACGATACAGCCAAACAACAGCCAAACACTAACATCACCAACATCAACGTGGTGGTTGCGGGATGGTTCATTTCTTCGGCTCAAATCGGCAGAAATCGGATACAACTTCACTAAAAACCAGCTTAAAGGTATTCATTTGAATAGCGCACGTATTTATGTAAACGGCCTAAACCTGTTAACCTTGAGCGGCTTTAAGCTGTGGGATCCGGAAATGGGAACTTCAGGATTGGGATACCCAATTCAAAAGGTGTTTAACCTGGGCTTAAGGGTAGAATTTTAAAAGCTTTCAAATCAATTATATGAAAAGTAATTTTATAAAAAAATTTAAGCACACAGTATCAAGCCAGGCACCTATGGGTTTATTGCTGGCCCTTATACTGATTGTGCCGGTATCGTCCTGTAAAAAATCGTTTCTGGATGTTGTTCCTGATAATGTTTCGACAATAGCCAATGCTTTTGTATCAAAAACCGAGGCAGAAAAGTACCTGTTTACCTGTTACTCTTACCTGCCTACCGAAACCGACCCTACCTATAACGTAGGCCTTACTGCCGGCGATGAAGTTTGGGTAGAAGACCCGGCGGGACACATCCGGCCAACAAACGTACTACAGTTGCCAAGGGGTTTTCAAAACTCATCAGATCCTATTGCCAATTACATGAACGGCACCCGTGACGCAGCCGCAAATTATAAAGCCATACGCGACTGCAATGTTTTTATTGAGAACGTGAGCGACCTTACCAAAGTACGCGATCTGGATATTGACACCCGCGAACGCTGGATTGCCGAAGCGCAATTTTTAAAGGCTTTTTACCATTTCCAATTGTTCAGGGCTTATGGGCCAATTCCTATTATTGATAAAAATTTGCCTATTGATGCTTCTATCGACGATATTAGGATAAAACGCCGCCCGGTTGATGAAGTAGTGAATTATATAGCCGGTTTATATGACCTGGCAGCAGCAAAATTGCCCTTAACAATCAGGAATGAAGGCAGCGAACTGGGCCGTGTTACCAAAGCTGCGGCTTTAAGCATGAAGGCAAAATTATTGGTAACTGCCGCGAGCCCCCTGTTTAATGGCAATCCAGACTATAATTCGTTCAAGAATAAAGACGGAGAACTGCTCTTTAATTCAGCCTTTAGCACCGAAAAATGGCAACGTGCCGCCGATGCCAGTAAGGCAGCCATTGATTTTTGCGAAGCTCAAAATATACAGTTGTATACCTTTCCTGCGCCAACCAATCCGCTTAGCCAAACAACCATGACGCAAATGAGCATCAGGAACGCGATGAGCGAAAAATGGAACAATGAACTGATCTGGGGTTTAACGGCTGATAATAATATCAACTATAATTCATTTTTCCAGTCGATGTGCGCGGGCCAGTATGATTTTGATCATGCCGATGCCGCAAGATCGGCCAACCGTCCTTTGATGGGGCCTACAATAAAAATGGCCAAAATGTTTTACACTAAAAACGGGGTGCCTATTAATGAAGATAAAACGCTTGATTTTAGCAACATGGCGCAACTACGGGTTGGCACTCACGACGAGCGTTTTAACATAAAAGAAGGCGAAACTACCGCCCGGCTCAATTTTGACCGCGAGCCACGTTATTATGCCGACCTGGGATTTGACCGTGGTGTATGGTATATGGCCAACAGTACAACAAGAAGCGACGAAAATACCTGGTGGCTGAAAGCACGTGGTGCCGAAGTAGGTCAGTCATCGCCAATACCAATTGCCGGCTTTTATATGAAAAAAGCATTGAACTGGCATTACGAGTGGTCATCTGTAACTTATATCAATTACCCCTGGCCCGAAATGCGCCTTTCTGATTTGTACTTGCTTTATGCCGAAGCATTAAACGAAGCCCAGGGGCCGGTAGCCGATGTATATACCTATGTAAACCGTATAAGGGCGAGGGCAGGTTTGCCTACCGTGCAGGAATCATGGACAAATTTTAGCATTAACCCAACCAAATACACTACTAAAGATGGGATGCGGTCAATCATTCAGCGCGAGCGCGCCGTTGAACTTTGTTTTGAGGGACACCGCTTTTGGGATCTTTTGCGCTGGAAAACTGCTGGTGTTGAGCTTAACGGAAACGTAACTGGATGGTCGATAAGTGAAAATTCGCCAGAACTGTATTACCGGGAAAGATCCATCTATTTAAGGCATTTTGTAATCCCGCGTGATTACTTATGGCCAATACGGGAAAACGATTTACTGGTTAATCAAAACCTGGTGCAAAACCCTAACTGGTAAGTGTATAGCAATAATATGTTTAACAATAAAAACATTAAAATGGAAACAATGAAATTACGAGTGGTCTTCTATATCGGGCTATTAGCAATAATAGTAACCGGCTGCAAGCAGGAAACGCTCAATAAACCTACAGTAACCAATAACAACACTCCCGGGGTAGTTAGCAACGTACAGGTTCAAAACCAAAACGGCGAAGCCAGTTTAACATACACACTGCCCGGCGATGCCGACCTTTTTTACGTAAAGGCTGTTTATGAAACCTCGCCTGGTAAAACACGCGAAGTAATCGCATCGCACTATACCAACACTTTAACCGTTGATGGTTTTGGCGATACATTGGCACATGTAGTAAAACTATATGCAGTAAACTCCAGTGAAAAGGCATCGGCTCCAGTTACGGTTACCGTAAATCCGTTAACCCCACCCTTCATTCTGGCCTTCCGGGCGCTTAAAATCACACCTACTTTTGGCGGCTTTAATGTAACCTGCGATAACCCGTATAAAGCCAACCTGGCTATTGTTCCTATGGTTGATACAGCTAATAACCACCTGTATGTGCAGCCAAAAGGGATGGATAACATTTATAGCAACAGTGTTTTAATTAAGGCCGCGGTAAGGGGCCAGCCGGCTGTTGAAAGAAAATACGCTTTTTTTGTAAGAGACAGGTTTTTAAACCGGTCCGACACTTTATTTTTAACCTTTACGCCTTTTTACGAGGAACAGTTTTCAAAGTTCGACTGGTCAACTTATACTCTGCCTGGCGATGCCACACCGCTTTATAATTACACAATCCCAAGCAAAATTTATGACGGAAACTTTACCGGCGGCTGGCCTAATTGTTTGTTTACGGTAGAAAGTGCCGGCAGCCCGCAAATGGTAACCATCGACCTTGGTAAACAAAGAGTATTGAGCCGTTTTATAATGAACCCATTCCTGGAGATTGGCAACGTATATTATGTAAGGGGTAACTTAAGAGACTTTGAAGTATGGGGATCAAATACACCGAATGTAAACGGCGCCCTGGATGGCTCATGGACCAAACTGGTAACCTGCAATGTTGTAAAACCATCAGGGTCGCCATCGGGTACAGAAACAGCTGCCGATTACAAATATGCACATGATGGCTGGGGCTTTGATTTTCCGGCGAGCCCAACTTCATATAGGTATATCCGTATCAGGAGTTTGCACAACTGGACAGGATCATACTTTATGAGTATTAGTGAATTTACCCTATTTGGAAAGTAGTAAATGTTTGCAAACATTTTTTCAATTAAATTTTGATTATGAAACATTATAAAATAGCATCATACCTCCTTTTAGCGTTAACGGCATTTGTTATGAGTGCCTGCACTAAAATGGATGATTATAAAAAGAAATACGAGCCGAACGGCCCGATTATATATCCAGGCAAACTCGATTCGGTACAGGTTTTCTCGGGCAGGAACAGGATTTTATTAACCGGACTTTTTACATCCGATCCTAAAATTACTAAATACCGGGTTTATTGGAACAGTAAGCAGGATTCTATCGAAACACCTGTAACCCGCACATCCGGCGTTGATACAGTAAGGCTATTGATACCCGGCCTGCCCGAGGGGATAATGACCTTCGAGATCCGTACGTATGATAACGCCGGGCACATATCTATCCCGGTTACCTTAGCCGGTAATGTATATGGTAGCCTGTACCAAAGCTCGCTCATTAACCGTGGCATAGCCAAAGCCGAATTGCAAACAGATGGATCGGCCTTGATTAACTGGGCCGATGTTAACGCCGATGCAGGTTTAATTTCGATGCGGATTAAATATACCGATGCTGCCAGCAAGCAACACGATACTTTAATTACATCGGTACCAACTGGCTTAAGCACATCGTTGCCTAAATTTAAGGCAGGCAGCGCTATTAGCTATCGTACAGCCTTTAAACCAAATAAAACGGCTATTGATACCTTTTATGTAGACTATCAAACCCACAGTGTAAAAGCCGAGGTAACCAGCATTTATTTATCAAACGTAACAAGTCCTTTTCAACGGGCTACCTTTGATGGAAGGTGGGGCACCCTTGCCGCGCCATGGATTACAAATGCTGCCGCTAAAAATAAAGACAATGGTGTTAATGGTGGCTACAGTTCCGATGCCGGCGGAGTTATCAATTGGGAAACCTGGAACAATACCCCTGTTGTAAACGGTATTCTTTATCAGCCTACCTCTTCGCCGCTACCTGCCGGAAATTATATTGTTTCATTTGATGCCTATTCAGAAGTTCAATCCAACTCAACTGTTTATTGCATAGCCGCAGCAGGAGGAAACGGCCTCCCGGTACTTGCTAACCTTTCAACCGCATTAGGATATGTTGGCCTGTATAATGGCGCCAACGTAGGTAAAACGAGCCCAAGTTCAAGGGAAGTAAGAAGTTTTACGTTTACGCTTACCAGTCCGCAGGTAGTATCCATTGGCTTTTTAGGAAACGTTGTAGGAAATGGCAATCCCGGCAACTATTTCCAGGTGTTTAACATCAAACTATATAAAAATTAATCACTTAATTTTCTTAAAAAAGAAGCCGTCTCATAAGTTTTTATGAGACGGCTTCTTTTTTATGTTATGATTTTTGAGTTGATTTTATTATCATGAGTTTTGTTGTGCAGCTGCATCGCCGGCGATAGCACCTAAATCTTGTGCATTTTTTTTCGATGTAAATTCTCATAAAGATGACTCGTGTTTTTCTATTTATAAACTATTATGCATACCCCTGCCGGTAGCCTGGTTTTTAGCCTGCTTTACCTGTGACAGTATTAATTCTGTGTTAGTTGTCAGCCATTCCGGTTGGTTTACGAAATGTTGAAAGATGTATTATTTTGCCATACCCCGCGTGTAAAATCCGGAACCTCTATCGGTTTCAAGCCATCGGCTACAGATCATTCGCTCAAGGGGGGGTATCGAACTCCAAAGAGCGGCGTCGTAAACATCATAGTCTACCGGAAGGCCGCTACGTAAACAATCAATTAGCCGCCAGTCTGTTAAAAAATCCATCCCGCCGTATCCGCCAACTTTTTTGCCAGTTCGCCTGCTTTTGGTATGAATGACAGCGTGTATTTTGCCTCTATTTCTGCAAAAACCTCCGGCGCCCCCCAACATGACTGGTAGAAATTTTGGCCGGCCCGCCGTCGCACTGAATAGCTGCCTTTGTGCCACTAATGAGATACCTGGATGATTTAGGCTAGGCCGAATACCTATCATGCTGTAGCATACCCTTTGTTGTGCGTATGGTGGATGTATTTATATTACCTATGAAATTTAAAGAATATTCAGAACAAGCCTCCAAAAGGGATTAGAACACCTGCAAAACAAGACAAGTAAATAAATAAAAGACAGTTAATGCATTCCTGGGAAAGTGCGATTAAAAAAGCCTTAGCTAAAAAGCAAGTAACCATATAACAATCAAATTGTTATATGGTTAAACCTATTGTAGTAGCCCAAAAGGGAAATTCTTTGAACATTTATTTGAGTTTTTAGAGGTTGTTGAGCCAATATTAAATGATGAAAATAAGGCTTCGAAAATTTAGAATTTTTTCAACTTAGGCGGGGCCGTTTTCGAACGTGCGAGTCCAACCCCGGGGCAAATGTGATAATTGAAAAGCTCCCGATTACGTGGTGCATTGTGGAAGTCTGCCAATAAAAACGACATAAGTAGCCGATCACTATCTATTTATGCCATTGGTGTGTGAATATCGGATTTTGCAGGGCCTCCATTGCAATAAGCAAACGCCCTTTCTGATGCAGTGAGAGCGGTTTTTAATTTTTTATTTTATCCATTTTGAGGTGTTTTTTCCAGAGTTTTTGCCAATAAAATCATCGTTTAAATGATTGAAAAGGCCGTTTTTAAATCTTTTGCATCACCGGTAAAAGATTTAACTCTTCAATTGCTTTAAAAATGGGAATAAACTCAATGCCGGGTTCGGTAAGGTGATATTCAACATGCAACGGCTTCAATTTAACCACTGTGCGTTCCAGGATACCGCTTGCCTCCAGCTCACGCAAAGCATTGGCAAGCGCCTGCCAGGTAGCCTCGGGCAATAGTTTCATTATTTGACCAACCCGGACAGGGCCTTGTACCGCATATCTGAAAATGCAGGGTTTCCATTTACCAGTTAACATTTTTAACAGATATTCTTTAGGGCAATGCAGGCTTAGATCGTCTTTTTCTTGCGTCATAAAAATTTGACTTATTGTGGGCGTTGATATTCTTGCTTTACTTTGACACGAAGTCAAACCATTCCCATATGTCAGCTATAAAAATATTATTTCCAACGATCAACTTTAAACCGGATATTTTAATCATAGGCACCCTGTTTATTTGTTTTTCAAACGGGTTGTACGGCCAGACCCGGCAGACTTATCCGGAAAAATTAGGCTGGAAAAAGGCGACCGGATGATCATCTTCCATATTGACGATGCCGGAATGTCTTATGAATCCACATCATGCAGGCTGCATCATGGTGCTAAGGCGCATTTTAATCAGTAAAATGCCGGCTATAGGCAATCAGTAATCTGCCTGTAGCCGGAGGGATATCTATGACGTTTTTAATTCAACAACAATTATTTCGTTCCCGTACAGGTCGAGGCAGTGGAAATATTTATAGTCGGGTGTATTAACCGGAGCCACATTAATAGTGACATTATTGTCTTTGATCTGCTGATACAGATCATCGAATGAAGAAGTATAAATTACCATTGCGGGTTGGCCGTTAGTTTGTTTGCCAACGTTATCCCTTTGACCCTTGCCATCTGCCTTAATGAACCAAAGACCGGTTGAATTGGGTTCGTCAGTTCCAATTTGCAGGAAGCGTTGCCCCACATCTGTGGTGAGATCATAAATTCTTTTGAAGCCAAAATTCTTTTCATAAAAGTTTGACGCTTCTTCATAATCATTTACCAGGATGATCATTCTTCCAATGTGGTTTTTCATGCTCTTAATTTTAAGTCGTTATAAATTATTTTTGATTCAGGTAACTCTCAATGGCCTTTTCATTCAGGAAATACCATGCCTGCAGATTGCCGGGCTTTACCCAGTCGTAGCCTATTTTTGTCCAGTATTCAGTGTATTCTGCAAGCGAAAGGGAGGCAATGTACTCATCGCCGCAAACCACGAAGTCTTTCCAAAATTTAATCAGGTAGCCACCATGCTGCTGATGGTAAGCCGTTGCTTTTTCGTAATCGCTAAACCATGCATAGATCAATCCCACCTTAGCTGAGCGGTAAAGACAATCTTCCAGGACTACTTTCTCTTTCAGGTCAGCCCAGCTTTTGAAGCCGTATTTCAGCGCAATCACCAAAAATGCATCTTTGAGTTTAATTGCACCGGAGTGCTCAAGAATCCATTGGGCATTTCTGTTTGAATAAGCAGGGAGAGTTAGAAATTGTTCGGCTGCCTTTCTTGATTCGGGAGAGCCGGAACATAAATCTTTTAAAAGAAATGTCGCCTGGGTTTTGAGATGGGATAGCCTTACCGGTTTTAAAATGTTCATACAATTCCCTTTTTGCCAATGTCCCATATTTGGCGGAAATTATTAAGCATTCTAAAATCTTCAGATCAAGGGTGAATTCATCTTTTATGGGAACAGGCTGCCCTTACAACCTGTTGTAAACATAGAGGATTTGTTTGACAAAGAAACTATTTATTTTGACCCGGTAGGGCCGGCTTATTCTGACCCCGTATCAGCCGGGCATCCTTCAGTTTTTATATAGTATAGTAATCCGGTCCGAATGTGCGGCTGGTTGATGATTTACTAAAAGATCACCTGCGCCATTGCTTCGGATTTTCTTAACGGGAATGCCATTCACACAAAATGAATATGCTCTATCAGGCTCCAACTGGTGTATCACATAGGTCATCGCTTGCACAGAAGCCCCTGCCGTTGTTTCCACAAAGTCCATTTTATGATGATCCCAGGTTTTTATTTCGACAGACAGGTGTTGCCTGGCTGTAATTTGTAAGGAAGCTTTCTCATTATTTCTGTTAAAATATGACAACTGATCTTTGGTCGCATTAAATCCAAAATCAGTTGGTGATATGATCTTGAACATTTGGTTTGATACTGCATATTTATTGCTGTCCAACTGAATGGTCAGGCGCTGACCTTTGAAATTATATTTTAATTCGGTGCCTGCAAGTTCACCAGTCAGATGAGGGTCAAGATAAAAGCGATTATACAAAGGGTTGATACCGTATATGGCTTGGTACAAACCTACAATGGCCAGGCTATTGCCCGATAAAATATCGTCGCCCAAACCATTCTGCTTAAGGCGTCCGTAGCGCTGATAGGCAAGGCCATCCTTACTGTATTGTTTAAGCACATTCTTCACATATTTTAATGCTAAACCCGGATTATAATTTGCGTAGGCCTTTGCTCCTAATGACCCCCACGACAAAAATAAATCACCGTTTTCATATTCAGGAAACGGGAACTGCGAATCTTTGCCCTCGCCCGGCGCGTAGGATGTCATGGTTATAGGCCAAAAGAATAGTTTTTCTTGCGTCATCTGGCTTTCGATGGCATCAAGTATAGTTTTTATACGATCGGGATCATCACAAACCCCGTAGGCAATTGCCATAAAGTTGACCGGGGTAACCATGTTGCGGCCATGCACCATGTTGTCTTTGTCGCGCCAGTGAACATAGCACTTCCGTTCTCCGTCCCAAAATCCGCCCTCTTTGACCGGTTTGTTAAAGCTTGCTTTGAGCTTAGCGGCAAAGCCGGTATAATATTTAGCCCTTTTGGCGTTTCCTAACTGATCTTCAATTGCGGCCCATTTTACCAACGCATGATACAGCTTTGCATTAACGAAGGCATTCTCATACGATGCCCAGATAATATCGATCCAGTCACTGCCCTTTTTTTGCGCCATGCTATCGGTCATCATTTCAACCAGGCCATTCCCGTTACCATCACGTTTGAGTATCCAGTCAAGTGCCTTTTCACAGGAAAGCTGATGTGTTTTTACCCACTGTTTGTCACCGTTCATATCGTACAGCTCGGCTACATTGGTAACCAGGTCGGGGTTGGAATCCATCAAGATACCCCATTGCGCTTCATAAAATCCATCCTTATTAAATTGTCCCGGCATGGCATCCTCATTGGTATAGGCCCAACGCGCATAAACGCGGCCGTCGGCCTTTATGGCATGGTCTCGGTAAAAATCCAGGCAGCTCTGATAGCCTCTTAAATACTGGGGGTCATTAATAGCCAGCCCAAGCTGGGCGATGTATTGCTCGTGAAGGCAAATAGGTCCATAGGGCGTATGCCAGCTGTTACCTCCAAAATGCAGCGAATCTATCACACCAATCCTGGCAATGGTATTAAGCACCGCACTTACCTGCGAACCATTTACACCTTTTAAATTACCGCGTCCGTATTTTTCATTGAAATCAAAATACCTGAGTGTTATGGTTTGATAACTTTTACCGGCGGGTAAAGTGTGTTCTGCCCAAACATCTGTCCGTCCCCTGATAAACCTTCTTCGGTTGGTACCGCTGTCTGATTTGGAGATCAAGTCCTTATCAGACAGCGTAACAGTATAAGCCAACTTATCATCGCTGGTACGGGTATATTTCATTGCAACCTGCTTGCCGGGCGCAGTAACCGAAATATTTAACCCGTTGCCGGTTTTACTGTTCCAAAAATCCGACGACCGGGTATGAACACCATAAGTACACAGTTTTTCATTAAAGAGGTAAAACCAGGCCAGGCCGCCATACCCCTGATACGCCCCCTCCCAGGTGTTTATGCTATCAAAATTAAAAACCGGTAACGCCGCTTCTTCTGTTCTTACCGGTTGGGACAAGCTTCTTTCTATCGTCCACTTAACAGATTGGCCGCTGGTATTAAAAATCCAGTTTTCGCTAATGGTCAAATTGTCATCGCCGTAATTTATCCCGCTAAGTTTTATAAGGTTTTTATTTCTCCAAAGAACAGGGCTGGATTTTAGATGAAGCGAAGAGTAGGTTTGGGATCCTATTTTTACTGAAGTGAAAATGCCGTTATTGCTGCTGACTACTTTTTGTCCATTGACTATCAAAGAACGGATGGCTGCCCGTTTTTCACAATCGAGTATCATGGTAAGCTTATGACCAACTATAGTAACAGATTGCTGCGTTGCCCCGGCTAATTTATGTATTGACTTAGCAGGTCCGTCAACAGGCAGCAGTACAGCTGTAGTCAGGAATATGGCGGCATATATTTTCTTTAAAAATACAGGTATCATAGATGGTTTTTTATTAACAGTAAAAGCGATATCAGCTATTGAGGCGGCATATTATGAAATAATGTAATCATCTGCGACATTGATCAATGATATATACTATCTTTCCCTTGAAATATATAACGTTGCCGCAATTTGATAGGGTAGGTTAGTATTTTTGGTACAGCCCGATGATTTCATGATCTGTTTGAGGTAGGTGTTGGCTTTCTGGTTGCTGATGTTGCAGCTCAGAAAAAGTGGTTTTTAGGGGTACATCACCTGGCTTGCCTGCGGCAAATACGCGGTTGTTGGGCCAAAACGAATAAAACCCACAAACCGGCAGCAATGCTGTACATCGGAAGGATATGGTTAACATCAGCAACCAGTTAACATTTTTAACAGATATTCTTTGGGGCAATGCAGGCTTAGATCGTCTTTTTCTGTCGTCATAAAAATTTGACTTATTGTGGGCGTTGATATTCTTGTTTTACCTTAACACGAAGTCAAACCATTCCCATATGTCAGCTATAAAGATATTATTTCCAACGATCAACTTTAAACCGGATATTTTAATCATAGGCACCCTGTTTATTTGTTTTTCAGGCGGGTTGTACGGCCAGTCCTTGCAGACCTACGCAGAAAAATCAGGGTGGAAGAAAGGTGACCGGATGATCATTTTTCATGTACTCCTTTGCACGTTCTACCATAATCTCATCGCTCAACTTCGACAGGTCATCCTCGATCCAGCTGAGTACCAAATGCCCGACCGCCTTACCCAACTCCGGCCGCATCTTTCGTTGTAAATTAAAGTCATGGATGAGGGCTATCAGCGTTTTGCATCCGTACGCCTTCGGCAAACAGGATCTTTGCCTCCTGCCTGTCCACCACATAGCATACAACCGCCAAAGCTTCTTCCTGTTATCGTCTTACCCATCATGGCTACTGTTTTTAGTTAACAAATCCTCGATCTGCCGAAGTAAAGCCCGGCACTTTAAGGCCAGGGAAACCAGCCTAACTATATGGGCCAGGCGTGTCAGCTGGTCCAGATTATTGGCCAGTCCTGCCAGCACCCCGAACCAGCCACTTTCTTCGGCAGTAAATCGTGGAAAAATCGTGGCGCTCTTAGCCGCCCTGCCCTCCCCGGTTCGTTCGTATGACATTTTTTCATTGTCGATATGTTTCCAAAAGATGAGTGAAAACAGCAGTTCTTTGGAAAGGGTTTAGGCGAGGCTAAAATAAAAATAGGGATAATCAAACGACTATCCCTATCCTTTTTTTAAGTTTTAGGTTGATTAGGAGAGTGGTTGATTGAGTTAACAAGCGATTAAAATCATTCACTTAATCAACCACTCACTAATATTTATACTTCAACCGGCGCACCAATCAAATGCTTGGCCGCTAAATATTCTGCAATTTGCACGGCATTGGTGGCAGCACCTTTGCGCAGGTTATCTGATACTATCCAGCAATTTAAAGTATTGTCCTGGCTTTCGTCGCGGCGTAAGCGGCCTACAAAAACATCGTCTTTGTCGTGCGCGTCAAGCGGCATTGGGTATTTCAGGTTGGCGGTATCATCAACTACCACAATACCCGGCGAATTGGCTAATAGCTCGCGTACTTCGCCCAAATCAAAATCATGTAAAAACTCAATGTTTACAGATTCCGAGTGACCGCCCATAACCGGGATGCGCACAGTGGTAGCAGTTACCTTAATGCTGTCATCGCCCATGATCTTTTTGGTTTCCATGATCATTTTCATCTCCTCCTTGGTGTAGCCGTTGTCGGTAAACACGTCAATTTGAGGAATCACGTTCAGATCGATAGTGTATGGGTAAACCTTTGGTCCATCAACACCTTTACGTTCGTTAAACAGCTGGTCAACAGCTTTTACGCCGGTACCGGTTACCGATTGATAGGTAGATACAACCACCCTTTTAATTTTATATTTATCGTGCAGCGGTTTTAACGTCACTACCATTTGTATGGTTGAGCAATTTGGGTTGGCAATAATTTTGTCCTCTGCAGTTAATACATCAGCATTTACTTCGGGCACAATCAGTTTTTTGGTTGGGTCCATGCGCCAGGCCGATGAATTATCAATAACTGTAGTGCCTGCGGCCGCAAAAAGGGGTGCCTGCTCCAATGAAGTACTGCCGCCGGCGCTGAAAATTGCAACGTCCGGCTTCATCTTAATCGCATCCTCAACAGAAACTACCTTAAACTGCTTACCCTTAAAAGTGATTTCTTTACCAATACTTTTTGCGGAAGCTACGGGAATTAATTCTGTAACGGGGAAGTTGCGTTCTGCCAGAACCTGCAACATTTTGGTGCCTACTAAGCCAGTAGCACCTACTACTGCGACTTTCATTGTGTGTTAATTTGTTAAATAATAAACATTAAACTCCAAATATGCACATTTTTTGGATAATCTACCGAATTGGTAGTTAAATAGTGAATGGTGAGTGGTGAATAGTGAGGTTGACAGAGGGTAATCGCGTTTGAAATTTTATGCTTAATTATGTTGAACTATTCCTTGTAGAGAAACTGTTCACATGATCTGGCTTCTTGTTTTTTCGCGCAAAGACGCAAAGGCGCTAAGAAAAATCGCTAAATTACTTTGCGTCTCTGCGTCTTTGCGCGAAAAAATTTCATCCATCTGCATTTGTTGAATAGACCTTGGGATAAACAATCATAAACTACGCCACGCAAACCAGTTCTTTATAATCATCTTTGCCGGCCCCGCAGGTAGGGCACTCAAAACTGTTTAAACCAATAAACGGCACGCCCGGTAAAAGGCCGTTTAGTTCGTCGCCGTATGCTTCGTCATAAATGGTGAGGCAGTTTTTACACTGGTGCACTACTTTTTGATTAATTGGCTTGTTAACATCGTCCCTGCCTGCAACTGTGGCCGATTGAACAATGCTGCTCTGCTGCTCATAAAACAAATCGCAAAGCGTAATCAAATGGCGGCCCAGGTCGGCTTTGGTTACGCCTTGTTTATACACCACAAATTCGCGGGTATTGTGGTTAAAATCGCGGGTATGTACAATTTCAAACTCATCGGGATTGCGTTCGCGGATCATGATGGAGCCGTAGATCCCCGATTTTGGCGACCGCTTAATGGCAAAGCTGAGGCGATAAGTACGCAGGTCGGCTTCTTCAAATTCGCGTACCAGCAGTTGTTTTAAATCAAGGCATTGGCTGCACAGGTCTTCTACCTGCCAGTTCAATTCATTTGAGGCATGCCGTATGTTTACCCGGTATTTATTCAAAAGGTTGCCCCATAAAGGCCTGTGTTTAGCTTCGATGTTTTTAACAAGCAATGATTTCCATGGGCTGATATACAGCTGCCCAACCCTGGTTTGCATACACAGGTTACAAATCTCTTTTAAAAACTCAATATCAAATAATTCGTTACGCCTGTAAATGCCCAGCCAGTTTTTATTGCCTTGTTTATTAAAGCCTTCATAATAGGGCAATTGAAATTCGGGAATATTTAGTGGCTGATCTATTTGCTGGATAACAAACTGGTTATTGGCGGTAACCAACTGGTACAGCAAATCGGCGTTAACTTCGGCCTGGTCATAAAACAGTGGCTTATTGGCAAATATTACCTGCTGTACGGCCTTGCTCATGGCCGGGATATCATCCGAATAAACCAGCACAGGCCAGCAATACAGGATATTGGTTTTAGGAAACCTGATATATAAATACCAGTAATTACTTACCGGCGACGAGATAAAATTAAAATTGCCGGTAAAAAAGGGGGCAAAGGTTTGGTTACTATCAACCAGGTTTATTTTTAACTCAGGCTGATAATCAAAAATGTCGAAAATATCTTTGTAAACCCCTTCTTTCAGCCAGTTTTCATGGTTAAAAATGCCATCGGCAATATAGGAACTGGTAATATTGGGAAACTGGTCGCCATTAATTTCATGGTCGATGCCAGCACCCAGCATATCAAACTCCAGGTCTTCCAACTGTTCTTCCTCTACCTCAAAATAAAGCTGCTGCCTGTTTCCAAACCGGATTTGGGCCGCCCCTGCATTTTGGGCGATGATAAGCATTTCGTAAAAGTCGCCGGCAGAAGCTACCCCGCCCGGCAGGTTTATTTTAATCAGTTGCTTTTTTTTCATCTGCTTATACTTTTATTAATTGCTGTTGCAAAACCTCTTCTAACAAACGTTTTACCTCCGGCCTGCATGATCCGCAGCCTGTTCCTGCCCCGGTTTGGCTGCATACATCGGCCAGTTGAGTACAACCGGCGGCCACTTTATTACGTATGTTATCGGCGCCCACGTTATTACAGCTACATACCAGTTTGCCCAAAACAGGTTCGGCGGTTTTGCCGCTGCGGAGCAGTTTGAGCCGCTTGTCGCTCAGTTCGGTTTTGTTGGCAATCAGCTCCTTAAATTCCTGAAACTCGCCTTTATCGCCAATTAAAATAGTGCCCACCAATTTATCCTGGTGAATAATGCATTTTTTATAATAGCGTTTGGCTTTATCAATAAATACTATTTCTTCGTAATCCCTATCATCCGGGCACTCTGATAAACCTATACTGCACAAATCAAAACCATGAATTTTAATGATGTTCATGAACAGGCTGCCTTTATAGTAGCTGCCTATATCGCCATTCATGTAGCCGGCAACTACAGCGGCCTGTTGCTCTGCAGCTGCGGTAATACCATATAGGGTGCCGTTAAATTCAGCAATTTCGCCAATGGCATATATGTTAGGGTCGCTGGTGAGTAACCGCTCATTTACAATAACTCCGCGTTTAATGTCAAGGCCGCAATCTTTGGCAATCTCCAGGTTGGGGGTTGTGCCGATAGCCAATATCATGGCGTCGCAATCAATTTTGCGACCGCTTTTAAGGCCAATGCCTGTCAGTTTATTGCGGCCATAAAATAGCTGCACTTCGTCATCATAAAAAATATCGCAGCCCTGGTCGGCCATTTCCTCGTGCAGCAAACGGCTGCCCAACTCGTCCAACTGGCGGTTCAAAAATCTTGATGTACGCTGAATGATGGTGATGGTTATCCCCATTTCGCGCAGGGAGGCTGCCATCTCCAAACCAAGCAAACCACCACCCACAATAACTACATGCCCATTTTTTGGCACGTGCTTTTTAAAATTATCAGCATCGTTACGGCTACGCATGCTGAAAATGCCCTGTAACGATGGCACGTTTTTAGGGATGGCCGCCCGGCTGCCTGTAGCCAGCAACAACACATCGTAATAGGTTTTTATTCCACGGCTATCCAGCACATATTTATTGGCACGGTCTATTTTTTCGATGCTTACGCCACGTAGCAACCTTATCTTAAATTCAGGCTCTTCCTCGTCGGTCATTTTTATCAGCTGCTCCCAGCTTTGTTCGCCGCTAATGTAATCGGGCAGCATTACGCGGTTATAAAAAGGATATTCTTCTTTACTGAAAATGGTAATCTCATCATCCTTATTCAACTCCCGGTATGACCGTACAAAGCCGTGTGCACCGGCACCGGCACCTACCACTACTATACGCTGAAACGGCTTTTTGTACTTTTGCACACTTACCGCGCAATATTTAAAGTCCGGCTCTTTCGACATCGGGTCGACCGCATCATTGGTAACGTTATTGATGCGGTGCAAATCGTTATTGAGTATTTTGCCCCAGTGCATGGGCGCAAAAATAACCCCTTGCTTTATCTCCGGCGATATTTTTGCTTTTACATTTACCTCGCCCCTGCGAGATTTAATAATGGTAACATCACCGTCCTGTATGTTTAACTCAACAGCATCAAGCGGGTTTATCTCCATAAACGACTGCTTAATATGCTGGTTAAGTTTGTTTACCTTACCGGTTTTGCTCATGGTATGCCAATGATCGCGGATACGGCCGGTGGTGAGTATAAATGGAAAATCCTCATCAGGCATTTCGCTGGTGAGGGTATCCGGAACGGCGCTAATACAGGCCTTCCCGTTTTCGGTATAAAATTTTTTATCGGCAAATAAGCGCGGGGTACCAATAGTTACATTCCGTTTTTTATAAGGCCATTGTACCGATCCTTGTTGTTTAATGATATCGTAGGTTAGCCCACTGATATCGATATTGGTTTTAGCGGTTAGTTTGGCATGCTCGGTATAAATTTCGGCGGCGTTTTTAAAATCAAAACCCTTATAACCCATTTTTTTTGCAAAGCGACAAATAATCTCGCTATCCGGAATGGCTTCGCCGGGAGGATCAAGTACTTTACTCAGATAGCTGATGCGCCTTTCGGAGTTGGTCATGGTGCCTTCCTTTTCGGCCCAGGCGGCGGCGGGGAGTATCACATCGGCATAAGCCAGGGTTTCGGGCTTGTTGCTTATCTCCTGTACCACTACAAACTTTGCTTTTTTAAGGGCTTCCTCTGCCAGGCGTACATTGGGCAAGCTGGTTAGCGGGTTGGTGCACATAATCCAGATGGCTTTTAAGCGGCCATCATTCAAAGCCTCAAACATTTCGGTGGCGGTAAGGCCGGGCTTGGCTGCTATTTGGGTACCGCCCCAAAACTTTTGTACTTCTTCGCGGTGTAAAGGATTGGCCAGGTTGCGGTGGGCGGGCAACAGGTTGGCCAGGCCACCTACCTCGCGGCCACCCATGGCATTGGGCTGCCCTGTTAACGATAGCGGACCCGAACCCGGTTTACCAATATGACCGGTTATTAAATTGAGGTTTATGAGGCTTAAATTTTTGTTTACGCCGATGGAACTTTGGTTTAAGCCCATTGTCCACATTGAAATAAAGCCTTTAGCTTCGCCAATATATTGTGCAGCCAGGCGAATATCACTTTCGCTTACGCCACAAATCTGTGCCGATTCGGCCAGTGTGCGCTCAAATACTATTTTGCTGTACTGCTCAAACCCATCTGCATGTTTGGTTACAAAATCAACGTCGATGTCTCCGTTTTCTATCAATACCCTGGCAATGGCGTGGTTAAGCGTAATATCCGTTCCGGGATTTAGCTGCAGGTGCAAATCGGCAATGCTGCAGGTATCTGTAGCCCGCGGATCAACCACTATAATTTTTACGTTGGGGTTGGCTGCTTTGCGGGCCTCCACCCGTCGCCATAAAATAGGATGGCACCAGGCCGGGTTGGCGCCTGTAACATAAAAGCAATCGGCCAGTTCAATGTCGTCATAGCAAAGGGGTACACTGTCTTCGCCAAGCGCTACTTTATAAGCCACCACTGCGCTGCTCATGCACAGGCGAGAATTGGTATCAATATTATTACTGCCTATAAAACCTTTCATCAGCTTGTTCACCACGTAATACTCTTCGGTAAGGCATTGCCCCGAGGCATAAAACGCCACCGAATCGGGCCCGTATTTGTTGATGAAAGTTTTAAAAACGGCTACGGTACGCTCCAATGCATCATCCCAGCTTACCCTTTGCATGGGCATGTTTTTGTTATAGCGCATTTGCGGGTACAACAGCCTGTCGGTTTTATCATTGGCAGTGTAGTGCAGATTAAGCCCTTTACTACATAGCATCCCCTTATTTACAGGATAATCTTTATCCCCCTCTAAAGTAATGCTGCCATTTTTCTCTTTGTTAATAACAACGCCGCAACCCACCCCGCAATAACAGCAGGTACTTTTTAATGTATTAACAGAGCGTTTATTTATCGACATCTTTTTATAGCTAAAAGCTTAAGGCCAAAGGCCGAAAGCTTTATTTGAGCTGAAAACAGAAAGCACAAGGCTTAAAGCTTTCTTAAATCTTATTTTTATTGAACTATTTAGAGCTTTAGGCTTTCAGCCTTCCGCCTTTAGCTTACTACGCTACCGCAACCAGCGGCTCTTCTACTTCTTTTGTTACTGTTTGTTTTTGAAAACGGGTTATCAATACAATTACAGATACTACCATAACGGCTATACCGATGTAAGTAAACGCCTGCACATAAGTAATGGTAGACGATTTGAATAAAAAGCCAAACAGCATACCACCCAGGTTACCGCCTGCACCAACTATACCGCTTACCATACCTACATTTTTGCTGTTGATAAACGGTACAATACCATAAGTAGCACCATTTGACATTTTAAGGAACAACGCGAATGAAAGCATAGAAATAATGGCAGCAGTAAGGTTGCCCGAGCTGGCAAAAAGGACAAGCCCAGCACCTTCCAGCAGTAATACGCCGGCAAGCAGCAAACCTTTACCGCGCATGCCGAATTTGCCGCCAACTTTATCAGATACGATACCACCCAGCGCCCGGGCAAAAATGTTCATGAACCCGAAAATACCGGCCCAAAAACCTGCCGTACTTTGCGACAAATGAAACGTATCAACAAAGTGCAATGAGGCCACGTTGTCAAAAGTAATCTCCATACCGAAGCACATGGCGTATGATAAGGTTAAGGCCCAAACGCGCCAGTCGGCCAAAATAGACCAGTCTGTTTTTGAAGAACTGGTTTTGGTATGCCCTATTTCGTCGTAGTTACCATTGGGCGTATCCTTAGTATATTTACTATATACAAATGCCATAATCAGCATCATTACACCGGGTACTATCATGGCATAGCGCCATGCTTCGGCTTTGGTATAACCTGCACCAACTATGGCAGCAAATATTAACGGCATTACCATATTGGTTACACCACCACCCAGGTTACCCCAGCCACCTGTTACGGCATTGGCTGTACCCTTAATGTTAGGTGCAAACATCATTGATGTATGAAACTGCGTAATTACAAACGACGAGCCTATTACGCCAATAGCCAGGCGAAACAACAGGAACGAAGTGTAATCATGAGCCAAACCCACTAAAAAAACAGGCAATGAACCTATAAGCAATAACCTTACTGCCGTTTTACGCGGCCCCCAGGTATCACAAAGCTTACCAATAATAAGGCGTGCTATAATAGTTGCAGCTACAGATGCTATCATAGTATTACCTACCTGCCCTTTGCTTAAATGCAGTTCGGCACGGATGGTTGGCATCAGTGGCGCCAGGCCAAACCAGCCAAAAAAGCACACAAAAAACATAAGCCAGGTGGTGTGGAAGGTACGCATCTGCACACCTTTTAAGGAGAATATATTCAGTTTGGTAAGTTGCTTCATTGTTGTAGTATTCATGCTATCGTTTTTTTTGGGGGATATTATTAATGTTCGTCATCTATAGAAAACTTATCAATCAGCAAATTCAATAAGCGGTCATGAATTTCCATATACATGGGGTCGTGTACTATGAATTTTTTATTACGCGGCCTTGCTAATGGTACATCCACAATTTCTTTTATAGTAGCCGCAGGGCCGTTGTTCATAACCACTACCCTGTCTGCCAAAAAAATCGCCTCTTCAATATCATGCGTAACCATTACAATGGTTTTTTCGCGATGATCAAGGTTCCATAATTTCAGCAGTTCAACGTGCATGGCACTTTTGGTTAAGGCATCAAGCGCACCAAAAGGCTCATCAAGTAATAATATTTTTGGATTGATAGCAAAGGCGCGGGCTATAGCCACCCGTTGCTTCATCCCGCCCGAAAGCTGGCCGGGCAATTTATCCTTATGCTCCCAAAGATTTACCATTCTTAAATTAGATTCTACTAATTTAACCCGCTCTGCAGCAGATACTTCTTTTAGGGCGGCGCTAACCGCTACTTCAATATTTTTATAAACGGTAAGCCACGGAAGCAGGGAATAATTTTGAAACACAATTCCTCTGTCGGGCCCAGGCGAGTTTACTTTTTTGCCATTGGCATACACCTCGCCGCTTGTTGGTTTAACCATGCCGCTTATGGTGCTCATCAGGGTTGATTTACCACAACCCGAGTGGCCTATCAGCGCAACTATTTCGCCTTTTTTTACTGTCAGGTCAATTTCTTTAACAGCGGTATATATTCCTTTGGGCGTTTTAAAACTAACTGTCACATTATTTATCTGGATGCTTACCGGCGTATTAGCGGCTTGTTCCAAAATAATTTCAGCAGTTGCAGTAATGTCATCCTCAAATGGTGCAATTATTGACATGTTACTCATAAAATTAAGCTTTTAATAAATGATAATTAATTTTTAAACCGCGTACGAGAATTTTTGCTGCAACCAGGTAAAACACCTGTCGAGCAATGAACCTACTACTCCTATAATTATAATAGCTACTAAAATTTTTGCTACGCTTCCTCCGTTAAACCCTTCTTCCCAAACAAAGTTGCCCAGGCCAATTCCACCCGAAAGCATTTCGCCGGCAACAATTACCATCCAGGCAATACCTATTGATAGCCTTAGGCCGGTAATAACATGAGGCAAACTAAATGGCAATAATATTTTGGTAAGATATTTCCACTTTGAAAAACCGAAAGCCTTACTCACATTTTTGTGATCCTGCGGAATATTTGATGCACCAAACGCAGCATTGATAAGCGTTGGCCACAAGCAGCATATAAAAATCATAAATATGCTGGCCTTTGGCGAATCCTGGAAAATGGCCAGGCCTAAGGGAAACCACGCCAGGGGCGAAACCGGCTTTAAAATTTGCACCATCGGGTTAATAACCCGCATGGCTATTTTACTGCTGCCCATAACTAAGCCAATGGGTATGGCAAATAAACTGCCCAGGCCAAAACCAATGCTTACCCTGCCAAGCGAACTTAGCAGTTTGGTGCCTATGCCTTTCTGGTCGGCATCGTTTTGAAATGGGTGTTGTATTACCTCTTTAAAAACAGACCAGGTAGCCAGCGGGGCAGGGATCTCGCCTTTGGTAAGCTTAGCTATTAAAGCCCAGATACCGCCCATGATAACCATACCCGCAACGAAATACATTACAGATGTGGCCGATTTTATTGAAAATAATTGCTTCATAATTATTCAATTTTTTAAAGGTTTGCCAGTCAGAAACAAGCCGGCAAACCTTTACTGTTTAATAGTTATTTTTTTGAACCGGCTATATATGGCGCCGGGTTCTTCGGATCAAAAACAATGGTTTCCAAGTTGGTTTTAAAAGGTTTCATATCCTCTTGTACGGGTACACCCATGCTTTTGGCAACCTCGGCGTATAAATCGTCCAGGATTAATTTTTGCGCTACTGCCGAATAATCCGGAGCTGTGCTTATCATCCCAAAACGCATATACTGGGCCATAAACCAAATACCGTATGATAGTTTTGGCGTATTTACCGCACCATTGTTGTAAAACAACATGTAATCATCCTTGTATTTTTGTACGCCCAGGTCGCAGCCAATTTCTGTTGAACCCATTAACCGGGCCTCAATAACCTGTACCGGTGCATTCACATAGTTTGGCTTGCTTAGTAACAGCGCTGCCTTTTTGCGGTTGCTCATTACATCAAGCCATTTACAGGCTTCAATAATGGCTTTCATTACATTTTTCAGGTCCTCTTTATCGCCTTCTGCAAAAGCCTTGTTGGCTACCAGCGCTTTTTCGGGATGATTTTTCCATATATCCTGGCTGGATATTTGGGTAAACCCAATTCCCTGTGTCGCAGCTACACCGTTCCATGGTTCGCCTACGCTAAAGCCTTCCATATTATCAACTTTCATGTTGGCTACCATTTGCGGCGGCGGTATAGTGATGATGCCTACCGATTTTGAATTTACACCACAGGCTGCCAGCCAGTTGCGCAGCCATATATCATGTGTTCCGCCAGGAAAGGTCATGGCAAAGGTTACTTCCTTATGTGCCTTTACAGCTTTTATTGCGCCGGCCACTTTTTTCAGATCCCTGAAACCAACCAGCCCACAAAAATCTTTCGACAAGGTTATGGCCTGGCCATTATTGTTAAGGATCATGGCTATCTTCATTTCCGATCCTGCTTTACCACCAATACCGGTGTATACCGAAAACGGCATAGAAAAGAGGCAGTGTGCGGCATCCAGTTCGCCATTTAATATTTTATCGCGTATAACTGCCCATGATGCTTCTTTTGATAGTTGCACATCAACACCATATTTGGCAAAAAAGCCCATTTCTTTTGCAATTACCAGGGGGGCACAGTCTGTTAGTGGGATAAAGCCCAGCTTAACTACTCTTTTTGGTGGCTTGGCTGCGGCACCACTTACCATAAGTAAAGCGCACAAACACCACAATAATATGGGCTTGTAATATTTTTGTATATGTATATTCATTGCAGGCATTTTAAGTTTTAATGATTTAGTTATTGTTTGATAGCTACCGGTTTACTGTAAAAAAAGTCGGGGGTGAATTTTAGCATTACGTAAGCCCAGGTACCTGTTTTATTAAAAGTTGCAGCGGTTGCATCATTTACGGCCTGTGCTTTGGCAAACGGCATACTATCTGTAGCTTTCATGAGCGAGTAAGCCAATTCAATATTGGTAAACTTGTTCACACTATAGCTAAACTGCAAATCGGCTTCTTTACCCAGGTTTTTACTGATGACGGTACCATCAGCCTTTTTCATGTCCTGATTTAAGGAGAATGAATGCAGATCAAGGCCTAAAGCAAAGGTGTTGGCGGTATACTTAAATTTAATGTAAGGGTTACTTAAACCGCCTTTAGGCGATCCGGTGCCTGCATAAAAATAATCCATATAGCCCCAAAACTTATGCGGTGTGCCGTATAGCGGATCAAAGGAATTGTTTTTTCCTGCTGCCTGATCGGCAACGGTTGTTCCAGATAATACATCATAGCCTGGTGTTATGCTGAAAAGATCTTTTTGGTAAGTTGCTGCAACAGTATAATGATATGCGCTCATGGTTTTACCGTCCCTGTCGTTACCCGATTGACGGTAATACGCGGCTTGTATTGCTATTTTTCCAAAACCAGAGGCATTGCCAAAAGTTGGGCTAAGCATTAACCCGTAGGTATAGCGTTTATTAACGCCATAATTATAGGTATCAGTTGCGCCATTTGGCACAAAACGCCTGCCGTAAACATATCCGGCGGTTGCACTGCCTACAGAATCGAGACGATATTTACCGAAGTTATCGTTGAATACCAAAATAGACATCTTGGTTTGATCAAACTTTTTGCTGATGTACAAACTGGTGAACGATTTGTAGTTTTGGGTAGCACCATTGGTACCGGCAGGATTGGTAAATAAGGGAGTTCCTGTTTTTGAACTGTTGTTTGCTGCGCTGCCTGCTGCAGTTAACGGAACAATACCAGCCGGAAGTGGTACCAGCGTACCCAAGCTGTTTTTAATGTATGCAGGCAAATTGCCCGGTAAATAACCGGTATTGGTTACACCATTGGCATCGGTGTTTTGATTATAAGCAAAACCCAAATCAACCTGCCAGCCGTGGTGTACAGCTTTTAATAAGGCCATATCGTGCTGGCGCGCCTGTTGCAACCAATCGAGGTTACCAATAAGGCGCGAATCATCATAAATTAATTCCTGCCTGCCTATTTTAAAGGTAAGCAAATCCAATAACTTAAACCGTACGTTGGTATCGGCTTTATTGGCCAGGGTTAACTCGGCCCAGCCTTCGTGTAACATGAAGCGGTTGCCATCCGCTGCTGATATAGTTGAAGCATCGGCCCCCCATACCCTTATATCCTGTACACTAACACCAAATGTTAAAAGATCCCATTTATATCCAAAATTTAAACGGGTACGTTGTGAAATAAAGTCGGCGCTTTTTGCGCCCTTTGGTACAAGGTTACCATAGCCGTCACGGGCTTCTCCCCGTATACGTAATTGCCCGGCCAGGCTAAATTGAGCGTTTGCAATATTGATTTGTAAAGTGCCTAAAATTAAAAATACGGCAAATACTATGAATTTATAGCGTACATTTTTATACATTTGAATTGGTTTTTTATTTGTTAAAGCGATTGAAAACTATACTGGCCCTGCCTGGGAATGCGACCTCCCGACAGGGCTTTTTTTTATATTTCTTTTATTTTCACCATAGGCGACGTCTTTTTTTTAATAATCCCTGATTTAATTTAATAAATATATTGTATTTAATGAATAAATGCAAATATTTGCATTGAAAAGTAAATTTTTATGATTAAAATCATGTAATTATTGATTTTTTATCAAAATTTTAAATTTCACGGAGTTAAAAATTGACAAAATGCGTTTTTGATAATTTTTAACTCAATAATAATTGAATAATTCGTAATTAAAATCGATAAAAATCAATTTCTATCAACAGAAAGCACTTAATTGTCTTAGATTTTAACGAATAACACGATTTTTATCACTATTTTTAATAAAAAACAAGAGAAATTACTTACTAAATGAAAAAGAACATTCAATGCGACAATCAAACTTGTACTTTATGCAAAAGCTGCATAAAAGAATGGTTGCCAGCCATTGCAGCAAACAGAAAAAACTTCAAAGTGAAGAAGGGACAAGTTATTTTTAGCGAAGGCGACCCGGTTACCGGAATCTATTTTGTGTACGAGGGAAATGTGAAGGTTCACAAAAAATGGGGCTCAGATAAGGAACTCATCATCCGTTTTGCCAATAATGGGGCCATTTTTGGGCACAGGGTATTAGGAAAACATGCTACTCATTACCCTATTTCGGCAACGGCGCTTGAAAATGGTGTTATTTGCTATGTTGACATGGATTTTTTTGAGGCAACTTTAAAGGTTAACCCTCAATATACCTACCAGTTGATGTTATTTTTTGCCGATGAGCTGCAGGAAGCAGAAAAAAAGATGCGCAACCTGGCGCATATGCCGGTTAAAGGCCGCGTTGCCCATGCTTTGGTATCGTTAAAAGATCAGTTTGGCATTAACGAAGATGGCCATATTGATATTGAACTTACCCGCCAGGATTTGGCCTCATATGCCGGTGCAACTTACGAAACCGTTTTCAGGGTGGTGAACGAGCTGACACAGGAAGACATCATCAGCGCCAACGGCAAAAAGATTAGCATTAAAAACGAAGAAAAACTATTTATTTTAACGCAGGATACCAACCAGTAGCATGCCCACAATGCCATTAAGTTAAGAGGTTTTTCACGCAAAGACGCAGAGGCGCAAAGTGATTTGCTTATTTTTTCTTAGCGCCTTGGCGCCTCTGCGCGAAATTAAAATTCTAATATTCTCCTTAACTTAATGACATTGAGCATGCCCGGACCAGGGGCGGATGGCCCGTTTATGTATAAAAAAAGGCGTGGCCCTATTTGAGCCCCGCCTTAATTAACTTTAATTTTTTGCAGGTATTTGCCTTATGCAATGCCTACAAATACCTTACCATCAGCAACCTTTACCGGATAGGTTTTAATAACCAGCTCCTCTTCGCCAATACATTCGCCGGTGAGTAACGAGAATGCTTTTTTATGAAAGGGGCAGGCAACCTTTGGCTCGCAGCTTTCGCCGGTACTGCCTATCATTCCCCGCGAAATAGCCATTTGCTGTTTATGCGGACAAAGATTTTGCGTTGCATACCACTCGCCCCTGCGGGTAAAATTAAAAATAGCAATCTGCTCATCGCCATGCTTTACGCACGATCCGCCATTTTCGGGCACATCATCTACATAACAGGCCAGTATCCATTTAATTTCTATCGCTGTTTCCATGATATTATACTTTACATCTGGCGACCATACAAGATGCCTGCCGTCTTTTTTTTGACTTTTGAATTTTTACTTTTGAATTTAAAACCTACCACCCTTTAGCTTTCACCTGTTCGCGCATTGGCTCAAACTGCGCAGTCGGGTCTTTTTCTTCGGGCGCATTTATAAAGTGGGCAAAACGTTTGCGCATGGTTGGGTTTTCTACCACTTCTTTCCATTCGCAGTGATAAGTATCCACCAGCGTTTGCATTTCTTCTTCCAATTGTTCGGCAAGGCCAAGGCTATCGTTTACAATTACATTTTTAAGGTAGCTCATGCCGCCATCAAGTTTGTTAAGCCAGGTTGCGGTACGGGTTAGCGGATCGGCGGTTTTTATATAAAACATCAGGAACCTATCCAGGTATTTTACCAGTGTTTCCTTATCAATATCGGTAGCCAATAACAGGGCGTGCTGTGGTTTAGATCCGCCGTTGCCGCATATGTACAAGTTCCAGCCCTTTTCGGTGGCGATAATTCCAAAATCCTTTGATTGTGCTTCGGCGCATTCGCGAACACAGCCACTTACGCCGCCTTTAAGTTTGTGCGGTGCACGAATGCCTTTGTACCTGTCTTCAATCTCGATAGCAAAGGTTACGCTATCATGCAAACCAAACCGGCACCAGGTACTGCCCACGCAGCTTTTCACGGTACGCAATGCTTTGCCATATGCATGGCCGCTTTCAAAGCCGGCATCTATCAACTCTTCCCAAATCAATGGCAAATCGCTTAAGTGCGCGCCAAACATATCAATGCGCTGGCCGCCGGTTATTTTGGTATATAAGCCGTATCGCTTGGCTACCTGGCCAATTACTATCAGCTTGTCTGGCGTAATTTCTCCTCCGGGGATACGGGGCACTACAGAATAAGTACCACCTTTTTGAATGTTGGCCAAAAACCTGTCGTTGCTGTCCTGTATTACTTCCTGTTTTACAATTACATCATTCCAAAGGCTTGATAGTATACTGGCAACAACGGGCTTGCAGGTTTCGCAACCATCGCCTTTGCCATAATGGTCAAGCACCAGGTCGTAATTTTTAAGCTTATTAATTTTTACCAGGTCAAATAATTCCTGGCGCGAGTAATCGAAATGCTCGCAGATGGAGTTTTTAACATACTGTCCGTTTGCTTTAAGGGTGCCGGCAATTAAATCTTTCACCATCGGCACACAGCCGCCGCAACCAGTGCCCGCTTTGGTGCACTTTTTCATGCCATCAATACTGGTAACGCCACTATCGGCTACTGCCGAGCAGATAGCGCCCTTGGTTACCGCCTCGCATGAGCAAATGAGCGCATCGTCGGGCAGGTTCATTACACCGGCGCCTTCGCTTGCTGCGCCGCCTCTTGAGCCTAATATTAAATCTTCGGGATCTGGAGGAAGTATTATTTTATTGTTAACTGTTTGCAGCAGCATATTGTAAGCTTCCGCATCGCCTATTAAAATACCACCCAGTAAGTTTTTGCCGTCATTGGTGATGTTAATACGTTTGTAAATTCCCTTATGGGTATCTTCAAACAAAATGGTGCGGCAATCGGGTTCGGTAATAAAGGCATCGCCAAAGCTGGCAACGTCAACACCAATTAGTTTAAGTTTGGTGCTCATATCGTAACCGTAAAAAGATTTATCGGCCGCGGTTAAATGAGCGGCCGCAATATCAGCCATCTCATAACCGGGCGCAATCAAACCATATATCATTCCCTCGTATAAAGCACATTCGCCAATGGCGTAAATGTGCTCATCGCTGGTTTGCATTTTTTCGTTCACTACAATGCCACCGCGGGTACCTACGTGCAGGCCGGCCAGTTTTGCCAGCTCATCGCGCGGGCGGATACCTGCCGATATTACCAGCATATCTACTGGAAGCAGGCTATCGTCATTAAATTTTAACGAACTGATTTTTTTATCTCCAACTATGGCCGCGGTGCTTTTATTTAAATGGATATGCAGGCCCAGTTGGCTTAGCTTCATCTGCAGCATGTTGCTCCCTGCCGAATCTATCTGCCGGGGCATGAGGCGTGGTGCAAATTCAATAACATGCGTTTCGGCAATGCCCAGATCTATCAAAGCTTTCGCGGCCTCCAGGCCTAATAAGCCGCCGCCCATCACGGCACCTGTTTTTGCATTCGCAGCACAGGCTTTTATCAACTCCAGATCCTCAATAGTGCGGTATACAAACACGCCCTCTTTTTCAATTCCCGGAATATCGGGCACAAAGGCCGATGAGCCTGTTGCTAAAACAAGATAATCGTATGTAAGGGTAACGCCTTTTAAAGAGTGGATAGTTTTTGCTGTACGGTTAATCTCCTGTATAGGATCGTCTAAATGCAGCGCGATGTCATTATCGGTATACCACGATAAGGTGGAAAGCGACAGGTCATCGGCGGTTTTGCCATTAAAATACTCGCTAAGATGCACCCGGTCATAAGCGTGGCGGGGCTCTTCGCCAAAAACAATTATTTGGAACTGGGTTGATCTGGCTAAAAGTTTTTCGCAAAACTTGTAACCTACCATACCGTTGCCAACAACAATAATGGTTGGTTTTGACATGTTGGAATTTTTTAAATGTTAAAGCAATTTTCAAACTTAAATGAACCAAATGCGACCCTGATTTCATTTATATCACAATAATAAGTCAAAAAAACAGCAAATAAAAATTTATTTTAAGTTTTTTATTAAATAAATCATGTTTATTGATGTTTTAATTGTTAATTTAGTGCTAATGATATAATTTATATCATTATTTATATCAATCATAAAGTTTGATTTTAACATTTTGGCAAAATCATCAAAATAAAATCAGTCAAAAGCCTGTTTTTTGATGTAAAATTTCAAATTATGCAAAAAATAATTCAAAATCCGGCTCTTTTTGTGCTCGGTGCCGGCCCCGGAGATCCGGAATTGATAACAATGAAGGGATATAAGGTATTACAACAGGCAAATGTGGTATTATATGATAACCTGGCTAATAAAGAGTTGCTGGATATTTGCCGCGATGACTGCGAAAAGGTGTATGTGGGCAAACAACCCTATGGCGATTACACTCCGCAAGAAACAATTCACGAACTGATTAAGCATTACGCTTTTACCAAAGGCAATGTAGTGAGGTTAAAGGGCGGCGATCCGTTTATATTTGGCCGTGGCTTTGAGGAGATTATTTACGCCCGGCAGCATGGTATAACTACACATTATATACCGGGTGTTACCAGCATGCAGGCATCGGGCCTGCAGGATATTCCTTTAACCCACAGGCAGGTAAGCGAAAGCGTTTGGATGGTTACCGGAACCAAAAAAGATGGCAGCCTATCGGCCGACCTGGCCTGCGCTATGCAAAGCAACGCCACGGTAGTAATTTATATGGGTATGAAAAAGCTGGCCGAAATAGCTCTTACCTATACTATAGCGGGCAAAGGGGATACACCGGCAGCTATTATTCAGCATGCGTCGTTACCCAAACAAAAATCGGCGCGGGGGCAGGTTAAAGACCTGGTAGCTATGGCCGCCGAAAACCAGCTTACCTATCCGGCTATTATTATTATAGGCGATGTAGTTAATGTTAATCATTAAAACAAGTATGAAAATCAGGATAAAAGGCAATTCGTTACGCTATCGCCTCACCAAAACCGATGTAGAAAACTTCGACAGGGATGGCTACCTGGAAGAAACGACCAATTTTGGTACCCATACATTTAAGTATGCCCTACAACGTACTATGGCCGAGTATTTAACGGCAGATTTTACCAACAATACCATTACCTTATATATGCCCGCCGCTTTGGCGCTTGAATGGACCAGTACCGACCGCGTTGGCTATGAAAATAACAGCAGTGAGATGTACCTGCTTGTTGAAAAAGATTTTAAATGCCTGGATAATGTAGCCGAAGACCAAAGCGATAATTATCCAAACCCTTTGGTTGAAAGCTTCACGAAGAAGAAATCATAGACTCTCTGTTTATAAAGCCGCGTTTTCTGAACATATTGCTAACCAATAGGTATTAATATTTACTTATAGTTATAAAAATTTTGAAAACATATTTATTAATCGCACCTTTAAACATCTTTATACCTATAAATCAGATTGAAAAAGATTGTTGCCTTTTTATTGCTAAGTATTCACCTGCTAAATATTGGCGGGCAATTGGCATTGCACCAATACCTGGTTTATAAAACCAATAAGTTTTACAACCAACAGGTGGGCAAGGGGTTGTATGATGTTAAAGACCTTACCGAAATAGCCATACCTGTAGATTTGCCCAATATTCATGATTGGAAACGGTTTGAAAACATAGCCGGGCAAATACAGTTTGGCAATACCAATTACAACTACGTAAAAATGAAGGTAACACGTACGGCCATACACCTCATGTGCATCCCTAATTACGAAACAACGCGCCCTGTTGATAAAAATGTACTGAATGCAAAAGGGGTTAAAGATATCCCGGTACCACAAAAAGACCATGTGCCTTATGGCAAAACCATTATGCAGGACAACGTTAGTGTAGCCTTTGCGCACATTGAGTTTTGCTGCCCTATAAAAAATCTTCGAAAAAGTATTGTACAGCCTGTACAACCACTGGTGCATTATCACCAGGATATTCCCGAGCAACCGCCTAAGGTTACCTGCTAATTTCTTATTGCCTAATCCGCTAAGGATACCGCTTCAATTGCTATTTAATGTTGTGTTTTCAGGTGTGTTTATGCCGGTGATGAGTTGTAAAATTTAGCGAAACGCTGAAGGAAGAATGACATCGTAAAAGGGCTGTCATGGTGAGCTTGTCGAGCCATAGCGGGCAAAGGCCTTTCCGCACAACCCTTCGACAGGCTCAGGGTGACAGGCCCAACCACCTCGAAAACAGAATAAGTCATGGGTAACATTTTGGTTTTACATGACCTCCAAAACAGATAGTTGATAGTATACCAGCCGGATTGGCAGCCTTTTGGCCGTGGCTTTGCCTCGCTCAACTTACCGGCATGTATCAATACTTAATTTATTAAAAAGCAGGCGTTTAAACTAACGCCGCTTTTGAGATAATATCATATCAGCCTAAAATGAAAATAAAAATAGCCGCAGCCCTAATGCTCACTGTAGCAATAGGCTTCACCATAATAGCATCAAGCCCAAAATCATCGCACCAGGAAATGATAGAGTTGCTTGAGCAATTGAATAAAAAAAACACTAACCTGGCAAACCCGTTTAACCCCGAGGTGAAAATTGCCTACTGCGATTCGGTAGTTAAAATATCGCCTAATGACCAGGACTCCTACCTGTTGTCGGCGCAGGCATCGCTACTGCTTATGGCAGGGCAGGAAGAAAAATCAGTAAGTATTTATGAAAATATAATAAACAAACTGGAATTTATGCCATCAGACCGCCTCTTGTCCGAAGCCGGTATTGCGTATATGCGCCTTGGCGAACGCAGCAATTGTATGCTTAACCATACTGGTTCGTCATGTATTTTCCCGATCAAAAACGATGGTGTGCATAAGCTTCAAACCGGATCAAGAAAAGCCATTCAAATTTATAAAACAATTTTAAGGGTACATCCTGATGACATGGAATCAAGGTGGCTGCTCAACATCGCCTATATGACGCTGGGCGAATACCCTGAAAAGGTACCAAAAAATGTTTTAATCACGGGTTTGAATGCCGATAGCGTGGCCGGGCAAAAGCCTTTTAAAGATATTGCCAAAAGCCTTGGTCTTAATGTTAACGGCCGGGCAGGCGGGGTTGCTATCGACGATTTTAACAACGACGGCTACCTGGATATCATTACATCGGCCTGGGATTTGAGCGATCCGATGCACTATTTTGAAAACAACAAGGATGGCACATTTACCGATCGTACCGAATACAGCGGGCTTAAAGGGATAACAGGCGGCCTTAATATTCAGCAAACCGACTATAATAATGATGGCAATATTGATCTTTTTGTATTAAGGGGGGCATGGCTTACCAAAGGCTATGGTAACCAGCCCAGCTCATTGCTGCGTAATAATGGCGATGGTACATTTACCGATGTAACTATACCAAGCGGGCTGCTGTTTTTCCATCCGACACAAACAGCCACCTGGGCCGATTTTAATAACGACGGATGGCTGGATGTTTTTGTTGGCACCGAGACATCGACACAGGATTTGGATGGCAATTCATCGTCATGTATGTTGTACATCAATAACCACGATGGCACATTTACTAATGTTACAAAAGAAGCGCACTGTGGTATTGTTTCATTTGTAAAAGGCGTTACATCTGCCGATTATGATAACGACGGCTACCCGGATATCTTTATTTCGACAATGACAGGCAATAAATACCTGCTCAGGAACAAAGGTATTAAAGGAGGCAAGGTTGATTTTGAAGATGTAACCCAAAAAGCCGGCTTTGCTCAAAATAAAGAAAGAACCTTTACTACCTGGTTTTATGATTATGACAATGATGGCTGGCAGGATATATTAGTGAGCGATTATAATTTTAACCGCCCGCTGGCTTATTACAGCGCCGCTGCAGCATTAGGCAAGCCCCTTCCCGATGCCGGGAACGTGTTTTTATACCACAACAACCACAATGGTACTTTTACCAATGTAACCCGCCAGGTTGGTTTAGATAAGGTTGTGTACAGCATGGGGGGCAACTTTGGCGATATTGATAACGATGGCTACCTGGATATGTATTTTGGAACAGGTAATCCCGATTTCCGCTCATTGGTACCCAATAAAATGTTCAGAAATGATGGCGGGAAAAAATTTATCGATATCACTACCTCATCGCGCACCGGCAACCTGCAAAAAGGGCATGGCATTGCCTTTGCCGATTTAAGAAATACCGGCAACCAGGATATATTTGCCGAAATGGGCGGCGCATACATTGGCGATTCATACACCAGCTCGTTATATCTTAACCCGCGCAACAATAATAACAATTGGATAAGCTTAAAACTCGATGGTGTAAAAGCCAATAAGGCCGCTATAGGGAGCCACATTAAATTAACATTTACCGAAAATGGCGTAAAAAGGAGCGTTTATAAAGATGTAAACTCCGGCGGCAGCTTTGGGTCATCGCCATTGCGCCAGGAAATTGGTATAGGGCAGGCAAAAATTATTGACGATATTGAAATAAAATGGGCCGGTAGCGGTACTGTACAGCATTTTACAAATGTATTGCCAAACCAGTTTTTGAGAATAACCGAAGGCGTTGATCAATATAAAGTAACACAATTGGCTAAATTAACTTTTATTGATAAGCAGGATATGACAATGTGTATGCCAGTGGCGGCAAAATAAATCAGTTGTGGTTTTTTATTATAAAATAAGTTGGCTGTTTATCTGTTTTTGGATAAAACCAACTACATTTAAATAAAATAACCAACAATATTAATCAAACCTAAAAGATGAAAAAATTACTTTTATTATGCTGCCTGTTTATTGGATTAACAACAGCAAGCTTTGCCCAGGTGGCAGCCGGCAGCAAGCCGGAAGAAAAAGCGAAGGAACTGCAAAAAAAGTTAAAACTTACTAATCCGCAATGCAAAAAAGTTGCTGCGATCTATACGGAGTCATCGGCAAAGTTTGACAAAATTAAAACAGAAACTAAAGGCGATAACACCAAAATGCTGGTTGCTATTGAGCCATTGCGTACAGCAACTATAAAAAAAATTAAGGCTGTTTTAACCCCTGCACAAAAGTTAAAATATGATGAGCTGGTAAAAAGCTCAAAAGCTGCAGGCGGCACCGGCTGGAGCGACGGCTGGAGCGCAAGCGAATAAAATAATAATAGAAGGAAAAGCCTGATGAAGGTAAAACTAAAAAGGGGCTGTCTCAAAAAAGGACGGCCCCTTTTTAGTTTTAATGCATTTCATGATTTCTTATTCCTTTACCGTTGTGATATAATGCCGTAGCGTGTTCTGGTATTTACTTATTTAAACGATAGAAAAATGGTAAATTCTCTTAATAATAAAAGTCCCCTTGCACTCGCTGCTTGGGGACTTTAAACCTAAACCTTATCACTATTTGCAGGCAAGAACGCCTGCAAAGTAGATAAACGTTTAAATTATCGAAAATGGTATACATGCCCCGGCCTAATTGACATAAAAATGATAATCCCCGATAGCTTATTATTTAATTGTTTAAATATGAGTGTTTTGCGTTTTGCCTGTTAGTTAAATACTATTTATTCATTGTATATTGGTACTTGTTTCTGTTGTTTACATGCCAGCTATAACATCATCATGAAAATAAAAATATCTATCGCTTTTGCGGGCTTGCTATGTTTTACCTTATCCTCATTTGCTCTCCCACGCAAGCAAAAGGCCAACGATGACGAAATCATTTATCATATTTTTGAGCGCAGCTTTTTTGACAGCAATGGCGATAATCATGGCGATCTGAATGGCATTCGTCAAAAGCTGGATTATTTGCAGGAGTTGGGGGTAACATCCATTTTATGCACCCCGCTTTATCAATCCATCTATTATCACAATTACTTCGCTATCGATTTTAAAAAAATCGACCCCAGGTATGGCACACTGCAGGATTATCTGGCTTTGATACGGGAGCTTCACAAGCGGGGTATGAAGTTTTACATGGATATGGAAACCCAGTATGTTACCGAAGATTCTGAATGGTGGAAAGAAGCTTTCGGCAACCCCAAATCGCCGTATTCTGATTATATTTTATGGGATGATAAGGAGAATAAAAAGCCATCGTCTATAGTGTACAACCTCACCGAACTAAAAGGCTATGATGGCGCAACCCATAAAATCACCACGGCCAATTTAAACAGCTCCAAATCAAAGGAATATAATTACCAGCTTTTTAGCTATTGGCTCGATCCGAATAAGGACGGCAAATTTGATGACGGCGTTGATGGTTTCCGGTTAGATCATATGATGGATAACCTGGATAACAAAGGAACATTGCCCCACTTGTTCGATACTTTCTGGAACCCGCTGTTAACCAAATTGCGGGCTATTAACCCCAAAATAAAAATTGTGGCCGAGCAGGCCAACTGGTTTGGTCTGGGCCTGGATTATCTGCAAAAAGGCGGGGTCGACCGTGTGTTTGGCTTGCGGCTGGCATTTGCCATCCGCCTGTTCCGCAAAGATTTATTGATGGCTAACGCCGATTCGACCCTCGCGATGTTGCCGCCCGGCAAAGAGCAGGTAGTTTTTGTAGAGAATCATGACGTGCCGCGCTTTGCATCCGAAGTAAAAGGCAACCTGGCCAAGCTAAAAGTGGGTTGCGCCCTTAACCTGCTGATGGGCGGCGTGCCGGCCATTTATTACGGACAGGAGTTAGGTATGACGGGCACCAGCGCCAAGTTTGGTGCTACCGATGCCAACGAAATTCCCGAACGTCAGGCTTTTGAATGGTACGCATCCGGCCAGGGTAAAGGCATGGCCTATTGGTACAAACAAACCGGCCCATATAAAGATGAGTTTAATGATGATAAACCCAATGATGGCATATCGCTGGAGGAAGAAAGGAAAGATCCCAACTCATTGTTCAATTACTACAAGGCGATGATCTGCCTGCGCAAATCAAACAGGGCTATTACCAAGGGTAGCTATAAAACATTAATAAACAATAACGACCAGGTATTTTCATTCATCAGGCAGGATGCGGATATGGCGGTAATTGTGGTAGTCAATTTGTCTGATAAAGATCAGGCGGCAACAGTAGATGCTGCTTACGCCCAGGGTAAAAAGACAGGCGAATTTATAGGGAAAGGTATTACAAAAGTTATTGATGGAAAGCTGCCTGTAAGCCTTCCTGCATATGGTATAGCAGCCTGGATAGTGGAGTAGTGCTCAAGCCAAAAAAAGGATAATATATTGGTATTCAATATGATTTGTGTATTACTGGCTCCTACGGAGTCCCGTGTTGATAGCACAAGCCCCCAAGGCCGGGCCCCGTAGGTGCCTCTTTAGCCACAGTGCACTTCAGTCACCATCTCCACATCCTCAGTTTTCTCTTTTACTGGCTTAGTTCGCTTTTCCACCACTTCGTCAAAACTTTTCTCATAGTCGGGGTGGTTGGTACCCATCAGCCTGTCCCATATGTTAAAATACAGGCCGTAATTGCATTTAACCAGGCGGTGGTGCATATTATGATGGGTTGATGTATTATGCCATTTAAACAGCTTATTACTGGCAAAGCCTTTCGGGAAAAGCTCGAACCCCAGGTGACCGGTTACATTGAGTAATAAAGAATATAAAGAGAACAGGGTTAATGCTGTACCATGATACGGAATGGTGAAAGCAATCAGGGGTACAATGCCTACTTCGATAACAGCCTCCAGCGGGTGAAAAGCATATGCCGCAAATGGGGTTGGATTGGTAGATAGGTGATGCGTTTTATGTACCGCCTTAAATAAAGGCTTCCAGTGCATGGCACGATGTGTCCAATAAAAATAGGTATCGTGCATCAATATCATCAGCACAATACTGAAGATATAATACCCCCATCCTTTATCGCTGATATTGTGATAAATACGGGTTAACCCGGCTTTACTGGCGTAAATAACGCTCATGATAACCAGGCCGAAAATAATGATGGTGATAAAGGAGTTCACCACCTCGCGGATCACGTGCTTTTTTTCGGGATATCGCTGCTGTATTTTGGCGCGCCAGATGGTTTTATTCTTCCACACATAAAACACCAGGTAAAACGATCCTGCAAACAACAGGTAACGCACAGCCAGCCGAAGTAAAACGTTGGATATGGTGATCAGATCATCTATGCGGAAGCCTTTAAACATCGTTTTATTAAACGTTTAACAATGGTAAGTTTATATAGTTAAAACTAAAAATCCTTATTCAGTAGTTTTTCCAGCTCGGCAAAGCTTATGTTCATTTTTACACGGCCTTGTTTGGCGTACGATAGCTCGCCGGTTTCTTCGGATATGATGATGGCAGTTGCTTCGTTGGCTTCGGTTACGCCAATGCCGGCGCGGTGGCGCAGGCCAAACTGCGCCGGCAGGTCGGTCTTCTCGGTCAGCGGCAAAATACAGCTGGCCGATTTAATCTTGTTTTCGGCAATAACCACGGCCCCGTCATGCAGGGGGCTTGTTTTCTGAAAAATACTTTCCAGCAATCTTTTAGAGATCCTGGCTTCAACAACCTCGCAGCTGTTTTGGTAAAATTGTTCGTCGTAATATTTGGCAAATACAATGAGCGCGCCGGTTTTGGTTTGCTTCAGGCTTTTACAGGCATCAATAATAGGTTTAATGCGGGCGTAGTTGTTTTTCTCCACCTCCTTTTTACCAAAAAAATATTGCCACCAGGCTTTGTTGCGCTGTAACGAGGCATTTTTACCTACCAGCAGCAAAAACTTCCGGATTTCCTGTTGAAATACGATGATCACGATGATAATACCCACATCAACCACCTTTTTCAGGATGCCCGCCAGCAAAGGCATTTTTGTTTCGGGCACAATAAAATATAGCAGGTATATAAATGCAAGCCCAATAAAAATATTGGCGGCTATAGTACCACGCAACAAGTTATAAAGCTGGTAAATAATAGTTGCCAGCAACAGGATATCCAGGATGGCAAAAGGTGTAATTTTAAGGCTGCTTAAAAAGGATTGCATTTACGAAGTTAACAAGTTTCGGCAAGTTAAAAAGTACTGTTAAAACATTGGCATACCATCCATTAGTTAACAGTACTGAGTGTTGAGTTTTGAGTAAAATAAATAAGCCCGATCTCTGACTTAGCACTCTGGACTGAGTACTAATAACCATCCCGCTCATGTTAGTTACCCGGAATATATGGGCCTCCCGGCACGCCCCAGCCCCAGGCAGGCATTGGCGCGTCGGCAGCCTCGGTTGCTTCGCTCTCTTTGGAGTTTATCACTGCTATGCGTGTGCCCCACTCCAGGTAAGCCAAAAATGCCGACCGGAATTCGGGGTCATCGGGCAGTTGTAATTCGTCGGCAGTTTGCAGCAACAGTTCCATCCAGCGTTTGCGGTGGGCCTCGGTCAGGTATTTTTGCAGGTGTTTGCTTATCATTATAAAATGGCTGCCCTCCTCCTCGCTGTAAGTTTTAGGCCCGCCCAAAACCTCGGCAACAAAATGGGCTACATGTAGGCGGTGCTGGGCCGACATGTGTTTAAATACCGGCTCCAGCAGTTCGTCGGCCAAAACCTTATCGTAAAACTTATCAAACAAAGTTTCGAAGGCCTGCATACCACCGGCCCACTCAAAAAGCGAAGGGATTTTATTAGCTGCCATATCTTTATGCCATTAATTCAAAATAAAGATAGCAGAGAACAACCTAAAATGTGGAATTAAATCGGGAATCTTTACTTATTCCGCTCGGTAGTAAAACGTACCAGCTGCTCCAGCGCACTATGCGAATCGCTCGGTGGGAAACTGTTCAGAATTTCAAAAGCCTCGTCCTGGTATTTTTTCATCTGGGTTTCGGCATATTGCAAACCGCCCGTTTCGTTCACAAATTTTATAATCTGGGCAATTTTGGCAGGGTCATCGTTGTGGTTTTTAACCAGGTTAACAATCCTTTTCTTTTCAGCCGGCGTGGTGTTGGCCAGCGAGTAAATGAGTGGCAGTGTAACTTTTTTCTCTTTGATATCGATACCCAGGGGCTTGCCTACATCGTCGGTACCAAAATCAAACATATCATCTTTGATTTGGAAAGCGATGCCTATCTTTTCACCAAAAAGGCGCATTTTTTCAACTACCTCGTCGTTTGCACCGGCCGATGAGGCTCCGCAGGCACAGCAGGAAGCAATAAGCGAAGCTGTTTTCTGGCGTATCACCTCATAATAAACAGGTTCGCCAATATCCATGCGGCGCACTTTTTCTATCTGCATCAGTTCGCCTTCGCTCATTTGCCTAACAGCCTCTGATACAATGCGTAATAATTGAAAATCATTATTTTCGATAGAAAGCAGCAACCCTTTGGATAAAAGGTAATCGCCAACCAAAACGGCAATTTTATTTTTCCATAAAGCGTTGATGGAGAAGAAACCGCGGCGCTGGTAGGAGTTATCAACCACATCGTCGTGCACCAGCGAAGCGGTGTGCAGCAACTCGACCAAAGCCGCCCCCCTGTGGGTAGATTCGTTGATGCCACCGCAAATCTTGGCAGCAAAAAAAACAAACATCGGCCTTATTTGCTTGCCCTTACGTTTAACAATATAATGGGTAATACGATCCAGTAACGGTACCGAGCTTTGCATAGAAGACTTGAACTTCTCTTCGAACGCATCAATATCGGCAGCGATAGGTTTCTTAATGTCGTTGATGCTCAGCATTTAAACTAAACAAGCTTTTATGGGTGTAAAACTGCCATGTGGCAATATGAAGCAAACATAAGCTAAAATTATTTATCTGCATTGTTGCAGATTTTTTTTTTACTTAAATTAAACTATCTGATCAGTAAACAGTCAATACCAATGACTGCCATATTTATAAGTCGGGTTAAAGTTTGTGTGTGCGGGTTGCCTTAAAAAAGGTGCCCGCTTTTTTTATTAGCGGCAAATGCAATAAAATTTTACCTTTGCAATCCATTTAGCAAATATGGAGAGGTGTCTGAGTGGTCGAAAGAGCACGCCTGGAAAGTGTGTATACTTCAAAAGGGTATCGAGGGTTCGAATCCCTCCCTCTCCGCCTTCGCCCGCCGAAGCGGGCTACGGCGGACAAAGTCCGCTAAGTAGGTCGCGTAGGAGGGCTATCGAAGCGATTGAAAAATTAAAGGCCTGCAAAGTTTTATTTGCAGGCTTTTTTTTATTTTGTATTAGCAAAAAATAAACAACGTGGTACTATGTGTATATCCTTGAGCTTAATGACGGAAAACATTATGTTGGTTGCACTGTAAATCTTAAAGAGCGATTTTCACGTCACAAAAAAGGATATGTTCCGGCTACTAAAGGCCACCGGCCCTTGAAATTAGTTTGGTGTTGTTCGTTTCCAGATCGGTATAAAGCTTATGCGTTTGAACATTATCTTAAGTCCGGGTCCGGCAGAGCGTTTTCTTTTAAACATTTGTTTTAATCCCCTCTCGGGGATTTTCGTCCATTAGCAATGGATTCATAATCATGAACTAAACTACCATCCCCGATTAATACTCTCGCGGATTACAATCCGCTTTACAAAAGCGGTATTTATTCTACGAAACTGATAAAGTAAATATCATATTCATAAGCTTGGACGTGTTCTAAACGCTGAGTATCGAGATCAATATACCATACATTATCGTTACTGCCTGCATCACTGGAGTTTTCTTCATTAGTAATCTGAACCACAATGCCCTTAAACTCTCTATTATAATTAGAACGATTAAGGTTATTTGCAGTGAATTTTGCTCTAAATGGTTTCATGTTTCAAGTGTGAATAATGTTATAAATAATTACTGTAAGTGTCTCAAGCACAAAGCTATTCAAATAACATTAACCGACACAATTGCCTTCACTACTCCTAAAATCCCCTCAAGGTGTTCTAATAGATTCCCATTCACCCAGAAAATTATACAACATACTGTAAATCACATATTTTACGGCAATATCTTCACGAAGGCCAATAGGCTTCCAATGCCCTAATCATTCAACCCCTTTCCATCCAGAATTTGGGGTATATATTTTTCAATTCTTGCCTCGCGGGTTTTGGATTGTTTGGGGGCGGCAAAATGTAGTAAATATGCTCTTTGCCGTCCTGGCGTTAATGCTTCAAATGCCGTTTTCAAGATTGGTATTTGATCTAATTTATTTTTAAACTCCCCGACGATTGCAAATTCGGTGGTCTTTTTCAAGCTTACTTTCAATCCAGCTTTTTCAGCTTCAATGGCTTCATAAATGTAGGCTTTAAGTGTAGCTTTCAGGTCAATTATTTCCTGCACATTGGTGAACCTCATCTGCCGCGCCGCCTGCACATTTTCTGTTTGTTGAATCAGAATGCCGTTGGCGTCATCGAGCAACGCCCCCTTGAAAAATAAAACCGCGCAGTATTCTTTAAACACATGTATCAATACAATATTACTTTCCTGAAAAGTATAACAAGGACACCCCCACTTCAATTCTTCGGTAAGGCCGCAACCAAGTATGATAACTCTTAATTGCTCCAATTCTTCATACCACTTTTCGGCTTTGTTAAAATAAAAATCAACCTTCGGATTCATGATATATACTTAATGTTGGGTTTACTTAATTGCCTTTGCAAAATTCATACCTTTAACCAGCCGCGAAAACCCCTTGCGGCATAGTAAGATTCGGCTCCGTTATGATAAACAAACACCGTATCGTACCGGCGGTCGCAAAATATAGCCCCGCCAAGTTTCCTGATATCCGCAGGTGTTTTTATCCAGCTCGATGTTTTCAGATCAAACTTCCCAAGCTTCTGCAACTCCCTGTATTGGTCTTCTGTTAAAATCTCAATGCCTATGGCAACTGCCAGGTCAATAGCGGTATTTTCCGGCTTAAATTCTTTCCTTGCCTCATGCGCCGCCCGGTCATAGCATAGGCTTCTGCGGCCTTTAGGGCTTTCGGCCGAACAATCATAAAAAATGTATTCGCCTGTATTTTTATTAATGCCAACAATATCCGGTTCGCCGCCGGTTATTTCCATTTCATTGAGCGACCATAATTTTCCGGCATTGGCCTGCAGCTTCGCTTGCACGGCAGCCCATTCAATACCTTCATGACGGTTCATGTTTTTCTCAAAACGAGCTTTTAATAATGCAAGTAATTCATCGCTCTTTTCTGCTGATAGTTTGGGGTTCATACTATTCGTTTTTATTGGTTAACTGCCATCAACTTCCTATCTGCAGGCCTGAAATACCACGACACTATCGTCAGCACCAACAGTAGCAACGATGGAAATATTTCTTTAACTGCATCGCCCGATGCCATATGCGAAAATATTGCGCCTGTCATCGCAAAGAAAAAGCCGGCATAAGCCCACTCCTTTATTAAAGGCAATTTAGGAATAAGCACTGTTACAACTCCTAAAAGTTTCCAAACACCCAATATTGTTAACAGATACACGGGATAACCAAGGTGTGTTATGCTATCTGCTCCTCCTTGTCCGGCTTTCATTTTAAACAACTGCACTGCTCCGGTTGATATCATACCTAATACAAGCCAGATGGTAGCAACCCAATAGATAATTTTATTGCGCTTTGTCATGATATATTATTTTAGTTTTTTTACTGTGTCTTCTAACCGGTTATGTGCCATGTTAAGGCCCTGGGCAAAGGGTAGCTTCAGCATTTGATCTCTATCTTCAACTGATTTATATACAATACGGATACTGATCTTACTGGTGGCCTCGGTGAGTTGTTCAAATTCCAGAAATTCAAGCTGAACCGGAAAAGGTGTATTTTCCATTTCAAAAGTCCGGGTGATTTTCTGGTTCGGCACAAATTCGTGAATTACCCCGTTGGCCCTGAAAACTACATTTCCATTGGCATCTGATGTTTCAAACTGCCAGCTGCCGTGCTTTTTACCTTTAAGTTTCAGCACTTTAGTTCCCATCCACTGCTCCACAATTTCTGGCTCTATGTGGGCCTTAAAAAGTAACTCCAACGGTAAATCAAACTCCCTTGTAATTACCAGGTACTGTTTGCCGTCTTCGGCACTGATTTTTGTTTTTAGTTCCATAATATGCTATTTTTTTGATTGATAGTTTTTCATGATATCTTCCAGTTTGTTAAACCTGTCATCCCACATCTGGCGGAAGGGCTCAATAAAATCGGCTATGGCTTTCATCTTTTTGGCGTTAATATGATAGTAAATTTCCCTGCCGGTTTGCGCCTGGCCAAGTAATTCGCACTCGGTGAGTATTTGTAAATGTTTTGAAACTGTTGGCCTTGCCGTGTTAAAGTTTGAGGCTATTGCACCAGCAGTCATCGATTGTGTGGCAACCAACAAAAGTATAGCCCTTCTTGTCGGGTCGGCAATGGCCTGGAATACGTCTCGTCTTAAGTTCATCGTGTAGCTATTTGACTACAAATATAAATGTAGTTATTTAACTACGCAATTTTTTGTTTTTTTTTTCGGGCGCTTTTTTTGGGATAAAACCTGTTTTGCCAAAACATAACCTTGATAGATCATTATGCGTTAAAGACCAGTAAGTTAAATAAGCACTGCTAATAAATTGGTTTATACATGGAAAATGTTTCTTTCGTAAATACGCTTACAGGCAATAACGGAATACAAGCAATAATCAACGGCAGCCTGGAGATCAGGGATTCTGTTGAAATAAAAAATGAGCTTTTGTTGCTCCTTGCCGATCATGACCATGTTGAGTTGCATTTTAAAAATATCGGGAAGATAGACCTCACAGCATTACAGCTGCTCATGGCCTTATCGCGGAGCGCGTTTGACCAGGGGAAACATGTTCACTATATTTTTGAACCTTCTGCGTACATCAGCGAAGTGTTAAATAATTCGGGATTTTATAAATTTATATCTGCTTAATGAACGGCTCAGGCAAAACAGTACTATTGGTTGATGACTCCGAAATGGTTATAAGGCTAACAAGCTTTATGCTTAAAAGTGCGGGCTACAAAGTTTTAACCGGTTGCGATGGTGACGATGCATTAACACAATTTGATAAAAAAAATATCGACCTGGTTATTACAGATCTGAACATGCCCAATAAAGATGGCCTGCAGCTAATTAACGAAATAAGGAGCATGCAGTATTATAGATTTTTACCTGTTGTGCTGTTTGTTTCGGATAGTACGATCAGCATCCGGGACTACATCAAAACTTCTGGCGCAACAGTGTTATTAAATAAGGACGCTATTAAAGAAAAATTGGTTTCGACAGTTAAAAAAATGATAGGATGATGGACCAATACCAACAAAACTTTAGCGATGATGCCATGGAAGTGATAGCCGACATGGAAAAGAGCTTGCTTTTAATGGAAACCAGCCCCGGCGACCCTGCACTAATACAACAGGTTTTCAGGGCCATGCATACATTAAAAGGAAATAGTTCGATGTTTGGTTTTAAAGTAATTACAGAATTAACCCACCACCTTGAATCTATTTACGAGCACGTGCGCAGCGGGCAAAAAAAAATCACGAAGGAAATTATTGACATCGCCCTCGATTCGCTTGACCACTTAACTTACCTGGCTAAAAACGAAGGTGAATTAGACATTCAGCATCAAAAAACGCACGATAGCCTTACGGCAAGGGTTGTAAAAATTTTAAAAGATATTTTGGCCCAACCAAACATTGAAAGCAATTTGCATGTACCAATTTCTCAAACACCGGCACGTGAAAATAATGCGTTAAAAAACTATCATATCATTTTTGCACCCGATAAAGAGATATTTTATAACGGCACTAATCCCGTTTACCTGTTAGAGGAATTGCAAACGCTTGGTAACTGCACTGTTATTCCAAATATTGACAATATACCTCCGTTGCAGGATATTGAGCCCACATATTGTTATACCTCCTGGGATATATACCTGGCCACCGATGTAGATATCAACACCATAAGAGAGGTATTTGTTTTTGTTGAGGGCAGGTGTAAATTGGAAATAAATTTAATACCCCACACCGAAGAATACCCGCCGCAGCAAAATGAAACTGCAAATTATCCTGAAGAAACTATTAAAGATATTTTGCCGCAGGTTTCAAAAACCTTAGCAATAGAACCCGGCAAAAAAAATGTGATATCAAGTATCAGGGTACCATCAGAAAGATTAGACAACCTGATGAGCCTTGTAAGCGAGTTAATGACTTTACAGGCCAAACTTGGCACACTTACCGACCAAAACCCGCAATCGGAGTTATTGGCGGTTACCGAAAACCTGGAAAAAATATCAACCAGGCTTAGGGATAACGCATTCAGCATGTGCCTTGTGCCTATTAAAAACATGCTCAATCCGTTTAACCGCCTGGTTAGGGACCTGGCCAACGAGTTGAATAAAGAAATAGATTTTGTTACCGAAGGTACCGATACCGAACTGGATAAAAACATCATGGAGGGCCTGGCCGACCCAATAATGCACCTGCTCAGAAACAGCATCGATCATGGCATTGAATACCCGGACGTTAGAGTTGAAGCAGGTAAGAAAAAACATGGCAGAATTTTATTTAAAGCATTTTGTGCCGGGGTTAATGTTTACATCGAAATTCAGGATGATGGAAAAGGCATCGATCCGCAAAAAATAAGGGATAAAGCCATTCAAAAGGGCATTATAGGTAAAGACGAGGTGCTGAGCGAAAAAGAAATTTTCAACCTTATCTTCCTTCCGGGGTTTTCAACGGCCGAACAGGTAAGCGAAATATCTGGCCGGGGTGTAGGGATGGACGTTGTAAAACGAAAGATTGAAGATATAAGAGGACAAATTAAAATCACGTCTCAAATAAACATCGGAACAACCATAACTATAAAACTACCAATTACGGTATCTATAATTGATGGCCTGCTGGTAAAAATTAACGATGTTTCATTTGTGATCCCCCTGGCAGCTGTCGACCGCTGTTTTGAAGCACCTGCGGTACAGCAGCTAAACCGCTTCAACAACCTCATCATACTTGACGGTGAACAAATTCCTTTCATCAGCCTGAGCGAGGAATTTGATGGAAAAGAAAATCTGTCGGGTTCGCAGGAAATCATATTGGTATACTACGACGAAAAAAGGGTTGCATTAATTGTTGATAATATCGTAGGTAAATTCCAGGCTGTGTTAAAACCCCTCGGACGATATTTTCAAAACATGGACCATATATCCGGGGCAACAATACTTGGGGATGGCAAAATTGCACTTGTATTAGATACCAATAAAGTTGTTGAAGAATACTTACACCAAAAACGCCTTGCCATATGTCAATAAAACTGCAAACACAATCTTACTTAACGTTTAAGCTTCAAAACGAGCTTTTTGCTATAAACGTGGGCGACGTATTAGAAATTTTAGAAATGAGCCCCATTACCAAAGTGCCCAAATCGCCGGCATTTATGAAAGGGGTAATTAATTTACGGGGCAATATTTTACCAGTAATGGATGCCCGCAACAAGTTTGCCATGCCCGATGCCGAATTTACAATTGATACCTGCATTGTAGTATTGAATATTGATAGCGGAAAAGAACCATTGCTGGTAGGGGCTATTGTCGATTCGGTACAAAAAGTAATTGATATCCCAGATGAAGACATACAGGTTTCGGCAAGTATGGGCGCTATGTATCGCGAAGATTTTATAACCGGCATTGGAAAGGTAGAGGATAAATTTGTGATGATATTAAATATCGATAAAGTTTTCTCGGCCGACGATGTGTATGCTATTACTGAATAGTTAATATTTAAACATGATATTATGATGTTACACAACATGAAAGTTTCAACCAAACTTTACATTCTGGTTGGCGTCCTGTTTCTCACCATTGGAGCAATAGGCATTACCGGGCAGCTTAATTTAAAAGAAGTAAACGGATCGCTCCAAACGGTATTTGAAGACAGGGTAGTGTGCCTTAAACAATTAAAAGTTGTTTCGGATATGTATCTTATCAATATCAAAGGTGTTAACCAGCAAATAAAAGACGGCAGTATTAGCTTTAAAGCAGGTAAAAAGAAAATTACCAGGGCGCAAAAAGAAATTAAAAGTAATTGGGCGGCGTATGTAGCTACCGGCGCTACTTCCGAAGAGAAAAAACTATCCGCCCAAACCGTTGAGTTAATGAACAACACCGACGAAGCATTAGAGTCTCTTAAAGTTACCATGGACAAAGAGGATAAACCCGCATTCGCATCCCTTGCCCTCGGCGATGTTAACCCCAAAGTTGATTCTATCCTCAACAATGTTAATGCCCTTGTTGATATCCAGATCTCGGTATCCAATGATGAATATAAAAACGGTCAAACTGTGTATTCAACAGCTAAAACTAATGCCTATATTGTTATATTCTCGGGCGTAGCCATTTCGTTATTACTGGCTTTCTTTATCATTAAAAATATCAATGATATTGTTGCAAAACTTAAAGACCTGGTTTCGTACGCCCAGGTAGCTTCAGAAAATATTTCATCGGCCAGTTCTCAAATGAGCTCGTCGGCGCAGCAAATGTCTGAGGGCGCTACAGAGCAGGCGGCATCAGCCGAAGAGGTTTCGTCGTCAATGGAAGAAATTGTATCCAGCATACAGCAAAACACCGAAAACGCATTGCAAACCGAAAAAATAGCGCTAAAGGTTGTTGACGATATTGTTGAAGGCAACAAGGCTGTTAATATTACCGTACAATCTATGAAAGAGATTGCCGAGCGGATTTCAATTATTGGCGATATTGCCCGCCAAACCAATCTTTTAGCTTTAAATGCCGCTGTTGAGGCCGCCAGGGCCGGCGATAACGGCCGCGGCTTTGCTGTTGTAGCTGCCGAAGTTAGAAAGCTTGCCGAACGTTGTCAAACAGCGGCCCACGAGATTAACAACCTGTCTAAATCGGGTGTCACTATAGCCGAAAGGTCAGGCAAGTTACTTGATTTGATTGTGCCCGAAGTACAGAAAACATGTAAGCTGGTGCAGGAAATAAGCCTCTCGAGTATGGAACAAAACACCGGGGCCAGTGAAATTAACAATGCATTGCAGCAATTAAATCAGGTTATACAGCAAAACGCGGCAATTTCTGAAGAAATGGCAGCAAGTTCGGAAGAGCTTTCGGGCCAGGCCGATCAGTTGAAGGATATTGTAAATTTCGATATCGGAAACGATGTTAAGTCACGGGCAGAATTACGGCATGTACCAGCCAGCAAACCGTATCAGAAAACATTTGCCGGCAGCAATTATATTGCCAAGAAAAAGAAACCTGTACTTGAACGTTCTCATAAAGGCATCAACATAGATATGAATGGGAAAGACTCCATTGATGAAAAATACGAGAAATATTAAACCGAACTTAAACGATCAAATGTTATGAACAATATAAAAATTTCGACAAAGCTATTTGTCATGGTTTTCCTTACTTCATTTACCCTTGTGGCTATAGGTTTGTATGGATTGAACAATTTAAGCAATGTAAACGGATCGCTGGAAACGGTATTTAAAGACCGCGTAGTATGCCTGAAACAGTTAACGCAAATTGCCGACATGTACGCCATTAATATTGAAGGCGTTACTCAAAAAATGAAAGATGGCGTTATTGATTTTAAAGCGGGTAAAAGAAAAATATTAAGAGCCCAGGAAGAAATTAATAACAACTGGAAGGCCTATAACGCCACGTATGCAATACCGGAAGAGAAAAAACTGGCTGCGCAAACCGAAGAATTAATGCGTAATTCGGATGAATCAATGGAGTCGCTCCAGTCAATAATTGAGAAAGAAGATAAAGCCGCACTGTCGGCCTTCACCATAAACGAGCTGTTCCCGAAAATAGATCCCATTATAAACAATATAAACGCACTGATTGACATACAGGTAGCTGTCTCAAAGGATGAGTACGACAAAGGGCAGGAAATATATTCGGACGCTAAAACACACTCTTACATTATTATATTATTTGGCATAGCCATTTCCCTATCCATATCGTTACTCATTGTACATAGCATTAAAAAAGCAATTTTAAATGCAACAACGGTAGTATCAAAACTTGCCGACGGAGATTTGACTGTTGATATTAATGTGGCTAACAATGATGAGATTGGCTTTTTGCTGGAGGATTTGAAGGGAATGATCAATAAGTTTAAAAATGTTATTTCGTACGTGAGCTCAGCTTCTGATAATATTGTAGCTGCAAGCCAGGAGTTAAGCTCGTCATCTCAGCAAATGTCTGAAGGCGCTACCGAACAGGCCGCTGCTACAGAACAGGTTTCCTCATCAATGGAAGAGATGGTGGCAAGCGTACAACAAAACACCAACAACGCCCATCAAACAGAAAAAATAGCCATCAAGGCCTCGGCCGATGCTTTGGATGGAAGCGTTGCTGTGAACGAGGCCGTTAGCTCGATGAAACTGATTGCCGAAAAAATTACCATTATAAGCGATATTGCCAGGCAAACAAACATTCTTGCGCTCAATGCTGCTGTTGAGGCCGCGCGGGCCGGCGACCAGGGCCGGGGCTTTGCAGTTGTTGCTGCCGAAGTAAGGAAGCTTGCAGAAAAATCGCAGATTGCTGCAACAGAGATCAATGAGCTTTCGAAATCGAGCGTTACCATTGCCGAAAAATCGGGCAGGTTACTGGGCGAAATTGTGCCTAATATTCAGCATACTGCCAAACTGGTAGAAGAAATTAACGCGTCAAGTTCTGAACAAAATTTAGGCGCAGGGCAAATTAATAGCGCCTTACAGCAACTTAACCAGGTTACACAGCAAAATGCCGCTACCTCTGAAGAAATGGCTGCCAGCGCCGAAGAACTGTCATCCCAGGCAGATCAGCTAAAGGAAATTATTTCATTTTTCAGATTTGAAAACGGCTCAAAATATAAGGCATCAGTTGCGCAGCCCAACTCCTTAACCAAACCCAGGAGGAATACGGCAAAGGTAAGCCATCTTCCAAAATATAAATCGGCCGCTAACGGGGTTAGTTTGAATATGGATACCCTCGACGCAGATTATGAGAAATTTTAATACGGCTTTCTGAGTTACCATATATGGCTTATTTTAATATTGATAGTTTTGATAATTCTAAAATGACCGACCTGGATTTTAACAGGTTAAGTACATTTATATACAACAATTATGGAATTAAGCTGCCGCCGTCAAAAAAAATAATGCTGGAGGGGCGTTTGCTTAAAAGGCTACGGACTTTAAATATACCATCATATAAAAAGTACTGCGAGTTTATATTCAGCAACGAAGGCCAGCGTTCTGAGTTAATTCACATGATTGATGTGGTGACAACCAATAAAACCGATTTCTTCAGAGAATCTGTTCACTTTGATTATTTATCAAATAACATATTACCTGGGGTTTTTCGGGATTATTCCCCCGCAAAACCTTTTAAAGTATGGAGCGCGGGCTGTTCTACCGGCGAAGAGCCTTATACATTAGCCATGGTTTTAAGCCTATTTGCCGACACACACATGGGGTTTAGTTTTAATATCTGGGGTACCGATATTTCAACCAGGGTTTTGCAGGCAGCAGCGTTAGCAGTGTATACTGACGACAAAGTGGCCCCTGTACCAATTGCATTGAAACGACAGTTCTTGCTTAAAAGCAAGGATGTACATAACAAAACCGTACGTATTGTGCCCCAATTAAGAGAAAAAGTAAAATTTGGACGTTTAAATTTCATTGACGAAGATTTTGGCGCCATTGCAAATTTCAATGTCATATTTTGCCGCAATGTTTTGATTTATTTTGACAGGCCAACGCAAGAAAAAGTGATACTGAAGTTATGTTCGAAATTGGAGCCTGGGGGGTATTTATTCCTGGGTCATTCCGAATCCGTGTCGAATATGAATTTACCATTAACGCAAATACGGCCCAATATTTTTAAAAGGAAATAAACAGCCACGACTATTTTTATAATGGACAGATATTATTTATACCCAGGGTCGATTTTTGCGAGCAGAAAGCCTCACATTGTTGATACAATTTTAGGCTCGTGCGTAGCAGTGGCCCTTTGGGATCCGGTATTGGAATTTGGAAGTATTAACCATTATATGCTACCGCATTGGAATGGCGAGGGCACACCATCAAATAAATATGGCGACATTGCCATACCGGCGATTATTAATAAAATGCTGGCCTTGGGAAGTAACAAAAATAATTTAAAGGCTAAAGTATTTGGTGGCTGCGAAACAGGCGCACCAAATGGCGTATTTCATATTGGCGAACGGAATATCGAACTGGCTCTTGACGTATTAAAAAAAGAGCAAATACCTGTTTTAAGCCATAACGTTGGAGGATACCGTGGACGGAAGGTTTTATTTTACTCGGAAAGTGGTAAAGTAATGATCAAATACATTAAACAAAACTTTCCTGATCAACAGATGGATACCAAGGGCTAACACCTCACCAGTATGAAGAATAAAGTAAAAGTTCTTATTGTTGACGACTCTGCCATATTCAGACAATTGCTGAACAAGACATTAAGCGCCGACCCGGCAATTGAAATTATTGCCACAGCAGCCGACCCATATATTGCCGCAAGCAAAATGACGATGCAGGTTCCGGATGTTATCACCCTCGACCTTGAAATGCCCCGCATGAATGGGATTACCTTTCTGAAAAAAATTATGTCGCAGCACCCTATCCCTGTAATTATTATAACCGGGCGCAGCGGGAGAGATATGGAAGTAACGCTGAAAGCGTTAGAATATGGCGCTGTTGAGGTGCTTACAAAAGATATGTTTGAAGAGCCGGCACTTACCAATGAAGCCAGGAGCCGGATTTGTGAAATTGTTAAATCGGCAGCACTTACCAAGCTTGCCCGTAAATCCATTACCGAAAAACCTTTGGTAGGGCCCAAATTATCGGCCGATGCCGTGCTTCATTTCGTAAAACCTAAAAATCAAGGCCTTATTAATGACAAAGTAATTGCAGTGGGTGCATCTACCGGCGGCACCGAAGCAATAAGAATATTTTTGGAAGCCCTCCCTGTTGATATTCCGGGCATAGTAATAGTACAGCACATGCCCGAAAATTTTACCCGCCTGTTTGCCGAACGCCTGAACAGTTTGTGCAAAATTACCGTTAAAGAAGCAGAAGACGGCGATTTGGTTAAACCCGGAACGGCATTAATAGCGCCTGGTAACCGCCATCTTTTACTTAAAAGACGGGGATCACAATATTATGTTGAGCTAAATGATAGTCCGCTGGTAAATCGTCATCGTCCGGCTGTGGATGTATTATTCCGGTCTGCAGCTATTTATGCCGGGCAAAATAGCATCGGAATAATTTTAACCGGTATGGGCGACGATGGTGCAAGGGGCTTACTTGAAATAAAGCAGGCAGGCGGAAGGACCATAGCGCAGGACGAAAGTTCCTGCGTGGTTTTCGGGATGCCAAAAGAAGCTATTATGCTGAACGCAGCAGACAAAATTTTACCATTGAAGGAGATTTCGCGATATGTGGTTCAACTCATGAATGACAAAAGATTTGTTTAAAAGCAAGCTAAATTTTATTACCTCACCAGGATTTTATTATTCCTGTAGCCTGATGCTTAAATGAAATATTTTCCCGGTTTTGTTTATTGGAGGTCCAGGGCATAATCAGCCTTTACATCATCTCCGCTCCAGATTTTGGCTTCGGTCCATTTCAGCGGCAGGACGCTCCAGAACTCGTCAGTATCGGGCAAACCAAATAGTGCAAAAACATTACTGCCAGTGTATAGGCTGCGGGTAGTAATATAAAAATCGGCCTGGCCGGGTTGCTTGCCACAAAGGCCAATGTTAAGCCATCCGGTGTAAATGTAGCAGGCAACTCCAGTGTTTTTTTGAAAATCTTACAAATCCATTAATATGCTTAATCAAGTTTCAGACAATACAATGCGCCTATGATTGGTTTGTAAAACACAGAAAGCCATAATGATAAAGGGGATAATGATTTGCCAATCAAATCATCATCCCCTTTTCTTAATCTGCACATCTGAAATTTGCACATCAGTCAATCTACTTCGTATACCTGTTAATAATATCCACAATCACTTTGTTTTTTTGTAATTGAGGCAGGTAATCAAATAAAATATAGTGCTTTTCCGGATCGCTTGTCAATGCCATTTCCAGGTGGTTCAGCGCTTCGTTGTATTCGCCTTTGGCAAACAGGTAGGCAACCATCCGGTAATAAAGTTCCGCAGCTTCGGGGTTGTTTTTTATGGCTTGCGATATAATCTCGATAGCGCCAACCAATCGTTGCTGCTCATACAGTATAGACGAGTAATCCAACCAGGCATCAATATCCAGCGGATTTAGCTCAACCACCTTTTCGTACGCTTGTTCGGCTTCGGTCATGTGGCCCAGTTTGTACTCGGCATCGGCAATGGCAAACCAGTAGTCGGCATTGGCAATATCCAAATCAAGGGCTTTTTTGTAAAAGTGCAGGGCCTCAAAGTAGCGCTCTTCAAAATCAAGCGTAACCCCGATACCAAACCAGGCATCGGCCAGCTTAGGGTCCATTTTTACCGATTTTTTATAAAAAGCACGGGCGTCATCCATCTGCTCAAGCTTTTCGTAGCATTCGCCTATGGCGCAATAAGTATCGGCATTAGGCTGCTCGTACTCAAAAGTGTGGCGGTATACCTCAATAGCCTCGGCATATTTTTCCAGGTTAACCAGGGCGTTACCCTTGTTAAAGTAGGCCGATGCAAAGCTATCTTTAATCAGGATGGCATAGTCATAAGCATCAATAGCTTTTTCAAACAAGCTTAGTTTAGTATAGGCATTACCCAGGTTGTACCAGGCGGCATAGCTATAAGGCTCGTTGTCGATGTATTGCTGGTAAAACTGTACGCTTTCCTGCTGGTTGTCCATTACATCATAGCAAAAAGCAAGTTCGTAAAGGGCATCCTGGTTTTCCATATTTTGCTTAAGGCAAAGCTTAAGGTAACTTATGGCGGTATCATAATCGCCCATGTTTTGGTAAACGTAGGCTATATGCAGCAGTATTTCGTCGGTTTCTTCGGCCAGGCCAAGGGCCTTTTCATAATTTTCCAGGGCCTCGCTAAAGCGTTCCATGCTCTCGTAAAGGTTACCACGGATAATATAAATATCTGCATCCGAGGCCTCCAGCATAGCCGCTTTTTCAAGCGCGGCAAAAGCCTCAGGCACCTTATTGCCTACCACCAGCAACTGGGCCTGTTTAATTAAAAATACCGCTGCAAATGGGTGCTGGTTACGTGCATACTCTGCTACCTGTAGCGCCCTGGCCGGATCATTCTTTTCGATGTAATAGTCGATAATGTTCTCAAACGCCTGGGCATCAAAAAAGTACTGGTCTTGATTTCGAATCATTTCCTCGTACCGCTCTACCGAAAATTTGGGATCTTCAGTAAAACCAAATTCAAATTCTTCTTCCATTCAATTTTGTTTGCAGAACATCCGCTTTAGGTTAACAATTGCAATTGTCTTGTAAAGACTTATTAGAAGTCAAAATACAAATAACTAAGCAACCAATTTGCACATAAGTTTTCAACATTCGCACATTGTTAACAACTGTTAATTACAAAACATTGATAATTAACGGCAATCATTAAAAACCCGCAATTCAAAAAATTGCTTCAAAGATTTCTACCTTTGACAAAAGTAACAATTATGGGCCTTGATATAACAGATATTTTAAAACGTTTACATATAAACGATGTAAATGATGCTTTTAGTACAGGCAGCAGCTGGGGCAGCAGCGCCGGTGCAGCAATAAAAAATATTACATCGCCGGTTGACGGTCAAAAAATAGCCTCGGTTAAATTTGCTACTGAAGCCGATTATAATCAGGTAGTTGAGCAGGCCGCAACGGCGTTTAAAACCTGGCGCACAACACCGGCCCCCAAGCGCGGCGAGATTGTACGCCAGATAGGCGAGGCCCTGCGTGCCAATAAACAAGACCTGGGTGCGCTGGTATCCTATGAGATGGGTAAAAGCCTGCAGGAAGGCCTGGGCGAAGTGCAGGAAATGATTGACATTGCCGATTTTGCAGTAGGGCTGAGCCGCCAGCTTTACGGGCTAACCATGCACAGCGAAAGACCAGAACACCGCATGTATGAGCAATACCACCCGCTGGGCATTGTTGGTATTATATCGGCTTTTAACTTCCCGGTAGCCGTTTGGAGCTGGAACTCGCTGCTGGCCATGATTTGCGGCGATGTAAGCATATGGAAACCATCCGAAAAAACACCTTTAACCGCTATTGCATGCCAGCACATAGCGCAGGAGGTTTTAAAAAGGAACAACATAGCCGATGGCGTATTGAATTTAATTAACGGCGACCGTAATATTGGCGAACTGATGGCCAACGATACCCGGATTCCGTTAGTATCGGCCACCGGATCAACCCGGATGGGTAAAGCTGTTGGCGCGGCAGTTGGTGCGCGGCTGGGCAAAAGCCTGTTGGAACTTGGTGGTAACAACTCCATCATCATCAGCGAAAATGCCGATCTGGATATGTCATTAATTGGCGCCGTATTTGGTGCTGTAGGCACTGCCGGGCAGCGTTGCACCAGCACCCGCAGGCTTATTATCCACGAAAGTGTTTATGAGGCATTTAAACAAAAACTGGTAAGTGCGTACGGCCAGATACGGATTGGCAACCCGCTGGATGAGCATAACCACATGGGGCCGCTTATTGATACCGGCGCAGTAGCGCTTTACCTTGATTCGATTGAGAAATGTAAAGCCGAAGGCGGAAACTTTGTGGTTGAGGGCGGCAAACTCGTGGGCGATGCCTATGCATCGGGCTGTTACGTAAAGCCGTGTATTGCCGAGGTAGAAAACCACTACAAAATTGTACAGCACGAAACCTTTGCCCCAATATTATATTTAATTAAATATTCAACCATCGAAGAGGCTGTTGAACTGCAAAATGGGGTGCCGCAGGGCTTATCATCGGCCATTATGACCAATAATTTGCGCGAGGCAGAACAATTTTTATCCTACGCTGGTTCTGATTGTGGAATTGCCAACGTAAACATTGGTACATCAGGTGCCGAAATAGGCGGCGCCTTTGGCGGCGAAAAAGAAACCGGCGGCGGCCGCGAATCGGGATCTGATGCCTGGAAAGTTTACATGAGGAGGCAAACCAATACTATTAATTATTCAAAAACGTTGCCTTTAGCCCAGGGGATCAAATTCGACCTCTAATTTTTTTATTTTCTAAAACTTGTACATGTTTAATTTTCGTCCATTTATTTTAAGCGCTCTTTTATTTTCGGCATTAACCATAACAGCATCGGCCCAGGAGGCTGTGAAAAAGCCCGAGCCCGAACCGCCAAAGTTCTGGCACCTGATGGATTTTAAAACTGATGGCTACTTTGGCATCAGCTTAAAACAAGCTTACCTTTTTGTAAAAGGCAAGCAAAGCAAAACGGTGGTTGTAGCCACCCTGGATAGTGGTATTGACACCCTGCAAAAAGACCTGAAAAGTATTTTATGGGTAAATAAAAAGGAAATTCCGGGCAACGGCATTGATGATGACCGTAACGGTTATGTGGATGATATACATGGCTGGAATTTTTTGGGCGGCCCCGGCGGCAAAGCCGATTTTAACGAAACTACCGAGGAGGTGCGCGAGTACAATAAGCTGAAAGGTAAGTACGCAAATGTTACCGATAGCACCGCTACCAACAAAAAAGAATATGCTTATTGGCAGCGTGTTAAAACTGTTTACGATACAACACTGAACAAGGCAACTACCGAAACCGGGCAGTTGCAGCCTATTATGAACGCGCTGATGGCAACCAGCGGGTATATTAAACAAGCGCTTAAAATAGGGGCAAACGGTACTTTTAGGGAAACGGATTTGGTGAACATGAAAACCGCCAATGATACTTTAAGCCAGAGTAAATACGTATGGACAACCATATTTTCACAAGAGGGCGGCAATAAAACCAACGCCGAAATCATTAAAGATTTGAGCGAGTACCTGGCCAAACTGAACAATGACCTTGCGCCCGACCTGGAGGCCCGTAAAAGAATTGTTGGCGATAATGTGGATAGCATGGATCATAAGCCTTATGGCAATAACCTGTTAAAATTTGCCGATGCATCGCACGGTACAGGCGTGGCCGGGCTCATTGGCGCGGTACGCAATAACGGTTACGGAATCAATGGCGTGGCCGATAATGTGCGCATTATGGCTGTTAAAACGGTGCCTAATGGCGATGAGTATGATAAAGATGTTGCCAACGCCATCCGCTACGCGGTTGATAACGGAGCCAAAATCATTAACATGAGCTTCGGTAAAAAACTATCGCCGCATAAGGAATGGGTTGATGACGCTTTTAAATACGCGGCCTCAAAAGACGTACTGCTGGTACTGGCTGCCGGAAATGATAACGACGATATGGATAAGAACCCCGATTATCCGAACGACTTATTTGCCGATGGATCATCAACAGATGCTGATAACCTGATCAACGTGGGCGCTTCATCAGCAAAATTGGGCGATCACCTGGCCGGCGACTTTAGCAACTATGGCAAAAAGATGGTAGATGTTTTTGCACCCGGTGTAAAAGTTACTACTGTTGATACCAATGCGGAATTTAACACCGAGGATGGCACCAGCTTTTCGGCACCTATAACATCAGGTATAGCAGCACTTTTGCTGGAGTATTATCCCAATCTGAGTGCCAAACAGCTAAAACAAGTGATCCTGGCGTCGGCCACACCGTTAACCGGCACAATGGTTTACAAGCCCGGCAGCAAAACAGAAAAGGTTGATTTTACAACCCTAAGCAAAACCGGCGGCATTGTAAACGCCTATAAAGCATTGCAAATAGCAGCAACTTTGCAGGGCGAGAGGAAATAATAAAATCCCGTGACTTTGAAGAAGGCATAGCATATCGGTGAAAAACTTACGAAGTAATTAAAACTGTAAGTCTGGAAATCTTCAATTTGTCATTCTGAACGTAGTGAATCTATGCTATTTCCCTGTCATCCTGAGTTGTAAAATTTCGCGAAACGCTTAAGGGCGAATGACATACTAAGGAGCGCTGTCATGCTGAGCCCCGTCGAAGCATAGCGGGCAAAGGCCTCTCCGCGCAACCCTTCGACAGGCTCAGGGTGACAGGCCTAAGCACCTCGAAAGTACAACATGTCATGGGTAGGTACGAAGGATCTATCAGCTGTGCATGACTGATAGAAAAGTTCGCAAATAGATGCTTCGTACCTCAGCATGACAGTTTTTTATTTTTGAATGTCAATTCCCCTTTAAAATTCAATAAATTTTACCACTCAACATTGACAAATCTTTAAGGGAGGTCATACACCTTCTGAATCCCGGATTTTACTACAATGACATCATATATTTGTCGTGGGCAAATTGTTCCGGTACCCTCCACACTTTTAAACTTTCAGAGATATATCACCCTAAAAACCTTGCCCCCGAAAAACTACTTTTTCTTATCGGCATTAATGGGTTTTACCACATTGCTTTTGCCCGATTGATAATCTGACGGGGCTTTTTTTGTGCCTACAGCGGCTGGCTTTTTCTTTTCTTTTACGGCTTGTCTGTCCTTGCTCATGATGATTCTGTTTTATAGATGTTAGTATTAACAGGCCTGCAAATTTGGCGGCCCGGTTTAATTTGTATTGGAAATGGTATTTAGCCGGGAGTTTCTTTTGCCCCGCCATTAAAGGAAGAAAAGGAATTGCTTTATTTTTTAAAACGCTTATCTTTGAATCGAATTACTAAAGCAATTAATTAAAGGTACTTGTTTTAAGTAATATAAAACGTTCCGGCAGATTTTAAATATCAAAAAACTGTATAAATGTTTAACTTTGAAATGTTTTTTAACATACGTACATTAATATAATTACAACACAACAATAGCTACAACAATGAAAAGCTTCATTCCTACAACAACTTATGCAGTTTTAAATTATGTAATTGCCCTTTTACTAATTTCAACACTGTGGACATTTGATACCTTGCACATTGGTGGCGCGGCTTTATTTTTACCATTAATTATAGGATGGCTACAATTGATTATGGCTATTTTTGCCAATAACAAACTGGGCTTTTTAAAAGTGTTCCCGATGAGTATGCATAATGTAAACGATGTAATTATGGGTTCGTTTTTAATGTGCTCGCCCTGGGTGTATGATTTTCATTCAAAAATCTGGATTCCGCAGGTGCTTTTTGGTGGTGCGTTATTTATCATGGGCATCTTTACGCAAGGTTCGCCGCTACTTAATAAAGAGCATACATTACAACAAGGCGGTATCACCTCAACAGATTCGTTATAATCCCAGCTGGATAGATCATAAAATATTAAAAAATGGGCGCAAATTGCGCCCATTTTTGTTAAGTAAAACTTTCAAAATAACTTCTGCATTTTAATTGCGGGGATGGTTAATATCCAATTCTGAATTTACCAGTCTCGAAGCTAAACTCTCCCCTACCGGGAGATTATTCGCAGTTTGATTGTTTTTGGTGCTCATGAAAGCTACGCTATTTAGAGGGGGCTTTTGCCAAAGTTATTTCGACACATTCCCTAAGACTAAAATTGCAGCTATAGCCGCTGTAAATTAATCGGTTGACCTTTGAAAAAAGCACCTAAAACACTTCGTTAAGCCCTAAAAAGAAGCCATTGGAGCCATAGCTGCCGCGGGCGTAGTCAAAACACATGTTTGACCGGGTGTATTTATTAAACAGCAACCTTAACCCAAAACCGGCGCCCGGCTCCCAGTGCCTGAATAATTTGATATCCCGCTGGTTATTGGCCGATTCGATATTAACAAAAGTAACGCCGCTTAGCAGTTTGTTTTTAGTTAGGGGAAAACGGTATTCAGCTTCGTTGTAAACAAACGATGGCCCCTTAAACCGCCCTATTATAAAAGCCCGGCCAATGCGGCCATAGGCATCGCTGGCGGTGCCGGGCAATTCAAGGTAAGGTAACGATCCACTGAGCAGATAGTTGGCCCAGTGCCAAAAAGCCAGCACGTTTTCGGGATCAGTATCGCTTAGGCTCCAGTACTTCCTAAACTCGGCTTTTAGTTGCACCGCGTTGTGGTTGCTGCCCAGCCAACCCTGGTTGGTGCGTAAAATTACATCGGCATAAATACCTTTAAATGCCCGGTTGGGCTGATCGCGGCTGTTGTACTGAAAATTTAACAGGATGCCGTTGGCGTTGTATTTAAATGGATAATACCCTTTGCGTATGCTATACCTGTAATTGTGCGTTTCTTCAACCGGGATGTTTTTGCGGTTATCATCAATATTATCATAAAAGTTAAAACTAAGGCCGGCACCCACGTAAATATGGTCGGTTATTTTCCGGTAAATGCGTTCGTTTATTTTTAAATAAGTGTACCTGATAGTAAACTCGTCGGGGTTATCATCAAAATGCCGGTCGCCCATATGAAAAGGGCCGTCGCCAACACTACGCCGCCCGGTGCCCAGGCCATTATCTTTGGCTATGGTTTTGCCTACCTGTAGGGTGCCCTGCAGGTTCCAGATATTTTTTGAGGTAAAGGCGTTGTGTTTAAATTCAAGTGTGGATAGGCCGTTTGTAGATATATAAGCCCCGGCATTCATAACCGATAATATGGTGTTGCGCCTGTCGCCAAAATATTTACCGGCCGCCGATGTTGCCCCTATGGCAAAACCTACACTCGGGTTGTAGGCTGCGGAGGGTAATACCGCCCAAAAAAAGTTCTTTTCATGGCGGCTGGTATCGGCGGTAGCCGGTTTTTTACTGCTGAAAAAGGAATTTAAAAGGCCATTGGCATCACTTTGGGTTTTTAGCGAATCCTCTAAACTCACCCCGGTTTGTGCGTGAATGGCAGTTGTGGTTAGGATAAGAAAAAGTAGCGCAAAGGCAAACCTGCAAGTTGGTGAAATCAATTTAGGGGCATTAATAATTGGAGGCTAATATAAACTTATCATTTTGAAAGTGCGCATGTTAAGGTATAATTTTATTTGGTATATGAGTATGCCCCGGGGCTTAAAAACCAGGAACAATTTCACAGGTAACACAAATGCAAAAAACGGCAACGGCAATCCAAGTCACAACAAGCAACGTATATCTCTAAAAAAAAGTTAACAAAAAATGTATTACGTTTAACAAATAACCCAATTGAACAAGATAAGGTTGCGGATTTGCTTTTAATGCCGGAAATAAGCAAACTATTAAAGCAACGCCCCGGCCATGAAAACACCATCAATGTTATTAAATTTGAAAGCGAATAAAACAAATTGTTTGAGGCGGTTCACCTATGCTTATTTACATAGCTGCTCTGGCTTACCGGGCTATAACAATTAAACGAATGAATTATAAGTCACTATTTATTTCATAAAAAAGCAGCATGATCCGTTTTGTAATCTGCATTATATTATTGCTGTTATCCTTACTCACTATTTTTAAAGCCTTTGAATACACAATTTGGATGGTATCCATCATTGTCACAGAGTTTTGTTGGGTGTTTATCCTGTTTAGCTTGGCAGCGCTTTTGTCGGGCTTTTTTTCGGCAAAATACCAGCTGGGCGCAACAATTACGGGTGTTTTGGCGCTTATTTTATTTACCACGCCAATAATTAGGGCCTATAACGTAGCCGCAAGGCTTAAACTGGATTTTACCGCTGAGTTTGGCCAGGGCAGCACCATTATTGATGGTGCCAATACACAACCACCCTATTGCTTTTTTAATATGTTCGGGGGTAACAGGGTGGTTGCCTTTAAAACTTACACCTATAACAAATACCCGGATTTAAACCTCACTATGGATTATTTCCAATCGCAAAAGCTGGGCAACCGGCCCTGCGTAGTAGTTGTACATGGTGGTTCATGGAACAAGGGCGATAACAAACAACTGCCCGAGTTAAACAGCTACCTGGCAACCAAAGGTTATAATGTGGCTGCCATAACTTATCGCCTGGCGCCCAAATACCAAACGCCTGCGCCGGTGGAGGATGTGCATGCCGCTTTTGCTTACCTGCGCACACATGCACCGGAGTTAAATATCGATACCAATAATTTTATCCTGCTGGGCCGGTCGGCCGGGGCGCAGATAGCTTTGCTGGCAGCTTACACCCTGCATGAGCCGGGCCTTAAAGCAGTAGTTGATTATTATGGCCCGGCAGATATGGTTTGGGGATATTCTATACCATCAAGCCCACTGATCATGGATTCGCGAAAGGTAATGTGCGATTATATTGGCGGAACCTATCGGCAGGTGCCGCAAAAATTTGCGGCTTGTTCACCGCTGGAATTTGTGAATAAGCAATCAGTACCTACTTTAATAATTCACGGCGATAATGACGTATTGGTTTCGCCCGAACATAGCCGAAAACTAAATGTGAAGCTTGAACAAAACGGCATCAAACATTTCTATCTTAAATTGCCCTGGGCTACCCACGGGTTCGATTTTAACCTGAACGGGCCCGGCGGACAGCTGGCTACCTATACTGTTGAACGCTTTTTAAATACCGTCACAAAGTAATGTGTTAACAGTGTGAATTTGTGATCCCGTACCGGGTTTATCAGTACCGGCATCGGGGCTTTTAGTTCCTAATCAGGCTTAATGCTTTCTTCAAATCGGGGCCGTTTTTAGTTACAACATCTTGTGGGGTGTATAAAACGGTATACTTTGGAATAATGCCCCTGCCATGTAGCGGGTTTTTAGCAAATGCATCAAATCGCATCCACGGAAATTCGACAACTATATGGGTATTGGGCAGCGTTAAATGTTGTAGCGTGCCCCCGTTGCAACCTTCTTCTGCACCGGCTGTTTCGCGGCCTATAAATGTTGCATTTTTACATTGCGATTTTAGCGCTGCTGTAAAAAGGGCGGCAGACGAAAAAGTAGCACCATCAATTAAAACTAATAAATTGCCGCTGTAATGGTTAACCTTTGCAAGCGGCAACACCTCATAAAACTTGCCGAATATGGGTTTAACACCGATGTGATACCATGAACCTTCTTTATTGCCCGGCTCAAAGCCCGATTTAAAACTTGCTGTCCGGGTTGTATCAAAGTATTTTTCAAAGCTGTTTACAGATGGATTGGCAATCCTCGATTTTATTTCTTTAACAATATGAAAAGGGCCATCTGCAAGGTATGATAACAGCCGGATAGTTATCCTGATATCGCCGCCGGTATTGTGCCTTAAATCAAGCACCAGGTTTTTTGTGCCCTGTTGATGGATTTGTTTAAATACGTCCTTGTAAAGCGTAGTATCGCCGTATTGAAATGTTGTTGCCTTAAAGTATGCGGTAGCTTTATCCTTTAAAAAAAGTAGGGGAAGGTTACCGGTGTTTTTTGCCTCGGTCCAGCCTGCAAAATTGTCAACGGGTTTTGGTGGGGTACTTGTAGGGTTGCCGGCGGTATCGAGCACTATGCTTTTTACTAATTGCGCCTGTGTTTTAATAGCGACGTGATAGGGGCCTTTCCAATGGTAATATTGATAACAGGCATCTTCAAAGCCATCGTATTCGCTTAAAAATAATTCTTTAAATGTTTGGCCCTCGCCATCGGCGCAATACAAATCGGCCCCGTGATCAATTATTTGTGCTGCCGGGATGTTATTGATGCTTAAAATCTCGTCGCCGGTATTTAACATCTCGTTTTGATGGGTAGTAACCCATGCCCGGTGGTCACGGGCCAATACTTCAAACGGTAAATGCGGTTCTTTATCGGCTGCTGTTTTTTTGTACCCTTCAGAATGCCTTAATTGCGTATGACCGCATTTTAGCCGGCACAAAAATGGGTAAACACTGCTGATAAATTCGGTTTCGCTGAGTGGCCTGTTAATAGCCGAATAAACCTGGTTATATGCCATTTGTAAACTATCGGCCGGTGTATAAATGCCGTAAGCGGGATGCATTTCTTTAATGGCGGCCCAAAGTACGCCCATGTCAGCCTGCATGTTTTTAACAGCAAGTTTATGTACCGCCATGTTTGGGATGGCAATAACTTTAGGTCCATTTTGATGGCAGGCTGTAATTGTAATAATTAATGCACAAGGCAGTAGCAGGAATAGGTTTTTCAAATTCATTGCAAAAAATAATATAACATGTTTACCCTTTAGCCCGCCGCTCCTAAAACCGGCTGACAGACAGGCAGACAAAACTCCGGTTTACTCTTTAGAAGCGTTGCTTTGACCCCTATTGAGGGATTGGTGCTAACCTCGCTTCATTACATTTTGTCACAAAATAATGCTAATAAAAAGTCAAGATATCTGAATGGGCAAAGATGCATGATTTAAACTTCTTTTGCCGGTTATAGTAGTGACAATGCGCTAAAAACCGAACTTTTTCGAAGATTTGGTCATGTTAGCTGGTATCCTATTATTGGCACTAAGGGACTTGCCGCTATGACAAATTCCAAATCTCACCTTTGAATTGCGAAAATAGTTGTTTATATAAACTATTTTATCTTATTTTGATCATGCCTCTAAGCCTTAGTCATCTTCGTTACCTCTTTTTTGCAGCATTATTTTTTTTTATAAGCTGTAAGAAAGATGGCGCTGGCGTACAGGACCATACCACTCACGGAACATCTCCCGATCAGCCCTATCAATTTAAATTTATTGGATTAAAGAAATATGATGACCGTAAAGTGGATATTACCTGGTCGGCAGCTAAAAGTGGAATAGCAGATACCGGTCTGACATATACTGTTAATTTAAATGACTCTTTACGTGCTGTTAATTTGAAAGATACTACATATACACTTACTAATATATATCCAACACTTACCTATAGTGGCGAGGTGATTGCTACTAACAAAAAAGGTGTATCTACTAAACTGACGTTTGTAATTAATGCTGAAAAAACGTTTGTTTATGGAAATAGCAGCGACAACATGTTTAGCTGTTACGCCCTTAACGGATTGCACGCCTGGGATCAACGTATTAATGCACTGGCAATGACGGCTATCAGTAATGACACGCTTTTTGCACAAGGTATCAAAATAAGTACCGGGCAAAGAGAAATTTTCGCTATCAATACTAAAACCGGTAAATCCGATTGGGAAGTGCCAGACCTGGTACCATCCTACCGAAATGCTACCGAAATTTTGTATGATAAGGGAATTATTTACGAAGTAGGATCACGAGATATTTATGCATTCGATGCCCATACCGGACAGCAACTTTGGAATAAAACTAATTATTTCCTCAATCTGCCTGCCGTGGGTGCCGGTATTTTATTCTGCATCGATTCTGATGTGGCTAACAATATGTTTCTAATTGCCTATGACGGCCGAACCGGCGTCGAAAAGTGGCGTTACAAGACACGAGATGAAACATTTGGTTTACCTGCGGCATATGATGGCGTTGTTTACCTGGTACTAAGCCATCCTACGGAAAACTGGGGTGCCCGACCACTGGCAACCCTTTATGCATTTGACCAGCAAAACGGCTCGCAACTTTGGAAGGATAGCTTTTTTGGTGGCGTAGGAACGTTAGGCCAACAATCGCGACCAATGCTCATCGGCAATAGCCTGTTTGTATCGGCAAATAATTTTGAATCAGAAGATAACAACCTATTTGCTATTAATCGCACAGATAGGCAACTCATATGGCAGAAACATTATGTTTCCGCTTACTTGTTTGGTAATGCTGACGGTTTGTACATTGATGATAACACAAATGGCATTACAAAGCTAAGTCCGCTTACCGGGGACGTTATATGGGACTTTAGAACTAACGCTTACAATTTGCCGGGCTTATGGATATTTACCCCAGAGCATCTTATCGCTCATGATTGGTCCGATCCTTACGGTGGCTTTTCCACGCCAACACCATTTAAGGTTTATGACACAGCCACCGGACAACAAGACAAGACTTTACTACCAGGCATAAGCATGGTCGGTTCATTTGTAGTTATAGATAATGGAAAACCTTATTACGCGCCAGAAACCGGCGTGCTAAAGTAATTCAGTTCACATTAAGCCGATTGTCATTATCACAGCCCATAAGTAAAAAAGCCAGTCTTAGAAGTCGTCTGGATGTAATTCAAGGAAACGTGAAAGTTTACTTTAATACGTAATGATGCATATGTGGTTCGGTGTCAATTTAAACTAAAGCATATGCCTTTGTTAAGCCCCAAGGCATGGTGTTAAAGTCAATTTACCAAATTTGGCCTTTTCTAAAAAGATGTTTTCTGGAAGATCAGGGGTAATTTGTTTCGTCAAATCTTCAATTTGTTTTATCCACTCACCTTCTGCTCCCTAAACCTGCTAAAAAACACAATAGCCAACAGGCAAAGCACAGCACCGCAAATACCGTTAAGGCGCAAGCCATAATCGTGGCCCGGGTCTTTACCGTATACAGTTAAAAAAGCAAACAGGGCTATACCCAGCGTTTGGCCTAATTTTACAAACAGGTATTTAACGGCAAAAAACATCCCTTCGCGGTTTTCACCCGTACGCAGGGCCTCGCTTTGGGCAATCTCGGCAAGTATCGCGTTCGGGAGTATTCCTAATGATGCCAGCGGAAAAGACGCGCTTAAAACCAGGATATAAATTTGTACCTGGGGCGCAAACGGGAATTTTCCCAGGAAAAATATCGCTACAAAAATGAGGCTCAACAGGCCAAATGAAAAAAGCACAATAATTTTTTTACCGATTTTTTTAGACAGGAGATTAACGATGGGATAAAATACCAGCGAAAACAACACCATCGATCCCATTAAAACCCCGCCCATTGATTCGGGGAGGTCAAGTAGTACCGTTAAAAAATATAATAAGCCGCTTGATATGATACTGAGCGACATGTAGTACGAAAAATCAGATATAAGGTAATACTTGAAATTACGGTTTTCAAACGTTTTTTTGATGGCCGGAATCAGCCGTAAATGCGTTGGCTTGCTGCTGGAGTATTTTTTTTCGTCAATACTTAAAACGGGTACCAGCATTATTAACCCTGCAAAGCCGCACAAACCCCAGATGGTATACTGTACTGCCGAATTGCGGTCAAATACGTGGAAACTTTGCTGCACCAGATCGGCAAAATTATTTACCATGGCCGATATGATGATGCCTATAACAAAACCCACCTGTTGAAACGAGGAGAGCTTTACTTTTTCGGCGGCGGTATCGGCCATCTCTGGCAATAGCGCGTTATAAGGGATAATATAGCTGGTGGCAGCCATAAAAAAGCAAACAAGGGTAAAGGTGATCCAGGCAGCATTTTTCATGCTTTCCATTCTCATCACCGGGTAAAAAGTAAGCGCGCAAAAAACAACCGCGGGCAAAATAGCCCATTTCATAAAGGGGATACGTCTGCCTGCCGGGTTTTCACTTTTATCGCTGAGCGAACCTATAAAGGGATCAAAAACGGCATCAACAAACCTGCCCGAGGCTACGATGATTGACATGATATTGAGCACCCCAAATACCAGCAACTGCGGCACCAGCGGAATTAAACCCGAGTTGGATGGCGGCAGGTAAAAATAAGGCAGCATCACGATAATGATATTAGTCATCACGCTCCAGCCTATCATCCCGCAGGCATAAGCAAGTTGTTTTGAAATGGGAAGTTTAGCGGCCGGCATGTAATGCAATATGCAAATATTAACTCAATAGCGGCAATAAACTTATTTACATCCGGGAAAATCGCGTTAAAAATTTGGTGTAGAAAGCTATGCCCGTAAGGGTATAACATTTGTAGAAAAAATAGAAAAATAATGCTCCGTAAGTACGGAACTTATGTAGCGTACGGCACGCAAAAATGTGAAATTACACCTTGGGGTTAGCTTCACATAAATTACAACATTTACACCGCTAAAATAAATTTGAATAAACTCTACACCATTGGAACTTAAATGCCTGGCAGAACTCCAGCTGGTAAAACTGTTACTGTCAATAGCATTTGATGCATCCCAAGTGGGATAGGTTGATAATGCCGAAATACCGACAACAGGAATATCGGTATTTACCCGCAACGTTTTCAGGCTTTGATTGTTGGATGCAGCTACCGATTTTGTAATTTTTTCAAGCACGTCCTTTTTACAGCCGGCAAATAAAACGGTAGTTAACAGAAGCAATATGCGCAAAATTTTTCTCATGATAAAGGCTGGCAGGTTATTAACACGAGGTAGCACGGCTGCTATTTAAAGTAAAAATAGTTGAATATTTTATTTCCGTCAATGTGCGGCAATAATTTTTTTGGGGAGTACTCGGAGGGGGGCAAAAGGTATACTATGGTGCATTTATCGGGGGCATCGGGGGGCTATTGGGTTCATTTCGGGAGCCCACGGGTACCAAACATCGCACCGTACCCATTACCCGGAGAGTTCGGAATTTTATTCAAAACAGATGTTCGGGGACGGGTTAAGCTAAAATACATAACCAATTGATTATCAGTAAAAATTGTTTTTTCAACCCAAACAAACCCAATGCCATAGTCAACTGTAAAACAACAAATTAACAGCTACGCCCCGAACACCACCTGTATCCACTCAAAAAAGCGAACACCTATAGTAATGCTACTCATCCAAAAAACTATCTTTGCCCCCATGAATATCCTGATCCTCGGTTCAGGCGGAAGGGAAAGCGCCTTCGCCTGGAAAATTGCGCAAAGCCCTAAATGTGAAAAGGTTTTTATTGCCCCCGGCAATGCCGGCACCCACCAGTACGGCACCAACGTTAACATTAAGGTTACCGATTTTGAGGGCATTAAGGCACTGGTATTAAAACAAAGTATCAACCTGGTACTGGTAGGTCCTGAAGAGCCGCTGGTAAAAGGCATTCATGATTTCTTTTTGGCCGACGAGCAATTAAAAAGCATCCCCGTAGTAGGCCCGCAGCAGGAGGCTGCCCAGTTAGAGGGCAGTAAAGATTTCAGCAAGCAGTTTATGCAAAGGCATAACATACCTACGGCTGCTTATAAAACATTTACCAAAGATACTTTGCAGGAAGGGCTTACCTACCTGACAACTGCCGGCCTACCGGTTGTACTTAAAGCCGATGGCCTGGCCGCCGGCAAAGGCGTACTTATTTGTACATCGCTTGAAGAAGCCCAACTGGAGCTTACCCAAATGCTGGCCGAAGCCAAATTTGGCGATGCCAGCTCGAGCGTGGTTATTGAGCAGTTCTTACAGGGTATAGAGTTGTCGGTTTTTGTAATGACTGATGGCAGTAACTACAAAATACTCCCCGAAGCTAAAGACTATAAACGCATTGGCGAAGGTGACACCGGCTTAAATACAGGTGGCATGGGTTCAATTTCGCCGGTACCGTTTGCTGATGCCGCTTACATTAAAAAGGTGGAAGATTTAGTTATCATTCCAACTATCGAAGGTCTGAAAAAGGATAGCATTCCCTACAAAGGCTTCATTTTTATAGGCCTGATGAATAAAGATGGCGAGCCCTGGGTGATAGAATACAACTGCCGCATGGGCGACCCTGAAACCGAAAGCGTAATGCGCCGCATCGACAGCGATTTTGTTGACCTGCTGCAAGGCGTAGCCGAGGGCAACCTCAATGAAAAAGAGCTAATTATTTCGCCAAAAACTGCCGCCACCGTAGTTATGGTAGCAGGCGGCTACCCCGGCGAATACCTTAAAAACAAAGTAATAACAGGTACCGAAAACGTGCGCGACAGTATAGTATTCCACGCAGGTACCAACCTTGACGGCGAAAACGTGATTACTACAGGCGGCCGCGTTTTGGCAATAACCACCCTGCAGGACAACATGTTTAACGCCCTGCAACAAGCCACCGCCGATGCCAGCCGTATTTATTACGATGGTATGTACTTCAGGAAAGATATCGGGTTTGACCTTCTTTAGTTCTTTAGTTCATTGGTCATTGGTCATTGGTCATTGGTCATTGGTCATTGGTCATTGGTCATTGGTCATTGGTCATTGGTCATTGGTCATTGAACGCGGGAAATGGCTGTTCTTTAAAGAAAGAGGCGATAAATATTAATTTTAGCGCCTCTTCAATTATAAAAGCCTAATGACTAATGACCAGTGACTAGTGACTCATTATATTTTCCCAAAAATCTCGGCGAGTTTATCTTCCAGATCGTCGCCGCGCAGGTTTTTGGCAATTATTTTTCCGTTGGGATCTAACAGAAAGTTTTGTGGGATACCGCGAACAGCGTATAAACCTACTGCTTTGCTATCCCAGAATTTAAGATCAGAAACGTGGTTCCAGGTTAGGCCGTCTTTGTGGATGGCAGCTAACCATTTGTCTTTAGCATTTGGTTTATCAAGCGATACGCCCAAAATAGTAAATTTTTGACCTTTATAATGGTTATAAGCTTTTACCACATTTGGATTTTCTCGGCGGCAAGGGCCGCACCACGATGCCCAAAAATCAATCAAAACATATTGCCCGCGAAATGACGACAGGTTGATAACCTTTCCGCTGGTATCAGCCTCGGCAAATTCCGGCGCGACAGCACCCAGGGCCACGGCCTTAAGTTTAGGCATCCTTTCGCCCAGCCCTTTGCCTGCATCGGTGTTTTTTACAGCAGCAGTTAAGGCATCGTACAAAGGTTTAAGATCAGCATAATCGGCACTGTAGGCCAATGATTCAAGCGCATTCAGACTGATAATTGAGTTGGGGTTTTCCTGGATAAATTTTTTATCTGTGGCCGCGCTCAAATCGTCTATCGCTTTTTCATCAGCTTTTTCTTTTTTTATATATTCAGGAGAGGCCTTTTGCTCGGCAGTAGCTGCTTTCTGCTTTTCTTCCAATGCAGTGTAGGCATCGTTTACAGGTTTTTGTGCCAGTTGGTATTTTTCATTTTCCTGGTTAGTTTTAGGGCCATCAACCGTCGCGTTTTCTATTTTATCCGCAGCGTTTACATTAATTAACCCTGGTTCAAGATAAATACCACGGTAGCCATCAGCCTTACCTGTGCCGGTACCTTTTGAGCTAAACAATAAATAAGCGCTAAGCGGCGCTGCCCCAACCGAGCCTGCAAAATGGAATTTACCATTAACCACGGTACATGAATCGTAAATGGGTTTACCCTTAGGGAACCTGTATTCGAGGTAAACTTTGGCAGGTGCATTAAAATCACCTATTTTACCCTGTACGTCATATTTGTTATCCTGCGCAAAAGCAATAGCAGGCAAAGTGGCTAATGCTAATAATATTGTTTTTTTCATAAGCGATAAAGTTTAAATTGCAATTTTATACGTAAAAGCTATATATTACTCATAGTCAACAAAAAGTTACATTGTTTTGGATTTACACAAGTGGTACCGAATTGATGAACGAATCCCAATCAGCCATTTACCAATATCAGTTTTGCCATGCCAGCATAATCAACCTAATCTAACCCAATCAACCACTCACTATTCTCCCCTCACCAACCTATATCTTCCCAAAAAGTTCGGCCAGCTTGGCGTCAAGGTCTTCGCCCCGAAGGTTTTTGGCAATGATTTTTCCATCCGGACCAATCAGGTAATTTTGTGGGATGGAGGTTACCGAGTAAAGAGCGGCGGCCTCGTTATTCCAAAATTTAAGGTCAGATACCTGTGTCCAGTCAAGCCCGTCGCTTTTGATAGCTGCAAGCCAGGCCGATTTACTATCGGCCCTGTCTAATGACACGCCAACAATGGTAAAGTTTTTGGTTTTATACTTGTTATAATTACGTACTACGTTAGGATTTTCCTGGCGACACGGCCCGCACCATGATGCCCAAAAATCCAATAAAACATATTTCCCCCTAAATGATGATAGCTTAACGGGCGTACCGTTTACATCGTTTTGCACAAAATCGGGCGCTATAGCGCCAATGGCGGTAGTCCTTAGGGCATCAAGCTGCGCTTTCAACACTTTGCCGGCTTCGGTATTCCGTACATCGGCCGAAAGTGAATTATATAAAGGCTCAATTTCACCCGGATCGTGTGCCGGGCCACCTACCGAGCTTAAAGCCAGCAGGCTTAGGTAGCTATTGGGGTTATCAGTTATAAAACTTTTCAAAGTAAAGCTTTGCAGGGTTTGCAATGCTTTATACTTACTCTGTATCACGCTTTGAAACGCGGGCAACTTCTGCTGCTCTGGTGTAGCAGCCTTCACCTCGGCCATCAAATGTTCGCCGCGCAGGTTGATGCTTTTCAGTTGGGCCTGTAATTTTATATTATCAAGGTTTAGCTGCGAACCGGTGATTTGGGCTTTTGAAACAGAATCTTTACTGGTGATAGTCAGCGTACCTTTATCAATAAAAAAGTTAAGGTTATCGGCATTTTTTGATAACGCCCGGCCATCGCTATATTGCTGGGTAAACTTTTCTATCCCCAGGCCTTTGTAATCAACCACCAGCGTGGCATTCACCGGGTTTAGCATCGAACCTTTGAAACTAAAGACACCATTTATAATATCGGCCGAATCAATAACGCTGTTAGCGCCCAACTGATACGATAAATAAATTTTTGCCGGTGCGCCTATGTTACCCAATTTACCATTTATAGTAAAAGTGTCGGTAGTTTGGGCAAATGCCATCGCGGGCAATAAGGCTATAATTAAAAAAAATACTTTCTTCATCAGAGTTAAAAACTATAAGGACTGATAACGTTAAAACACTGTAATAATTGCTATTATCAGTTTAATTTTTGATAGGTGCGCCACCAAAGGTCGGGCAATTCGCCGGATGTGGCCGTTTTATAATCGGCATAGCTGCAGGGCACCAGGTGAAAGCGTTCGTTTTTTGAGCCCCCTGTCGGGTAGGGTACCTGCATCCACCAGCGGTCTGATTTTTTGCTTTTTACAAATACAACTTCCTGGTCTTCATGCTTCAGGCTGGTTTTGTAAATAAGGTATTGTGATTTTGGATTGAGCGGAAAATCGCGCTTGCGGCCATAAAAACCATCAATAAAATACCAAATCATCTGCGCCAGCAACATAGCCGTTTGGCCATTGCTGTCATAAGCAGGGTTAAATTCATAAAAGCCTATTGAGCTCAGCTTATCATTAAACCCTGCGTACCGGCATAGCTGGCAAGCCTCTTGCCCGTTAAAACCATTTGGGGTAGCATTGGCGTTGCCCGCAGCGTCGGCAGATCGGATGGCGCCCACATCAAAGCTTACCATGCTGGCGTTACGAATGGCAGGCTCGGTTACGGCAATGTTGCCGCTCAACTCGCCAAGGCGGTGTACATCAAAGTAAAGTTTATCCATCACCCGCAAACTCTCCTGGCTGGCAAAATAAGTTTGGTACCCCAGGTTGCTAAAATTGAACAGGTAATTGGGCTCGTGTAAAAATATTTTATTAAGGTATGATTGCGAAGTTGTTTCCAATCCTGCCGGGGTTTCATCCTCATCAAGGTCAAAACGGGCATCCACCACCACCAGGTCAACCTTTTGTTCCAGGTCTTCATAACCCAGGTATTGGGCGTAGGTAAGGTCTTGCCCGCCGCCTAAAATAATCGGGATAATATCTTTTTTTACCAGTTCGGATACCACGGTTTTAAGGGCAAAGTAGGTATCGGTAACCGATGCGCCTGCTGCTATATTGCCAAGGTCGGCAATTTTCAGGTTGTAGCCTCCCTCATTAAGCTGGTAAAGTTTTTCGCGGATATAATCGGGCCCAAGAGCACAGCCCTGGTTATCGGTAGCATTACGATCGTCCATTACGCCGATGATGGCTAGGTCGGTTTTCTCTTCCAGGTCGGGAAAATCGACAGAATAATGCACAATTTTATCGCCAAGCTGACTGGTATAGTAGCCCTTTTTAGGAGTGATCTTTTTCAGATCGATGGGTTTAAAAAAATCAGCTAAGGACATTGAATACTAATTTGAAAATGCGTCAATTTGAAGATTTGAAGATGAAACATCTTTGCAAAGATGCGAATTCACATCATTAAATCTGCAACTTCGCCTCAATATGAATTTTCAAATCATCAAATTTTCAAACCGTCAAATTAAAATGATATTGTGCACTTTTACATTTTCAAATAAACACATTTTCAAATCTTCAAATTGAAATGATTCTAATTACTGGCGCAACAGGTTTTCTCGGGGCCGAACTGGCGAAACTGCTGGTTACATCGGGCTCAAACATTCGTTGTACCAAAAGGGCTGCTTCAAACATACCTGTTTTACTTGCTCCTTTTCAAAGACAAATTGAATGGGTTGAGGCCGACATGCTGGATATTTTTGCTTTGGAGAATGCTTTAGCTGGCGTAACCCAGGTTTATCATTGCGCGGCATGGGTATCGTTAAAATCGGCCGATAAAAAGCCGATGATCAATACTAACGTAACCGGCACGGCCAACCTGGTTAATTTATGTGCCGAAAAGGGCATCAGGATGGTGCACGTAAGCTCGATAGCCGCCATTGGCCTTGCAAAACCCGGCGATCTTACTACCGAAAACCATCACCTGGAACAATCAACAGAAAACGACGGTTACGCCATATCAAAGCTGGAGAGCGAGATGGAAGTATGGCGCGGTATTGCCGAGGGTTTGGATGCCGTAATTGTAAACCCATCGCTTATTATAGGTGCCAGTGCGGGTAAAGTTGGCAGCGGCGCGTTATTTGAAACCATCCGTAAGGGCCTTAAATTTTACACGGCAGGTACTATTGGTTTTGTTGATGTACAAGACGTAGCCAAATGTATGGTTGGCCTTATGAATAGTGATATCACCGCCGAGCGCTACATTATCAGCGCCGAAAACCACACCTATCAATCTATCACTACCGAGGCAGCAAACGGATTTGGGATCAAACCGCCTGCCATTTTAGCCAAACCCTGGCTCATGGAAATTGGCTGGCGGGGCGCCGCAGTAATAGCCGCGCTAACCGGTGGCGACCCTGCTATTGACAAAACATCCGCACAGGCGGCATCGGTAACACGGGAATTTGATAACTCGAAAATTAAGGATGCAATTGGGATTGAATTTAAGCCAATAAGCGAAAGCATTAAGCAAATTTGTCAAGCATTAAAAGGATAACGCTCACCAATGCAACCCGATAAAAGAAACCACATGATAGATTTGCTGAGGATACTGGCAGCTTCATGGGTAGTTTTTTTCCATCTTAATCAGCCCATAAAACCGATTGACAACTGGTACCGCGATTTTTGCAAGTACGGGCACCTGGGAGTACCTATATTTTTTATCATAAGCGGTTACTGTATACTCATTGCGCTGCACCATGCCAAAAAGCCAGCCGAATTTATGGTAAGGCGTTTCTTCCGCATTTTCCCACCCTATTGGTTCAGCCTGGTTATTACCGTGGTTATAGTATTATTACTTAAGCTGATAACCCATGTAAATTCAAGCGCTGTAATCCCTAAAAACATTACGGGCATAATAGCCACAATTGCCCTCAGCACATCACCCATCACCGCAGTAAAAACCATTAACTGGGTGTACTGGACGTTATCATGCGAAGTTTTGTTTTACCTAGCGGTATTTGCTTGCGCCTTTTTTAAAAAGCAGTATTTTGTAATTGCTTTAATAGCAGTGACGTTGTTGAGTATCGTTTTACCACAATTTGAATCGGGACCATTGTTCTTTTTAAAACTGTGGCCATTGTTTAGCCTGGGTGTGGCCATATACCAATTACTGCACCAGCCTGCTTATAAATGGTTTAATATTGCCTTATTGGCCTTTACAGCGGTCGATTTTTACGCAACCCACCAATCCTTTATTTACATTGTGCTTTGTTTGATTACCGGGGGGCTTATCGTTATCAACCATTTTAAACCTCTAAAAAACAATTTAGTTAGCCGTTACGGCGATGTTTCCTATTCGCTTTACCTGATACATGTGCCTATCGGCATCTATTTGTTTGGGCATTTGAAAACTACCGTGATACAAACCAATGTTACTCTAAATATTCTTTTTGATGTGGTGATATTGATATTCCTGGTGTTTCTTTCCAAGCTAATGCACCGGTATGTTGAATTGCCCACTATCAGGTATGGCAAGAGGTTTGTGAGGTGATTGTTGGCGAGTGGTTGATCAGACTAAATCTTTTTTATGCTTTGTTTTTTTCCATAAGCCCTGATCAGCTTTAAAACCACCCAGACAATTAGGATGAAAATCACCACATTGATGATACTCCATAGTGTCATTCCTATTGATGGAGATAATAATTCCATATAATCTAATTTAATAAAGCCACAATATATGACTAACGAACTAATAAACCAATGAACTAATGAACCAAAAAAATTCGCACATTTGCACCCAAGATGGAGCAGTACTTTATTATTGATTTCGACAGCACGTTTACACAGGTTGAGGCCCTTGACGAACTGGCCCGCATATCCCTCAAAAATCATCCCGACCGTGAGGGTATTTACAAACAGATAGAAGATTTAACCAATGCCTCGATGGAAGGCAGGTTATCATTTACCCAAAGTTTAGAAGCCCGCGTTAAACTACTGAATGCCAACCGCGATCATTTAAAGCAACTCATCAGCCATCTTAAGAAAAAGGTATCTACCTCATTTTCGCGCAACACCATCTTTTTTAAAAATCACCAGGACGAGGTTTTAATCGTATCCGGCGGTTTTAAAGAGTTTATTACGCCTGTAGTTACCGAGTATCACATTAAAAAAGAAAACATTTACGCCAATACTTTCGAGTTTGACGACGAAGGTAATATTATAGGGTATGATCGAACCAATCCGCTGTCACAAGAAGGGGGTAAAGTTAAATTGCTTAAAGAGCTGCAACTGCCCGGCGATATTTACGGCATAGGCGATGGTTACTCCGATTTCCAGTTGAAGGAATCGGGCATGATCAAGAAGTTTTATGCTTTTACCGAAAACATTGAGCGTAAATCTGTAACCGAAAAGGCCGACCACGTTACCCCAAGCTTTGATGAGTTCCTGTACCTGAACAAATTGCCACGCGCCATATCATATCCCAAAAACCGCATTAAATGCCTGGTAGTTGGCGCAATTGATGAAGAGGCACAGGCCCAAATGAAAAAAGAGGGTTACAACATCCGCAACCGGGATGAGATTGAAGATAAATATTTAGAAGAAGCCGGTGTTTTATTTTGTGATGAAGAGCACCAACCAACGCCCGAGCAGGTACAAAATTCCGGCCGACTAAAAGTGATTGGTATTTTTGGCAAATGCAGTAACAAACTTGCCGAAACAGCCACCGAAAATGGCATTATTATATTTGACGATCCGAGGCATAACCCGCATAACAACGATTTTTTGCCAAAAAGGGTATTGGCTTTTATGAACGAGGGCAAAACGCATACCAGTTGCAACTTCCCAGATTTACAGCCGCCAAGGGTAAACAATGCACACCGCTTAATTCACATCCATAAAAATGTGCCTGGCATTCTGGCCAAAATAAACGATGTATTTGCCCGCCATAACATCAATATTGTTGGCGAGTTTCTGGTTACCAACCCACAAATAGGGTACGTAATTACCGACGTTAATACAGGCTACGATACCCAGGTACTTAATGAGCTAAAGGCTATTGAGCATACTATCAAATTCAGGCTGCTGTATTAGCGTTGCGAGTTGTGGGGAAATTTCAGTTGCGGGTTGCGAGTATCGGGTTACGGGGGGGGTATTGACCCGCGCTCCGGTTTAAAGTTTTACACCAGCCACGCACCACGCTACACCAGCCCCGAACCTGGCAACACTAACCACGAACCTGATTAAGCGATAAACGGCACAACCAACACAGGGATAGTTGAATGCCTAACAACGTTTTCGGCTACGCTACCCATCAGGAAACGATCAAGGCCCGTGCGGCTGTGAGTGCCTAATACAATCAGGTCGGCATTAAATTGTTGGGCGCAGCTAATTATACCATCGGCGGTAATGTTAAATTCGGTAAACGAAGTAACTTCAAGCTCACCTGCATATTCTTTTTTAATGCTGTCAATTAGCGATGAAGATTGCTTTGATTGTATATCAATTAACTCAGCCTGATCGATCCCCAAAGTTCCCGTCGGCATACCAATTAAGCTGTCGTTAGCGTCTGGCGGAAAAACAGCCGGCTCGATAATATGTACCAAACCAACTGCGGCTTTGTAAGTATGCGCAATATCAAACCCGTACGCTGCAGCATTATGCGCGTAAGTGCTATCGTCAATGCCTATCAATATTTTATTGATTTTCATGATGTTTAGTTTAAGGTATTGTCTGAACCGGAATTCATCGGATTAAAGAAAAAGACAGAATTTTAAATCACGTGTTGGAATTCTATTAATTAAAAAAAATCGATAAATTCTGATCCAGACATAATACAACCCGCATCAAAAAATGTTTTAGTTTTTGATGTTGCATTGTCCTGTTTAACCTCATCCCATTTTTACTACCTTTGATTATGCAATTCTCCCCCGAAATTGAAGGGCGCCTGGCGCAGTTACAGGAAAAATACGAAGCCATGGGCCAGGATATGAACTCCTATCTTGATGGCTTGCTATACGCCGATTTTTTAACCTACTGGGATTACATCCACCTGGATACATTATTGAGCCTCCAAAGCCCTAAAACACCCTTCCCCGACGAAGAGATTTTCATCATCTATCACCAGATAACCGAATTATATTTTAAGCTGACACTGCATGAGTGCCAACAAATAGCTGCCGCCGCATCCTTAACCGTTGATTTTTTAACGGCACGTTTAAAACGTATTAACAGGTATTTTGGTGCGCTAACCCAATCATTCGAGATTATGGTTGATGGGATGGAAAAAGAGCAGTTCCTGAAGTTCAGGATGTCGCTACTCCCGGCCAGTGGTTTTCAATCGGGCCAGTACAGGATGATCGAGATATACGCCACCGATTTTATTAACCTGGTAGCTAAGGATAAGCGTGAAGAACTGCGTACAGCCACTATTGAAGAGCAATTTGAATACTTATACTGGAAGTTTGGCGCCACCGAACTATCAACCGGCAAAAAAACGCTGACATTGAAGCAGTTCGAAAAAAAGTACGCTAAAACATTTATTGAGCTTGGCAAGGCAAATGTTAGCTGTAATTTTAACTCACTGGCTTTAAAATTTGGGGCGGAAGGCCAGCTTACACCTGAGTTAAAAGCCGAATTACGCCAGCTGGATGTAAATGTAAACGTAAACTGGCCGCTATCGCACTACAAATCGGCAGTGCGCTACCTTAACCGCGAACCGGAGGAAATTAAGGCTACCGGCGGTACCAACTGGCAAAAATACCTGCCTCCGCGCTTTCAGAAACGTATTTTTTACCCATCGCTGTGGAATGCCGATGAAGTTGAGAATTGGGGCAAGGCCTGGGTGGATAGCGTGCTGGGGTAAGCCCCTCCAAACCTCCCCTGAAGGGGAGGCTTATTTGGCGATGATTTCTTCTTCAGCCACCTCCGGCGGTTGAATTTGGCTTAGTGACAGTGGCACAAGCCTTTTGGTTTTCAGATAGGTTATCCCCACAATAAGCATCGTCATACTACCGCCAAAAAGTACAGAGGGCACGGTACCCATTAACCTGGCTGCCGTTCCCGATTCAAAAGCACCGATTTCGTTTGATGAGCCGATAAACATCTGGTTAACAGCCGATACTCGGCCACGCATATGGTCTGGAGTTAGTAATTGCATAATGGTACCCCGTATGATCACGCTAACGCTGTCAAACGCGCCTTCGGTAAATATAAAAAACAGCGACAAGTAGAAGCTTTTAGACAAACCAAAGCAGATTATAGATAAACCAAAGCCAGTAACCGCTATTAACAGGTTACGCCATGGTTTACCCATAGGCGAAAAACGGGTCATTACCAGCATGGTAAGTACTGCTCCTAATGAGGATGTGGAACGCATTATACCGAAACCTTCGTCGCCTACTTTTAATACCTCATGTGCAAACACCGGCAACAAGGCAACTGCTCCACCAAAAAACACCGAGAACAAATCCAAACTCATGGCGCCTATCATCATCTTATTGCTAAACACAAACGTGAGCCCTTCTGACAAGCTCTTCCAGATATTTTCCTTTGGTACAAATACCGGTGGGTATTTTCGTAAAAGCGCCACTAACACCAACGACACCAATAGGAAAAAGATGATACAGGCAAAAGTTGCTGTGATACCAGCTAAACCAGGAATGTATTTTCCTGCATAAGCATAAATGAGTCCACCGGCGGTGGGGCCTGCAATGGTTGCTACCTGCCAGCTGGAACTACTCCAGGTACTGGCATTAGGATAAACCTCTTTAGGAACGCTATGTGCATAAATGGTAAAAGTAGCCGGCCCGTAAAAAGCGCGCGCTATGCCGTTGCAAAATATCATTCCATAAATAATAGGCACAACCCAACCCGCATGAATAATGCCTGACATGCTTTTTAATGTAACGGTACACATCACGGCAGATGAAAGAATAACACCGCTAAATATTAGCAACAACATTTTGCGCTTCTCCGATTTATCGGCAATATAGCCTCCGTATAGAGCTATACATACCGCAGGAATAGCTTCGCACAAACCTACTAAACCTAATGCGAACGGATTTTTTGTTAAATGATAAATATAAGCGCCGATAACCACGGCCTGCATCGAATATGCAAAGGTGAAACAAAAACGCATGCCTATATAAGACCGGAAATCTTTATATCGCAATGCTGCAAACGAATCAATTTTGGGTTTACTCTCTCCTTCTTCGGCCACGGTGTTGTTTTAGATGTGCCGCAAATTTACGACACGATTTTCAGGATTTAACAGGATTGACAGGATTTTTTTGATGTGCAGGTGTGGATGTGCCGATTTCAGATCTGCCGATTAGCAGCACATAAAGCTTCCGAAAACAATATCAGGGCATTACCCTCGTTCCTCGGGTCAGGCTATGCGCTCATACTGCACGGGCCTTAGCCACATTGGCCGGTATCCCAATGTCATTAAGTTAAGGATTACCCGGCTCTTTTATAGTTAGTTAAGGTCTTGTATTTTCCCGATCTTCG
>Ga0307507_10000224_pt1 | contig 107862 bp, 20 predicted proteins | sample 7_EM_MG_FD_207223 | JGI IMG/M metagenome (GOLD analysis project Ga0307507, IMG submission 207223) | Populus trichocarpa ectomycorrhiza microbial communities from riparian zone in the Pacific Northwest, United States - 7_EM | ecosystem: Host-associated > Plants > Roots > Unclassified | place... | reverse complement strand
ATGATTTTTAATTGGAACGAGGAAGGGCGAAGAGCTTAAGGCTCCTCGCCACGCTAGTGCCGCGACGACACGTGACGACCGCTTGCCTTATTCCCAACACTGGCAACTCTTCTTTTATAGTTGCTATTTATATACACTTATAGATTACTACTATACAAAGATACTAAGTAAAGAAGAAGAAGAAGAACGTTAGGGGTTAACGCGAAGGCGAGGGGCCGCCAAGGCGCTAGTAGTAAGCGAGCTAATAGCGATTTTCTATGCCGGGTATGGAAAATCCTAATTAGCTAGTTAAAATTAGGGTCTACGGAATATTATGCTCTTACTCCCTTTTAACCCAACCTTTAACCTATATATATAGAGTGTTTGTATTAATAAACGTTTCTAGAGCCTTATTTAGGTTTACCTTTATTATTGCATCTACTAGGTTATCTTGGCCATTAATCTATTAAATCTTAAAGAGTTCTTACCATTTATAGGATTACTAAAGTGCCATAATATTAATTATAAGGCGCTTTTCCTTTATGGTACTAAGCTTAACTAAGCACTTATAGAGGGAATATAAGTTAGTATATACGATTATAGGGATAATGGGAAGTTTGAGTCAATCTATAATTATCTTTAGGGTAGTTCTAATTGCAATTACTATATTAACTCCGCTAACCACTCTCTAATACTGGAACGCTTTAAGTAACGCGCTTACTCTTAGTTAAGCTCTAATAGATAAGATTACCATAAATCGTGAAGTTATTCTCTCCGGTAGATTTGTTTACAATAATAATCTTATATCCTAGCTAGGAGCTAAAATCTTTATTATTTATAAATAATCTATTAACAAATATAAAGAGCTTAGTGGTAGGAAGGTTAATAGGCATATAGAGTAGTCCCTAATTAAGATGGTTTATTTGCCAGAAAAGACGCTTATTTAGGGCAAAAATATTATCCTTAGTTGGTTCCTGGTGTTAAGCAGCAATAGAGATTAAAGGAAGCCTTAGGTTAACAGATAGAAGCAATATAAGCTTCACAAGCGCGTTACTCTATATATCCTTACTTTAGAGAATTAACGTTAATAACGTTAATCTTCTTACCTTAACCCTTCTGATATAAAGCAATAGAGTTCTCATTTAGGGAGAGGATGCATCCATTAAAGAGTAATAGTGTTATTAGGTTAAGCCTCTCCTTTAGCTTTACTATAAGATTTGCCTTTACTAGCTCGTCTTCTTTAAGAGCTAAGAATTAGTCGTCTCCTAAGATAATTATATCGTTAGTTTACATACTAATAATTCTAAATGGACTTCCTATAGTTATAATAAGAAAGCAGGGGTTAAATATAGAAGTCGTTATCAAAAGCTTCTCTTTATAGTGCTTACTATAGGTAGCCCACTAGTAAGTTCCTACCTCTATAATTCTATATAATGGCTTAAGCACGACCATAATCGTATCTTCGGGATATTAGTGGCAAATTTATTCTAGAAGGTATGCTAATATTAAGCGCTAAAGGTACGTCTCTAATTAGGTATAGGCCTAAGTAATATCTTATAAATAAACAGTTATTCTATTTTTTATTAAGGAGGGAGCTAGCGTAATAATAACTCGCTAACTAGCTCGTTAAATTATAGGGGATTATATAAAAATTACTTCCTTACCGTTATCGTTATAACCTTAGATAACTAGCCTCAACTTCTTAAATAGGGTGTTAGTAGCTTTGCCCTTAATCTTATTAACTATTCTTAACTTAAAGATACGAACTCCATTAAACTTAGTAGGGTTATACTTCTTAAATTTAAAGACTTCTCTTATAATAAAACCGTCAATCTCCTACTTATTAGATGCTTAGAAAGGGGCTCCTAGAGTTATAATATAACCTTCCTTTTAGAGTTATTTTACAAGCTTAAAGTCCGCCTTCTCTTTAGCTATTATAAAGGCCATTAACAACTTAACTCTACTCTTAATAGCGGTAACGAATTACTCTTTAAAATTAACAAGATGTTAGCAATTTTATAATCCTTTTAGGCGACCTCTACCGCGTTATAGTTGCGGTATATCTGCTATAATTATATTAGAATTGTAGTTGCCTTCTAGAGCATATTAATTATAGTTCTCCTTTAAGGTATCCTCTAGGGCATCCTATAAAGGCTTAAAACTATTATCCCTATAGTAGGGCTTAACAACGGTTAAGCGGAATTAAGTGGGTCTATAGGGCATCTAAAGAGTATAAGTTTAACCATTAATTATAATAAGTTTATATAGGCCTAATTAGCTTCCCTTCTTACGCCATACCTGTACTTTAGATTAGAGTGGCAGATCTATTATTATTAAGGTATTTAGACCGTTTCTTATTTTTAGTATATCGTTAACCTAGCGCGTGGCTTAGATGCGGCGCACCTCCTTTATTGCCTTATAGATAGCCTCAGCTTGTTACATAACGGATAGAGATAGTAGAGAATTATTAGTTATTTAAGGGTAGGCGCCAAAGACTAGCAACGTAGGTACGAGCCCATCTAGGCCAGCGGAATTATTAATAGCCTTAACAGCCATCTATAAGATAAGCTCTTCGCTAGCGCCCTTTAGTTCTAAAGAAATAATCTTATATACTTAGTGTAATAGTATATAATATCGTTCTACCTTTCTAATACTATTATATGCCTTAATAGGGACTTCCTTAACCTTAATTTCCATTACCTTTACCTGTTACCAAAACTCTGCAGATAAGAAGTTCCTTTTTATATTATAAATAACTCAATTAGGGGGTCCTAGGTAAATATTAATCTAGTATAATTAAAGAGTATCCCATGCGTTCCTAGCTAATATATCCTTTAGGAAACGTGCGGCTTAGAAGGAGGTTAAGAGGTTAATAACTTAGAGTACTAGCTTGCCGCTAAGATATATAATATTAATAATAATACAGAAGTTAAAGTTGTATTTATCTTTAAGGGTGAACTTAAATCGGCTAGGGGACTTCTAGTTTATTTAGCAGTAATAGCAGTACTTTATAAGATGCTTAATCGTCTTAGCCTTAACTTTATAACCTACTCGCTAAAGAACCCTAAGCAATCTATAAACTAATAGGTAACTAAAGCGACGGTATAGTTAACATAACTCTAACTTAGTTAAATGGCTCTAAGCAACGCTCCTTTCTGGCTATTAAAGGAGCAACTAAGGGTGACCCCACTTGCGTATAACGGGCACCTAATTATCTCCCTAAATAAGCATATTCTTAAGGGTATCGAGCTTAACGCCTAACTTATTTATATCTTAGATACAGAATAGAAACGGGGTGTTTATAGAAATAATATAGAAAGTAATATATCCTAACGGGGTTTGGACCTTAATTGTGCTAAGAGAGATCGTAGTACCCTTACTAAAGCAAATTGTATATTAGCCTGCCGTTAATTAGTTAATCTAAATAGAGCTATTAAGCTGCTAAAGAGCTTAAACTTAAGGTTCTCCTGCTGTAGATACTCCTACGGCTTTAGTATCTGGCATAATACTATAGAAGACGTTTGCTAAGTATCTATTATTAAAGGAGAACGCGGAACTTTTCTTTAGCTTATTAAAGATATCTAACTTTATAACAGAATAGAGCGTAGATTAGTTATTAAGGACAGCAACGGTTTATATACCATTTACCTTACTATACTTAGTAAAGTATTAGTCGGGAGAGTAGTCCTTAATTTCCATATCTATAAGGAGCTGTTTAGCCTTGTTAACCTTACCCTTAAGATCTTCTTCGCCTTTATATTAAACCAGAAAGCTTTAGAAGTAGGCCGTAGTAACCTTATAATTTCTAACGTTTTGTACGCTCTAGTAAAACTTATTATATGCCTCCTTTTATCTATTAAGAGGATGCCTAGTTAACTAGTAATTTAGCTTCTCACAAACATAGCATTTCTTCTATTAATTATTTTAAGATAAACCTCCATAAGGACTTCTATAATTGCTTTATAGTCGACATTAATTATACCCTCTACCATATCCCCTACCCCAGCCACTATATATTCGATCAGTCTAGTTATAATTATGTTAGTCGGCTAGGTCAATCAAAGTAGGTTAGGGTTAGGTGTTAAATTACTATACTTCTTAAAAGCGTGGAGCGGTGCCAATAGAGGATCTTAATTAAGCACACACTCCTTTATAAGTATTTGCAGGATTAAAGAGAGTAAGGTTGTATTCTTTAACACCTTAGTATACACTAATAACTTAATCGCATAGGCTAAAGTCCTCTTAATATAATTTGGATAAACTACACTAAATTATCTAAAGTCGGTTAAAGAGCTTTTAAAGATAATTAAGTTAAGAGGCATCTAGGTTTATAGCAATAATTCTTAGGAAGGTGGTCTCTCTCCACTCCAATATATACTACTGCTTATTCTCTTCTATTTTAAAGTGGCATCTTATCTTATATATTATTTGGTTAAAATCATATCCTTTTTCTACCAAATAATTATAATAGAAGGTACTGGCGCGGCCCTTAAGTATAACGGAATAAGCGTTATAATATTAGTTAGGTTCCAGCCTAACCTTCTAGCAACAGTTATAGAAGATACGCAGCTTTAAATTAAGGATATTATATAGTTCCCCGCTAAACCTCTTCTCCTAGTCTAAATAGAGCTTTATAAGCTCTATAAGCATTTTTAAGATGCCTCTAAGCGGTATTAGGCCACGTTAAAATTGCGTTAGAGATTAAGGTAGGGATTGCTTTATAGGCTGCAGTGGAGATATAGATTTTAATGGAACACAGCGTAGTACCTAATCTTGCTATAATAGAGTTCGAAGGTTATTAAATCGCGAAGCAAGGAGATCTTGCACTTACTCTTAAGGGGCAGTAGTTAAAGTTATAGGTTAAATTAGTGGAAGCGATAGATATGGAATATAAGAACTCATGCCTAGAGTAATAGAATCAGGACGCGTCTCTATTAGTATATTATTTGGATTCTATTATAAGTTAAGCTTCTTCTTATTACGTAGTTAGTGCTTAATCTCTTATAGAGTCCATTTGTGCTCTTCTTCTGCGTCAATAACTTGCTCCTAGATATTATTTCTAATAGCACCCCTATCCATAGGGACAAATACTCTATTCTCCCAAAGGAAATTATGGAAGTCTTATACAATATCTTTCTTTACAAGAGCCTATGTTTCCTTTGTCCATCTAACAAAGTCCTCCTTTATGCAATACTATAGCATAATGTCGTTATATTCGCGGTCTATATAGTATACTATGCGGTATACTAAGAATCCGTTTAGGTTCTATTATTTGGCGTTTATAGGGTCGATGTCTGTATCCCATGTCTCCAGGTTAATATCTTTCTTATACTGCTTTAGGTAAGTTAATGCTATAATAGCTATTATTTTGTTAATAGAAAAAAAATAAGAAAAATAAGGTTTATTTAATGGGGTGTCGTATATTAAAGGTAGGTAGGGTTTTTAGTTTTGTAGGATCTCGTAGGTTTACTGTTAAAAGGTAGGCAATTTGAGATATAGTCGACGCGTTTCGGACGTTAATTTAGGACCCTAGGTTTAGTAACACTTCTGACCTAAAGTACTTAACCAAATATTTATAAACGTAGTTATTCTGTATAATAGACGCAACTTGGTATCTCCTAGTACTTAGTAACACTTCTATTACTAGTTTTCCGCAAGTCTAAGGTAGCACAGTATCGCTGGGATCCATTCTATATAAGCGTATATGGCACCCCTACACAAGACTGTCTCTTCTATTAAAAACCTTGCTGTTTTGTGGTTGTGTATTCAACCACTAATCAGTGTTGGTAACATAGGGTAAATTACTAGTACTACTCGAGTAGATACAGTGACGTTGTTTAATAATGTATAATTTTTAATTGGAACGAGGAAGGGCGAAGAGCTTAAGGCTCCTCGCCACGCTAGTGCCGCGACGACACGTGACGACCGCTTGCCTTATTCCCGACAATTATAAAATGGGTATATTAAATCTCATCTATATAGTTAATTATATTAAGAATAAATGTCTATTTATTTTGGTAATACCTTTTTTAGTAAATATATTTTCTAAATTGGGCTAAGTTATAAATAGCCTTAGAAAAAAATTTATAAGCACGGCTTACTCTAGAGCACGGCAAATTTACGCGTAAGGAATATTTCCCCCTATTTATTAAAATCCCATAGGGGATTTAAAGCCATGCTCTAGAATAAGCCGTGCTTTAGAATAAGCCTTACTCTAGAGTAAGCCGTACTCTAAGGGTTTCGCTTTACCCACTCTTAGCCGAATAGCAGGTTTTCCCGGATATGTAATATACACTATAGATGTTCCATACTTACATCCTCCACAATTTGCTTACCGCCTTGCATTAGTCCTACTGCTTCTAACGGAGCATATAACTACTTTTTAATACTACCAATGCGAAAATTTATTAGGACTTAAGCGTACTTGGGTTTAGTAGGTAGATTATAGCGGAAACCGATCCACCCTAAAACATATAAAGCTTAAGATCTATTAGAAATTACCTAGATTTATAACCTATTTTAATAAATTTAAACTCTTCTTTTTCCTAAGCGTTAGGAAAGACTCCAGCTATTTTATTATAGCCAGTTTCGGACGTTTTGTAGAGCATATAATACTCTTCTATTCTGGGCATATTTAACAAGGATAGGTATTTTCTCAGTAGCAGTGTAATATAAGAGGTCTGGGTTAGTTAGTAAATGTTTCAGCAGGTAATAGATTGAGGTGCACTTTATCCTTGCTTCTAAGGGCTTAAATAGTCTAACTCAGAAAGAAAAAATCGTTAAATGTGGTACTTATTAGTTCCAAAAGTATAGCTATATAATCGTGGATAGGAGCGGGGGCAGCAGTTAATAAAGATCGTTAAGAGGTTATAGTGCGTGCCGTATGCCATTAGTAGGCCTTGTTGTAGCTAGGTGCGAAGTCTGGGAGACGTTTTAAAAAAGTATATAGAAACCCACTTTTAACTACCTCTATAGTCTTTAACAAAAACTCCCCTTACTAAGGTCTATTTCCGTCTTTGGACCTAAGCAGCCGCCGCTTTAACCTAAGCCGAGGGTAAGCAGCCCTAAGTAAGCCCTAAGCACGCCCTAAGTATATAAGGGGTGCCTGGTTCTAGGCCCTTAGGGCCCAAATTTAGGGATTGGCTAAAGATGCCCAACATTACCTTAAACCAAAATTTCGGCCAAGACTGCTGCCTTAGACTTAGCTACCCCTTAAAACCTATAGCTGACGTATTTATGCTTACCCCTTATCCTAACAACTAACGACTTTAGCTTAACTTATGTCCAGCTTTAGATTTCAGGTTGTTATGCTGCAATTATTATTATTAAGATTAGTTAAAATAGCTATATAGTACAAAATGTTCCTTATTAAATATTGTTTTGTTCTTCTAAGTATTTTAGTAGTATTTCTGTGTTAACTTCTAGCTAATAACTATATAGTTTTCCCCTTTATATATACCGCTTATAACCGTAAAACCGCAAGGCAATTAACTAAAGGATTTGTATGTACTTTTAAATAAACCTATAATATAAATGGCTAGAACAATTAGTTTAGGTAGGGCCTTTAAATGCTTTAGCAGCGGACTGGGGCATGGGTTGGAGAGGAGATCTAATAGACCCGCTTCACCTAGTATGAACTTGAATGCTCCTTAGTTGGACTGCGCGGCGTGGGCTTATAGGGGTATAGCTTGGTAAAGAGTAAGCTGGATTAGATAGTGTTAGCTAGGTTTAGCCTAAGTTGCGTAGATTATTATGCGGATACGGCCTAATCCAAAGTAGAGGGGTTATATTAATAGGCCCCTACCGTTTAAGTAAGTGGGGCTGGTTAGTAGAGCGGCGTAGATTTAAGGTAGACATGGCTCTAAGGAGTATAAGGGAGCTGCTATAAGGGGAACAGTATTATATAGAGACGGCCTAATGCAGAACAAGAGGGTTAGATTAACGGTGTAAGCGTTTATAGATGAACTGGATTAGACAAGTCTGGTATCTAGAAGTTAATTAAGTGGGGTAAATTTATGTAAGCACTAATAGCGGACGACGCCGGGGTCGGATTTAACGAATTATAGCTTAGGCTAAACTACCAGCGTAAAGCTAAGGGGAATGGCTTAGTAATATCCTTGTATAGGTTTGACCGAACGGAGCCAGCTTATATAGACGTGGCTTTAATTGCAAACGTTAAGGCAGAATTAGACAGCTCTGGTCTCTGGAAGTTTATTTACTTAGGCAACTTTATATAAGCATACTGGATAAAACTACAGGAATATAACTGGATTGCATAGTGGCGGCACTTCTTAACCCTAGCGAGTAGGGCAGGATTCTATAAAGCGAAAAGCATCTAGGTGTTATTGGATGGTGCTAGCCTTTATAAAGTTAAAAGGATTAAGCTAACCTACGGTTTGGTGGAGCATAAGGGGCCTAGATTAGGTAGAATTTACGGATTGACTAAAAAGACCAGAGTTATAGAAATAGTATAGTGGATAAAGAGGCTTAAATTAGGTTAAGCAAGCTTTTACTAACTAACACCTTCTTAAAAGATTAATGCGGAAATGGACTTAAAAAAGGAGTAAAGGCTTAGATTGGATAATACTAGCTGTTCTATATTGCCCTTATGTAGAAGTATAGATTTATCTAATACTATAAGGGCAGGTTTTAGGCTCGAAGATCGAAAACTTCTGTGGCAAGAGTATACTGCCTAACCTTTAGTAATCCGGCTAGCCAGATAGCTGCTATAGGATTTGCAAAAAGTATATCTAGCGCTAATAATGCCGGCTACTTAATCTATATACTTTGGCGCTATAACGTATAAGGTCGTAACCGGATAGCTATACGAAATTGATCTCTCTAAGGACCGGCCGTCTGGCAGTAGAGGGCCTCCCTAGTACGTAGAATATCTAGCTAGGTTCTATAATTAAGATATATTAGACTAAAGGCGTTTTAGAATACGCGGGGGCTTTAATATAGGGGCCAGATTGGACAGTTATAGTTTCTGGAAGTTAGATTAAGTAAGCAGATTAATATAAATATGGTTAATAGAGGATAAAGAGGTTAGATTGGACAGTAATAGGCCCTCCTTTAAGCTAAGCAAGTGGTGCAGAATTATATAAGCACTATTAGGTAGAGAATATAGGGACTAGATTGGATAGTACTAATCTCTATATACTAATAGAGAGTTATAATTTTATATAGAAGGATTGGGAATCTATAGGATAAGGGAGCTTACTAGTTTTAATATAAGCAATGCAATCCCGCAGGCACCAGACTATTAAAGGGAGTTAATATATTCTTAAAAATATATATAACCATTCCCATTAGAATTCTACCGAGGAGTTAATGCATTATTTGCGGCCGTATCTATAGTTATAAGGGTAAAACCTTTAAACTTATAAGACGATATAATATTAGTATAGAAAAATAACTTTATATAATACTCTAGTAGATAGCGCTATAGTAGTAATTTTAGGTACTCTTAGCCGGGCCTATAGCGCTGTAAATAGCGTTATTACTACCATCATTCGTCCCGAGCTTAATGCACTATTAATATCTTTTTTAGCTATAACTTATATATGCCAACCGGCACAACCCGCGTCATCTATGCGCCTAAAAGTTCTAAGCCTTAGTCGTATCCTTTCTTATTAACCTCTTCTTTACTAGCCCACGGACTTATTCTAAATATAACGGCAACATAAATATATCTCTTACTCCCTCCCTTTTAATTAATATAGCCTGCAGTCAAGCACAATTACCCGCTTGGATGTGTAGGTAATAGGCCTTAGTACTAAAAGATTAAGGTATACTCCCTTATAATTTACATTTGGCTATATATCCAGCTGACCATTGATAGGAAAGCGGTCTTAAGGTATTAAGAAAAGAGGAGTATAACGGCCTCTTCGCCAAAGTGCACGCCTGCAAGAGATATAATAACTTTAAGAGAAGAGTCTGCCTAAGGATAAGAATACCAAATAAAAACGCCTATCTTTCCCTATAACAACCGCCGCTCCTAATAAAGAGGCACATTACTTTCCTCCTATTATACTATTAAGCTAACTTAAGCTTAGCTCCTATAGAATCTGTGGACTCTGTAACTAAAGGGGCGGAAGCGACCGCGAAAAGCCGAAGACCCCCTTAGTCGTATTCCAGCTGAACCCTTTTAAAAGCGATCGCAAACATCTTTTATAGACGCTACTGTTGAGGATATAATTAGGCAGGAGGCGGTAAGCGTTGTTGGCGACACCCAACTTAATCCAATTAACTATTAGAGGAAGGAAGGAAGTTGGCCTAAGAAATACTTTGAGAAGGATAGCAATATAAACCATTTACTTGTAAGGAAGAAATTATTGCCTTCTCTTTGCCGGAAACTATTGCAACCTGGCTCTATTATACCTAGTTCTACTACGCCTAGCGATTAGAAGCCAAGGGAGGAGAAGAGTACGCTATACTAAGATATATATTATAACATTCTGCTCAAACCCAAGGGCAGCTTTATAGGAAAATATATAGGTAAAAATAAAGAGGGTGTTATAAAAGAGAGTAAGGACCTTTGCCGAGCCCTACTTAAAAGGGAGTAATTAGTTTCTAATAATATATTGTTTCGCGATAATCTGTTTAAGGATAGTTGTAAAATAATATAAGGCAGGAATGAAGCCAAGGTTATTTAAGATATTGCTTAGTTAATCGTTCCTTCCGCTTAGTCCTTAGCTATATGTGGTGCTAAACGCCTTAAATATGCTATTGAAAGTGTTAATAAAGGCTAGAATAACTCTATCCCTGTAATTAAGACTCGTCCGCAACCTAATTATTCTGTGGGATTTAAGCGATCTGCATTCTCTAATAATTAACTTAACAAGCTTTAACCCTTTATTGGTAATATTACAGCCAGAGACTTGTTCTTTTTTATGGCCACGTACTATATATACTTTCCATTCTTAATATGCGAAGTAAAGTGTGGCGCCGCAGCACTTGATATCGCAGACTAGCAGAATGCCTATAGCATAACTCTTGCGGTAAGAGGCATTGTTGAGCTCTTTAGACTTATAAAGGGCGAAAAAGAGCTCTACTGGGAAATCCTCGCCTTCTTAATCTTGTACAATTACCGGACTGTAAGAATCTATAACCACTACCCTATAATTAACGGGCCTAAGACTACCTTCTACCGCCACCTAATCCGCGAGTTTAGCTTTATAAAACTAGATAGTAAAGAGAAATAGGCGGCATATAAATTTACAAAGAACATCTACGATATATAGATGCTGACTTATTTTAAAACAAATCTGCTTAGTTATTAATGAGCTGCCATCCAATTTGGACTTTAAAATCTTATAGTAATTAGAGCTAGAGTTTCTAAAAGGATCCAGACTTTTATAGGAGCTAGAAGGTTATCTCTCGCAATTAAACGCCGATTCCGCATCTTTGCTAGGAGAATATAATAGTAAGTTAAACCTTGCTAATCTACAAGATAATACCCTAGATACTTCTATAACCTAAGGAAATAAGCAGGCCGCATTTAAAAGGCTAAAGAGAAGGTATACTGTAGAATAGCGGCGCTAAGGAATAAAGTTTAAGGACGGCTATAGAACTGGACGGACTACCCTAAACAGCTTGTAACCGTGGCTAATATTAAACGGACAAATACTAATAATGTGCAACTTGCTCCAAATGTTCATAATATCTTTTTCTATATTAGGTAAATACGTACACATCTTCTACGTTTTAGTAATAGATAAACGTCCCTTAATTCCCAAACTACCAGCTTAACCCCCCCATAGCTTTAATTTTGAGGGCGTATCTTTATAATTACCTAGAAATTCTTATATCAGCCTTGGTCTTTAGAGTAAATAGTTAACTTACCACAGTTCTTATTAAGTTGGTATTCGCTAGAATAAAGTGTTAGCCATATATAATATAATAATAGTTTTCCTTATATTGCAACCATATTTGCTAAGCATCTTTTTTGCGTCTCCTAGTACTTTGTACACTAAGCTCTCACCATATATTAAAGATAAGTACACTTATAGTGAACCTAAGTGTAATTATATATAGTAGAATAATAGAATAGAGAAGTTGGATATTGCGATAAAATGGGCCGCTATGCTCTAATAAGAGGACCATAAAACAGTATATATATAAATTGACTGCAAGATCTATTAGCACGAAATAGGCAGGTATATGGCAGACAGTTAAAGTCTACGAAGACTGTAGCTGTAGCATGGACTAGAGTTACCCTACGGAATCCACACTATATATCGTTAAGGACTAAGGGAAAGGCTAGGATAAGCAGATATAAAAGAGTGCACTAAGAGATAGCGTTAGAGTTAACTATGCTACATTTCCGCCAACATATTATTATTATAGCAATGGCGTTTCCTTATTCCTATATAAAATCGCTTTGTTTGACTTTACTTCCTCTTCTTGCCAGATTCTAACCGTATTTTTAGAGGCGCTTTAGAGAAGGACGTACGCACCTATTAATTCATGCAAAAAGCTTAAAGTAAGTGGCACTGTGTTAACTCCACGCGAGGGTTACCTTAGTAAATAACATTAGCGCTACTAATTGTTAAACGGACAATTAAGTATAAGAACTCTGTTTATTAAAAAGGGCTTCTAGAGCCTCTATATATACACCAGACAGGTAACAAATAGGTTGTAAATAGAATGACGACGTAGTCGTCATTCTGTAATGGAAATAGGTATTTAGATACTTAATAAGATATACAAAAGACATACGAGGTAAGGAGTGGGGTATTGAGATATAGGGTTCTAGACTTAAAGCTAGTATTTAGATGGTAGTAAGGAACTTCAATCTAGTTTAATACTAATCCTAGGGTTACCGTGTAGTTACCACGGAATTGCAAAAGCATCTTAAGAAATAAATAGATATAACAGCAAATCTAGACACAAATCACAGTGGTTTAGAAGTTGTAATAATTATAAAGCATTAATGAAAGCAAGTCCTAATATTCTCGACTTAAATTATAAACCATTGCTTTAGTATCTATTAAAGTAGGTAAATTATAATTACAATTACATATTACCCTTCTGCGGCTCCGTCACTAATATCTAGACGCCAACTTCAATCTCTAACTATAGCAACGACTAGTAAGCTTAGCCTTAACAAACACTCCTTCCTCTAATAAGGAAAACCCTTAATTAAGCAACATTTATAAGGGTTTTGTTAGGCCATAGAGACGCACTGGCCGTAACCGGCTTAGCGCAGGCGAGGCGCCTACAAAACGTAGTCGCCCCGCATCAGAGAACAGCAGAATTCAGTTCTATAGTTCTACTTCATTAAGAACCAGATACTTATTGCATTCCGTTACTGTTGTCACGTTACTATATACCCTAAGGACCTTGGCGTCCTAACAGTACTGAATTCTTATCCCTTTTCAGGGGTAGTGGCCCGACAACACAGCGGTCTGCTAAGACTATGACTACGACTACGTAGCGGCAACCCTCTGTCGAGAAGACGACTTATATTTATTAACTATATCGCAGCCTATCAACCTGATGGCGAGACGCGGGTGTACTAGCGCAGTGCGTACTACTGAGTCTGGGGAGCGGCCCTAGGATGACGCGGGCGAACCCTTGTCCCGGACAGAACCGGAAGTTACAGGCGAAGGGGATATACAGGAAGAAATATAACGGCTAGAGAGCAAGAAGCTACAACTCCTAGAGCAAAGAAAACTACACTTGCTTAGGGAAGAGGTGGAAGTGCTAAGACGGCGTTAACGCGGTGAGGCGACGTTAACTCCCGTTCCTGACCTATCTATATAACCTCAAACAATCCCATTGGAGTACTTAGAGGGTAGCCCGATGCATTTAAGCCTTAAGTAGAAGGCTACTGATATGTTGGGCGCTCCGTTAAAACGGGCCGTTAAGATAGAGAAGATTGCTCCGTATTATGGCAAGTCTATATGAGAGCACCAAGACTTCCGCGATAGCTTAAAGCTGGCGTTCCGCCTGGAGCGCGACGGCTTTATGGATGAGGATACCAAAGTCGCGTTTATAATGCAATATGTAAAGGGGACCAACCGAACCCTTTGGCTATAGTACAAAGATGACCATTTAGACACGTAGTTTACCTAGAAGGAGCTTATGGAGTTCCTATTTAATTAGATTAAAAGTCCTATTAATTAAGAACTCCATGTAGCCCTAACCTATGTAAGGGTAATGCAGCGAACCGACCAACTGGTAAATGAGTTTGCTGCTTACCTAACCTCCTTGGAAGGGCAAATTAACCCTCCTTACGATGCAAAGCATCTAATGATACACCTGTTTGCGAAGCTACGGCTAGAGCTATGGGTTGCTATTACTAATTATTAAGAATTCCCTTAAACTTGAGACCAGCTAGTTTCCCTAGCTGCCCTATTAGAGGAAAACCAAAAGAGCGTAAGCGCCCTATAAGGTAGAAGTAATAGGCGCGCTGTAAACTTGAATACAAAGACCACCTAGTTGGGTAACTTAGGGAGAGCGGACTTTAAAACTACCGCCGGCGACTTGACGGTGGGGCGAAGCAATACCGCTAGGGGTTTGACTTAGCCCAAAGGAAACTGCTTAAAATGTGGGCAGCCAGGACACTGGTGGCAACAATGTAAAGTGCAGTAACAGAATTAACCACCGCCTAGTAGTGTAAATGCTACCTCTATACTGGGAAAAAACAAGCGCCCTTGAGTACCCTTATAGCCCCAGGGCGCAAGCTCCCACTAGATTGTGAGGAAGCTATTACTGTCTTAGGTGAAGTCCTCTCTAGGTAGACCTGGAAGGAGACCTTAGTAATGCTTGATATTGGTGCCGAAGTAAATATAGTTAACTAGCGATTTGCTATAGAGTGTAACTTTAAGACGCTAGACGCAGAGCTGCCTACCTACTCCTGGTTAAATAAGACTCAGGCACATTACTATAAGGCCTATGAGGTACTACTAAGAATGAAGGACAGCTGGGGCAAGATTAGGGAAGTAACCCTTGTCTGCTATGGAATGGCTGACGCATCCCCTACTGTTACCCTAGGTATGCCAGGGTTAAAGAAGGCCCGACTTCTTATTAACTGCGAGGCAAAGGTGTGGTGATGGAAGCTAGATGGCTCGTCCCTGTTGCTATAAACCCCTGAGGGTTTTGCGGAGTCCCTCTAGATAGAATCTAGGGTCTTTGCCCTATTGACTTCTGGAGTAATGCCTAGTAAGTAAGATGACGGCAGCTTGCCGGTCCTCCCCCTGTAGTTAAAAGAAGTTAGCGATGTCTTCTCCTATAAGAAAGCAGGAAAGTTACCCTAATACTACTGGGGCGACTATGCTATTGACCTAGAAGAGGGACAGGAGGCCCTATATAGGCCGCTCTATAACCTCTTAGCCAAGGAGCTGGAAATTCTAAGGGAGTACTTGGATAACGCCTTAGCTAAAGGCTGGATCTGACTAAGTACTAGTCCCGCAGGGGCACCTATCCTCTTTGTACCTAAAAAGGATGGGAAGCTGCGGCTCTGTGTAGACTATAGAGGCCTTAATAAGGTGACAATTAAGAATCGTCTCGCACTACTATTGATTAGTGAGACCTTGGACCGCTTGGTAGGTTCTAAGATCTTTACTAAGCTGGACCTGATGTATGCGTATTACCGCCTTCGTATCCGTCGTGGCGACGAGTGGAAGACGGCGTTCCGCACGCGCTACGGCTACTTTAAGTACTTGGTTCTGCCTTTTGGGCTAACTAACAGACTAGCGACCTTTTAGGGCTACATTAATTGGGCCTTGTTAGGACTGGTAGACGTCTTCTATGTGGTTTACCTTAATGATATTCTAATTTTTTCTGAAAATCCAGAGGAACATTGGCGCCACATAGTAGAAGTGCTGCGTAGGTTGCGATAATACTAACTGTATGCAAACCTTAAGAAGTGTAAGTTTGGCGTATAGGAGATTGAGTTTCTAGGATACATTATTAGCCCCAAAGGCGTGCGATGGATCCTAGCCGGGTAGAAGCTATTACTAAGTGGGAGAGCCCTTAATCCTATAGGGATATCTAGGTCTTCCTAAGTTTTGCCAACTTCTATTGTTGGTTTATCCATAAATACTCTGCTATTGCAAAGCCTATTACTGATCTTCTAAAAGGAGCAAAGAACGGCCGCAAAACTGGGCCTTTTAATTGGCTAGAGGAAGCGGAGCAGGCGATGCGCCGGCTCTGCAACGCCTTTACGACGGCGCCGCTCCTGTGACACTATACGCCTGGCCTATTGACTTGGTTGGAGACGGATGCCTTAATGCAAGGCCTAGCAGCAATTATATTATAGCTGTTTAAAGATGGCCTTTGGCATCCAATAGCCTTTTAGTTTAGGAAGCTTTCGCCAGTAGAGCGTAACTATGAGACCCATGATTAAGAGCTACTAGCTATTGTGGAGGCTTTTAAGCATTGGAGACACTACATTGAGGGGCTATTAAGCCGCCTAGAAGTGCTCTTAGATTATAACAATCTGAAGGGTTTTATGAAAGTAAAAGCCCTTAATAAATGGTAAGCCAGATGGGCTATAACCCTGGCTGCCTATGACTTTATTATTAAGCATAGGGCGGGAAAAATGAACCCCGTAGACGCGCCGTTAAGGCGACCCCTAGGCGTAGGGGGTCCGCTAGAAGAAGACACTATGCTACCACTGCTTTAAAGGACTTTGGGAATGCAGGGCCACCAACCCAAGGTGAAAGTCCTATTAGGTGTATAGAAAAGCGAACCTTCTGTAGAGGTGTCGCTTCTACGGCTATAAGTTAGCGACCCGACAGAGGTACGCCTGGGTAATGTAGCATTATGTTTTAACTGGGTAACCTGTACGCATGCCGTTAAGCAGCGTGTAATAAGGACCCAAGTTAGAGAAGCAAGTGCTTAAGAGAGTGCTTATAAGTCTAGTATGGAAATAGTTGTTAAGCTTATTAAAGGACTTCAAACTATAGATGACCTTGTGCTGCAAAAGCGCAGCGACAGCTTAAATACGGCGAGACGCTATTAACGCGCCCGCTTGAAGCTAGTGTGGCAGTTTAATTCCGCTGGACTACTTTGTTACCGTGGGAGGCTATATGTGCCCCTAGACCTAGTAGTTCGTGCAGAACTCCTATAGATCCACTATGATAATGCCCTAGCTGGCCACTTTGGTGAGAAAAAGACCCTAGATCTACTCTTGCGTAAGTACTACTGGCCTAGTATAACTGCGGACGTTGTGAGCTATATCTCTACCTGTGATCTATGCCAGCGTATGCGTGCGCCTTGATATTGCCCTTATGGCGAGCTTTAAGCGCTGCCTTGCCCGGATCAGCCGTGGCAGGAGATTATAATGGACTTTATTATAGGCCTACCGCCTAGCAGACGAGGCGATAAGGTGTATGACGCAATATGCGTAATAGTCGACCGCTATACTAAGATGGCCTTGTATCTGCCTATAGTAAAAACTATTACTGTAACCGAACTTGCGGATCTCTTCCTTAATGAAGTAGTACGCCGTTTTGGAGCCCCTAGAGGGATTATATCTAATTATGGCAGTATCTTTACCAGCGAGTTCTGGTCAGAGCTATGCTTTGCTGTAAAGATAAAATGTAGGCTAAGTACGGCCTTTTACCCGTAAACAGACGGGCAAATAGAACGCTAGAACTAAACCCTGGAGTACTACCTCCGTGTGTTCTGTAACGAAAAGTAGAGTAATTGGGTAGGCCTCCTACTGCTGGCCGAATTCGCCTATAATAATGCTAAACATAGCACAACAGGCATGAGCCCGTTCTATGCCTGCTATGGGTTTCACCCGCGTCTAGAATATGAGGTTGAGGCGGACGATAGTAGTTCTGTTTTAGCCGCCTTAGAGAGGATTAAAAGAATATCCCTTGAACGCGAAGCGCTGGCGAAGCGCTAGGAACACGCTGCCGAGATATAGGCGAAATACTATGATCGTCATCACCAACTATAGGTATATAAAGTAGGGGATTTAGTCCTGCTATTAACTAAGAACCTTAAACTAAAAAGGCCAAGTAAGAAGCTTATAGTATGCTTTATTAGACCTTTTAGTATAGCCGAACCAGTCGGAAAGTAAGCATACCGGCTATATTTACCCACGTCTTACCGTATCTATCTAGTGTTCTATGTTAGCTTACTAGAACTATATAAACAACGTGAGGGCACTACTAGAGACCCTCTACCAGGGCCTATTAAGCTAGATGATGAAGAGGACCAAGAGGACTGGTACGAGGTAGAAGAAGTATATGGAAGGAAGGGACGTGACCAGACCCTGCAGTACCTGGTTAAGTGGAAAGGCTGGCTAGAAGAGTATAATGAATAGGTCCTAGTAGAGGACATTGATGAGGACGCAAAGGAGATGTATGATAGTTACTTTACCCTAAGGGGCAAACGGAAGAGAAAGTAGGTGGGAGAACAAAAAACTTTTAATTGTAACCGGGATTACGCCCCACCAGCGGGGCGACGACGGAACGACGGCGGAGCGACGGTAGTATGTTAATAGAAATATAGATACTTTACAGCTCCACCTCCTCCTCTCCCTTCTCCTCCTCCTCTCCCTTCTTATCCTCCTTACCCTCCTCCTTATCCTCCTTACCCTTATCCTCCTCCTCATCCCTTACGATGGGAGGCATATTGGCCTACAGGTACTATTAGCATACGCTATGACGGCGAAACACCTGCGCTATGATATGTACTGAAGCGCGTATTACGTTAAGAATTCCTTTGAGAGTATGACGGATGGCCTGTAATTCCTGTACTTGGAGCAGGGGAAAGTCTTCGCCCTTTGGGCGCTGGCGGAGACCGTGCTTGGCGCCGGTGCGCACTGAGGCCTTGATATCCTTCGTGAAGGACTTCTGGGCGGCAGCGACGCGAGCGTTAAGGTCAGCCGTGTCCCTGCCAGCAACCCGCCGGCGCTCAGCCCTGTTGATGAGGGCGAGTAGCTTGTTTAGGCGGCTATAGAAGGCCTTAGGGACCTAGTCTGTTAGCCATTAGAACCTAAACTAACGTACTTGGACTTACTGGTTGGCACGACTTATTTAGTCGTTGGCAGTACCCGCAATTGCGGTTGGCCTGCTTGCCGCAGGTGGCCCGCCCAGCGGTGGCTACGCGCTTGGCGCAGCGGAGGTAAATTGGTTTGAGTAAGGCTGGGGGAGCACCTTGCGAACGACGAGGAAGCTTGGACGGCGTCTAGCAGGGTTAGCGACAGCTATAAGCTAGTATGAAGAATACTTACGGAAGGCTCGCCAACAGGCGGACTGGCGGCGCTACGCTTGTGATTTATGATTGATTGGAAGTTAGGAAGAAGGTAAGCCGTAGGCTGGATAAATCGAAATTAAATGGGAAGGGAAATCTGGTATCCTACCTTGGGGGGGATTCCTACCTTTATAGATCTCTATATGGTCCTAGCGTCTTATTGTCCTATTATTCTATTGTCCTATTATCTGATTCACATAAATTTTGTTAAACACTTTTTATTTAGCGAAGGACAATAATAGCGCTCCTATTGTATAATAGCGTCGGCTAAGGACAGCCGCTTAAGAAGGGGGGGGCAATTGTTAGGCTATAGAGACGCACTGGCCGTAACCAGCTTAGCGCAGGCGAGGCGCCTACAAAACGTAGTTGCCCCGTATTAGAGAATAGCAGAATTTAGTTCTACAGTTCTACTTCATTAAGAACCAGATACTTATTGCATTCCGTTACTGTTGTTATGTTACTATATACCCTAAGGACCTTGGCGTCCTAACAGGTTTCCTATTATATGCCTTCCGGTAAATAGTACTTTATAACTATTAGGCATAGTTTTAGAGGGCCAGGCTGTAAATATAGTAGATTCTATTGTGCGCCGCTAGATATTAAATCTAGCATTTGGAGACATGCACTCTAATTGGCCTGCTATAACTTATCTAGATCCTTGATACTACCCACCCATTTAAAAAATTCCTAAATTTAGTCTTCTTTATTTTTGGTCCCCATAATCACAACTGGCTTTTTGAGGGCAGACATAAATATCTATATAATTAACACTGCCATGTGAAGCGCTAATGGTCGGTAGAGTGTCGAATATATATCTATCTAAGCTATGTGATATAGAGTAAGCAATACTTGTACGCCATAATTTAAGGTTATTAGCTTAGTGGACTGAATAAAACGGTTTTAAGAGTTTAAGGCGAGCCTAAGCTGAGAGTCGTATTGGCTATCGAACCTGCCTTTGCTAAGAAGGCCAACTATTAAAATTACATGGCTAAAGTACTGTGTGGTGACAGGTTTGCTATTAAATAAGTCCTATAAACCCTCCTAGAATAATATGGGATGGATATTAGAAGGTAATATACGTCTCTTTATAAACTCTAAACTGTTTGTTGTAAGCTAGAGTCTATTATTGGGAAGCGGTAGTCCTCCTAGATATAAGTGATTGTAATATATAATAGCGTTAATAGTGTTAAATATAAAGGCCCTAAAGACTAGCTAAGAAGCTGATTTTTTTATAATCCATTAGTTCCATTGCTTATCTAAATTATTACTCTTAGGAGTGGGTATTGCATCTATGGCCTTAATCGCTATCTTGATAATATGGTTCAGCGCTAAATAAGCGGTAGAACGCTCCTGGAATGCGTAAATTAAGTATCTCTTTTTAAAAAAATTCAAATGGAGGAGTATTACCTATAGGTCTATAGCTTGTAGTTTCTTTCTTAGGTCTTTGGCTAGAAATTCCGCGAATAAATAACAAGCCTAAGTAATGTCCGGCGGAAAGCTTTCTGGACAGCAAGATGCACCTATTATCCTTACTGAGAGCCGTAGTAGGTGTAGGCATGTGGCCAGGTTAAAGCTGTTTTTATGTAAACTTGGTACCTGGAGATAGAAGCGGTTCTAGTATAAGACGTTATATTTGGCTATTATTTGCGGACTATATATAAAGAGGAGCGGCGGAGGCAGAAAACTTACCATCCTTTTAGTTATTTGTGGAACTTTTATATCAGGCCATGTATTATATAAGCCTATAGTAATACTACCCTGTAGGCCGAAGTTTGTACTATTATACGATGTTATCTATGCTAGGGCTTTAGTAGGTAGTACTAGGCATTGCTAAAAAGGAGATTAGACTTACTAAGCTAGCAGCAGTATTAGGAGGTCTCTATATAATTGACAAGTTGTTAATTATTAAGGTTTAAGAGCACTCTTTACGGTCTGGGGAAAGAGTAAGACGGAGGGCTTCGGGTTTAACTGCTGTAACTACTATTAGTCATTTATATAGATGCTAACGGTAATATGGGAGTGCGGACCTACCCAATTTATCTCCCTAATGTGCCTCTTCCTTAGCCCCTTGTATTTACTGCATTGTCAACTAAAATGCTGCTTACAATGCCCGTTTTGGTGCCGTTTAAGTTAAGATAACTTTAAAAAGCCATACTTATACCCCCCGCATTTATAGAGCTTATAGCGTATGTTAAGATGCTCCCTTAAAAATAAATTAGATAAGATTTTAGCTAACAGCATATATTCACTTACACAAGTGTTGTCCTTTTACGCGCTGGCGAATACTCACAACTTTTTATATATAGGCAATAAAATAACCCGTCCGCTCTACGAGATATTTAGTTGCTATAATAAGTAAGCAACGCATCTATAGCAGGCTTGCTAAATAGGGTTAGGTAAATAGTAAGGCGTGTATAAGTACCAAAAGTGGAATATCAAGGTTAGAAGATATTTATTAGGAGTTTATAAGTCTAAGAGGGTGCTTTATAAGGAAAAAACCAAGTAGAAGAACCCAATTTAACTTTCTATAGAACGCCGCAAGGGTTAAAACATTACGCTAAAGGCCGGCACTGTCTATCCTTAAGGATCTCCTGTAGATCCGTTGGGGTATAGTTTTAAGAGAGTAGAACTAGCTAGGGTAGCGGAAGGCTTTAAAATTACTATTTTATAGGCTGTAATCTAGGCATCCAATACGTGGCAGAGACAGAAGGAAATAATGCTGGCGTTTATAGCTTAATTAAGGTTAGCTCCCTAATTGGACGCATTAATCTAAATTAAGATAGCTAGCTGTGGATTTGTATAGATTACTTGCCTTAAAGTCCATGGTAGGGGGAAGCTAGTGACGTATATATTGTGATAATTATAAGTACTAGCGTAGGCTAGGTGATTAGATAATTAGCTACTTAATAAGCTTTTTGTATTGTGACTGTTACATACTAAGACTTAATGCTTTGGATATTTATCTTTAGCCACCGGCCAAGGGCAGGCATAGGTATAGTCCGCCATGCGCTAGACAGTGGATCCCTATACTTGGCATAAATACCAGAAGGTCCATCTTTATTACTATCTATGACATTTTAAATCTAATAGTGAACTAATAAGGGCACGGCCACCCAAGTTAAGTAAAATTAATAGACCTTTGGTAGTATAAACACGTTTCTATTCTCCCTAACAACCTGCCTTATATCTGCCTCTGCAAAACTTCAAAGCAAGTAGCCTAAATCAGCTATTATAGATATTAAAGCATTGATAGATCTTGAGTCTGATCCTAAGTCTTTAATATTGCAATTATCCTTACACCACGGACGTAAATGTAAAGTATTGGAAATCTTAGGGGCATCTTTACCAACACTGCAATCATTTCTATACAACCCTACTAAATATATAGAGCCTAATGAGAACCTGCCTAAATAGAGCTTAGAAAAAAAGCAGGGCTTAGAAAAAAAGTAGACTAAAGCTAAAGATGCCTTAATTATTAAGCACTGGGTAAACCTTATAAAATAGGAGGAAATAGTAAAGGAAATAGCAAAGGAAATACCGGGAAGAATACTAAAAAGAACCCTAATAGGTTGCCGTTTGCGATACTAAAACTATATTAAAAAGAATATTTCCTAGGGTTCTAAGAAGATAAATAAGTTAGCTAGGATATATAAGCGGTAAGCATGACCTTAACCATCTTCCCTACCTCTAATATTTCAAAAATGATGATAATAAACTAATAATGCCTTTAAGGTTGAGGGCCAAAATGTGGTAGAAGGTCGCTACGCAAATGCAAATGCCCTCTAAAGCCGTGGAGTCTATGGTTTTGTAACTAGGACAGCACTAATTAAGTGTACATGCTAAAGCTCCGGCTGGTTCTATCCTCCGTTGCTCCTATAGATGTAATGGCTTTTCTGGACTACTGCCGATATCGCTGTACTATATATGCCATTACAAATTAAAGAACTATTACGAATTAAAGGCCTATAACGTAACGGCTGCCGAATTGCAACTTGAATTATATATAATAACGTCTAATCTCCTAATAGAGTATCGTACCGTCGCTTAGCAGGGAGACCCCCTTAAATTCCGCCAACTTCTAGCGCCCTAAGGAAGAGACGCTAGAGCAGGGGTGGAAATTTATATTAGCGGCCTCTATTAATAAGCACTATATTACGGATTCGAAATTAACGCATACTGGTTAGTTAAGACATATGTAGTGGATGGCCAGTACTAGAAGTTTGTTATATAGGTTATTAGAGGTTATAATATTTTACAGTTAACCTTAATGCGTTAGATAATATAAGAAGTTTAGTTTATAAACCTAAAGTCTGTATTAAATTGGAAAACAATTCCTAGTATAGAACCTTTGTGGGCTCCTAGTCTATCCTCATTCCTATATTATTCTAAAAAGCACGCTATTGTTTAGATCCTTTAGGTAAACGCGATTAAGATGCGATATTTATAAGAACCCTTATAAATATAATAATACACTCTAGGCTTAGTTCCGGCGTAAGCTTCTAGCTAAGGAGGTAGGATTTAGTCTTAAATTAATATGTTTATCGCTTTAGATTAATATAAGCGTAACTAGGCGACTCTAAAGAGCGGCTTTAAGGGAGGATAAAAAGAGACAAATTTAAGCCAATTAGCAAGTTTATAAGCTGCATGTGTTATTGAACTTACCTCGAGCATAATAAGATTAGGTAAAATAAGATTGTTATTATAAAGGTATAAGATTAAACTTATAGACTGGGGGAGCTCTATAGTAATTAAAAGTGAGAGTATAACTTTATTTGCAAATAAAAAGGGATATATAGGCTTATTCTTCTTGTACTCTTTTACACGCTCTTTAGATAAATAGCGAGCCTGTCTTAGTTTATACGCAAAGAATAAAATAAACGTGGTTTCTATGGTTAATAATACTAATCGCAAAATATGCGGTGCTAAAGGGTTTAGCCTATGTAAAAGATTAGCCTCTACTATAATATATTCTTTATTACATACTATTCGGAACCTATTGTTAAACCTACACTAATAGATGCTGTTAAGCTTGGGATAACGAGCATTGGAACTTTATACTATCCCAAAGAGCAACCGAAAAGCGCGACCTCCTTTATAATCTACTATAAAAATTAGTATATATATATGACTCTATGGCGAGGAATTAATATTATAGTTAAGTAACTATTGGAATACAGCGCTTGCTAAGGCTTAGAGAGCCATTATATTCTAAAGGCCAGCAATCTTAGCAAACGGTTTAAGTATAGCGAATATGGAGGCTGCTAGTCCTAGGTAGATAAAAATTATATATAGAAGGAGCGTAATAAGAGATACCTAATAGATAGGGTTAGTTGTAGATTGAGCATAATAAGTAGCCTAATATGCAACCCAATTATAGTATAAAATTAAGGGTACTAAGAGCGCCAATAAAATAGAAGTAAAGAGAGTGTATATTCTTAAAAGGGACTAGTACAATAAGGTAACCGAGGCGAAAAGCGGTAATAGAAAGGAAGGCCAAAAGGCAATAAGAAGATTAAAGGCGAACTTACATTCTTAGCCTTGCATAGGGCGTAAGTGAGGTTAATATATTATCCAATCTTCCTGTCTAAGTCTTACCCTTAAAATTTATCGAGATCTCGCTATATCCCTCCTATAACCTAAGCCAACTTCCGCGAAGCCTAGGCTTAAGATAGTCAAGCTATTGGCAAAGCAGCCTTAAATCGCATACCCTTAGAGACATAGGCATTCCTAAATTGTCCTAAAACTATTAACACTTGCCCAAAATTAGTATGGTTGAAATACCTATGGTTTAGTATAATGCTAACTTTGCTAGATACTACTGCCGCCATTGTATAGAAAGTAATTAGTTGGATTCCGGAAGCTCCTAAAAGGATTAGAAGGCGTTAGGCGGCTAGATAGCTGTAGGGTAAGATAGTTTATTCTTAGTATATCTCTTAAATAGGCATTTAGGGATTAAATAATTGATCTAGAGCATAGACAATAAGGCTTATATAACTCTATACTATACCTAATGTGGCTATCTCTATAGGGTATCCCTGTAGAGATAGCTATATTAGGTATAGTGGCCAAAGCGGCCCTAACTTTAGTCCCCTTCTACAATACCTTAACAGTACTCCCTTTCTCTATTAAGTTAATTCCACTAGTCTCTGCCTCACTACAAACCTATCCGTCTTTTTACTCTTAGATAGCAGTATCGGTTTTAAATACTTCTTAATTGCGGCGTTCTATGGGTTTTTGTCTTATTACAATACGTCCTGTTAATCTATAGCACCACTAGTTATATATTTAAGTTAATAGGGCAGCGGAAGGCAGCTAAGGTGTTATTAAGAAAGGTAAACACGGGTTTGTAAAACTGCGAACTATACCTATTACTATAAGGCTGCCAATCCTGGCGTTGCCACTTTATACTCGCACAGCTAAATGTTTTTTTAACTTCCCACCGCACCAATCTCCAAAAAAAACAAATAATTGCATTAATGGCTAATATGCCGCAATCCTTATACACAGAGTGTCTTAGAAACTAAGACAAGTGTCTTAGAAACTAAGATAATGCATTACGCCAGATAACTACTAGAGGTAACTCCTCTAAATCAATTTCTAGGGAAAGCGAGGGAATCCGTACTTTAGGTAAGAGCGGATAGGATAATAAGGACACGCTAGCTAAGGACTTAGCAGATAAAGAATATGTTTTTGTAACTAGTTTATTTAGGCAAATGACTATTTACCTTAATGGATAGAACGGTATATAAGGGGAGTCTATTAGAACCGGAGTTTCTCTAGATAACCATTAAGGAAAAAAAAGAGGTTGCAGTTGGAACGTACCTTTAGTTAAATTAATGATACTGGCGAGAAGCTATTAAATGTTATTGCTTTGGAAATTTGAAACCAGAATCAACCCTTATTTATTATTTATATCTGTCCTAATTTGCCAAATCTTTTACTTCAACCTATCTCACTTTATATTTCTTAAGAGAAGCTTGCCTTAGAAGTGAAGTCTATATATACTGGCCTTATAATCGTAGAGATAAAGTATATTTATATAGATAGAGCTTATGAAGGAGATCCTAATTTTAAACTAGTAAATAACTACTAGTAAGTATTGATTGCTCTATATTAAACCTTAATGTATAAGTATTATAACTTCTTCCTAGCCTTTTAACATCCCTCTGCTTCTCTGGCATTATATTGTTTAGTATCTTAGTACCGTATACCTAATAGGATGTGGCACTATGGTATCTACTCTTTCCTTAACCTATTATATCGTCGGCTACCCAAAAGTTTGGATTATATGCTCCAATTTATATACCTCGCTTACTAGATAATGGCTCTTCTCTATAAGACAGTACCTATATTTAAGAATATTTAGATTAAATGTCTTGGTAATCTTAGTTAATATCGTATAGCTATTAAAGATAAAGACCTACGCGATTGCGAAACTTAGGTAGATGTTGCACGTTTCTAGTACAATAAAGCTGCTAATAAGATCCCCTCTGTAGGCCGTTTATACCATTATCTAGCCATACTAGCGCGGCCTAATGCGCTCTAGCAACTTTACTACTATTTATAGTCCTTAACCTGCGTCTAGCCATTTATAAGCGCCTAAGAAACTATTTTAACACTACTAGATCTAATCCTTGGCCGTTCTAGAGCGTTATATCTACACTCTCTGCCCGTAGACAAAGATTTCATTAAAGCTTACGGTATTCTCTTTAGAAAGCTATTATTGGAAGGCTTTAAAGAAACTCTTGTATCGTTCTTAAGTTAATTAGATAATTATATTGGGCGCGTAACCGCTAAATGGAAAGAGTAAGGTCTCTATATTGCTGTTACCAACATTGCTAGACTTTTTAATTATGGCCTATAGGACTTGATCCTTAGATATGTCTTTTAGTTGCATGCTAAAAAATCGCTCTATAGCTCTTACACTAAACGACCGTCAACTCCCTTGGATAATAATTTAAGTCGTTTACCATCTCTAGTTTCCCTAGAACTAAAACTGTCCTCTAATTTCGCATTCTCCTATACTTGTCATCTAATATTTTTAACTCTAGCTCTTATTCTTTGGCGTATTAGGGACGAAAATGTTCTTCCCTATATTTACGTTTTGTTTGCATTCCTTTCCACCGCTGTTTCAATACCGTACACTAGCGCATTATTATGCGACATCGCCCCCTGGTTGGAAATCGTTACTTTCTTTAATATATTATTAAAGTCTAAGAGATGCGAGCCGCTTGTTATAAGCGATCCGTTCCCTAATAAGGATTAAAATAACAACTGTCTGTTACCGGAAGATTACCTTATATATGGGCAAGTTTGGAGTCACTGCTATTTCCTAGAATGGTGGTTTAGCCGTATATACGATAAAAAGGAGCGCTCTCTTAAACTCCCCTTAATAATTAGTTTAAGAACGGAGCGTATTCTACGCCTTGGTTAACAAATCGCATCTATAAAATTAAAGGCTATAATTAAGGACTTTTAGCCTAACTTTGTCTTAGTATAAACGCTAGATATATTATAACCGAATATTTAATATATGGTCTATGTCCTCTGCATTCGCACAAGTTTAACTAAGATATAAAATTTATAAGGACTCTTATTCCTCAAACCATATATTATTGGTTAATGTAATAGATATAGATTTATTAAGTGCACCGCCTTAAGAGTTAGAGGTACTAAATAGGATATTTTATAGGAGCTATACCGTAAGATAATACAGCGTGTCTTCTTTTAGTGCTCTGTTAATAGTCCTATAAACTAGGTTGTAGTTTATAATACTAGTTTACTACTTAATTAATAAGAGGTATTTTAGATACTACTTAAGGACGATTAGAACATTATAGTTCCAGATAGTAGTGCGTAACTGTATATAATGTTGATTTTTAGATGTATCTAACTAAAATATCTAGTCATTGCTAAGCTTCTTATGCTATTAACAAATAAAGATTTAGTAGGCATAAATGTATAAGATACTCTTAGTAGCACTAGGGCCGCTATTATAGATAAGAAGAAAGTGCGAATTGCTATTACTATAGGTAGTAATATTACTTACTAGTTTATGGCTAAGCAGATAGGCAACTATATAACAGAAGAAGGGAGGGATTTAGTTAAAGTCATTATTAGGATAGCTTGTAGTAAAAGCGATCTTAACTAAGAGGCCTAAAAAAATCGTTTAGGGGACTATTTAGGTGTAGAACCTGCCGTTCTTATTACTAGGGATAGAGTGATAAGACATAAAGCTGCTAAGGAGAGGGTTTTAGCCGTCACGACGTCCATAATTAGGCAGGTCTTATCGCACTAGGTAGAAGCCGATCCTAAAAAGTAAGGTTTATATTTCGCGTTAAACCCTATATTAAATAGTTTCTCGCACTGTGTATAGGCCTTTGGGGTAAATTGATTACCTTTTTAGTACTTCCTAGGCGTTCTTAAGTGTATCTCCTAAGATAGATATATTTCGCGCATAGAAAGCTAACGCATTTGCCCTATTTATGTCTCTTTTTTATTTTATTTTTTTTATATCCTAGTTAACCAAATACTCTAGAACGCCGCACTTAAATATTCTAGTGGCCCTTATTATCCTATAATCAATCTCTATACGGGCACAGTTAAACCTTATTTAATATTTCTTTATGCCTTTCTTAACCCTCTAAACAATCTAACCCAAATTCTCTACGCCCGCTTTATTACGCGTAGTATACGCTAGAATGGCCATACTGGCCGCGTATGGGCCGCTATATGCATTAGATGCCCGGTATATTATCTATACAAATGCATTTACGGTGCCCTTTCTGCCCTTCCCGCCCTTTATAATATTTAGCGGCCCAGACTTCGTATATAGCTGTAATTAGACCTTTAAACAGTATACTGTGCGCAACTACTAACCAGTCTCTTATTTAATTCTAAAGGTAATACTTGTAGGCAAGTTACCTGCTATATATACACCCTTTGCCCTCTATTTGTTCTTAACGCCTTTAAGACAGAAATTTACCGCTTGTTACCCATAGGACGCGTATATATAAAGTTAACCTTTCTAATACACGCTGTAATCTGCGCCTTGCCATCTGTCATATGACTTTAAGGACTTTAATATTAAGCCCCTCCTCTATTAGCCCTCTATAGAGAAGAAATTGCCAAGATATCTAGTATGTCGTAGTACTAAAACTTTCTCGACTGAGTTTTTACTAAATTTATGCAAGCCGCACAGCAACTTACCCTTTAACCCCCACTAGCTAGGCTAAGTAAGTGGAAAAGCAAAGATTGTCTAGCGCCTAAAACTACTACCCGCGATAAGCAGAAGCAGAGAGAACTTAAGTCAAAGCTAGACTGAATTCTGATGGTAGTGAAACTAAGATTAACTCCTATAGAAGGGAAACATTATTGTTATAAGTGCAAGTGTTATAAGAAAGCGTACAAATATAGGCAAGTGTTAAAATGTGCGAGTTGTAGGCATATACGTTGCATTAAATGCTTAGCCTACGCGTGAAGACTCCGGGAATATAACTTAGTTAAACCTTATATATTAACCTTCACCAATCACCCATTTTAGTGGCGTTTTGCAGCCTCTGAATATACTTCGGCTATAACCTCTCATCTATGATCTAGGCTTAACGCATTAGGCACGTATTTGCCAGTCTTCGTTACCTGCCGCATGCCTATATGCAGCCTTGGTTAATCTCTTAAGCCCAAACATACCGCAATTAGCGCGCCCCCCACTACGTCTTAAGTAAGTGTTATAACATAAAAGGTGGCAAGAACCCTATACCTCTAGTGTAATCTTCGCGTTATAATCTACACCTTGTAATATTAGTAACTCCCCTAATTAAAGAGTCTATATAATTATTCTTGCATTTATATAAGCCTCCCTTAAATTTATAAGAGTAATAGTAATAGGACCAATAAAGGGAATACTAGGGATGCTAGGTCTATTTTATAATGATAGTGGAGAAGAAAGTAGGCAGCCTATTAACCTATAAAGTTTTTCTAACTTAGAGGATGCGGTACTAGACCTAACTCCTATAATATCTAGAACTAATGACCTTTAGTAAAGAAAGGATAAGAACTAAGAGGTTAACTTACCTATTCTAGGAGAAACTGTAAGTCCATTACCTTATAATAAACCACTAATAGAACAAGACAAGGTATATATTATGGCCTAGCCTATACTAGCTCTAGGGACTCTAAAGACCCCTTACTTTATAGGATAAAACGTGTCACAATTTATTAAATAGTATAAGCAACTGTGCATCTAACACCGTGTTACGGACAATAAGAAATATTATAGACTTCTGGAATATTGCGACTATTAGATAGGGACCTAGATCCAAAGCCTGCCTAAGTTTATTATTAGTAGATGGATGGAACTTGTAAAAAAGCTTTAAATAGACTACTAAGGAAGTGACTACTTTTAATAAGTTAAGACGGTAGAATTTTTAGAAGCTTATATACTGTAGTACAGGAACAACCTACTTAGTAGTATATACGAATACTATAGATAATTTACACTAATTTTCTAGAAGGCTACTGAGGCTAGTAATTTGGAAAACTATAAATAAGGATACTGGTTTGCAAAAGGACTCCCATTTAAATATTAAAGATATGCTATAACTAAGATAGGAGCTGACCTAGATAAATAAGAGTCTTTTAACTTCCACCTGCTAAAGAAGGCTGTAGAAGATAGGCTTAATTTACATAAGGGCGTAGACCGCCTATTAATAATAAACCCTAAGGAACAAGGTCTTTATTAGCTAGTTAGATAATTCCGTAATTAGTAACCGGTTATATTAAACTAAAAAGAGGCTGCTCTTTAGCCGCCTATAGTCTCTTAGCTAAATAAGTTAATAAGTACTCGTTAAATGATATAAGAGATAGACCCTAAGCTGGAGAAACTTACTAGTTAACTCTAGAGGCTTAATCTTGGGATAGTTAAATTGGTAGATATTACGTCTTTAATGCCGTTCCTTAATAAGATTTGCTAAGATCTAATATGGTATACGCAGCTCCTAAACTAAGTGTTAGTGTATTAAGAACAAATGGGTCTATAATCTGTAATGAATAATAATAGACTACTACTACTATATAGGGGGGCGCTATAAGAGTGATATAAGCCTAACCTAGGAAGGCAAAGAGGACTAGGAAATCTTAGCGTGTACTAGGTATAAGCTAAGACGTGTTATAGATGCGGGGATCCTTATTATTTTATTAACTAATGCCTAATACCCTAAGAACTAGTTAACTATAGGTTCCTATATATAAACAAGTATAACTAAATCTGTACTAGAATATATAAGCGCCTAGGAAATCCAATTCTGTATTTGCTGAGTAATAATAGGATTTAGTTTCTTAAGGACTAGCTAAGGTAGAATGCGAATATTAATCCTAATGCGATAGTAATAGCGATAATAATAGGCGTCTAGCTAGCAGTAGCCTTAGTAGAGTTTATAGAAAGCAATAGCGCTAAAAGTAAAGAAGAGCTTGGCGAGTCCTAGGAAGATATGTACTAAGTGGAGTTAGTATATATTAACTTAGTAGGAGCAGCAACTTAGTTATAGCCTATAATATGGTTATACAATCTTAGGAAACCGCAAGGGGATATTAGAGTGATAAAGCCGCCCCTAAGACTGTCCGGTCCATAACCGGTAATAGTTTAAAATATATAACTAGAAGGATATGTCTAAATCGCACTATAATTATAACGGTAGGCTCCTTAACCGCCGTTAAATAATAATAAGATTAATAAAATAAATTATGCTAAATAGCCAAGAAGATAAACGGAATAAGAGACGGATGTAATAATAACTGCTAAAGTACCGCGACTAAAGCTAGTTAGGATAATAGATATACTAAAAGGAAACGTCCTAAGCCTAACTATAATGGTAGACAAGATCTTGTCAAAAACTATTAAAGTTACTGTTAGTAACTACCTTATATATATGCCTAAAGTTATAAAGTTATTCTTTAAACCTCTCCCACTACCCCTTATAGAGCCCTACTAATAAAAGTAAAAGGAAGTTAAAGTATCTATATTATTAGCGCGCCTAATATTTTACGCTAATTAAACTAGCTTAATAACTACTGAGGTAGACTAGATTAAACAGGAAGCTAGGTTTACCTAGTTTTAAGAATAATATCTAAAAGTAGAAGCGCAGATAGGAGATAGAAAGGTTAAATGCTTAATTAACTCTAGAGCGGAACTTAACCTTATTAAGGAAAGTGTGGCTTTATAATACAGACTGCCGATATTAAGTCTACCCCTATAGTTATAAGGCGTATATCTAATATCTACTAATAGGACTTAGTTAGAGTTTATTGGATTAGTGTATGCAGCCCCTATAGTAATAGGTGGCGTCTTAATATCCACGATATTTATTACTATAGGAGAGATGTTATATAAAGTAATACTTAGTAAGCCATAGTTAGTAAGGGCTAGACTAGCAATGAATTGAACCATAATAAGCCAGGTATCTTATATTATTTAATTAGAAGATAATGGGGTTAAAATAAGGTTCTTAATATCCTATAAGGATATAATGCTCTTTAGACTAGATAAAGGAATTAGTATAGATAGTAGTTTAGGAAATATATAACTGGTGCGACCGTTAGGATTATATCTAGGGTTACTTATAACCTAGTGTATTAGGATAAGGAGGGTGCTAAGGACGGAGAGGAGGGAAATGGGGTGCAATTTTAACAAGGATGTTTGCCATTTTGGATATCCGCTGGATATAGCTATTAATAGAAAGAAGAACATAACACTAGATAGAGAGAGCTTAATAATAAAATGTTAAAGGAAGTCCTAAAAAAGTATATAGAAGGAAAGTAGAAGCTAGTATTTAAAGCAAAGGCTGAATTCCGCATATATTAAATATTAAAGTTAATAGATCTATTTATAATATAAATAGAAAGTTATAGGAGTAAGGCCTAATAGAATGCTATAAGTATAGCAACTGCGTATAAACAAAAAGCGGATAAAGTCCATCTAGTTAACTTGTTAGTACTAGATAGAATAGTTATAGGAGGTATAATAGAGTAGTAAGAAGTAGCCCTACGTTAGTAAAAGGCATCTATTTAAGGATTACCTCTTAGTCCATCTAATTATTTCCTTAAGTTATAATATACCAAGCTAGCCTATAGCGCATAACTAAAGCTAAAACAATTAGAGCATATAATTATAGGAGATATTTAGCCAAGAGAATGAGAAATCTTTAAAGCTATATTATTTAACTAAGAAGAGGCTCTAGCATAGGAGTTCTCTAAGATAGGTTGTGTTAGTAGGGATATAACTCCACCATTAAAGATTAAGACTGTGCTATATAAAGTATAGCAAGTACCGAACTTTTCTATACTAAGGGCCCTATAAGAAGAGGTGATTAATATATTATAATAACGACTAGCTTAAGGGACTCTAGAATATTATAAAAGCCTATATAGAAATCCATGGTTTCTTATAAGCAAAAAGGAGTATAAGAAGTACCAACTAATTAACGCGGTAATAAATATTAACTAAGTAACTATTAGGGATGTAAATCTACTGCTATATGCGAATAAGTTCTCCAAGAAGTTTATAGGTGTCTGTACGAGTAGGGGTTGTAAATATCGTCACTAGATGAATGGCGTGGAGCGTATGCGGCAGGGCCCGTATGGCGTAGTGTAGGTCACCTGACCACCTACGGCCCGATAGATAGCCCGACTTTTACTACCCCTTTTTTCCTCTTTTGGTAGACAAAAAAAGACACGAATAAACCAAGAACCAGTTACCTTATATTGCAATTGCAGTACCCCCCCAGGTGATACCGACAATAGGGTATAAGGTTATATCTCTAGTGGACTTCTTCTCTAGCTATAACTAATTAGAGCTAGATATAGAAAGCAGAAACCTAATGGCCTTTATAATACCTCTAGGACTTCTATAATAAATAACAGTACCTATAGGGGACACAAATTTAGTAGCCTAGTTTATAAGGACAATTACTAAAATCCTAGAGTAATATATCCTATACTATGCCTTACCGTTTCTAGATAATATTATAGTAAAAGGACTATTATTATTATTCATTGCTTAACGTCCGATTCGGATCCCTATTGGGCCCACGCGGACTACTCCTTATATACATACGGGGAGAAAACTCTTTTAAGAAAACCCCGTAATCCATCTCCCCGCCTTTTGGGACTCGCCTATAAGGCGCCTGCGAGTCACCTATAGTGCTCTACTACCTTACTTTTTGACCTCCTTAGGAACCACTGCTGCCGTAATAAGCCTACAGACGCGCTAGTATTGTAAACTTTGCTCTACTACTGTAAAGTTATTAAGGGGCGCCTATTACTCGCCCCTTTGCCTTTTATTACTATTTCCTTTACAACCTGAAACTGGTCTAGCATATTTTAGCTAATAAGCCACCGTGTAACCACCTTAAGACCTTTTTATATTAAGAGTAGTGTGTTATAGTTCTCTATGCCAGCTACTAAGAGCATAGCTTCTTAGTTAGTGCGTAGGGGGCATAACAGTATTATATGTTTTAGTGTCTGTCTTAGCCAGCTATATTTATATCTTAGGCTGCCTACTGGGATACCTACCTAGTAGAGCCAATCTTTTAGTCCTATTATTCCTGTTATTAAGAGTGTTGCCATTATATTTTCTGCCTTTGTTAGGCCTTCTTAAAGCTCTTAAGTATTTACCCTCTATAGCGTTAACTATGCCACGGCTTGGGTTTCTCTTGCCTAAGTTAGCCTCTATACCTTTAACTCCTATGCGCCTCTCTAGCGTTGGTCCAACCAGTATTATATTATAGAAGATGGTTTCTTGGCGTTCTTTTGTGCTCTACTTTAACTCCTTTCTCTTTCTTGCTGTTGTCTTTACTGGCCTCTTACGCGTCTCCCTTCCTCCTCTATATGGGCCTAGGCCCTAACATAGTACTATTTTTCTTCTACTTTTTTTACCTGTTTCTCTAATATCTCTTCCCTACTTTGGGGTTGTTGGTTTGTTCTCCTATAAGGCGTCCTAGGGTCCCTCTATAGTTTATTTAGGCGTGTCTTAATATACTTTATGACATTAGAGTTGTGTTTACTTTACGCCCTTTATACCGCAGTGGCTTTAATATATAGTTATAAGGGGGGAATATTGGCTTCCTTCTTAAGCAGTGCTGTGGCCGTTTGCTTATACCCGCCTATTATACTCTAGAGGCAGGCTGTTTGGACCTTTTGGAGTGGTTTAAGGAGTAATTTAGGGGGGCCCTTCTTAGTTTCTCTAATGGCCCAAATACTGGATCTATATGTTATAGTTAGCCGGACAACTGCTATATATAGTAGGCGTAACCTCTGGAAGTATAAACCCTATGTGGAATTAACGATCCTAGATAATGTAATATACTATGCTTAGCCCTTATAGGCCGCTTATACCGTATGTGCGCTCTACTAGAGCTTGCTATTTACCTATACTCCTAATACCCTTAGGCCCTAAACTGGTTAACCCCTAAAGCCTTAGATTTGGATTATATACTAGAGATTTATAGATTGGTTGCGTTTTCTTATAAAATGGATTAGCTGGTATTTCTCTAATAAGAATTGGACTCTATGTCGTCTTACCTATTCTATATAGGTGTTATAGGCTTTCTTTAGTGTTCTGCAGTTCTCTACAGCTATTGGCCTGTATGTGATTAGGTTTGTGTTATTAATAAAGCCTATCCCCTAGGTCGCCCCTTCCTTAAAGGTATTAAGTAAGTTGCTTATAAAGAAAAGAAAGAGTATAGGTAAAAGAGGTGATCCTTGTGGTATACCTATTATAACTGTAATGGGGGGGCTCTGGTATCTGCTAAAGACTAGTAATATCTCTTTCTGGCCTGTAAACCCTTAAATAAATTGTATAATCTATTCTAGGAAGCCCTTTGCCCTAAAGATATATAGGAGGCGCTTATAGGGTATATTATTATAGGCGCCACTAATATCTAGGCTAAGCATTAATACTATAAAGTCCTTGCGCATAGCCCATGCAGTTTTAATAGTAGCAGCGAGTAGTATAAGTGCTGATAGTATTAAGTAATTCTTTCTTGCCCCTATTTGGCTTTATAGTAGTAGGGTATATTCCTTTACCATATCTACTATATAGTCCGCTATAACCTTTTCTAAGATCTTGCTTAGGGTGTTTTTTAAAGTAATAAGGCGGTAGCTTCCTGGGATTAAGTAGTCTGCTTTACCTTCTTTTTTATAAGATAACTGTTATTATATATCTTCTAAGTTATAGGTAGTAGCCTATTATAAAGTATACTCTGGCTATATTTGTAAGCTAAGGTGCTATAAGTAGACTATAGGTCTTTAAGGCTTTGTTTAGGATCCTATCTAGTCCTAGTACTATATTATTTAAAAGGCGACTAATGGTTCTAGCTATTTCTTCAGTTATTATATCGCTGTTAACCCTTAGGTAAGTTACTGGTGTTTTGCTAGTAATATTACTAAGGTCTACTGGAGCTGGTTAGGGGAAAAATCTTTCTATAAGGATCTTTGCCTTTTTATTATTGTTGCTTGTAGCCTATAGTTTGCCTACTCTTTATAGGGGTAGTAGGTATAGGTCTTCTACTAGGCGTCCTACCTTTTTCTTTACCCATCTTGCTATAGTCTAAAGGCCCTTATTATAGGGGATGCTTAGGTTAGTAGTGTATTTATTTATAAACTATCTCCAGTTATTTCTTACTTCTTTTTTTAGGGTATTCTTTAGCTGGTTTCTTGTGTCTTTATATTATCTCTTATCTTTAGGGTTATAGCTGCTTATATATTTCCTTCTTGCTTATTGTTGGCTAGCTATAAGAACCGCGTATTGTGCGGACTATATATATCGCGCATAGGGGCCTAGTTTTAAGACTGGGTAATGCTCTTCTAGTCTATTTTTAATTACTGCCTAGATCCTTTCTAGTCTTCGGTTAATTTCCTTAGGGGTGGCTAATAAGCCTTGCTTGTTTAGTATTAGGTGGATTTCTTCTAGGTCTTAAAGTTGTTATTTAACTATATTAATAAAGCTGTCTGTTTTGAGCTTCCTTATTGCGTATCTTTTACTATTTAGTTACGCCTTGATATCTAAATCTAGCTATATCTAGATAGGGATATGGTCTAGGGTAAGTGCCTATTCTTCTTTAGGGATGCACCTTTTAAGTCTCTGGTATAGGCCATCGTCTATAAATATAAGGTTAATTGTACTTCTAGCGGTACCTTATTGCCACGTAATTACTCCTAGGGGAGTGGCCAGCTTAAGGCCCCAGATGTCTATAGCTCTTAATAGACACTCTACCTATTATTTAGCAGCGATATAGATACCCCCCCACCATAGGTAGTAGAGGTTTATATCTCCTAATAGGATAAACTCTGTGCCTTCGGTTTCTAGTAAGCTTATTACTGATATAATATTCTCTGTTTATAGGACCCCTTTGACCCTAGGGTTATATATATTAATAATTTATACTGGTCCCCTATATATCTAGATTGTTATAACTGTAATATCTGGGTTAACTACTTGCTATAACTATAAGGACAGGCTAACAGCCTTACTAATTATAAAGCATATATATATAGCTGCTTTTGGTTTATATAGGAGCTGGAATCCTTGGGGGTAGTATATTAATTATATGTAGGTATTGTAATACAGCTCTTGTATAGCAAGGATATAGTGTTTCTTTAGGTCTAGACTATCTAGTAGGGGCCTTACAAGGCGGTAGTTTATATTGCCGCAGTTATACTGTATAATGGATAGGTGGCGGACCCCTAGCAAGGGTTGTTTAACTCTCCTTTATTCTTTGCTTCCTCTATTTCTACTTTTTCTAAATTTTTTAGAACTTCTGTCTCTTGTATCTACACCCTGGTTGCTACTTATTTTATATAGGGCTTTCTATTTTTGTGTCTTGTATTCCTACTAGCGCTTCTATATCCAAATCTGTTATTATCTCCGGTTCTTCCCCTAGTCTTACTAGTTGGCTTTATACCCTTTATAGGTTGGCTGTAAATGTTAGATTTACCGCATTTAGTTTAATTCTTAATTGTCCTAGTCTTAAGCTTGCTGTAGCTGTCTATAGGGGTCTTCCTATAGGGCGTTCTCTCCCTTGTATCCCCTGTGATCCTTATATCCCTATTTAGTCTGGTAATATCACGTGGTGTTGCTTCTGGCCCGTTAAGGCTTGGGATGGCTGGCATAGCCCCCTAGTATTAAGGGTAGGGAATGCTGGGAAGGTACCTGTATCCCCCTAGCTTATTACCTATTATTTCTATTTATATAACCTGGTGCGTAGTTGTTCTCGTAGCTATTAAGCCCTTGCCTTCCGTCTCCTGTATTTAATATAGTCTACTCTCTCCCACGCCTTATGTGTGCTTTGGTGACAGTTTGCGTATTTTATTTAGTCTTGATTTAAGCAGTGTCTTATATTATAGGGGCCTATATAGTGGCCGCAGCATACCTATGCTGCGCATATGGATTAGGTGTGTCCCTATTATACGCAGCGATAGCATTGTTTTAGGCGTAGTTTGTGGTTATAGAGCCTTATGTTGTATATAAGGCCATTTATAATTATTCCTTTTTGGATAAGAAGTTTTTGCATTCTTGGTATATATATGCTAATAATAAGGGAGCCATGCGTTTAACTAGTGTCTCCCTAATAAGTCTCTAGCAACTCTTATATCCTCTTATTGTTTTTATTATATGCTTAGATTGCATTTTCCTGTTAAAGCTATTGGATTTAGGTAATCTTAAGTCCTAGTATAAGGCGTTCTATATATTTTACTATCTCCTATATAGTTGCTGTATTGTTTGCCTAGCGTCCCTTTTCTACCCTAAGGCTTATAGGAACCGCTAGGACTTTAACTAAGTAGTCTTTATAGAGCACTTTTATACTAATATATTCTCCTAGCCTGTCCCCTGCCCTTATAGCTTATTCCTTTGCCTATTAATCCTTTAGGGTGACTTTAATGTCTCCGCTCCTTAGGTGTTGGACTATAATAGTGTTGTAGACTTCCTTGTAAATCTCTATAAGGACTTCTATTTCTAATTATCCCCTAAGCCCCTTTGCTTTTTCTATATTTGGTTATATTGTAATTATATGCCCGGTTGTTGTCTTAAGGGGGTTGGGTTCCCTATACTATAAAAGCGCAGCTACGGCGGCCTAGGTGCGGTTTGCCGGTAAGGAGGGGTTTTGTTTATTTTTAATTTTACTTAGCCGTTAGAGGATTTAATTAAGGGATTACTAAAGGGGCGCCTAAGGGACGCTAGACTGGCGGACCTATTCTACTAGCTATATTAGTTTGTTATAGCTAACAGTTACTCCCCCGTAATTGCGGATACTAGACGCATCTAATAGGGTTTATATTTTATTAGATGCCTTCTTAATAGAGGTATTTCCGCTTTATAGTATAGTATTCGCCCATTCTTGTTATGGAGGGCCATTGCTAGGCGTGGTTCTAGCGGTCGTGCGCGAGTGCGAACTACCGTCGTTTGACATATGTCTCCCCTGCGATGTAGGCATCTTAGGGGGATTCTCTAGGTGTTTTTCAGGGTTCTTTTTAGTTGGTTTTGGTCTTTTTGGGCCGGGTGCAGTAAGAGCTCTAGCGTTTCTAAGATAAAATAGGTAATACGCAGATCTTTAAAAAAAAAAAAGGACTATAGATAATATATAATAGAGAAGAGAGCCTTCTAGGTATACGTAGATATATTCTGGAATATATTATATAGCTAAACGGAGTGCTTACGGATTTAGAATAAGCTAGGTATATAATCTTAGGCGCAAAGTCTTATTTCTATAAAGATAAGATTTTAGTGGTTGGCTACCGCTGTAATAGAAAGGGATAATATCCAGAAGAGTTAAAAGTCGTAAAGATTATTTACTAGAGAGACTGTAAAGACATCATATCTACCCGAGTATTCCTAGGAGTTATTGTGTATTACTAAATATAAGTAGAAGACTTTGCAATAAAGGCAGAGCCAATCTTCTAATTACTATAAGTAAACGTTCCGTTTATATAGGGTATAGAGCAGATAGCCGCTATAAAGACTCTAAAGTATACAATTACTACTATACCCGCATTAGTTTAACTAGATTATAGTAAGGAGGCTAGGCTAATTATTCTTACCATTAATGGATACAAGAATAGATAGGGGTGCGGTCTTATATAACTAGATATACAAGGTTATTACTATCTATATTAATATAAGAGCGGCATCTAGTCTTAAGTGGAGCAGAAATACAATTTAGAAAAGCTTAAGTATTAGGTATTGCTGCATATATTAAAGAAGTATTAAATATACCTATATGGCGTCCGCTTTACGGTCAAGACAGATATAAATACCTTAATTACGCAACTAAATTATACTGCCACTAATTTACTAGGAGCCTTAATAACTCAATAGCTAGCATAGATCTAGTTATGGGACTTTAATGTTAGATATATACTAGGGAAGAAAAATAGCCTAGCTAATAGGCTATTATAATAGCCACTAGATAGCAAACGGCCTAATCAACCAACTAAGGATATTAAAGAATTTATTAACTATAAGCTAAGTACTTTAGAATATATAGCTAGCCTAGTTAAAATAGAGGTAGATCTACTACTGGAGAACTTATATTTAGAGGAATCTTAAAAGATTATAAAATAGCTAGTAACCTTATAATGTCTAGAAGAAATAAATACTAAGGAATTTAAAAGATTTAAATAGCAAGCGCTGAAGTTCCTAGTGCGTAATTAACAGCTCTTCCGCTAATAGTTAAAAAATATACTAATGTAGAGGGTAATTAATAATAAGAATACTTAGCGAGAGATTATTAAGAGCCTTTATAATTGGAGTGGACATTATAGATAAGAAGGGACGTATTAAAGAGTTTTAAATTAATATTAGTGGCTAGGGCTATAGGATTAGATATTATAGTATATTAAGTTATGCCTATAATACTAAGGGCGGCAGTTAGAATAGGAAGAAGAAGTAATACACTCTATATAGGAGTCTACTTTATAGTAACGAGTAATAGTAGATATTATATTTATATCAATAACCCGTCTTAGATTCTAATACTTGGCTACTACTTAAGAATATATGTCTAGATAGGTGGAGGCCTAAGCCCTTTAGAAAAAGGATATAAAAAGCGTGGTAAAGTTCCTCTATAAAGACATTATCTATAAATAGGGAGTATTCAAACAGCTTTCTATAGATAGTGGCAAAGAAAATACTAATATAACCGCTACGCTCGCGGAGCTCTATAATATTAAAAGGGTTATAGCTTTTACATATTACCCATAGGGATAAGGCTTAATAGAGTAAGGGCATAAGCCTATAGTAAATGCTTTAGCAAAGATAGATAGCTTATAGCTAGACAATCTCCATACCGTTTTATAGGTAGATAAAATAACTATTAAACAGCCTACGGGAATAACGCCAGCAAGAGTTATATACGGATATAAGTATGTCCTTCCTATTAAACTCTATATACCTACTTGGCAAACACTACCTTAGTAAATGGTTTGGACCACTATAGAGCTTCTAGTACTCTATATAAAGTAGTTTAACTAAAGAGACATAGATATAAAAGAGGCTATCGCGCATATAAAACAACTAAGGGTAATAAATAAGGAGTACTTTAATAACACCTATCACATTCGCCAAGACGGATTTAAGGTTAGAGATATAGTTATGCTCTATAATACGCAGCTTAAATAAGATTATTTCAGCAGTTATAAGTTAGATCCGAAATGGCTAGGCCCATTCTATATACATAAGAGTTACCTATATAAAGGATAGTGCTTAATTAAGGATCTTAATAGCACGCTATTCCATAACCAAACTCTAGGGAATAGATTAAAGAAGTTCTACTAGTAATAGGTATCTAAAGTCCGCTAGAAAGACCGGCTTAACTAGTTAGGCAGGACTATACTATAAGAAATAATAGCAGAGCCGGAGTCTAAGGAAGATATAATATAAAAATCCACCTGTATTATAATGCTGTATAGTTTAAGAAGTATATATTTTAGAAAGATTGTTTAACAGAACTAAGTATAAAACGTTTAACTAGGGGATAGTTAAGTTCTAAAGCAGAGGAGGGGACGTTAATAACAACCGCGCAGCCTATCTATTTATTTACTATATTTCCTAAAGCTCTTTCTATTTCTTATTTGCCTTTTAGTTATAGGAATCTAATATATATTAATAGTAAGGTAAGGGTAAAAGAATATTTGCGTATAAATACCTAGATTTGTTTATTATAAAGATATTAGTTCTACTTACCGCCTTTACTAAGCTAATAGCGATTTTCTATACTAGGTATAGAAAATTATAATTAGTCCATTTAGCAGTTAGAACTGGTAGAACTTTACACCATTACTTAGATTTAATAGACCATTATAATTAGAAACCCCATTTAGAAACCCGCCTTCTTGCCCTTAAATCTTAAAGATAGTTATAATTAGCTAAAGCGTAAACCAAACAGAATTAATAATAGCATATTTATTATGTCTTTATTAAGCAGACCGTTAGTACTATATAAAGGAGCTAAGCGCCAGATTAGTAACGTCCTTATAAAAGTTAGAGGCTTCGCAGTTAATTGGCGTTATATAGTACTTATCTATATCTATAACAAAATTTTGCTCTCTTAGGAAAACTACGCAGATACTACTAGTGTAGTAGCTAGTTTTATTAATAACGATAGTAGGCTATATGCATCTCTAGAAAAGAACACGTTTATATTAATCTTTAGGGATATCTCTAACATTAGTAAGATGGCTAAAAATTAGAGAAACCAGTGCAACAAAGCTAGAGAAACTATCTAAAAGGCCTAGGGATAAGATATCCTTAACAGACCGCTTAAATACGCAGTCTCCTATAACTTCCTCTCTACTATCTAAAAGCTCGCAGTCTATCTACTTCCTAAAGTTATAGCAAGAGTTAATAAAGTGCTAGTTAAGAGGCTCGATCATTTAGGACGCAGCATTAAAACTACTACTTAACTATAGCTAGTCGATTTCGCGCTCGCGCCTATAAAGTCAAAAAGGGTAATATTAGACTAGGTGGTAAATAAGCATAGTTTAGGGAGATACTTAACTAGCTTCCTTATTCCAAATAAGGACCTACTACTAAGAAGTAGGAGATTAACTATAGTAGGACTAGAAGTTACTAATATTGGAATTAGACAAGCAGGAGAGAGCTTAGCTCTTATACTATGAATATATTTATAATATGCTTCCAACATAATAAATCTATTAGCTTTTTAGCCGTCAACACCTATTTAAGGAGGAGGCGTTAGTATTATACCAAGCCCGTCTTAACAAGGATTACCTATATTAGTTAACTCGCCTTTATCTTCTATAAACGAAAGTATTCTTATAGCTAGAATGCCTATTAGCTCGCCCCTACGGCTACTAGTATCCTCTTTAAGAAGGAATTTAAGGAGAGGGCTAATAGTTACTTACCCATAAGTAGGAGGGCTAGGAGTAGAATTAATATTTAATAAAAACATTATTAAGCCTAGAGATAATAAGGAGTATATTAAGAAGACCGCAGATATTATAGTAATACTCTATTTAAAACGAAGGTGTGACTGTAAAAATAACGTACTAGCTTATTTTAAAGTGTCCCTAAACCAAACTACTAAAATTAAACTAACTAAGGTTATAAAGCTCTTGCGTAGTTAGTATAGGGCGGCTAGTTCTAACCTAGAGATATATAAGGTCTACTAAATATATACACAAGCTATAGGAGGACGTATAGGTTTGGCGATAAAGGGTCTAAACTATACCGCACTATACTATAGACTCCATTTAATATACCACGCTTACAATTATCTTAGCACTATAAAGATAGATCCTACTATATACTCCTAGTTTAGAAAAGCTTATAGACCTCTAGTTCCGTCCAACTCCTTAGGACCGTATAAGTTTATTTATAATTTAGCATTAAGGTTTTCCTACAATAGAGGGGCTTTGCTTAATTAGATGCTGTTACTAAACAACTAAGGTATATAGCAGCAAAACGGATCTATAGTTTTAAACGTATTTAAATAGTAGTAGGATTATAGCATTTTAGCAATAATTAATAAAGAAATGCGTATATACTATTATTACTAGCGTCTAATTAATAGACGGCCAAATTATAAATAGTCAAGAATAATAGTCCACGGTCTCTACCAGTAGCTAATAAGATAAGATCCTAAGTACTATTATCTCTATTACGCTCTTAGGCCTAATAGCTAGTAGTAACTTATCTCCTACCCCTATTATATAAAGTTCGCAGTTAAGGGAGACTCCATAGCTTTCTATTATATTAACGTAAATATTCCTTCTCTTATAGAAAGCGGGCGTAGTGCTGATATAATTTAAGAAAGCGTTTCTCTAGATAATAAGACTAAGGGCAACTATACAGTCATCCTGCCTGGCATGCATTATTACTTAGGGTTATAGTGGGCAGATCTTAAAGCGCAAGGATTAACTAAAGGTAATAGATTTATATAATAATGATTCATTGCTTAACGTCTGATACGGATCCTATGCGGCCCACGCAGACTACTCCGTACACAGGGGAAACTTGTAAATTTACAGGAAGAAAACCCCTGATATGTTGGGGGAGGAAAAACCCTATGAGCCACCTCAGTAGGATGAAAAACCCCGATTTGCCATGTCCGTCCGTAGCAGCGGCCCTGCGGGCCTACGGCTACGTCCTGTCCTCCTTGGATGTTCGAACTCCTTGGGAACCACTGCTTCCTTCTCTGGCTTATCCAAAGCCGGGGTTCACTACGTCCCAGCTAGGCCTTGCCAATTAGCTGCCGTGTCTTGTTGTCTTATTGTCTCCCATATCTTGGCCATCCCCTGTGTGCTATCTCTTGCTAACCATTGCCATATACGCCATGCCTCCCCCCCCCTAAAGCCATCGAAGGCGTAAGGGGGATTCATCCGTTCTAACCACCGTAATACTAATAAGCGAGCGGGATATGTTGTATTTGGGTATCTTTTGTGCCTAGGCCCCAGCTAGGCCCTTTCTAAGGGTCACCACTCCGTTGAAAGGAGACAGGGAAAACCGTGGGTCGCAATCCAGGCTGCTAGGTAGTATTCAGTAGTTGACGGCGAGTGACCGCATGCTCCGCGGGCGGGAGCCCTGGGGGTTAGGAGGGGCCGTATATTTGCTCGTTCGTTCGCTCGTCGCTCGTTCGTCGATGTGAGAGGTCGTCGATGCTTTCTATTGGGGGTCGGGGGATGCTATCGAATGCTGTGCATCCATGTTGGATCGTACAGGTGCCTCGATAGGAGAACAGTGTAGTAGCTGTTATCGTGAAGGGGTACCAACGGTGGTGGTTTTCGAGATCTCACCATCCCATGTGAAAACCTTTCACCACCGCCCCAACGCTCACAACCACCACCAGGTCCTATCGCACGCTGTGCGACGTCTCTGCGTTGGCTCTGAGTCTGAACTTCGAAGACCCAGGTTCGTAGCCGTCACCACGTACAGGTGCAGAGTCCGATTTCGACGGCCTAATAGATTTATATATAAGATCTTAGATTAGAACTAGACCACTAAAGATATAGAAAAATATGCAACTAACTAGGTAGCTTAGCCGTGCGAAAAAGGAGATATGCGCATAACTATACTATACCTTCCTTATGGGGCAAAAGGACCTTTAACTAGGACCTAGTAAATAATACTACTATAGTTTATTAGCGTTTAGGACAATTATAATAATCTTAAGGTTATGGAAGGAGGAACCTGGGTAGAGCTAGTAGAGACTTACTAAGACTTAAAAGCGCCGCCCCATACGCCATCTAAACATACCAACCTTTACGGCGCAATCCTATATTGCTTCCCTGCGGTAGTTAAACTTATAGCTGCTAGCGCCTTATCTAACGCCCTTCTAGGTAGACAATAATAGGACTCTTTAGTGGTAATCTAAGATTATAATCTTTTTCTAACTGGTAATTAGAACGAAGTTGCAAAATAAATGCATTCCTACCGTCTTAAAGCTGTTAAAAACTACAAGGATGCGTTTTAGATTATATGTGCAGTTAAGATAGAGCGCTTTAACAGCCGCTTATACTTCTACTGCGTTAATAATAGAATTAATCCTTTAACGATTACAGTAGATCTAAGTAGGGTGCCCCCTATTATTATAGAAGGACAGAGTTATACAGAGTTACCTAAAGAGTTGTAGGATAGAACTAAGCAAATGGAAAGATGTGAAAGAGTAAGGTTATCTAAAAGCCGCCTATTTAATATCGCTTATACTATCTAACTAGGCGGACGAGAGCGGTCTCATTTAACCAGAATAGAGTCTCCTTGCTTACCATCTCAGGTTTATAGCCAGGGTAAGGAGCGCATACGGTCACCTACTGCGCCTTCATTTTAAAGATAGAGAGTTTTAGAGTTTTAGAGGTTATTAGGGGACAACGACTTAGGCAGGGAAGGTATATAGTAGGGTAAGTTGGCCCACTATATTTAGTATCTAATTTAGGTATAGTTTCGGGAGAGTATAGGCCTCCTGTAGGTATATAGATTGGCCCACGGCCTTAGAGTCTTTAACAACTTAGACAGGCTTGACGGACAGTTTAGGGATATAATATACTCTTTTCTCTTCTTCTTACTAACTGCTTTCCTACTGATTTCTACTGACTAACTACGACCAACTAACAGACCGACAGTACACTGACTTCTTGTCTGGAGAGAGACCTTTCCTCCCACAATACTATATAATGGTTAGGTAGCGGACCCCTAATAAAGGTCCTTTAACTCTCCTTTATTTCTTACTTCTTCTATTTCCACTTTCTCTAGAATATTTAGAACTTCTATCTCCTATATTTACTCCCTAGCCGCTACTTATTTTGTATAGAGCTTTCTATTCCTATATCTTATATTCCTACTAGTCCTTTTATATTTAAATCTGTTATTATTTTAGATTTTTCTCCTATTCTTGCTAGTTAACTATATACCCCTTATAGGCCGGCTAAGTATATTATATTTGCCGCATTAAGTCTAATTCTTAATTATCCTAGCCCTAAGCTTACCGTAGCTATCTATAGGGGTCTTCCTATAGAGCGTTCTCTCCTTTATATGTTCTATATCCCTTATATTCCTATTTAGTCTAGTAATATTACGCGGCGTCGCTTCTGGCCCGTTAAGGCTTAGGGTAGCTAGCTTAGCCCTCTAATATTAAAAGTAGGGAACACTGAGAAGGCACCTATATCCCCCTAGCTTATTGCCTGTTATTTCCATTTATATAACCTAGCGTGTAGTTATTTCTATAGCTATTAAGCCCTTGCCTTCTATCTCCTATATTTAATACAATCTTCTCTCTCCTACGCCTTGTGTGTGCTTTAGTGGCAGTTTACGCATTTTTTTAGTCTTGGTTTATATAATGTCTTATATTATAGAGGCCTATATAGTAGCCGCAGCACACCTGTACTGCATATATAGATTAGGTATGTCCCTATTATACGCATTAATAGTATTATTTTAGGCGTAGTCTATAGTTATAGAGCCTTATATTATATATAAGACCATTTATAATTATTCCTTTTTAGATAAGGAGTTTTTATATTCCTAGTATAAGTACGCTAACGATAAGGGAGCTATATATGCGTCTAGCGTCTCCCTAGTAAGTCTCTAGCGACCCTTATATCCTCTTATTATTTTTATTATATACTTAGTTTACATTTTCCTATTAGAGTTATTAGATTTAGGTAATTACAAGTCCTAGTATAAAGCGTTCCATTTATTTTACTATCTTCTATATAGTTACTATGTTGTCCACCTAGCGGCCCATTTCTACCCTAAGGCTTATGGGAACCGCCAGTACTTTAACTAGGTAATCTTTACGAAGTACTTTTATACCAATATATTCTCCTAGCCTATTCCCTACTTTTACGGCTTATTCCTTTACCTGTTAATCCTTTAGGGTAACTCTAATATCTCCGCTCCTAAGGTAACGGACTATAATAGCGTTATAGACCTCTTTATAAATCTCTATAAGGACTTCTGTTTCTAATTATCCCCTAAGCCCCTCTGCTTTTTTTTATATTTAGTCTAATTATAATTATATACTCGGTTATTATCTTAAGGGGGGTAGGTTCCCTATGCTATAAAAGTGCAGCTACGGCGGCCTAGGTGCGGCTCGCCTATAGGAGGGGTTTTTATTTATTTTTAATTTTACTTAGCCGTTAGAGGATTTAATTAAGGGTTTGTTAGAGAGGTACCTAAGGGTTACTAGACTGGCGGAGCCATTCTGCTAGCTATATTAGTTTATTATAGCTAATGGTTACTCCCCCGTAGTTCTAAATACTAAACGCGTCTAATAGGCTTTATATTTTGTTAGATGCCTTCTTAATAGAGGTCTTTCCGCTTTATAGTGTAGTATTCGCCTATCCTTCTTATTGTAGGGAGCCATTGTTAGGTGTGGTTCTGGCGGTCGCGCGCGACTGCGTACTACCATTGTTTAACGTGTGCCTCCCCTACGATGTATACATCTTAGGGGGATCCTTTAGGTGTTTTTTAGGGTTCTTCTGGATGGTTTAGTCTCTTGGGTTGGGTGCAGTAAGCGCTCCTCCTTTTCGGCTTTTTTAATTATCTAAATATATTAATATACTAGTTAAGGGGGATTAGGGTAAAACCATTATTTTATATAAAGATCTTATTAATAAATCCTATGCTACTAGCTCCTATATTAATTAATACTTAAATATTAACCTATTAATTATTCTGCTAAAAATAGTAGTTAATAGTTATGCTATAATCCGAAGAGTTGGAATATATAATATCTAATATATTTAACGAGATCTTAAGGCGGAGCTATCCTAAAGAGCGACTTAGCTCTAAAACCTCCCTTTTAGAGGTGATTAGGGCGGAGGTCTTATAGCATCTTAGTTATAGCATTGTCCTTATAAGTAGTGCTTACTAAAAGATAAGTTAAAACTAGATAATAATTAGGGTTAGTAGATGGGGCTTAATTAAGACAATTAGTTATTTATGTTAGTTATTTATATATATGTTTATGGCATTAAAACGGAATAGTATCTTAAAATATAAGCGTTGTTTCTACATTTAAAATAAAGGCTATATTTAATACGTTGTTTATATTTAATAAATCCTTTTAAGGCGTAAGAGAGGGTTCCGGCGTTAATATTTATAGTATCTAAGTCCTTACGGGTCCTAGACGGTTAAGGAGTAAAGTATTAAAGTATATATTTTAGGGCGAGGCGTAATAAGTCATTATATAAGTTATTTATGACATTAGTATAGGTAGTAACAGTATCTAGCAGCTTAACTCCTATAAAGGATGCCTTTAATTTAAGGTTTAGAGATTCTATTAGGTGGTAAATTAAGGCAGATTCTTTCTATTTAGTCTCTTTAGCATAGTAGTAGAACTTAGCGAAGTATAATAGAAAGTTCTTAGAGCATTATATTATCTTATTTAGTTTTCTTTATACTATAGTAGTTTGGTTAGGGTCGCTATAAGAGGCTTCTAGTATAGTAACTAATTCTTTTATAGTGCTTAGCTAGAACGGGTATACGGTTTCCGCGGTATCTCCTTTTAAGCGACTTCTAGTATAACGTAGTTAATTATTAGGAGTAAGATAGTAATTAATATTACTGTTTAGCTTATTCTTAAGTTAGTTAAAAAAGGAGCGTAGTTTACTCTTTTTACCTAAATAGGCGGGAGGGTTAAGAAGGCGTTCGGTTAGCTTCTTTATAGGCGCACTAGTTAGCAAATTTAGGGTTAAGGAGCTAGTTCTAGATGCGTTCTTTCTGCCTAGTATTTATAAATTAATACTAGTAGAGGTAAGTAGGGGTAATGGTATAGCAGATAGTAGGTTTCGGCGGATCTCTTTAATTTTCTTTTTTAGGAATTCGATTAACTTATAATATTGGGCTTCTTAATAGGTAAGGGTTGACTTTTCTAAAACTTTCACCGCATATGCAACCTTATTAAAAGGTGGCGCCGCACTTCCAAACTTACGCATACCCATCTTACCATTAAAAACTATTGTTCTCCCCACTCCTAAGACCTAATTCCGCCCACTTAGCGAGCTAGAGGTGGATTTGTTCTACTTGTTACCCCCTTCTTACCTACAATAGAAGGCTTAGCAAAAGGGGTCCTAGCTTATAAGTAAGGCACAGACAGGAACACCAAAACTACAAAACATAGACTTTTCCTAGGGTTTTCTTCTATAGAAAGCAAAAGCCTAATAAAATAGAGGGTGTAGGTACTTTTCTATATCTCCTTCAGTCAGATTTTCCTTAGTAAGAGAAGGATTGCCTTTTTTGGCTTTTTTGCTAGCAAAAGCCTAACAAGTCCTTTTTTTTAGTAGTTTTTTCTACTTCTAATAGAGAAGAAAATAACTATACTAGTATTTTTTAGCTAGTTTTTCTACTACCTTCTAGTCTAATTTCCCTAGAAACTCTCTAGTAGAGTTAGTAAGGAAAAAGGGTATAAAAGGATAGTAAAAACTAGCAAGGCTTTTTGCCTAGTTTTTTACCTCTGGGACTAGGAGATAAGAGACCTAAGGAGGTTATTATCTACTGAAAAAACTAGGAAACCCCTCTATAAGCTATACGCTATAAGCTATAAGCTATAAAATGTTAAAAGACTCTACGGCTACTAAGCCTAAAAAGCCTCCTAGAGACAAAAACAATGCAGAGATAAGTGACGACGAATTCTCGTCTACCTTATCTACCTCTTCTTCTTCTTCTTCTCTCCTGTCTTCTCCCTGCCCGACTAGAAAAGACATAGGAAAAAAGAATAAAAGAAAAAGAAGCTCTATACAATCTTCTTCCGAAAATAAAAAAGAGGCCCAAAGAAGAAGACCAATTATACCTAAGCCTATTTTGGCTAGTATACCTTTTCCTACCTTTTCTCTAGAACAACACCTATAAATAGCTCTATATAACCTAAACCAGGCCTATATAGGGATAAAAGAAGAAGAGAAAAAAGAGCAAGTTAAACTACTAGGGGACTACGTACAGAGTACCCTAGTAGGAGGAAATCCTTTTATAAAGGAAAAAGAAAGAAAGAAAGAAAAGAGACGTCCTAAAAGGACTAGTAGAAGAAGTAAGAGCTCTCCGTAAGGAGGTAGCCCTAAAAACCTAAACCTAAACCTACGCAGAGAAGCTAAAGAAGGGCCTCTCTTCTTCTACTACTTCTTCCTCTCCTCTCTCCTCCTTAATTCCCCCTACTAGTAAGGCAGCTAGTGGTACTACTAGCTTTACTAGCCCTACCTCTACTAGAGGAAAAAAGAAGCAGCTTTAAGAAAGGAAACTAGTCCTAGTTACGGATCAAAAGGACTAGCCTCTAGATATCTTCTCTATATAAAATTAAGTCAATTAACTATTTACATCCAAATTGCAAATAGAGAAGCTAGTAATAGCTACTGTAGCTAAAACTAGAGAAAAGCAGAACATTCTCCTTATAACTACAGAAGAATATAATATAGAGTTTTTAGTTAAATATAAGGAAATCTGGTCTAACTGCTTCTTTTTTAAAAGGGAACAAAAACTAGAGCCCTGGGCTCAGGTAGTAGCTCACGGCGTCCCTATCTCCCTTTTCCTAGGAGAAAAAGGCTCTAAACTTCTAAAAGAAGAAATAGAGACCTTTAATCCTATTAGAATACAGGGACTACCTAGATAGATCTTATCTAGGGAAAAAATATATAATCCACAAACTAGGTTCGGCTCTATAGTTTTTGCCATAAAAAACGAGGAGAAAAGACAGGAAATCCTTAAGTAGAAGGAAATCCTAATTGCAGGGGTAGCTGCTAAAGTAGTTAAATACCTAAAAGTCTCTCCTATTATACAGTATACAAGTTGCCAAAAATTTGGCCATATAGGAGATAGATGCTCTACCAAGGCCTATCGATTCTGTGTAGCGGCACATCTATCTAAGGACCACTCCTGTCCTATTTATAATATAACAAATAAACCTTGCGAGCATACTACCCCTCTTTACAGCAATTGTAAAGAAAAACACTTTACTAATGGCAAAGACCGCAAGTCCCTTAAAGCAGCTAAACTAGTACATCAATAAGTATAAGCTTAGAAGGTTCTATACAGAAAGAAAAAGAGATCTCTCTAGTTTCTAAAGCTAAGGGAGAAATCTCCTTTATACAACACAACGTAGGAAAAAGACAAGAAGTACAGCAAACCCTACTAGAAATAAGATTTAAGAGAAAAATAGATATTATCCTAGTACAAGAACCTAGTACCTAAAAAAACAGATAAAAAAGATCCTATTTCTCTATTCTACATCCTATATTTAACCTTATCCTCCCTAGTAATTTAGCTATTTAACCTAGAGTAGCTATCTATATAAGGAAAACTAGTTCTAGTATTCTATAATATAGAAATCTATGGCCAATTTGAAAGATTTTTATTGCTTAACGTCTATAATAAGAGACAACTAACCCAAAGAAGTAGTACAACTACTATCTTTAGGGCCATTCTAGAACTGGAAATAGATCTCCCTTTTATACTAATAGGAGACTATAATCTACACCATAAACGGTAGAACGCGCTAGCTAGGAACCTAACTAGGGAGGCTAAAGAACTAGTAGACTGGCTAGACAAATATAACTGCTAACTACTAAATTCAGACGAACAGCAAGGGACCTTTTATAGATCTAATATAAGGGAAAAGTCTATTATAGACCTAGCCTTCTACTTAGGAAACTTTTAAGAAAATACCTGGGATAATTGGACTATAATAGAAGAAACAGGATCTGACCATAAGACTATAGCATTCTCTTTATTTATTAGAGAGACGCAAAGATACCTAAACCCTTTTTAAGAAACTCCCTTCTCTATAAAAAAAGGCAAACTGGGAACTTTTCTCTACCTCCTTAAAAGAACAAGTTCTAGAAGAACTAGTTAGAGAAAACCCCTATATAGAGATAGGAGAAAAAGGTCCCCTAGCCTCCCTAGAAGATTTATATAAACTTAGGGATAGAAGCTTAAGTACACTAGTAGATAATCTAGCAATAGATCTTACTAGCTATATAAAGCTAGCAGCAGAGAAAGCTATCCCTAGATCTAAAACCTGTAAATTCTCTAAACCATGGTGGAATAAAGAGCTTCTAAAGAAAAGACAAAAAATGGCAAAACTAGGAAGACTCTGTAAGGAACAACCTAATAGAAGTTCTAGACTAGAAGCCTATAAAGAAGCTAAAAATCAATACTTCTACGCAATAAGAGAAGCTAAGACTAGCTGCTGGAATAGCTTTTTAGAAAAAGCATAAGGAAAAGAGGTCTTTACTGCCCTAAAATACACAAAGGAGAGAACACTGCGAATAATCCCTGGTCTACAATATAGTAAGGACGGGACTACTAGACTAGTAGAAAGCTTCGATAACCAATGCAAAGCTTTTATAACTACTCTATTCCCAAAACCCCCTTCTAATAGCCCTATGGAGTGGAAGGACTATACTATAGATAGTAATTGGGAATGGCCGGAACTAGAGAGAATAGAAGTCAAATAAGCAATTCTCTCTAGCTCTAATAAAAAAGCTCCAAGGCCAGATAGGATATCCTTGACAATTCTATAAAAGGCCTACCCTACTATAGAAGATCTTCTATATAGGATCTATAGGATCTTATTTATCCTAGGCTATCAGCCAAGGGTCTGGAGAGAAGCTTGAGGAGTTATTCTTCCTAAAGCAAATAAGGAGGACTAGTCTCTACCAAAGTCCTATAGACCTATCTCCTTATTAAACTGCCTAGGAAAGACCTTAGAAAAGATCTTCGCTACTAGATTAGGATATCTAGCTAGTACTACTAGCTTACTTTAAGATTTACAACTAGGAGGAAGAAGACAGCGGTCCGCAATAGACGCAGTCTTACTGCTTCTAAACAATATCCAATCTAAAAATAGTAGGAAAAAATCTAGACAAAGGATAGCTACTACGTTATTCCTAGACGTAAAAGGAGCTTTTGACTATGTCTCTAAAAACCAGCTTCTATCTATCTGTAAGGAACTAGGACTACCTATAGCGTTTACACAATGGGTAGCTACTTTCCTAAGTAATAGAAAGATATAGCTCTCCTTTAATGGGCAAATATAAGAAAAAGTAGAAGTAGAAACAGGGATACCACAAGGATCGCCTATATCCCCTATTATATTTCTACTATATCTACGTAATATCTATAGGCTAGAGACAGAAGGAGCCTATTCTCTTAGCTATATGAACGATTTTGCAATTACGGTTACTTCAAACTCTGCTAAATCTAATTGTAAAAAGCTAGAGAGGATTGCGCAAGAGCTAATATCTAAAGCCAAGGAAGCTGCTATTAGCTTTAATATTGGCAAAATAGAGCTTATACACTTCTATAATAAGCGTACTACTATAGAGGAAGGGCTAAAGCTAGGAGATGTAGAAATATCCCCTAAACCCCTAGTTAGGTAGTTAGGAGTATTCCTAGACTCTAAGCTTACTTTTAAACAACACGTAGAAATAAAAATCTCTAAAGCAAAAGCAGCCTTCTATTTAATTAGAAGACTAGGCAATATATAAAGAGGTCTGTCCCTACAAGCCTTTCGACAGCTCTATATAGCCTGCGTTACTACTATAGCAGACTACAGAGTACAATGCTGGTGGAAAAGCAAATCTAGAGACTATCTACTAGCTAGGTACCAACTTCTATAAAATAAGGCCCTAAAACTAGTTTTAGAAGCGTTTAGAGGATCTCCAAGCCAAGCTATAGAGATTGAGGCTTCTACTCCTCCCCCTAGAATTAGATTTAAAAAGCTTTGCAATAACTACGCATTAAGAATCCTAAAATTCAAGGAAAATCAAGCAATTAAAAAGGTATATATAGAAGAGGTTAATAAAGATAGGGACGAACTAGCAGCTAGTTCTATCTCTAATTCCAGCCCTAAAAACTCTACTATAAAGTATCTCTTACAGCCAAAAACACAGCTGCTATCTCTAACCTCTAGAGTTTAGAAGCCAATCCAAAATTGGAATATAGAGAGAGTCTCTCTAAACTGGCAAAAACCGTGGCCTCCTCCTATTCCCGCTTTGTTTTCTATCTCTAAGGGTAGTAAAGAAGCTGAACAAGAACATCTAAGACTAGTAGAAAATCTACAAGAATCCCTAGAGTGGGACCTAGTAGATATACTATACAGATGGCTCTAAAGATAGTAAATCAAACGTAGCAGCCGTATGCAAAATAGGAGAGAGAAATAGGATTAAATATGCAACAAACTGAAATATAGGGTCCTATATGGAAATTATAGACGCAGAGCTTTACGTAGTCTATAGGGCCCTAGAACACCTAAAACAATAAAGACTAGAAGAGAAACAGGTTTATATCTTTATAGATAGCCAAGCGGCTATTAAGAGATTACAGCTGAATTCTCTTATAGGAGGGCAAGAACTAGTCTTTAAAATTACGCAAAGCTGTTTCTATCTAGCTAGTAGAAATATCTCTATTAACTTCTATTAGGTCCCTAGCCACCTAGGAATTTATGGAAATGAAATAGCAGATAAATTAGCTAAAAAGGGCCTTTCTAGAAGAAAAATACAATCTTCTTATACTCCTCTAGCCTACTTAGGGAAACGAGCAAGAGAAAAGATACTTAAACAGTGGAAAAACAATTGGCAACAGAATAAAAGCAAAGGAAAACACTATACTAGAATCTGTAAGGGAAACTACCCTTTCTCTTTTAAAGCCCCTAAGGATAAATATCCTAAAAGGCTACAATCAGCTTTCTTTCAACTAAAACTAGGAAAAGGCTTTTTTAAATCCTTCTCTAAAACAATAGGGAAGGATAAAGAAGGTAGATGCTTTAAGGACTGTACCGCGGTACAAACCCCTACGCACCTCTTACTAGAATGCAGACTATATTGGGAAGATAAAAAGGAAATGCAAAGATAAATAGGCTCTTCTCTCTCCTTAGAAAAGCTTTTTTGTATAAAGAAAGGAAGAAGGGCGCTTTTTCTATTTTTAAGCAGGACAAAAATAGCTACTGGAAAGTGGCTAAGAGCAGAAGGATCTCTAGAAAGAGGCAACTCCTACTAAAGTCCTAGTAGACGGACCATAGAAAGCAAAAGGATAGAAATAAACTATAAAAAGGACAGGGACAGGCGTTAGGATTATTTATAATTTTATTCTAGTTTTTTCTACTATTTTTCTATTGTCTTCTTACTACCTAATAGTTGTTAGCAACCTAGTATCTTACTAGGAAGCTGTAAATCCCTAGTTTAGGGGTTTATAAACTACTAGGATATGGCTACTAGTACATGTTAAGCTGCCTAGAAAGGATTCATATATATAGAACTATAGCGCCATAGCCTAGAGGTTGCATGCGCAGTATTGTATGTAGTATAATACAACGGACATAAAAAAATAAAAAATAAAAATAGGTAAGGGTTTCCGCAAAGGCCTATTATAGGCTCTTTATTTATTTGGCGAATATAGTATATAGGTCTTTTATAGATATAGGGGCTTTTAGGTTATTCTATATGCTAATTGGGCGGTATAGGGTATAGTTTTAATGTAATATAGTATTACGGAGTAAGTATAAGTGGTAATAATATATAGTAAAGTAGATATTATTAAGCTATATATATAAACTACGTAATAAACTTAAAACGTTGCGTAAGGAAAAAAGGTAAGATGTTACGGCACTAACCTGTTATATACTGTTTTATACTATCTTATACTATTTCCTACTATTGGCTAGCCTACTATTAGCGCCTTGGCGGCTAGCCCTATATTTATATATAATAACCCTTTTAACCCTCTTCTCTTCCTTATACTATAATATAGTTATTTAGTCTATCTGTATTGTAGCACTGTGACAGTTTATAGTATCTCTAATTGCGCTTTATCGCGATCTTGTTTTCCCAGTCCACTGTCTCTGTTTTCCTTAGTATAATTATAACCTAGCGCGACCAACAACACCGTACCACAATTATAGATAATCTTAGTACAATTATGGACAATCTTAGTATAATTATAGATAATCTTAGTATAATTACAGACAATCTTACTATAGTTATAAATAATTTTAGTATTACAGCTAGCCTTATAGACTTTAACTGCCTTACCTAGATCCTTTAAAATGGGTGACCATAATATAGATAATACCCTATTGGCGAATATACGCGAAGCGCTTGCCTACCTCTTTAATACCCCCTATACCTATATTGCCTAGGCAATTAGGAGTGGCCTGGAGTACCCTAAGGACCTTAATAAAGTAGGAACCTTCCAGCACCTCTCTATATATATAACCTTTTTAACTAGCGTTAAGAGCGGTCTCTAAGCCGTATATAATAAAGGTCGAATCGTAAAGTCCTAACTTAAAGAAGCCCAGCACAGAATTAACTCTCTTATAACGCTTAAACTATATATATAACAATACAAACAGTAAGCTTTTATATATACTGAAACTATATAAAGCCTAGGCTTACAAATTACTATACTTACCTAGACTATTGCCAATAAGAATATAGCTCCTAGCTCCCATTTTCCGACTAAGCCCTATAGAAAAAAGTATAAAGCCAAAGATCCAACCCTGTTTAATGGTAAGGGATCACCAACTAAAAAGTAAAAAAAATTTAAAATATGGGAAATAAAGGTCTAAGGCGTTTTCTAAAGGGAGATAAAGTGTTTTAAAACCTTAATAGACGAAGTCCTCTATATATTAGATATGCTAATAGATAAGGCTTATAACTATATTAAGTATGGCCTTAATATGCTACGCATATACCTAAATAACCTAAGTAAATGGATCTTCTCCGACTAAGAGTCTATGCTTATATATATAAGGAAGCACTATAAGACTATAGATATAACCCAAGTGGCTAAAAATAAGCTAGATACCTTAAACTAGGGCGAGTGTAACTACTGGTCCTAGAAAGTAGAGCTTAATAAGTTAATAATTAAAGTAAATAAGACTAAGAAATAAAAAGTGGATTTACTTAAGAAGAATATTTCTTTAAAGATAAAGGACCTAGCCCTTACCCTTAGCCGCAAGATTGGCGATACTAACTATAAAGGCTAGAGTAAGTAAATAGATATGTTCGCTTATAACCTATAGAACTACGTTTACTATACTAAGTTAAATACTACTAAGCTAAGTACCGCTAGCGGCTATTGACCTATATTACTGCAGAATGACCTAATAGACCTTAACGCTATTAAGCTTAGTGGTGGTAGCGGCAGTCTCCCTAACGACGTCTAAAGATATTATATAGATAATAGACTCTGCCTAGTATATGGTTAACCTAGCTACTAGAAAGACGCTTATGACCCTAATAAGAACCTAAATCCCCTTTTAATACTACGGCGCTAACCCCCTTCTAGCCGTGGCAGATTCTTTAGCAGAGGGGATAGTAACTAGGGCGGTAACTATGGATGGGGACGTGGGTCTGGACATAGAGACCTACCCCCGCGATTTCCTTCCCTAATATAACCCCACCTAGTGGTCCCGTACGTGAATTACGGATAAGTGCTCTATGCTACTGCTAATTAAGAGACCAGCTATGTCCTTGGAGAAGTACCCCCTAGCATATATATACCGTTAAAGACTAATACGTTAGGATATACTAGCTAAGACTATAGCTACTAGCCAAGCCCTATAATCTAGTTATTAAAAGGCTAACCCTTAGACTAAATCGCCTTTAAGGGTTAGAACTATATGGGGAGGAGGATAAAAGGATTAGATCTCTGCTACTAGATTAGTTAAACTGTCACGGGACACCTCCGTGACACCTTATACACGTCCACCTGTTTCCACCGACTTAGTAAGAAGAGACCGACCGCAATCTACGGCAATCTGACGGCGTTCTGCCATGTTCTGCCAAGTCCACCGAATTCTGCCAAGTTCTGCCAGGACCACGACCCGAAGCCTATTCTGCCCCGTGCACGTGTTAACCAAGCAACCAAGTTAACGATATATACCCCTTTCTTCCCGTTTCCTTACCTTCTCTCCTCACGCAACGTCTTGATCTTATCACACAGTTTATGTACATAGCTTAATAATATCTACTTCGCTATATATTATCACCACTTATACTCGCTCCGTGACATAAACCTTGTTCTAAGCTAGCTACTACTTAACCTTAGAATAGTAAATAATAATAGAAATGCTATCCTTATTTAGACCTACCTCTCTTTACTGCGTAACCTACTCCTAGAAGTCTTTATTAAAACAATAAGCCTTATTAATAGTGGTAGTATAGTATAAGCGTTTATAGATAAAGACTTGCTTATAAAAAAGCATAATGTTATAATAAAAAGACTTTTAGTCCTAAAACCACTCCGCCTTGCTAATAGACTCCCATTTAGCTTTATTACCCATTACTTTATAGTAAAAATAATAATTGGCCACTATATAGAATCTATGCTTTTCTACATTATAAAGTTATTACCCTTAATACTAATAATTCTTAGAATGCCTTGGCTTAAAAGGTATAACCTAAGACTAGACTTCCCCGTTTTAGAGCTTAAGTTTAACTTTAATTACTGCGCCTATAACTGTCTTTTATGGCATATCCCTAACTGTAACCAAGTAGTACTAAGCGGACGCATTATATAGCCAACGCTTAGATACCGTCAGCTGATAGTAGAAGAGGTGCCTAATACTAGTAAGCCAATATATATAGTAAATAAAATGGTGGTTTTGGAAAACTGGACTACTGCCCTATCCCCAAAAAAATTAATACTGCCAAAATTATAAGTCCCCTACATATACCCGCTTAACCTAGGACAGCTAATAAGACACCTAACTTTAAGTTATTTGCCATACGTATATACAACTGCACGTATAATAGCTCAGAGCGTTATAGCTAAGACCGAAACTAGGGTAATTGAGACCTTCTCCCTATAACGCCTAACCTTATACCTATCTCCCGCGCGTACCGTATAGGGCCACCGCCTTATTTCCGCCCTCCTGGGCCAACTAAGCTATGCTAGCCTAGCTGTAGTACTAGAGAACCAGACACGCCCTAACCTGGATAATATTAAATACACCTATGCTATTAATTTTACCCAGTTCTGTAAATAAAAAGATATAAAGGTGATAAGGATCTATATAGCGGAGCTAGTAAAACTAGTTAAATAAGAAAGACACTAATAGCTGCTTAAAGAACTGCCTATAGGCCTAATAGAAGTACTGAACCTATTAGAAAGGTCTTTCTGCTAGCTAGTAGAAGGCGACTATATAATAGAGGAAGCCTATAAAGCGCTACCCTCTTATTTTTATAACTTTCTTAAGATAAACCTAAAAACTAAGTCTAAGTTCCTACGCCAAAAGATAGTTAACACTAATATTAATAAATTTCTAAAAGGCAAACTAGGATTAACCCGCGGAGACATTTTACAACGCCTACTAAAGGAGTTTTATAAATATATTAAACACTTCCTCCCTAAGAACGTAGAAAAGCTGCCCCCTTACTAACTATAGGACCATAAAATTAAGATTATGCCTGGAAAGCAGGCCCCATATTATAAAAACAGACCACTCTTACCTGCTAAACTTACTTATGTAAAGAAGTAGATTAATAAGATGCTGGATAAGGGTTTTATCCGCAAATTAACCTTACTAGCTGCCGTACTACTTCTCCTTGCAGCGAAACCTAGCGGTAGTATACAAATCTACTATAACTATCGAGGCCTAAATATAGTTACTATTAAAAATCGATACCTATTGCCACTAGTCCGTGAGATACTTGACGTACTCTATAGTGCTAAGTACTTTACTAAGCTTAATGTAATTGCTGCGTTTAACTAGATCCGGATTACAGAAGGCTATAAATGGCTTACAGTATTTATTACCCGGTTTGGACTCTATAAGATACCAGTTATACTATTTAGTCTTTATAACATACCTGCTATATTCTAAAACTATTTTAACTATATTTTATACAACGCCCTTAATAACTACTATACTGTATACCTTAATAATGTCCTTATCTTCTTAAAAACACGCGCCGAACATATAAAATATATAAATGAAATTATCTAGAGACTTAGTAATGCTGGACTCTAAATTAATATTAATAAGTCTGAGTTCTATGCTATAAAAGTAAAATACCTCGGCTTAATTATCTTAACTAATAGCATAACTATACACCCTAAGAAGGTATAGGCCCTATAAAAATGGAAGGATCTAACGTTAGTTAAGGAACTATAACAATTTCTTAGCTTTGTGAACTTCTACTAATGATTTATCTAAGGCTATTCTAAGGTAGTTAAGCCTATAACTAGGTTACTAAAGAAAAGCACTAGCTGGTTATAGAGCCCCGACTAAGCATAGGCGTGTTAGACCCTAAAAATAGCGTTTACTACAGCACCGGTCCTAGCGTACTATGACTATATAAAGAAGACCGTAGTAGAGATAGACGCCTTAAACTAGGCTTTAGGAGGAGTGCTCTACTAAGCTAGCGAAGATGGCAAATTTAAGCTAGTTGCGTTCTTCTAAAACTAAAACCAAAAACCTGCAAAAAAGACAACAAAACTAAATACTACTACGGATAGTATACCTAGCATACCTTTCCCTCCCCTTTCTCCAAAACAACACTTATAAAAGGCTCTAGAAAGCCTAACTCAGGCTTATAAAGGGCTAGAAGAAGAAGGAAAAGTAGAAAAAGAACAAGTTAAAAAACTAGAGGACTATATACGGAGTATCTTAGTAGGAGAAACCCCCTTTATATAAGGAAAAGAAAAGGCAAAAGAGGTCCTAAGAGAACTAGTAGAAGAAGTAAGAGCTCTCTGTAAGGAGGTAGCTCCTACTAAGGAAACTTACGCAGAGAGGCTAAAGAAGGACCTCCCTTCTTCGTCCTCTTTACCCTCCTTATTATCACTACTACCACCTTTTACCCCTTCTCCTTCTAGTAGGAGTTCTACTTCTACTAGAAGTAAGAAAAAGCAGTTATAAGAAAGGAAGCTAGTCCTAATTACAGACAAAAAGGACTAACCTCTAAATACCTTCTCTATACGGAACAAAGTCAATCAACTATTTGCATTAAAACTGCAAGTAGAAAAGCCAGTACTAGCGTCTATAGCTAGAACTAAAGGAAAACAAAATGTTCTTCTTATAACTATAGAAGAGTATAATGCAGATTTCCTAGTTAAATATAAGGATATCTGGCATAACTACTTTACCTTCTAAAGAGAACAAAAACTAGAACCCTGGGTTCAAGTTATAGCCCATAGGGTTCCTACCCTACCTTTTCTAGAAGAGGGAGGCTCTAAGCTTCTAAAAGAAGAAATTGAGACCTTTAATCCTATAAGGATACAAGGACTACCTAGATGGATCTTATTTAGTGTAAAAAGATATAATCCACAAGCCAGATTTGGCTCTATAGTTTTTACTATAGAGAATAAAGAGAAAAGACAAGAAATCCTTAAGCAAAAAGAGATCTTAATTGCAGGTACAGCTACTAAGGTAGTAAAATACCTCAAAGTCTCTCCTACTACGCAGTGCACCAGCTGCCAAAAATTTGGCCATATAGGAGATAGATGCTCTACTAGAGCCTGTAGATTCTGTGCGGCTGCACATTTATCTAAAGACCACTGCTATCCTACCTGTATAACAATGGGTAAGCCCTGTAAGCATACTACCCCTCTTTGTATTAATTGTAAAGAAAACCACTTTGCTGATAGTAAAGACTGCGAGACTCTTAAAGCAGCTAAACTAGTACAAGATACTAGCGTAGAAGATTCAATGGAAGAATAAAACAAATAGGATTTTAGAAGGAGGCAACTCCTACTAGGCTCTTAAAAAGATATTAGAGAGCAAAAGGATAGAAATAAATTGCAAAAGGACAGGGACAGGCGTTAGGATTTCTTATAGTTTTCTCATTACCTAATAGTTGTAGTAACTTAGTATTTTACTAAGGAGCTGTAAACCTCTAAGGGTTTATAAACTACTAGGATATAGCTACTAGTACATATTAAGCTGCCTAAAAAGGATTTATGTATATAGAACTATAGCGCTATAGCCTAGAGGCTGCATGTGCAGTATTGTACGTAGTATAATATAACGGATATAAAAAAATAAAAATAAAGAAACTCTATAAAAACCCTATAGAAAGCCGTCGCCTTAAGGTAAGAAAGTCCCTCTAATAGTAAGAGATTATAATAATATAAATCTTTAGGTAAGACGGCCAAACGAGCCTTAATACTAAGATACGCTAGGAGCTTAAAGACTTTTATATACCTATAGTTACTAATAATGCTAAGGAACACGCAGACACCCTCTATAACAGCTGTAATACTACTAGAAAGTAGCCGGAACCCCTTTAGCCCCATTTAGGCTAATTAGAAGATTAAGTGCTAGAAGTAAGCCTAAGATCTTCCCCTAAGCTAGAAATACTAAAGGAATATACTAATATGTCTAATTAGGGACCCAACTAGAACCCTTATAGAAGACCATTAGCCTATAATTAGCGTAGTGGTGGTATATAAACTGCTTATAAGCTAAGTAGGCCTACCTCTTTAAGTAACTTAATCTAAACTTTAACTTAAGACTAGAGCCTTATTAGGAAACCTATACTAGCCACTAGTACTATAGTGGTGTAATTTGGCCCCCCTAGATTTAATATCTAGATTGGGCATAGCTTTGGGGAGTTTAGGCTTTCTATACATTTTATATAGATCGGTTTGGAGCCCTAGAGTCTTTAACAACTTGGACCGGACCAATAGTTATATACTTTTTTTTAATGTACTCTTTTCTTTCCTTTTTACTAACCGCCTTCCTACTAGCTAATTATAACTGACTAATAGACTGACTGACTGACTGGCTAACTATATTGTAACTTCCTGTCTAAGAGAGGTCATACCCTCCTATATATATTATGGCATTCTATATAGGGATAATGGTAAGCTCTTTAGACTAGAAGTCTGGTGCTCTATATATAGGAGATGCGTAGAAACAATCTGGAACGATCTGGAACTGCGAAACGGAAGGATATGCGGAGAGGGAGGCGAAGAAGCATGGATATATTAGCGACCGGTGCGTAGCAACCTCTATAGAAATAAACTGACGATATTTGCTATGTTTTCTATGCGGGAACGGTAGTCGGCAAATAGTAATAGGAAGGCGAGTACGTAGTACTATAAGATAGAGGATAAAAGGAAGGACTATAGAACACTAGGAACGGTAGAGAAAAGTCTTCTATATTTTATTTACTATATTTATAATAGCCTATATAATTATTCTCGTATTTATAGGAGCTACCTTTAAATTTATAGGAATAATAGCGATAGTACCAGTAAAGGGATTGTTAGGGATATTAGGTCTATTCTATAATAATAGTAAAGGCGCTAAAAAGGGAGAGGAAAGTAAATAGCCTATTAAACCGCGAAGCTCTCCTAAACTAGGGCCTACGATACTAACCCTGACTTCTATAATATCAGGGGCCGACAACCCTTAATAGATAGAGGATAAGGATTATAAGGTTCACCTACCTATCCTTAGAGAAACTATAGGCCTGCCGCCTCCTACTAGACTACTAATAGAACGAGATAAGGTATATATTATAGCTTAGCCTATACTGGCTCTAGGAACTCCTAGGACCCTTTTCTTTATAGGATAGAATGTATCGCAATTTATTAAACAATATAAGCAACTATATATCCGATATTATATTACGGATAGTAAGAAGTATTAAGGACTTCTAAAGAATTGTAATTATTAAATAGGGATATGGATCCAAAGCCTACCTAAGTTTATAATTAGTAATTGGATGGAACTTATAAGGAAGCTTAGGATAGACTACTAAGGAAGTAACTACTTTTAATAAGTTAAAACGGTAGAATTTTTGGAAGCTTATATGCTATAGTATAGAAATAATCCACCTAGCAGTATATATAAATACTATAGGCAGTTTACGTTAATCTTTTAAAAAGTTACTAAGGCTAGTAATTTAGAAAACCGTAAATAAGAGTACTGGTTCGCAAGAGGACTCCCGTTTAAATATTAAAGATATACTATAACTAAAATAAGAGCTAACCTGGATAAATGAAAGTCTTTTAACTTCTATCTAATAAAGAGAGTTATAGAAGATAGGCTTAATTTGCATAAAGGCGTAGATTGGTTATTATTAATAAATCCTAAGAAATAAGGCCTTTATTAGCTAGTTAGGTAATTCTATAATTAGTAACTAGCTATAACTAACTAAAGAAATGCTGCCCTTTAACCGCCTATAGTCTCTTAGCTAAATAAGTTAGTAAGTACCTGTTAAATAACTTAGGAAATAAACCCTAAACTAGAGAGATTTACTAATTAACTCCGGAAGCTTAATCTTAGGACGGTTAAATTAGTAGGCGTTATATCTTTAATGCCGTTTCTAGATGGGATTTGCTAAGATCTAATACGGTATATACAGCTTCTAAATAGGGCGTTAATGCGGCAAGAATAAATAGGGTTGTAACTAGCGCTAAATAACAATAGACCGTAGCCGCCTTATAAAGGAGTGCTATGAAAATAATATAAGTTGGGTCTGGGAAGGTATAGAGGGCTAGGAAACTTTAGCGTATACCTAGCACAACCTTAGATATATTATGGATGTAGGGGTTTCTACTGTTTTATTAATTAGTGTTTATAACTCTAGCATTTAATCTGTCGTGGTTTTCTATATATAAACAAGAATAACTAAATCTATGCTAGAATCGTAAGCGCCTAGGGAATACAATTCTGTATTTATTAAGCTATAATTGGATCTAGTTCTTTAAAGACTGGCTAAAGTAAAACATAAATATTGATCCTAATGCTCTAGTACTAGGCGTTTAACTAAAGGCAGCTTTAGTGGAGCTTGTGGATAGAAGTGACGCTAAAAGTAAGGAGGAACTCGGCGAGTCCTAGGAAGATGTATACTAAGTAGAGTTAATATATGTTAATTTAATAGAAGCCGTAACCTAGTTATAGCCTACGCCACGGTTATATAATCTTAGGAGACCGTAAGGGGAAGTAAGGGTAATAAAACCGCCTCTAAAACCATCTGGTTAGCGACTAGTAGTAGTTTAAAATATACAACTAGGAGGATATGTCTAAATTACACTATAGTCCTAGTAGTAGGTTCCTTAACCACTGTTAAGCAATAATAAGAGTAATAAAATGGACTGTACTTAATAGTTAAGATAGATGGAGTAAATAGTAGATATAATAATAATAGCTAAAGTACTATAACTAAAGCCAGTTAGGATAATAGATATACTAAAAGGAAACGTCCCGAGCCTAACCGTAATGGCTAATAAAATTTTATTAAAAACTATTAAGGTTACTGTTAGAGACTACTTTGTATACATATCTAAAGTTATAATATTATTCTTTAAGCCTTTCCCACTACCCCTTATAGAGCCTTACTAATAGAAGTAAGAAGACGTTAAAGTATCTATATTATTAGTATACCTAACATTCTATATTAACTAAGCCGGAATAATAACTGCTAAAGTAGACCAGATTAAATAAGATGTAGGATTTATCCGGTTTTAAAGATAATGCCTAAGGGTAGAAGTGTATATAGGAGATAAAAGGGCTAAATACTTAATTAACTCTAGAGCGGAGCTTAACCTTATTAAGGAAAGCGTGGCTCTATAATATGGTTTGCCGATATTAAGTCTGCTCCTATAACTATAAGGCATATATTTAACGTTTACTAATAGGACTTAGTCTAAGTTTATTAAACTAGTATATACGGTTCCTATGGTAATAGGTAATGTCTTAATATCTATAACGTTTATTACTGTTAGGGAGGTGTTATATAAAGTAATACTTGGTAAGCTATAGTTGGTAAGGGCTAGACTAGTAACAAAATAAACCATAACGGATTAGGTATCTTATATTATTTAATTAAAAGATAGTAGAATTAAAATAAGGTTATTAATATTCTATAAAGATGCGATGTTCTGTAAACTAGATAAAGGTATTAATATAGATAATAGTGTAGGAAACGTATAACTAGTATAATTACTAGAATTATATCTAGGGTTACTTATAACCTAGCGTATTAAGATAAGGAGGACGTCGAGATTAAAGAGGAGGAAAATAAGGTACGGCTCTAATACAGATGCTTGCCGTTTTAGATATCTACTAGGCAGAGCTATTAGCAGAAAGAAGAATATAATATTAGATAAAGAGAGCTTAACAGTAAAACGTTAAGCGAAGTCCTAAAGAAATACTTAAGAAAGAATTAGAAGCTAGTATTTAAGGTAAAGGCTAAGTCCTTTATATATCAAATATTAAAAATAACGGACCTATTTATAATGTAAACGGAAAGCTGCTGGAGTAAGGCCCGATAAAACGCTATAAATATAATAACTGCGTATAAATAAAAGGCAGATAAAGTCCATCTGGTTAATTTGTTAGCACTAGATAGAACAGTTATAGGAGGTATAATAAAATAGCGAGAGGTGGCCTTACGTCAATAGAAGGCGTCTATTTAAGGCTTACCTCTTAGTCCATATAATTATTTCCTTAAGCCGCGGTATACTAAGCTAGCCTATAGGGTACGACTAAAGCCAGAATAATTAGAGCATATATTTATAGGAGATATTTAGCTAAAAGAACAAGAGATCCTAGAGGCCATATTATTTAATTAAGGAGAGGCTTTAGTATAGGAGTTCTCTAAGATAGGTCGCGTTAGTAGAGATATAACTCTACCACTAAAGATTAAGACTGTGCTATATAAAGTATAGCAAGTACCGAACTTTCCTATACTAAGGGCCCTATAAGGAGAAGTGATAAATATATTACAAGAATAACTAGCTTAAGGGACTTTAGAATATTGCGAAAGTCTATATTGGAATCTATGGTTTCTTATAAGTAAAAAGAAACGTAAGAAATACTAACTAATTAATACGGTAATAAATATTAACTAAGTAACTGTTAGGGACACGAATCTACTACTATATATAGATAAGTTTTCTAAGAAGTTTATAGGGTGTAAGGTTATATCTTTAGTGGATTTCTTCTTTGGCTATAACTAATTAGAGCTTAATATAGAAAGCAGGAACCTAATAGCCTTTATAACACCTCTGAGGCTTCTATAATAAACAATGGTACCTATAAAAGGCATAAATTTAGTAGCCTAGTTTATAAGGATAATTACTAAGATCCTAGAATGATATATCCTATACTATACCTTACCGTTTCTAGATAACATAATAGTAAAAGGCCTGTAGATAGTGTATAGTGGAGAATAAAGTCTTCTAGGCGTATACAGATATATTCTAGAATACATTATAAGGCTAAATAGAGTACTTGCAGATTTAGAACGAGCTAGGTATACAATCTTAGGCGCAAAGTCTTATTTCTATAAAGATAAAATTATAGTAGTTGGTTACCGCTATAATAGAAAGGGACAATATCCAAAAGAGTTAAAAGTCGTAAAGATTATTTGCTAGAGAGACTGCGAAGATATAACGTCCGCCTAGGCATTTCTAGGAGTTGTTATATATTACCAAATATAGGTAGAAGACTCTATAATCAAGGTAGAGCTAATCTTCTAACTATTATAAGTAAACGTTCCGTTTATATAGGGTACAGAGCAGATTGCCGCTATAAAGACTCTAAAGTATATAATCACTACCGCGCCCGCATTAGTTTAACTAGATTATAGTAAGGGGGCTAGGCTAATTATTCTTACCATTAACGAATATAAGAATGGATAACTAGATATATAAGGTTATTATTACCTATGTTAATATAAGAGCGGTATCTGGTTTTAATCGGAACAGAAGTATAACTTAGGAAAGCTTAAATATTGGGCGTTGCTATATACATTGAAGAAGTGTCGCGTATATTTATGCGGCGTTCGCTTTATAGTAGAGATGGACGCGAATACCCTAATTATATAACTAAATCGTACTACTACTAATTTACCTAGAGCCTTAATAGTAAGATAGCTAGTATGCATTTAGCTATAGGACTTTAATGTTAGATATATACTAGAAAAAAGAAATAGCCTGGCTAACAGACTTTTGCAATAGCCGCCTAATAGTAAACAACCTAATAAGCCAGCTAAGGATATTAAGGAGTTTATTAACTATAAGCTAAGTGCCTTAGAATATATAGCTAGCCCTCTTAAAATAGAAGCAGATCTGCTATTAGAAGACTTATATTTAGAGGAGTCTTAGAAGATTATAAAATGGCTAGTAACCTTATAATATCTAGAAGAAATAAATACTAAGGAATTTAAAAGGTTTAAATAGTATACACTAAAGTTCCTAGTACGTAATTAATAGCTCTTTCGCCAATAGTCTAAGAATATGCTAATATAGAGGGTAGTTAATAATAAGGCTACTTAGCAAGAGATTATTAAGAGCCTTTACAATTAGAGTAGATATTATAGACGGGAGGGAACGTACCAGAGGGTCTTAAATTAATATTAGTAGCTAGGACTATGGGATTAGGTATTATAGTATATTAAATTATGCCTATAATGCCAGGAACGACAGTTAGAATAGGAAGAAGAAGTAATATACTCTATATAGGAGTCTACCTTGTAGTAATAAGTAATACTAGATATTATATTTATACTGCCAAACCGCCTTAGATTAAGAATATATATCTAGATAGGTAGAAGCTCGAGCCCTTTAAAAGAAAGATATAAAAAGTATAGCGAAGTTCCTCTATAAAGATGTTATCTATTAATGGGGAGTATTCGGGCAGCTCTCTATAGATAGTAGAGGAGAGAATACTAATATTACTACCACACTTATAGAGTTCTACAATATTAAAAGGGTTATGGCTTCCGCATATTACCTATAGGGGCATGGCTTAATAGAGCGGGGCCATAAACCTATAATAGACGCTTTAGCGAAGATGGATAGCTTATAGCTAGACAATCTTTAGACCATCTTATAGGCAGATAGAACAACTATTAAGCGTTCTATAGGAATAATACTAGTAAGAGATATATGCAGATATAAGCATATTCTTGCTATTAAACTCTATATACCTATCTAATAGACGCTGCCTTAGGAAACAGTCCGGACTACTATAGAGCTGTTAGCGCTTTATGCAAAGCAGTTTAACTAAAGAGACGTAGATATAGAAGAGGCTATTACGCGTATAAAATGGCTAAGAATAGCAAATAAAGAGTACTTTAACGACACCTATTATATTCGCCAGGACGGATTTAAGGTTAGAGATATAGTTATGCTCTATAATACGTAGCTTAAGTAAGATTATTCTAGCAGTTGTAAATTGGATCTAAAATGGCTAGGCCCGTTCTGTATATATAAGAGTTACCCGCATAAGGGATAGTACTTAATTAAGGATTTTAACGGCACGCCGTTTTGTAATTAAACTCCAGGGAATAGATTAAAGAAGTTTTACTAATAATAGATATCTAAAGTCCGCTAGGAGGACCGACTTAATTAATTAAGTAGAACTATGCTATAAAAAATAACGGCAGAGCTAAAACCTAAGGAGGATATTATATAAAATCTACCAGTATCGCAATACCGCGTAGTTTAAGAAGTGTGTGTTTTAAAAGGATTATTTAATAGAACTAAGTATAAAATATTTAATTAGGGAACAGTTAAGTTCTAAGGTAGGGGAGGGGGCGTAAATAATAACTATATAATCTATTTATTCGCCGTATTTCCTAAAGCTCTTTCTGTTACGCTTTCTTATTTGCTTTTTTAGTTATAGAAATCTAATACGTGTTAATAGTAAGGTAAGGGCGGAAGAATATTTATATATAACTATTTAGATTCATTTACTATAAAAAATATTAGTTTTGCTTACCGCCTTTACTAAGCTAATAGCAATTTTCCATCCTGGGGATGGAAAATCATAATTAGTCTATTTAGCGATTAGAGCCAGCAGAACTTTATACTACTACCTAGATTTAGTAGACCATTTAGATTAAAAAACCCTATTAAGAACTTTACCTTTTCGTCCTTAATAACCCTTAAAAATAGTTATAATTAACTAAAGCATAAACTAAGCAGAATTAATAATAGCATACTTATTATATCTTTATTAAGCAGACCATTAACACTATATAAAGGAGCTAAGCAATAGATCAGCAACGTTTTTATAGAAGTTAGAGACTTCGCAGTTAATTAGTATTAGGCTATACTTATCTAAATCTATAACAAGATTCTGCTCTCCCAAAAAAACTACGCAGATGCTACTAGTATAGTAGTTAATTTCGTTAGCCATAATAATAGGCTATAGGCATCTTTAGGAAAGGACGCGTTCTTATTAATCTTTAAAGACATCTCTAACATTAGTAAGATGGCAAAAGATTAAAGAAATTAGTATAATAAAGCTAGAGAAACTATCTAGAAAACCTAGGGATAGGGTGTTTTTAACGGACTGTTTAAGTATACAGTCTCCTCCTACTTCCTTTCTACCGCCTAAAAGCTTACCGTCTACCCACTTTATAAAGTGACGGCGCGAGTTAATAAGGCCCTAGTTAAGAGGCTTAATTATTTAAAACGCGGTATTAAGAACACTATTTAACTATAGCCAACTAATTTCGCGCTCGCGCCTAGAATATTAGGGAGGGTAATATTAGACTAGGTAGTAAATAAGTATAGCTTAAAAAGACACTTAACTGGCTTTCTTATTCTAAATAAAAACCTATCGCTAAGAAGCGAGAGATTAACTACTATAGGACTAGAGGTCACTAATATTTAAATTAGCTAAATAGGAGAAAGCTTAACTCTTATACTATAAATATATTTATAATATACTTCTAACGTAATAAATCTATCCGCATTTTAGCCATCAACACCTATTTAAGGAGGAGGCGTTAGTATTATACCAAGTACATCCCAATAAGGATTACCTATATTAGTTAACTCCCCTTTATTATCTATAAACAAAGATATCCTGATAGCTAGAATACCTACTAGCTCGCCCCCGCGGCTACCTATATCCTCTTTAAAAGGAATCTAAGGAGAGGGCTTATAGTAACTTACCCAGAAGCAGGAGGGCTAGAAGTAGAATTAATATTTAATAAAAATATTATTAAGCTAGAAGATAATAAGGAGTATATTAAGGAGGTTATAAATACTATAGCAATACTCTATTTAAAACGAGGGTGTAACTACAAGGATAATATACTAGTTTATCTTAAAGCGTCCCTAAACTAACCCACTAAAATCAAACTAACTAAGGTTATAAAGCTTTTACGCAGTTAGTATAGGGCGGCTAGTTCCAATCTAGAGATATATAAAGTCTACTAAATATATACACAAGCTATAGGAGGACGTATAGGTTTAGTAATAAAGGGTCTAAACTATACCGCACTATATTACAGACTCCGTTTAATATATTACGCTTATAATTAACTTAGGACTATAAAGACGGATCTAACCACGTACTTCTAGTTTAGAAAAGCCTATAGGCCTCCAGTTCCGTCCAACTTCTTAAAACTATATAAGTTTATTTATAACTCAGCACTAAGGTTTTCCTACAATAGAGAGGTTTTGCTTAATTAGATACTATTACTAAATAACCAAGATATATGGCAGCAAGAAGGATCTATAGTTGCGAATATATTTAGATAGTAGTAGAATTCTAGCATCTTAGTAATAATTAATAAGGAAATATATATATACCACTATTATCAGCGTCTAATTAACGGGCGGCCAAATTACGGCTGGTTAAGAATAATGGTCTATAGTCTTTACCAGTAGCTAATAAGACAAGATCCTTAGTACTACCATCTCTATTACACTCTTAGGCCTAATAGCTAGTAGCGACTTATCTCCTACCCTTACTATACAAAGTTCGCCGTTAAGGGTAACTTTATAGCGTTTTACCATATTAATATAAACATTTCTTCTCTCTTAAAGAGTGGACGCGGCACCGATATAATCTAAGAAAGCATTTCCCTAGATAATAAGACTAAGGACAACTACATAATTATCCTACCTGGCATATATTATCACTTAAAATTGTAGTAGGCAAATCTTAAGGCATAAGGATCAACTAAGGGTAATAGGTTTATATATAAGATCTCAAACCAGGACTAGACTACTAAGGATATAAAAAAGTATGCAACCGATTAAAAGGCTTAGCTATATAAAAAGAGAGATATGTATATAACTATACCTCACCTTCCTTATAGGGCAAAGGGACCTTTAACTAGGACCCGGCGAACAATACTACTATAGTTCGTTAGTATTTAAGATAATTATAATAACCTTAAGGTCACGGAAGGAGGCCTCTAAGTAGAGCTAGCCGATGCTTACTAAGACTTAAAAGTGCCACCCCGTACGCTACCCAGACATACTAATCTTTATAGCGTAATCCCATATCGCTTCCCTACTATAGTTAAGCTTATAGCTGCCAGCGCCTTATCTAACGCCCTTCTAGGTAGACAATAATAGGATTCTCTAGCAGTAATCCATAGGATTATATCCTAGCTAAAGAGACTACTATATAGCTTAAGAGAACAGATACGCGTATTAGTATATTAATAGATAGAACCGTTCGTCCCTAGGGCGGTACACCAGTAAGATATACTTAAGAAGTAAATAGGAGTTACTTAGGTAGGAGAGGTTTTAGCCTAGCCTTAACTATAAAAGGTAGTAACGCCTAAAGGTGGGAATAAGCTACTAGAAAACTAGGGTAGAGGCCTAGACAAATAGGTATATTAAACTCTATTATATTATAACTAATATATAACTACTTAGGTGCAGCGTTAGGGCCTAAGCCTAATATTAGCGACTCAGTCAATCAAGGCACGAGCACGGCATAAGGGACTCGCAAGCCTATACAATTAGTAGTCTATAAACAAGGATCCAAAGCTAGAGAAAGGAAGGAGAAGAATAGCAGCGCCGCTCAATATTTTATGCGGTCCTTAAGTCACGTGACTCGCGTCTACTATAATCCACGTCTACCAAGATCCACCGTTTTCCACCAGCGCCGTAACATTACCCCCCCCTTCCGAAAAAGCCTGCCCTCAGGCTTTATATGTCCATATTATGTCCGTGGGGTATTCTTGTCTTTATGCTTAATAGGCAGCCCATCATCTTCACTATACTAGCACTCCATCCACTCGTTAAGGTACTTTGGGGGTCTGGGTTCGTTAGGGTATTAGTTATAAAATTCTTTAAGTCTCTAGGGGCAGCCTATAAAGTTCCAGACGGGGTACCAGGTTAAGTCTAGATTGTAGCCTTTCTATTAGACACAGTATCATAGCGTTCCTCGTACTAGTTTACAGGCTAGTATTTCATTAACTTCCCATTCGTCATCGCCATTAACTTAAATTGGCAGGGGAGGCTCATTCTTTTATCTAGGTAGTAGGTCATTTACAGCCTTCCGTAGCTTATCCGGCGAAAAGATAGGATAGACTTTAATCAAGTCTAAGAGCTTAACCTTATACAAGTTGCCTTCTTTATTAAGAATCTTATACGGTCCTACTATCTTATAGTCTAGCTTGCGGCTAGACCGTTCTATCTTCCAATTCTTTGTTATAACCCAGACCCTATTATCTATAGTAAAGTCAGGCTCGCGCCTATACTTATTTGCCTACTGTTCTATTAATCTCTAGGCCTTTTCTAGATTTATATAGGCTACCGTCCAAGCTTCTTCTAAGTATTTAGCATATTGCTAGGCTTCCTTATAAGACAGTTTTTTGTGTACGGTCTATAGCCCCTCTAGTCTTTCCCAGTTAAAGCTTATATAGGGTAAGTATCCCATTTCTAGCTAAATAGGTGCAAATCCCGTAGAGTTATAGGGTAGGGTTACCTGGGCGTAGTCCATTAGGGGTAGTAGTTCGCCCCAGTTGTCCTAGAAGTAGTTAATAAAGGGCCGGAGCCTCTAGTCCAAGTATTAATTTACAATCTCCGTCTAACCGTCTGTCTGGGGGTGGTATGCTATGGAAAGCTTTAGCTTAATACCAAGGATCCAAGTAAACTTATTCCAAAAGGCCGATATAAACTGCGGCCTATAATTGGATATAATAGTATCTAGTAGTCCGTAAATTCAATAGATATAATAGATATATAATTAGGCTACCTCCTTGGCATTAATATCCTTATAATAGGGGATTAAGAACGGGCGCTTACTAAAGCGGTTAACTAGGATTATTACTATATTATATCCGTTACGGTCCGTAGGCAGCTTATAAAAGTCCATAGAGATATGCTACCAGGGGCGTTCTAGTATCAGGAGTGGCTTTAATAGTCCTAGGGTTTTATCCCATGGAATCATAGACCTACAGCAGTCGTTACAGTTCCGTATATAGCGGTTAATATCCGTAACCATTCCGGGCCAGTAGTAACGGTTACTAATAATTTTACGGGTCTTATTCTTTCTAGGGTAGGCCGTAGAGACCGAGGTATATGCTTTGGCGATAAGCCAGGTCCATAAGTTCTATTCCTCTACTACTACTAGCCATTCCCAGTGCTTAAGCAGTCCGTTTTCGAGGGACTATAGGCTAGTAGCATCCTTTACCTTTTTGCAGTACTCCTGTAGAGAAGGGGCCGTACGGTTTGCCTACAGCAGTTCATTAACAAGGTCAAGTTCCGTGGAGTTAACAGGACATATCTCAGCATCCAAAGGGTCCGTATTTAGCTCTACCTATATCTAGGGGTTAAGGTGCTCTAGTTATAGTAGTATCTAGGTCTATAATAAAATCTTCACAGCCGCCTAGTTACCTAGGTCCTGTTCACATCTTATAAGAGCATCCGCACGGTTTATAGCGCCTGGTCTATACATAATTAAGAAGTTAAACTAAAATAGGATATCCGCCCAGCGTGCCTACTAGGCCGTAAGGGCCTTAGTTATCATAAAGTATTCTAGGGCCTTATAATCTGAAACTACCTTAATAGGCTCAGGGGTCCCCTCTAGCTATATACGCCATTGCTAAAAGCTAGAGACAATAGCCAGCATTTCTTTATTATAGATATGGTAGTTCAGCTCGGCATCTATTATAGTCTTTAAATAGTATGCAACAGGGTGCTATTCTCTGTTTGGTTACTTCTAGGAGAAAATACCAGCTATTACGCCGTCTAAGGCATCAGTTTCTAGCATCAAGGGCCGTTCTAGGTTAAAGTGGGTAAGTAGGGGAACTAATACCAGCCGTTTTTTAAGCTTATTAAAGGCCTACATACATATAGCGTTAAAGTAAAATGGCTAGTCTTTCCTAGTAAGGCGGTTAAAAGGCTAGGCAATCCTACTATAGTTCTTAATAAAGCGTTAGTAGAAGTTACAGAAACCTAAAAATAATTGCACCCCTTTTATAGTCCGTGGGGGTGTCCACTAGTTAATTGCGGCCATTTTCTCTAGGTCGGCCTTAATTCCGTCTATACTAATAATAAAACCTAGGTACTTTGTACGCTTAACACTAAATTCCAATTTCCTAATATTGGCCTAGAGACCAGCCTTACGGAGCCATTATAGGACTTTATAGACATGCTCCTTGTGTTCTAACTTATTCTTAGAGTAGATTATAATGTCATCCAGGTAGGCCGTATAGAAGTTATTAAGGTAGTTAAAGAGTATATCATTTATATATCACTAGTAAGTAGCCAGTCCGTTAGTCAGTCCAAAAGGAAGTACTTTACATTTATATGTTCCGTAACGGGTCTAAAATATAGTAAGATCTTCCAATCTAGGGTCCATTCTAATCCGGTAAAAGGCCTAACGGATATTAAGCTTAGTAAAGATCTTAGCTCTACTCATTCGGGTTAAAGTCTCATCAAGTAAGGGCAGTAGGTAGCGGTCCTTGCGGGTTATATTATTTAGTTTGCAATAGTTAATACAGAAACAAAGTCCTCCATTTAGCTTTTTAGCAAAGAGAATAGGCAAGTTAAAAGGGGCTTAACTAGGTTCAATAAAGCCCTTATTTAGGTTATCAATAAGGTACTGCTTTATAGCCTATAATTCGGCAGTAGACTGCTAATAAAGGGGGCTATAGCTAAGTGTGTCTTCCTTATCTAGCTCAATCTTAATCTTATAGTTATACGGTTAGTAAGGCGGGAGTATATCTGATACTGCCTTAGAGAACACGTCCTTAAATTTCCAGTATTAATAGGGTAGTTTCTGTTCTACCAGCTTCTTATCTATAAGCTCGCCTTCCTGTTTACTAAGCTCATTTTCCTTTTCCTTAATTATTCAATCAATTTTATATAAGCTAGTGGTAAAGGTAACGGTATTAGGTTAGACTAAGTTCCGGTAGAATCCTACAGCGCTAATACAGCAGATATTAACTAGTGGGAGGCCCATAGGTTTCTTTACAGACTATTATTAAGCAGTATTTTGCGGCCTAGGGTTTATAATCTTTCTTAGCTCCTATTCCATCTTCTATAAGTTATCCCTCTAGTCTATACATTTAGTATAGCATCCAATGCTCTTTGCTATTCTTTGTGGCTATATAGGGCCTAAGTTCCCTACGGGGAACTCCGCTAGCTTTTTACTAACTTTTTTAATCTCTAGTGTGGGTGGCATGACATAGGTAGTCTAGGGGCGGCGTAGTACACGGATCTATTGCGGGTCAAGCTATACGTTCTTTTTAAAAGCCTAGTCCCTACGCATAGCATCAGCTTAGTAAATGGTGTCTATCTATAGCCGCATAAGGTTTTCCATTATAATGCTAATTTCCTTTATAAAAGAGGGTGTTAGGGGTAGGGTTTTAGGCCAGACAAGCCGTCTACTCCATATGTTAAGCTGTAAGCCTAGATAGGCTAGCTATTTTCTTTCTAAAATTATGTCGTGGCTTCCTAGGTCCGTAATAAAAAAGGGGACGTCCATCTACACGGAGGTAAATCCACAAGATAGTCATAATAGGTAGTCCTATCTATCCATTATACCCGCGAATAGGAATTAGTTTGGGCAGTTCTTTAAGGGGTGCATTTAAAAAGTCAGCCAGCTTTACAGCATACTGGGTATCTATTAAGGCAAAGGCATTTGCTCTAGAGTTAGCTAAAGCAGAGGTTAAAACTTAATATCCATTACAGAATAAAGTATAAGGAATAGTGCAGCTTCTTCCACTAACTAGCCGACCTAGATTAATATATAACATATCAATCCCTTTTAACCCTAGAGAGGAGTCTTCCTCTAAGGTTCCTCTTTTTCTAACTCCGTACTGTCTTCCTAAATCAATAGAACCTCGCCTATTTTTACCTTTATCTGGCAATTCTTTGCAAAGTGGTCTTTCTGGCTATATAAAAAGCAAGCTCCTTAATTACTAAGGGCCTGTTTACGAGGTCGTTATATATAGGCCAAGTATACGCCGGACCCACAGCAGGACTAGCTGCACGGCTAGCTGCTAAATTAACGGCAGGCTATATGGCTGGTGCCGTAGGAGTTACAGATCGTGCTAGGGTATTACAGGCCGTTTATAAAGTGCTTGTAGTCTAGTTTAGAGAGTTTCTAGCTTTATACCGCTTAGATTATGCCTTAATTCAACAAAGGCCTTAGTTAATAGCTAGGTAGTAGTCCGTAAGTACCTTTAGCGTCTATACAGTAGTAAAAACTGGCAGTACGGCGCGCTATAGGTCTAGGGTAAGCTTATTAAAGAGGTCTAGCATTAGGTCTTTATAGGGAATTTAGGCTTAGCCGGCTAGGTACAGAAAGCGGGTCTAAAAGGCTAAAAAGTTCTCCGTCGTCTTTATATTAAGAGCTTTATAATCAAGGTGGGCGTTCTATATCTTAAAGGGGTCCTCGTAAATAGAAGACAGGTAGTTAACCATCTCTTCTTTAAAGAGGAAGGGGTCTGCTAAGTCCTAGGCGTATTATAGACGTAGATACGTCTATGCGTCCCCACCAGTACGGCCAAAGACGTAGGCCATTTTAGCTCGGGTAGTAGGGAAGTAGTCCATATTAACTTTAAGCTTATCTTGCAGTTAAAGCTTCCAATTGTTAAATATAGGGTCAGTTCCATCTATAAGCAATAGGGGGTCTGCAACCTTCGCGGACCGCGATAATGCTAATGCTATACATTAGGCTAGGGTCTTAAGAACTATAGCAAGTCTCTAGGTATCTAATAACTCCTTACTAGGTATAGGGGTGTCTCTGGTTTCAAGCAGCTCTTAAAGCCGTTCAATTTCAGTATTAGCTGCCGTGAGCTCTTCCTAGGGGGTCAAGACGGCGACTATTTCACCATTAGAGGTATTTGCGGGTCCTACAGCGGCTTTGCCGGCTGCTGTATTTCTTGGCATAGTGGTAGGGGTATTAGGTAATTTCCGGTGTTTATTTATTTTCTAGGGGTTCTAGTCCGTGCGTGTCCTATTCTTAGGTTTCGCATTCTATTCGTGTTCTTTTAGTTCTTAGGGGTCTGTCCTATCCTTATGGTCCTAGTAATATCCTTAGGGTCCTGTTCTATGTCCTTTATAGATATATTTGAGTTCCTTCTTAGGAAGAAAGAGTAGTTAAGCTTTAGATAATGTTAGCAACTCAGTTAATTAAGGCATAAGCATGGCATAAGGGACGCGCAAGCCTATATAATTAGTAGTCTATAAACGAGGATCCAAAGCTAGAGAAAGGAAGGAGAAGAATAGCAGCGCCGCTTAATATTTTATGCGGTCCTCGAGTCACGTAACTCACGTCTACCATAATCCACGTCTGCCAAGATCCACCGTTTTCCACCAGCGCCGTAACACCTAGATAGAGGAGGAAAGGAGACGCGTAAAAGGCTAGTAAAGATAATAGTAAGGGAGAGAAAGGAGCTAAAGTAGAGTATAAAAGAATACTAGGAAACTATCTACCATAATATAATACTAGCTAGACTAGCGCTAGAGAGGTATATAGGATTTAAAGGTCTAGAAGCTAACTTAAGTAAGAGGAACCTAAGCTATAGTATAGTTAACGTTATAGGGAATAAATACCTAAGGGCTCTAAGAAGGCCTAATAAAGATAGAAAATATAATAGCAATACTTTTAAGGCTAGAAATAATAGAACTAAAAGATTAGCTCTACTAGGTAGGTATTTTAATAGGTAGCCTAAGGTATAAATATAGCTAGCTAAGACAGATACTAAAATATATAATATTATTATACCCCTTACACATTAGCTAAGAAGTAATACTTTTAGTAGCTAGTATAGAGAACTATAATATACTACTCTTAATATAAAAAGGCCTTAAGGCGGCTACCCTGTAGCTTATTAGCTAAAGTATACTAAACTAATTCCGGATTATAAAGAAAATAGTAATAAAAGGCAAAGGGGTAAATAATAGGCGCCCCCTAATAGCTCTATAGTGGTAGAGTAAAGTATATAATACTAGCGCGTCTATAGGCTTATTATAGTAGCAGTAGTTCCTAAAGAGGTTAAAAAATAAGGTAGAAGAGCACTATAGGCGACTCGTGGGCAACTTATAGGCAAGTCCCTAAAGGTAAGGAGATAGATTACAGGGGTTTCTAAAATAGAGCTTTCTCCCTATATATATATAAGGAGTAGTCTATGTAGGCCTAATAGGGATCCTAATTAGACGTTAAGCAATAAATAATAAGTAGGTCCTATAATCGTTAATATATTAGGCCCCTAATTAAGTTTACCCAGTTAGTATATAATTTTAAAGTTAAATTATAAGAGGTATTCGGCTCAATAAATTTAACGCTATATTAGTTACTATATAATTATAAAGTACTATAGGTTCTTATTGTCCGTTAATACGTATATTAGAAATATTAATCCTTTAAGCTTAGAACGCCATTATTTAAAGTATTTAATAATTATAAGTAGCTCCTTATTATATATCTCGTAGTTTAATTTAATAGAGGCGAGTTTCTAAAAAAGGAAGGCTACTAGACGTAGCTCGCCGTTCTTATTATATTATAATAACATTCCCCTAATATATAATCTAACAAGTCTATTTTAATAATATATTTAAGGTTAGGATTAAAGTAGGTAAGAATTAAAGTAGTTATAAAATAATATTTTAAGTTATTTTGTTATTGGGGAAACTGCATCAGGAAATAGAGGCTTCCTTTACAGGCAAGGCGCTCTTGCTTATTAACCCCGGCCAAGCCAAGACTGCCCCTCAACCTCAACTATAAAAGGCCATTTCTCTCACTACTTTTCCTCTTATCCTCCATCTTTCCTTTCTCCTAATGCTGCGCCTCCTCCTCTTCTTACTGCTAGTCCCTGGCACGGTTACATTAAGGCATATCTGCCGTCCCCTTAGCGCTTATGCGTATGCAAGTCCAGCCCGCTCATTCCTTTATTCCCCTATATCTTGGACTAATAACTAATACAGTTAACTACGGCCTTACTAATAGGTAAGTCTCCTCTATAATAATACATAAATAGTTTTGGCCTCCTCTTCTAATCACCACCTCTAGAACTAATGGCTTTAATTTTTATTAAGCTCTCTTAGCGCTGCCTCTGTCCGCTAAATGCAAACATACCCTTACAATCCTATTCTCTCTCTTACGCTCTTTCTCCTTTAGCCTCCTAAATAATGCTAGTCTATAACTGTCCCATAGGAAGGGAGTTAGGGGAATTCCGCAGTTACCAGTCGCGTTAGCACTATCGTCTTATTTAAACTCTGCCGCATATCTCCTTCCAGGGTGGAGAGGGATAGGCATACCGTATTACCCCCCTTAAGGGCTTAAGCGAGCTTGCGTCACACTCATTTTAGCTAACCTATATGCTATTTTCTCTCCTAGGATATGCTATTAGTTAGATAGCCCGCTTTAGCGTTTGCCAATAGCTAAAGCCACCTATATTATAACTGGTATGCCTACTAGGCTACCCAGCAGAAAATCAGCTAAATATTACCAATTTAAGTAACCACCGTATACGGGGCTATATTAGGCATTATTTAAATGGATATTATATAGAGCGTTACCTAGATAGCCATATATGCCTACCTAGCAGTGTAGTTGCATTACTATAGATGTTTTAGAGACGCCATTTAATCTACTAGTTTAGGGCTAAGGGGCTATTAGCTTTACCTAACTGCTTAGTAGCAGAGCGGTAAAGGATTAATAATCTAGGCTCCTAAGTTATAGGGCTATAGTGGTAACCACCTAGATTAAAATTGGAAGGTTATAGCTTTTAGGCGTATAATAGATTAGCGGCATGATAGCATAACTGTAAAGGAATCTCTAACACTAGCTAGCCACGTTAGAAGGGTAAGCATTATATAGTATCCCATACAGTCTTTTACCTAGCATATTTATAGATAAGTATATAATTACCATATAAGCGGCAGGCGTATCTGTCACTAGGCGGTTAGCATTAGAGAGCCCCGCCTACTACTAATAATAATACTACCTCCTTTTGTTATAGATAGCTTATAACGCGTATATATAAGCGGGGCTTTACCTGCTAATATAAGCGGCGTAGGAGATTAGCTAAATTGGCATTATTGGGAAGTAAATAAACATATTAGCACTACCCTTTACTAAGGAATAAGGGTGGAGAATTCATGCCATTAACCTCCTAATAAGGGGCTAGATGCAACGGCTATGCTAGAACTAAACACGCTAGCTTAGACGGGTAGATACGGTTTAACCGCAATTTACTAAGGGTGTTAATTAAGCGCCAGAATTTAACCCCTTATAAACCTTTATATGCTACAAACGGCAATTGACCCCGGTCTATACCGGAGGCGCATGCATTAATTGCTTTATTTAATAAGAAACATAGGTAAAGGGCAAGGGGTGAGGGGCGAGGGGCGATAGATAGAAGCTAGCGGCGAAAGGAGGACTAACGTACACTTAAAAAGACCTTTAATTCCCCCTTAAAGCTTTTAAAAGCTATAAAGCAATAGCAACTCTAATAACACCAATGTTGGCACCATCTTAATCTTTATTTTATATCCCCCCCAAAATTTCGCTTAATAATAACAATTTCTACACTAGTCCCCCCAGAAAATCAATAACTTCGCCTTAGCATTGTGCAATTACAGCTTCTAAAAAAGGCGTGAGCAGCACACCTCAGATAAAGCATAAGATACCTCTTTTCACCCCAAAAAGTTAAGAAGCATTGGAAGCTTAGGCAATAAACGGCATATTACTCTACCTAGGGCCTTAGTTTAGAGATTCCATCTAATAAAGCGCCTATAGACCCTACATATAATTACGAGAAAGCTTATAATAAGTATTATAAGGATTATAAGAACGACGAGGAAGATTTCTATAGAGATGGAAATAAGAGTTAAGTCACTGGAGGAAGTAGTTAAGGTAATTGTTCTAACAATTACCCTACTACTCTCTCTCTTTCCCCAGCAGTTCTAAATACATAGTTTTAACAACTAGTAGTAAATCTAATAGTTATTAAAGACGATACAGCCGATCTAGTCTTAGAAGCTAAGGGCGACAAAGCTAATAAAGCTAATAATTGAACAACACCTTGTGGATTAGGTATACACTTCCCCTTTTAATTTACAATGGCCTTATTTAATAATTAGTAGATAATAGAAATAATGGCAATAATAAGGATAATAAAGATAATAAGGAGCTACCTTTATTAGAAGCGCTTAAAGAGGAGGTATACGCACCTATATATAATCATACCACACCCTTAACACTAGACAGCAATTAAATAGATAATTTAGCTAAGGGGCGTCATATTAAAACTACTCCGTAGTTTAGGCAGGTGCTTAGGATATTAGTAGCTGCCAGTTAAGAGTCTTTAGGAGCTAAGAAGTTAAAGAAGCGGAGGTCCAATTAGCTTAATTAACCAGATAGCATTAATTATATCTCCAATACTTCTATTAGTAAGAGCAGTAAAAGAATACAACTTAGGAAGCAATAAAGGTCACCTACTTCCCAGAGGACTACACCTTTTAGCTCTTCTACCCTAGCCTTAACAACGGTGACAGTATTAAGGAGTAAGCGGTCTCTGCTACGCGGCCTACTAGCCTCTCTCCCTAGCACTATACGTCTCCTTATAATACTAGACCACTAGAAAATAGGGCTAATAACAGTTATAATTATATTCTAGATAATCTTATAAATGGCTTAGCTAAAGAAAGCAATAATAAGGATAATAAGAACGTTATAGACAAAGGCAAGGCCAAGAACTACAGTAATAGAAGTAATGACAGTAATAATATAGATAATAATAACTCTAGGGACGGTAATAGTAGCAATAGCGATAAGGGTAATAAGGCCTATAGGTATGCAGGGCAACAAGAATTTCCAACCCCTATTACTAGTTAATTAAAGACAAAGTATACTACAAAGTATTATCTCCAGCGGTCTCACCATTCCCCTTTAATTTTATCCATACATACGTCCAACTAAGGCACTGCGCTTACTAGCAATTATCATAAGTAGGTTGCATCCCCTATACATAATTACCTCTATACCTAAAAACCGCTACTAAGCCCTACCTCTGGCTCTAACTCTAATAAAGTAATACTAGGAGCTGCCTTAAATGCTAATTTAGAAGAAATTTTAATCTAAGTAGCTTTTAGGCGCCAGAAAGATAGGTTATATACACTAGATATCCTTCTTTAATAATTTCCTTTACCTTTTAACCTGGTTAAGCAGCCCTAGGAGCCAAAGCCCTAAGGGCTAAAGTCTAGAATAAAATTCACTAAAGAGGAAAACACGCTGCTTACTAACTTAAAAGAGAAATAAAATCTTTTATAGGACTAGATTAAAGATAGCTTTCTAACAAGAAGTCTTAGATTACTATAGGGGCATTATTATTTAAAATTAAAGGCTTAGCCTATTATGTAGAAGAAATAAGGGCGGCCTACTAGGCGGAGAAATTAGCAGTAATAGTGCTGTCCTTTTTAGCTTAAAGTTCTATTCCTAGCTTAAGTTCTATTTACAGCGCATTCTGTAGGAAAACAAATATGCATTATATAGCTAGATCAGTATAAATATCCCATCTATTAGTGCATAATTCTTAATAGCTTTAAGGACTTCTTTACACCATCTTAGTAACCACCTATTTCTTTCGGCCTCACGCAACGCATGCGTAATAACCACCTTTAGTAATGGATACTAGACTGCACTACAAGTATAGAAGGACGCCAGCGCTTTAGAGAATTGTCATAAGATCCATCCACCACTTTATTATGCGTGAATACCAGCCTATTTTCATCCTTAGAAATTCCCGTTGATATCTACTTATTAGTAGGGCCACGGATTATATTAATATACTTTAGGAGTTTAGGATCGTCTAATAACTAGCGGATAATCTTTATACTACAATATCTATATCCTAATACCACTTTAAGCCCAAACGTTTAACAATTATTAAGATGAAGTTTTGCCATTATAAGAAATATGTTAATAAAATCCTTATAGCAGTTAGTTTTCTTCCATAAGAATATAAACTAGTTACTTATATAAACTTCTAGATGCCCAAATACCCTAGCCAAACTAAAAGCAGTTGGCTAAAGAATGTTATTCCTAACTAGTGCTCCTACGGCTAAACTAAAAACGGTTAGCTAAAGGAAGTAGTCCCTAACTGGTGCCACTAGAGTAAGGCAAGGTAATGTCTCAGTCTTATTATCCTTATCCATTAGGGATTTAAGAGGTGATAATTGCGTAGGGGTTAAGGGTGCGCTTAGTTCCTCCTTAAAGCGGCCTTAAGCAAGCCTATCCTCTACTATAGAGTATATAAAGGGGGTATTAATATCACTAGGGTAGGTTAGGTCCTTATTAGCATTTGTAAAAGAGGGAAAGGGCTAGCTTAGCGTGCTAATACTAGAAGGAGTCACCGTCGCTCTAACACCGCTAAGAGAGTTAAGCTTAGGAGGCATCGGCCTCTTATTAATACCCACTAGAGGGCAAGAAAGATAGGGCCGAACGCTTATTATCATATTGTTAACACTAGGGTTAGTAGTAATTACTATCTCCCTAATACTATAAGAAGATTTAAGCCTAGTAGGGGGAGGACAAAGATAGGGCTGGATGTCGCTTGTTATATTATTAACGCAAGAGTTAATAGTATTCTTATTAGCCTTGTCTAATAATAAGTCTCTGGTGCGTATAATTTGCCTTTAGTTACTTATAGAGCTAGCAGCCTAATAGCTTAGAGTTGCTATAGGAAGTTTTTAATAGATTTTTGTTGCTGGTTATAGAAGGAAAGTATTTATAGGAAATAGAAATGGAGTATACTAAGTAAACATTTATGTAAGGGAAGCACGGCAGAGCTACTAGCACTAAGGGCTTCCTATACATAGGGCTGCCTAAATCCTCCGCAAGCTAAAGCGTGTGGCGTGCACGTCTATAGCTAAATTAAAACATGGTAATAACTTAGAAATACTACAAACGTTTATATACAAGGTTTATTATTGGTTGCACTTATATCTAAATACCTTATTGTATCCTAAGGGAACGGCTTAGCGTTTAAATGTAACAAGGCCAAATAGAAGCAAATGGTGAGGCCTGCTCCTATAGTCCTCAGAGCTTAGAGAATTACACTAAGACAGTTGGCCTGTATAGGACATTCTACTCTTAATTTTATAGTGGAGACTTAGCAACTAGAAGAGCAAATGCCCTGCATTTTTAGGTACTGCTTATATAGGCAGTAGCATTATAAGGCATAAATTTATATAAGGCATAGCTGCGCTAATCAGGGTATAATATACTACTAATTTCATAAGGCGAGACAGGCACTGCTTATATTAGGCTTTAATTTAAGCGCCTATCTTTAATAATCTATACAGCCATACCCCTACACGTACTACCCGCTACTTATTTTTATATATTGTCTTATATAGGATCCCACGGGAGCCCCTAAATAGGTTTATTAGTTAATTCCCCTTAGGATTCCTTATTCTCTAGAACTAAAACATTACTTAGTAAAAATATACTAGTTATAATATTTATATTAAAACTAACTAGTAGCACTTTTAATAGCTTTTAGCATACGCCAGCGTATAGCTTTTTAGTTTACTTCATTTAACCCATTATCTCTTAGTCTCTTATTTATGCATTCCAAAAAAAATTCCCTTTTAGGTAAATTCATATTATTCTAGCCGCGCCCTAAGCTAATAATATTTCTAGCTTCCTTATTTATAAATTTCTACTAATCCTTATTAAAAAAAGGCGCCTTAGTCTAGGCCTATATACTTGCCAGGAAACATTGCTACTACTCTAGGTTATACTAAACTATATCCCGCACCTACTTTGCAGTAGCATTAGCCCTAATATCCATTATGCGTAATAGCGTTTAGAAATAGGTATTAGTAAAATTACTAGGTCCTAATATGTCGTGGTAAAGCAGGGTTTTGCGAATAGAGAATTTTAAGTTATTTAAGTGTCTTGGCTAACGCTACCAGAATTACCCCTACTAGTTTGGTTTTATAAAACTAGTCCTCCCACCTTCCCCAGGATTGCACTAACTATTTAGCTAAACAACGCCAGTTCTAGCAGCCGCGCTAGACACAGCCCACCTAACACTTCTACCACATTACGGAATATGCAGAAGAACCATACAAGGTCACGATTTAGGCAGCCCCTAGCTAATATATTAAATCTTTCTCTTACTAATAGCCCCAGGGTTGCTACGAGGAGTTAAAGCACCAGAAGTTGCTTACTATAGCCAATCTACTACATTATGGAAGCGAGAGGAGCCGGGGCTCCTAGGTGCAATAGCTAAGTTAATAATAATAGTTACATTTTCCCTAGTTGTTAAAAGGATAATTTATTTCATAAATTACAAAACCTCCCTAATGCTCCGCATAAGCTAGAAAAATAATTTGCTTATAAAGTAAAAGATTACCTTTATACTATTTTCCAATACCAAAAATAGAACTCTTAATAAAGTATAATTTTAAAAATGGCTAATGCAAGGCCTGCGTACCTATATTATATATTAGTAAACTAATAGCTAAAGTTAGGGGGGGCTTTATACATTAAAGTTGACCTTACGGCCTCAATTTCCGTCTTAGTGGTTTGCGCTGCTATCCCAATCATGCCTATATACCTGCAACCTAATAGCTAAACAGAAAATGCGTATTTAGAGCAATCCTATTAAAGCCACAATCGCAAATACTAACTAAGAATAATACTAGCGCAATAAAGCCAGACGCGCTAGACCTTAGAATTTTTAACTAACATTTTAGAGAGGTATATTACCTAGAAGAAAATAATAAGTGAGCAGAAAAGGGTACAATATAACGCTATTTTAATAATAAAAGGGTTTGGATGCTATAAAAACTAAGCAGTTATAATAAGGAAGAGGGTAGAGTAAGTAAATCTACTAATAGGAGCCATAATCTTAAATATTTAAGAAAATGGAAAAGAATAAAGATGAAAGTAGGGGTAGGGTAGCTTATAACAATATTGTTTTTTAGAAATAAGGCAGGCTATACAAACGCCATGTTATTACCGCTAAATAACTTAACCAAGCGGCTTCTTAATAAGTTATTACCCTAACCTTAAGCAATAAATAACTAAAGAAGGCACTTAGGACGTATAGGGGTCAGTCACCTTCTCCATTCTATCACTAGATTAAGTATTTCATACTATCTATAATTTTAGGTAATACTAAATAGAAAAAGAGAAGAGTATAAATCTTTTATTTTAGATGGTAACTTGCAAGTTTTCTATATCCTTATGCCCCACATTAATCTTCGTCTCCTAGCTGTATACTTATAGTGCGGCGCTATAGTTCACAAGCACTAAAACTATATAGATACTCCACCAGACCTTCTATTAACTTGGTCTTAATATTAAACCCAAAGTATCTTAAAACAGGCTAGCTTGCTAGCATAGTTAATACCCACATCTTTTTTCCCTCTTCGTCCTGCTTTTCTACTGCTATTTTAATAAGTATTCTGCCTAGACCAGACTTCTAATAAGACTCGTATATAGCAAGAGTAGAGATTTTCATTGGGTAATCTTAGGAGTACCTAGCGCAAAATTAGCCACGCCCCTAGGCCTACAACTTAAGAACCATACTAATGCCCTTTAGCGTGAGTTTGTTTCTTATAAAACTTAATATTATCTAGGTTTTTATCTTAACGCAGATTTTTAATACCCTTTAGGAGGCTATTAAAAATACCTTTGTTTTACTAGCTTGCAAACTTATACTAGATAAATGGTAGTACTATATAAATATCCTCCTTGGGTAATAGCTGGGGTCTTAGGCCACTTATAATAAAGACGCCAGAAATTACAGTTCCGCTAATTAATACCGTTAAATCTTGCCTGGCCCATGGCGACTAAACTACCTTAGCTTTATTTTCATTGTATAGGCTTTCTATACCATATACCCTTAAAGTAGAATTAAGAAACCCATTAATAAGATTAATTGCGTAGGAGTTGTATATGGCTATTAGGAATGCTTCAGAATATAGTCTCCAAATCTTAAAAGATTGGGAGGTTTTAAAAGCTAAAATAATAACACAGGTTGCTTGAAATACGTCTATGTGCGTAAGCAGTTGGATTTAATAAGTAGCTATTGTAGAAGAAAGCAAAAAAAAGCAAAATTGGTAGCAGAAGGAGGAACACCCTTAAAAGATATATAAAGAAGTTATAATATTAATTAGACAAGAGCTATTAGGACCATTGCGGATATAACAGCTATAGCCCCTACTCCGACTAACAGAATTAGGTTTTTTAGTATTACTATTCCACCCTTCCTTTAGATAGCATCTAGTAAATAATTCCGTACAGCAGGCATGGCTAAGAATTATCGCCGCACATATTATGCTAATTTATCGTTATGCATTTTATGTCTGCTTAGTGTCACCCAATGCTTGACCTTTAGGAATGTATATATGTGAGCCTAACGCTGCCGAATGCCATTGGATGCAAAGATAAGGTGCTAAGGCGAAAGATTTGGTTTCCTAAGCTAGATATAAATGACTACTATTAAGGGTCTATAGTGGATAGACACGGCCTCTACTTTAAAACATTCTCTATATCTTTCTCTTTAATATAGTCCTTTAAGCCTTAGAGATTCCTCTAAATTATAGTCTACAATTTAATTAGAATAGATACAGCATAAGAAATATTAAACGTACTTAAAATATATGTGCGTTGGAGTAGTTATACATTAATTTAAGGAAAGTGGTTAAATAGATAACATCCTATACTTATTGCCCTCTAGTTTTTCTCTAAAGAGTACCAAGGAACTCCTATTAAGACTTAGAGAAGGAATAAATTAAGGAGTAAGAGAGTTTATCCGCAGTCCTCTTATTTAAGTAGATGCAGAGAATTTTACTTAATATTAAATCATTAAGTGTTTAAGTAACTTATTAGTATTTTAGGCGGTTAGGATTTCCCAGACCCGCACCTGCCGTTTATTAGTCTTTTAGGCCTATAGTAATTTAAACCTCTAATAGGCTGGTGCTAGGACATAACTTTAAAGGTTCCGTTTACTGGCCTTACATACCCTTAAGTTAGTAAATACTAGAACGCGAAGAAGTTTTAAGCTTAGTAGTTGATATAGGATAACTTTCTAATATAATTAAAGATGCCTTTTCTAGATCTATACCAGCGTATAATAAGGCACTTGCTTCTAGGCTAAGGTTGGTAGTTAATGCACTATAGCTTAAATCTCAATCCTAACTGCTAATAATAGTTATAAGAGGCTGCTAAATATACTAGTCTAGGACTAGTAGGGTCCAGTAAATTACGGCTTAAAAGAGCGAGCTAATTATTAAAGAAGTAGCACCCATATTAAAGAATAAAGTGGCTGCAAATGGCTAGTAGAAACAGGGTAGACTAGGAAATAGTTTAAAAGAAGTGGTAAAAATAGTAAAGTTAAGGAAGTAATAAATAAAAGCTATAGAAGAACGTAATAAGGCAACCAGTAAAGTGGACGGTAAAGGTAATTATATATCCCTAGCGTAATGGGGCAAAATTAGCTTTATATATTACTTATCTCCATCCTACACCCTTAAGATTTAAAGCATTCTTAGGTTTATTAAGGCGTTTTAGCCTTTAATTCTTGCGGGACGCATTATTGCATCATTAAAAAGAAATTGATGGGAGCTTCTGGACTTTATAGTAGCGGGTAGGCTATATCTAATTAACTAGGGAGACGGCTGCACATCCTTACTTTAATCAGCTGTTTAGTTTTCCATTATAGATCTTTAGAGGAGCATAAGTTATAGTAGTAGAGTTTAGCATAGTGTGGCATCTTAGGGGTAATAAGGTAAGGGGCCAATACACGCCATGCTAAAATTATAGGGGTATTATCATTGCGATCGCAATAATAATCCCCTACAACGTTTCCTACTTCTCTTACTCTTACACCCCATTATATTCTATTTTTAGTTTAACTAACCTATAGGATTATAAATGCCTCTCTGCTTTAGCAGTGTAATAAAATAGATTTTAGCGCTATAGTAATTCTATTCTATAGCCTTTCCCTTCCTAAGGCTAATTATTATTTACTATAGGATAGAGAAGCAGTCCTTCCCAGTGCACTATTATAGCTCGCTTGCACCGTCCGTCCCCATTACGCCATAGGTTTACCTTCTATCACTCCTCTCCTAAGGGATACTTATAGATAATAGTTATTGTCAAATAAGATTAAGCTGTTTACGCAATTCCTACACTCTACTAATAAAGGTGAAGCGGTAAAAGCCTATAAAAGAGTGGTAGGTAAAATTCTGGAGGCCTTACCCACCAACCGCAGAGAGGCGCTTAGCTTAAATAAAACCCTAACGGTCTTAGGCCCCTAGAACACCCTAGCAATCCTAAAAGCCGCAAAAGCCGCAAAAGCCCTAAAAGCCCTAGAGGCCTTAACGACCCCTATAGATCTAGAGACCAGGAAAGCCATAGTTAAATTTATTTTATTATTCTAGATTCTTAAAAGACAAGGAACCCCACCTCCTAATAGAAGCCCAGACCCACTTTATAGAGGAAGCCCCACCCCTAAAAAACGCCAGAATTTATCGCCGGCAGCCATAGAGCGACTAGTTACAGTTTACACGAAAATTTAGTCTCTAAATAATTATAAATTAAAACAGTTCCTTAAGCTTTATAATCTAGCTAAGGGCAGATCACTTAAAGCTCTCTAGAAACTATATATTAAACCAGCAGGAGCTAATAACTGGGTAATAATTCGTAACCTAGCTAATGTCCTTAACGTAGGCAAAAATGCAGTTAGTCGTAGGTTAATAAAGTCTATTCTGTCTAAGATGCTAGATAATAAGGTGGAGCGATTAAAGAAAGAAGGTTATAGGCCTAAAAAGGGCTAACAATTTAGAGCTTTGGCATAAGAGATGGCCTGTCTATTAGAAGGAGAGCGCCTTAAACTAAACAATATTGCTAGCTAGAAATGGAGTCGTCTTAAACCTAGAGTACTTATTAGTATCTGCAACCTAGATTCTAGTATAATATTAGTTTTTAATTACCTCTATTAAATTAATAACTGACCTGTAATAGTATTAAAAGGTATATAGCACCTAATAAATTCAATATATTAATTGCTTGGATAGAAACACAACTATAGTGCCAGAAATGGACAGAATTGTCTCCTTTGGTAAGGAACCTAAAGGATGCATATCTCTGTCATGCTAATACTAACTCCACAAGTTAGCCTAAAGCCAGTAGCGCTATCTAAAGCCCTAGGGGTACAAAAAGATTAACTACTACTAAGCAGTCTAATATCAAACGTACTAGGCGCAAGTTATCTAAAATAAGTAGTCCGCAAGCCGTCCCTAATAAGAGTTCCGATTAAATATTTCCAACGTCTTTAAGGGACCAACATAGCATAGCTAATCTTTATTTGGACCCTCCTAAAATGCTATTACCTTTTAGATCTACCTTAATCCCTAATGTCTACTTATACCCTTTAGAAATCCCTTTTAGCCTAAGCCATTACTTAACCCCTAGGATGTCCTTCTCTTTCAAACCTACCTTAATTCCTTAAATCTACTTAGATCCACTGTTAATTCCTTCTAACATAAACCTGGACTATTACTTAAATTCTAAAGTACCTCCCCCTTTTAAACCTCTATTAATTCCTAAAATCTATCTAGATCCTCTATTAATTCCTTTTAATTCAAATTCTAATCTCTAGCTAATTACTCTGCTAGCTACTACAGTAATAAATAACTAGCTCAATTTATACCCTATATTTCCACATATAGTAAGCCTTAACCTAAACCAGAATTCGCAATATAGCACTCCCTATACATTTTAACATCATTCCTACTCTGCTTCTGAGGAACCCGCGGCTTTGGACAGCTCCTATGAGGCTACGGCCTTAAATGGCTCCTATGAGGCTGCGGCCTTGGACGGCTCCTATAAGGCTGCGGCCTTAGACGGCTCCTATGAGGCTACGGCCTTAGACAGCTCCTATAAAGCTACGGCCATACAGACCTATATAGATATATAAGCATGTCCACCCCCCTTCCCTGCAAAGTGTTAAGGCGTATTATTAAGTGCGCCCATTATATTGCCGCTCTGAAGTTTAGAGTATTTATATTTTATAGAAATCCTAAACCCTGGGAAACCGTTATCCAAATTTAGCAGGCCAAGTGCTAATATTATTATAGCCTTTGCCGTGCTATCCCTAGGGTTCACCCAGATTTCCTTATTTATATTGTTGTAATATACTAGATATTGGTTTTTAACGGAGACTACGTCTTTAGTAGTGTAGAGGATTTTAGTAGTATGCTACCTAGTAACTTTCTAAATAATTTTCATTAGTATACTGCTAATCTACCTAGCGTTGGAAATACCTTAACGTATAGTAAAATATAAGGTGACATTGCTTTACTGTCAGATATTTTATAGAAGGGGAAGTTCTCCTTTCAGGAGGATAAGGATTGGCTCCGTGCTAATAGAATGGCGCGCAAGTAATCTGAATATCTGCTATCTATGCTAGAAGCTATCTATAGTGCGGACATAATAAGTCTAAAAAAGATGCAAGTAATGGACGCATTAGTAAATAGATATAAAGACCCTTTAAAGGGGCTGATTTTTCTTTAGCGGGGCTAATTTTTGGTAGGGCTGATTTCTGGTTAGGTAGGGCCCACGTGACACCGCCCGTTCCTAAGAACTGTTATCGCACTAATATGCGCCTAAGCATTAACGCGCCTTACAAAAGAGGTGCGGGCGACTTATAGAAATTGTCTCAATATTTATAGGTAAAGAGAATGTACTATAGGGCGTATATAAATATATATTCTCTAGTCCTATATAAAGAGGCCACTAGACCTCCACTTCTGTCGTTATCCTTACCTAGCACTTTTACCTTAAGAATAACATTGTAATAAAGCTGCTGGAAATTACAAAGAACAATTTAATTATCAAACTAGATTGTCCTCCTATTTCTCCTTAAGATTTCCTATAGGGCTTTAATAAACCTAGTACAGATTATAACGGTATTAAGGTAAAAGATACCACATACCCTTTAGTTATATTAGTCTAATAGTTCTATAGGTTAAAGATATTTTTGCCCTCTGCTATATACGGCAGTGCCAGCAACATAGCCCGTACCTATATTATGGCAAACGTGTCTTTTTAGGGATATTTAATTCTAATAGTTTAGTGGTCAAATACACGGTATTCTTGGGTGATCTCGTATATATAAAAGGCGGGAGATGATTAAACAGGTAGAACGTAAGGTAGAGAATAGGAATAATTGGCTTTAGATAAAAAATGCTCAATCTTCTTAAAAATTCTTTAAATAGGTCTCCTTTAATGACCAACTTAAGCGGGTTAAGGTAAATATTATAAATAATATGGCTTTTTATAAGTTAATAGTTTTATAGGTCTTAGACATAATTAGTTTCCGCCCAACTTTAAGCACTTCCCCCCTATATAGGAGATGGTTTACCCTACTTAGGATTTTTCTTTTAAATGGGTCGCAGAAGCTAGGCAAAGTACTATTAGATATAGTTAAAAAGATGGAAAACAGAGAGGAAGCCATAAAATAGGTAAAGCGTGAGCTGCAGCGTTATAAGGACGAAGACTTAGCCGGGCAGATATTGTCTTTAAGTTTTACTTAGCTAATATAAGAGCTACCTTTATAAGGAGGATCTCAAAATATGGAATCTAATATTATTAAATAGAGTTGGTTATATACGCGGGTTTCCATAGCAAAAAGTAATTTACTCTTAAGATTTCCATACAGGGCATAAACCCATATACTTACTTGCTCCTATAACAACAAGGCCTATATAGTAGGCTATAGCGTAGGCGAATTGCTAGTAGACCTAAGAATAGGAAAACGTGGCTGTAGGCTCCTATAGGGGAGCAAAAACCATACAGAAATGTAAGCCGCAGGGGGTTAGTTCCTATAGGGCGGTGGAATATATAGGCATTAGTACCTGCAGGGGATTTATTGGCGCAGGGGATTTGTTAGCGCAGGGGATTTGTTAGAGTAGGGGACTAGATCCTATAGGGGATTTATTAGCGCAGGGGATTCATTAGAGTAGGGGACTAGATCCTATAGGGGATTTATTAGCGCAGGGGATTTATTAGAATAGGGGACTAGTTCCTATAGGGCGGCAAAACACGTGGGTATTGGCTCCTATAGGAAATTTGTTCAAGTAGGGGACTTATTTAAATAAGGGATTGGTTAAAGTAGGGGATTAATTCTTCTATAGCCTCTATTTAGGCGGCACAAGGTGGCTTCTAATAGGCTAGGGAGTAGATTGCGTGTTTTATAGAAAAATAAAGCCTATATAGGATGGTAGGGTATAGGGACCTAATAATCTGGCGGAAGATTAGGTTATCTACTTTCCTAGGTTTATTTAGCCTACCCTATACTATTTTATATACGTTTTAACCAAAGCTGCTGCCTTACCTTAGCCACCTAAATCTTTAGTTGTGCTATAGAAGAGTATAGGATAATAAAATATTATTCTATCTACTCTACTAATACCTTTAGATCCTTCTGTGCTTGCTAAAGTATTATCTTTATCCTAGAATATAGCTCCGGATTATCCTTCTTCTACCTTCTACTGTTTAAAAATATTACTTTCTAGAGTCTATTAACCCAAGGTTTTAATAACTAGTAGTATAGTATAAAGTACTCCTCCGCTATTTTAATAAAATCCCCTTCATAGGCTACGCACCCCTTTTTTAGCTCTGCTAGCTCTTTAGTGTCTATATAATTCCACTTCTTAAACCTTAGGATAGGCTTGCGCTCCTTATTTAGACCCTTATAATAAATGCATATCTAGAAAAGCACCTAGAAAAACAACTCCAAATTATGCCTAAAGGAGTGTTTCTTGCCTAGAAGTACTCCTATAGCCATAAACGCTCTTATACTGGTCTTGCCCCGTGCTCCTAAAGGTCCTTCTTACTTCTCTTTAATTGCAAGATTAAGATTGATTAAGAATAACTTCTAGGAGGGATTGTCGTCTTCCTCATTCATTAAGAGGTTGCCTATTAAAATGTCACATTAAAGGATGCTAGCCTGCGTGTGTAAAGACTTATATCCTTTAATACTACCCTCTAGCGCAGCAAGCATTGCAGCCGGAGAGCTTGCCTTATAAAGAGCCTTTCTATAGTCGTAAGTGATGACGCGTTAATGCACCCAATTCTGCATAATAGGGCGCTTAATCAGAGAGCTTAAACATGGGCGCTTATTGGGCGGTAACGGGGCGTTGATATAGCTAAACGACCTCTTTCTACTAGTGCTTCAGCCTTTCCTTGCACTGCCTTGTACTCTAGCTACACTTAGAAGCACCATTGGGCTTTCATACTTATAGTTTATCGCTTGGGTAATATCTAGCCCCTTACAGATATTAAAGATATTATTATCTTATCCACCTATATAAACAGTCCCATGGTGATAGTACCTGGCCACGTTAATCACTCCTTTCTCCGCTGCCTCACGCAGCAGTTCGCCTTCTTCCTTGCGCTCTAGGTACTGCCACAAGTCTTTGATAACAAGAGGTATCTTAAAGGTGTTACCCTCACGGTACGCTTTCTAGCAAGTTGTCGCCTAACTAGTAATGCAGGGTGCCCGCTTTATAAGTTTATCAAGTATAAGACGCTCAGTCTAATTGTTGCGCACGACCTTAATATATCATTTGCCGTCTGATATTAAAATAGTAGGGTTAAACCCAAGCTGCTCTTTATTTATTAAGAGAAACCCTAATATTGCTAAGGTAAATTATAGTCCGTCTTTATTAATATTAAATAGTAATAATGCGATGCCTCCTACCTGGTTATACTCCTATAGCCGTATAATAAATCCATAAAGGGTAAAACCTAGGACAAAGCGACGATTGTCCTAAGCGGCAAAGACTTCCCTTACGTATTTCCCTAAAGCAAACTATGCCTATAAGGCTATATTAGTGTTTGGATTACTCTTTAGCTCTCCTAGTATAAGTATATATAACTAATGGCATTAAGAGCTTTCGCTAGCCATTGGATTATCTATAAAACTAATATCTAGCTTTTACTTCGCTATAGACCCTTATAAGGGCTGCTTAGTATGTGCAATAAGCTTTCGTTATATCTTTGGGGCGGACCTATACTCCTCTACAAAGCCTAAAAATGATTTAATTAGGTTATTAAACTACTCTAGGATATTATCTTACTCTACACTTTTAGGCCAGTCACGCTAGCCGCCCTTATTAGCGTATAGTGGATTGTCCCCTTCCTTGTACTTCTTAAAAACGGCGGCGCTTGCCTCTTTAAGACCTTCCACTTCCCTAAAGAATACTTTATATAAGCTAGGAATCCCTATATAAAGAGGGCCTAGCTCCTCCTTTAAAACATCATCTACGTATTTCCTATGTTTAGATGAGTTAGCGAAGCTGCTTATATTATGTAGATATGGGGTTTAAATATAGAATAGTAGCGGTTAGGGAGGAGGCGTGGACTCTATTACAGTGGCAATAGTATTACTCTAAACGTCCTTATCTAATTTATAATTAAGAACTGTTTTTAGGAGAGGGGTAAACTATTCAATATTAAAGTCATTGGAATTAACTAAAGGGAGAAGTTAGAGAAGGTCACTATAAAGAGTGCCACGGCCAGCGCTAGATAGGAGTAGTTAAGCAGCGGGAAGGTTTTATAATACTAAGACAAGGTTAATAACGAGATTCTTAAGCCCTATATATATTAGACAGGACCTATAGTAGACTAATTAATAATTACCTTTATTGCCTATCTGGTGCAATAAGTCTAAAAAGCTAGAGATGCCTAGATTCTAATAGGTTAAGTTAAATAAATTGCAAAAGTCATTTAGTCCTTCCCTAATAGGTTTCGCTTTAATTATTTCTAATCTAAAGAGATTTACTATTGCGGGCAAACGCAATAAAAGCTATATTAGGGTGGCCGGTGTGGCAGGCAGATAGGTAGATAAAAAGGGGAGATTAAAGAGGCTAGCATATAACGGATAGTATAATAGCAGGGAATTAAATAAGTATAGGAAGGTCAAGAACACGTTAGTGGCGTCTTATAATAAGAAAATAACTAGGGAGAAAAGTGTAAGGAATAAAGTAAGGTGCAAGCAAACACGTAGAGGATCGAAGATTGGGTATGGAAAAGTCAGGCCAATCCGATATGGCTTAGACTAAGGCTTTGTAGGGCTTAGTTAAATGCTAAGCCACGATAACCTAAAATGTAGGGCCCCCCCCCCCAACTGCACGCGATTGGAGTAATTTCTTAGTCTATAATCCCTCTCCGAGCTTCCCTCTTTAATTTAGTTACCTATATTTAAGAGAAGGGATGGACCTAAATATCCACCTGGAACTTTAGAAGTTATATTAGTCTTAGTTAAGTAACTAATATTTAAGGCTCTAACTAATTAACTAAATCCGTCGCAGATTAGATAAAGCTAATAATAATATATATAGAGACTCTAGAGCCATATTTAATAAAGCAAAGTTCTTATTCTTAATTATCCTATTCAACACTAAATTACTCCCTTAAATATTACTTAAAATGTAGTTAAAACTAGAACTAGGAAAGAAAACTAACAAAACAGATTATCTAAAAATGTTCTACTTGGCTTAGCGCAGCTTATAGACAGTAAGAAATATAATAACTTAAAACTTATGTACTAGGGACTAGAGTTTAAAGTCTATAAAGTAATTATATGCACCCAATTTCCTGTATTTGCAGCTGCCTATAATAGAGGCTTTTAGGTAAAATCCAACCAAATATCTAGTGGAATTGACCCTAACTAACTAACGGGTAGAAGGCGGCGACTAACATTATAAATATCAACAAGTTCGATTCCAGCACCGTTAAGAGAATAATGCAATTTATATATAAGAGGGACTATAATAATGGCAAGGAGGAGCAAGGATCTAATATTGTAGGTATAGAAACGCTTGGCCAAGGTAAGGGATATATTTACACACTAACCCAATTTATCCTTACTTAAACTTCAATCTATAGAATTAGAGGTAGTGTAACTTAATAATGCTAATGCCTTATTGCTATCTAAACTAGATAATAGTGGTGGCAATAATAAAGACACAATAACACGGCCAACAACGGCCAATATTACACTTCACCACGTCTGTATTAATGCAATTGCCGATTACTATAATATACTATAGCTAAAAGAGCTTACGAATATAAAAATTAAATATATTTTAGGAACTAGCTAGTTCGTAAACTGGTTTCCTAATATTATTAAGGATGTCTTTAGTCTAATAGGCGACTTAGCATTGTATAATATAATTACCTTAATAGCAGCCGAGCACATTAAAGAACTTATTAAACTTAAGGACTTCGCGGAACTAGATGTTATAAGCAATTTTACTATTAGTATTATACAGACGGCGATTACCGCATCCAAGGACATAGAGGAAAATTTTATATAGAAACTTCAAGCTGTCCAATCTCAGCTACAATAAACAAAATCACTACTTTAATCCGCTAAGGTGAGGGACGCCGCGGCTAAGCGTAAAAGTAAAAATATTAATAACTGTCTTAATACCCTCTGCAAGACTAGGACCTATTATAATATTAGTTACAGCGCCAAGTTTATATGTTATATTAAGGACAGTAGTTATCTATCTAACCCTAATCACCCTTATATACTTTATTACTTAAAGTACTAGCGTTATATATAAGATAGCAGAGAAGTAAATAAGTGTAGGGGGGTTAAATATATGCCAGGTATGTCTTAAAATAAGGGAATAGTAAGGGAGGAAAGTATAAGGGAGAAAGCAAGGTGCGAGCAGAACGTGAGGAGAATTTAAAGGTTAGGCGTGGAAAAGTTAAGCTAATCTAACGTGGCTTAGACTAAGGCTTCTTGGGGCTTAGTTAATTACTAAGCTATAATAACCTAAAGTATAGGAACATCGTTTGCAGTCCTAGTTATATAGGTTAAAAATATAGTGCGTATATAGGGTTCCGGTATTATTAAAAAGTTATAGGCAGTATTTATTAGTAATTATAGTTATTAGCTTTTAGTTTATTCTATAACGCATAAGGCTTAAATAGAGTAAGGCTCTAATACAGCAATGCTAAAAGGCGCTAGGTAAGGTACAGCTAGCGACAGCAGGTTAATTATTAGGTTGGTTGTATAAGCACCCACAATTAATTACATAGCTGGTCCTAAAATAAGCTAAACCTAATATGCCAAATATAGATATAGCCAACCCCATTTTACAGCGCTTAATTGACCTGTTTCCCGTAACTAGGATCACGCCCTTTTTATAGCAGTTAATTAGTTTGCTTTATAAACCTAAATCAAGATCTTGGTTTTAGAATCAGATTCCGTTTCTGGAATTATAACTTAAGCCATAACTAAAAATAGCTCCTCTCTTCTAAGACCGTTGAACCGCTTGGCTCAACGCTATACCTTTTTAGCCACGTTTAGTACGTTTAGCTTAGAATTGGGATAGGATATACTTCTTAGAACAAGATCCTATTTTTAGAGTTGCAACTTAGGCCAATATTAAGAGAGATATCCTGTATTTATCCTTAACATTCCCATCTTATTAATATGAAATTTAGAGTTAACCTGCACCCTAGTTACCCATAAAAGCGCTAAAGACTTTAATACCTTAACTTTAATTCTTTATAGAGGACCAAGCGAGTCATAGGGCAGCTAACTTATCGCTACTAAGCATATAAAGGTGGAGGACTTGTAAGCTTACTATAAGCGAGTTCTTAGCTTTAATTTAACCTATATGCAAACGATAACGAGATACTCTTGATATGGAAGCAACTAGATAGAAAAACAATACTAAGCTAAAGAAATCCTAATTGGCGCCTTAATTCTTAACGCCAGAAAACAAGAATATAATTATAAAAATCTTTTCTTATAAGAAATTTCTTATTTCTTTAGCTTCTTAGAGGCTCCATCTATAGTACAATCCACCATTCTTTTATATGTCCCTCTCCTTAATAAATCTTCTAAATAATCATCTAGCGCCTCTCCTGGTTGGTCTCTTTGCTTATATAGTTTACCCCTCCAAGCTATCTCTATTATAACATCTTTAAGCGGTTTATATATCCTAGCATAATAACAGAGGTAATGCGGGTTCTTAGTATAGTATAATACGAGTTTCTTATGCGGTATACCCACAGGTAAAACCCAGGTAGGATACTAGCATACTACTACAATAGGACTATATATAGATATAACTAATCTATATCTAGGGTTTCGGAGACGCTTTAAGTCCTCTATTATATAGTAAGTTGGCAACCACAATAAAAGATACTTTAGTTGTCCGTCTAAAATTATAGCATTAGAAATTATTAACACTTTAGTTAGGGGAGGTATATCTCCAAGGAAGTTTATAGGATTAGCTAAACTATTCTCTACTTAATTATTAGTATTACTAAACAACATATAGGTGCTCTATAAATATACCTAGAGGTACCAGCAAACCTTTAATATAAACCTCTTTTGGTTAAGGTAAGTCTGTCTTAGTCTCGCCATAGCTCTCCATTGGCTTAGGTAAGACTATCTTGGTTTCGCTACGGCCTTCCAGGCTCTTAAAGTAATTGGCATACATTTCTATATCCTCTTATATGTCACCCTCCATATTGTTATCAATTTTATAAGAGTTGACCTCCTTAGTTGTGTAAGCAGGTGTAGAGGGCATCTACTACTATCCTAGTTAATCTCCTTACTTATATAGTTTGCCCCTTTTAGCTATCTCAATTATAACATCTTCAAGCGGTTTGTGTATCTTAGCATAACGGCAGAGGTAACAAGGATTCTCAGTATAGTATAATAAAAGTTTCTTTTGCGGTATAGCCACCGCTAAAACCCAAGTAGAATACCAGTATATTACTACAATAGGACCGTATAAAGATATAATTCCTCTATAACTGGGGTTTCGGAGACGTGTTATATCCTTTATTATATAACAAGTAGGTAACCAGGATACAAGATACTTTACTTATCCGCTTAAGATCTTGGTATTAGAAATTATTAACACTTTAGATAGATATACAGGGACTAAACCATTCTCTGCTTAATTATTAGTATTGCTAAATAATATAGGTGTCTTGTAAATATACCTCTAGGTACTAGCGAAATATATTTAAAACCTACAACTATATTTATCTGCTAGGATAAGCCTTTAATATGGTTCTCTTTTAATTAAGGCGAGTCTATCTTAGCCTCGCCATAGTCCTTTATTGGCTTAGGTAAGCCTGTCTTAGCTTCGCCGTGGCCTTCCAAGTCCCTAAAGTAATTAAGGTATATTTTTTATACACCTCTCCAAACCATGTCCTCTTATCTATCGCCCTTCATATTATTGTTATTTTTGTAAGAATTGACTTTATTAGGTATTTAAGTAGGTATACAAGGCATCTATTTCTGTATAGGGTTGGAAAGCTGCGATTATTTCTCCTCCCCGCTACCAGATGCCATATCTTTGTCATTAATACAATTTTAGGATAATTCAAGGTTTCTAGTAGGTTGATAATTAGGTATATTACCCTCGGGGTAGTAGCATATAGTAATGTTTCCATAAGCACTGGTTAAGGACCTATAGGTTATATCAGCAACGTATTTAAGCTTAGTTAAGGTAATATACATAATGTCTGGTATTCCTATAAAGATCATAAGGGGTATATAATTAAGAGGTTAGGTTTAAAGGTAAGTTAATTTAATAGCATACAAGAACTAGAAGCACGACGTTTATATTTTATTTCTCTCCTAGGGCAGAGTTAGGACAGAAGGCAGAAGGGAAAGGCAGAGCACACTAGCCGCCTCTTTCTACTTTATATAGTGTCTGTGGTATAATATTTAATAGCTATAATTACTCTCGGCTCACATATTATCTGCGCCCAAGACTATAGGTGCCTAGAGTGATCTACAAGTAAGGCATTATTAGGAGTAGCTATTAGCTAAGCTATTACTAAATTTAAATGGCTGACAATCCCCAACGGACGCCGCATGCCTTAGTAGGGTTTAGAGATGTTTATATAAAGTTATAAACTAGAATCAGAAGTTAATAATAATCCCTAATAACGTCTCTCTTAGTAGGAATAGCATTATATAATCCACTTCCAACACCTATCCTTCCTAGGGCAAGATACTGCCTAAGCAGTAGACTTATCCTAGCCAGTTAATCTTATATATTAACCCCCCATCTGTGGTAAAGGAGCTATTAGTGCCTCTAAGGTGGTTTAATTGGCATTCTGGCTAAGCCCTTTATAAGCGCTCCGCCTTATACAGGCGGTAATTAACTCCTATTAATCTGCCTTGCATTAAAGGAGATCTTTTACTTAAAGCGCTAAGCAGCCAGTACTTAGAGGTCCATAGGCTTGTTCCATATCCTAATAACATTAACTATAATTTCTCCTTAAGTGGTATCCGCAACCCTAAGTACCTACGAGCGCAGCGTCCCTAAATTGTTAGCTAGTAAGTGGGCGTTTATAGATAGAGAAACCAACTTCAGAGATAACGGCAACGTAAAGGCGTTAGCTGGTTGGGAAAGTAACTTTAGTAATAAGGATTAAGAATGGGATGCAGAGACATTATATAACAGAGAAAATGGTTTTAGCACTAAAGATCAAGAAATAAGGGCAGACAGCAATAAAGAGATATTAAGCAACAAGGCCATATAGGCGACGGTTAAATACGGTGGCCTTAGCTTTATAGTCTTAAATCTATAAATATAGGATATAAATACAAAGAAGATTTCTAATAAAAGCTAGTAAAAGGGTTAAAACTTTAGCCTCTTTTTGTTTAGTCTATCGCGAAATAAAACAATATTTTTTAAATTTCTTATGGACCTAGGACGCATGCCACCTCAGCAACTATTAGTCGTGCTTAAAACTACAGTACTTATAAATTTATATCTTAAGGATATAAATATGTTTTTTTATAGTGTTTTCTTTTTATTTAAATGATTTCTCTACTTATAGTATATAGTGGTTATTTATCTATTCCGGTGTAGTAGGGAGGGGTAGTTAGGTTATATAAGGGGGCTTAGACTTATAGCTACGCTTATAGGGCTGTTTATGTGTAAACTTCTCTAAGTGTATATAAGGGGACTTTAAGTTGTTATAAAGTTCATAGGGGTCTTTATATGGGAACTTCTTCAATATTTCTAGATCTAGGACTTATATATTTCTTTTTTTTATAGTTCTGGTATTTTCCTAACATTTGCTTCCTATTTACATGCTAGGCATTAATAGAGGGTGCTAGGCTAGATCACCCTGCTCGCACAATCACTCTGCTTACACAATCACTCTACTCGCACGATTGCCCAGCTCGCACAATCACCCAGCTCGCACAATTACCTAGCTCACATGATTACCTAGTTCGCACAATCACCCAGCTCGCACGATTAACCAATCACCTAGTTCGCACGATCACCCAGCTCGCACGATCACCCAGCTCGCACAATTATCTAGTTCGCACGATCGCCCAGCTCGCACGATTACCTAGCTCGTAGGATCGCCCAGCTCCCACAAGCATCTAGCTCGCACGATCACCCAGTTCGCACGATCGCCTAGCTCGCACGATTACCTAGCTCGCAGGATTGCCTAGCTCCCACAAGCACCATACTTATAGGATCGGCCAGCTCCCACAAGCATCTAGCTCGCATAATTAAAGCCGAAGTTATTAAACCCATTAATACCCTATTTACACGCTAGGCATTAATTAGAGGGCGCTAGGTCAGATTACCCTACTTATATAATTACCTACCTTATAGGATCCCCTAGCTTCCACAAGCCCCCAGCTCCTATAACCTCCTGGCTTATAGGACCGAAGCTACAGCCACTAAATCCATTAAGATCCTAGCTATACGTTTAGAGGGCGCTACACCTAACTACCCAGCTCACTCTTTTTATAGAATTCCTTAATTAATTAATAGTGCCTAAAGGAAATCGTTATGGAGAAAGTAAGGAATAATAGTTAGAGTAGTGGAATATAGACATAGAAGCATTTATAAGCGCGCATTAAATTTATCCTCTAACAGCTAGTACTATTTAATTTTAATCTAATAAACTGCGCCAAATATATAGTGCTTTTTAACTCTAAGACTGAAGATAAACTATAACCAGATCCTTATTGCTACTACCCCTCTTATTTACAGCTCCCGGTATTAGTGTTATAGCTACCTTCCCTAATAAAACTTATATTCGCACCTAGAACAATAAAGGTATGTATATTTATAAACTTTAATAGGTCCGTGCCTAGCTCTATATTAATACTCTCTTACTATTAGCAGTGCTATATAAATATAAGTAGGTATGCTTATATAGTACCAAGTTTCTATATCCAATATATCTAACTCTTTATGCGGTATGCCTATATAGCACCAAGTTGTTATATCTAACTCTATATTTAACTCTTTTTCTATTTCCACTGGATATTCCTTATAGGCTTTATGTTTACACACATATATTATTCCACGCTTTAGCAGACTATCTCCACAGTAACACTAGCAGCAATTATAATAAGCTTAATAATTAAAAAGGCCAGACTTATACAATACTAGACTAGATAGCTGGATACGGGAAGCTGGGAGTAGCTGGCCTCTTTCTAGTTAGATTTAACAAGCGTGTTTTCTTCCTAGTTAGATACAGTACCAAGATTAAGCTTTTTGAGTTGCTCTAATAGTTGCGTATGATTTTCTATACTAGATATTCTTTACTAAGATTAAGAATAGGAAGGCCAAAAGTCTGGAATTTATAGGTGGATATACGGGGCAGCCTAAAGGTAGAAGTCTTGGCATATTATATAAGCTCTTATATTCAGCGGGCTGTATATTATTTTATAGCTACTATAGAGATCTGTAAGGTATACCATGCTATCTATAAGGCGTATATGCTAGCTTCCAACCCCTCTATTCCGTCCACATTATCCGTCGCTGTTTATATTTTATAGTATAATCCATATTATTTAAGCAACTTAGTATAACTTCCCCTTTCTTTTATCTCTCCCTAAGAAAATAATTTCGTCAGCACCTGTAACTTTGCTAAAATAATAAGCAGTAGATTATACTTGCACAGATCCAATCTTTTATGTCTATAACTCCACCCGCTGTTTTTGGCTTTTCTATCTACCAGTTAATAGGTTTTAGGCATCTTAAATACTTACAGCAGCTACAGTTTTTTTAAGAAATGCCTTAATATAAGCCATACTTGTGCTATGCTTGTTAAACCACACAATACTATAAAAGGGCACCATATGAATATCTATAAGTGCGGCTGTAAAGAGTTTTCTTTAACGTGGTTAAGTTGCGTTACGCTTTAGCTGGAGTTAAAAGTATAAGGGCTAAACGCCTAGAACTTATACGGCAAGTAGGGTAGTAAAAGGTAGAAGTCTTAGCATATGTATAAGTTAGCGCTCCTATATTACTAGCCTACTAATATGGACTTATTACTATCTATAAGGCTATATACACTAACCTCCTATTTTATTCAGCTTCTATCCCTACCGTCACCCGCTGTCTACATTTATAGTATATCCTATATTAATTAAGCAACTCTATATAACTTCCTCTTTCCTTTATCTCTCCTCCATTAAAGATAATAATGTTGTCAGCGCCTATGACTATACTAAGATAATAAGCAATAAGTAAAGTTATTTAATCTTATGCTTTACTTTTAAGTGACTTATAAAGCGACACCTCTGTCAGATTATCCATAGCAGAGGTAGCTTTATTAAGAAGTAAAATCTTCGCCTTTTTAAGGATGGTACTTGCAATAGCAATGCGTTAACGTTCACCACCTAAGAGTTTAACACCTCCTTCCCTAACGGTGGCGTTATATCTATTATTATAATCCACAATCTGGTTATAAATAGAAGCGGCTTTATAGGCTTCCATAATTCTATTACTATTAGCACTAATTCCATATACTATATTTTCTTTAATCAACCTATTTAATAAATTAAGGTTTTATAACATAACTGCAATATTCTCTTATAGACTGCTAAGCGTAACATTATAGATATTTTAGCCATTAATTTTAACATTCCCTTTATTAGGGTTGATAAAACGTTATAAAAGGTTAAGGACTATAGTCTTGCCGCTTCCGCTTTGTCTAATAAGTGCAATAGTCTTTCCTCCCTTAACCATAAAACTAATCTTTTCCACTGCCGGCTTGCCGCTACTAGGGTAGGAAAATAAGACATTGTTGAATTTAATGCGACTAATGGCAGCTTTAAGGCATATTGCTCCTTCTTTTTTAATGATAGATAGCCTAGCTTAAAGAAGTTTAGAAAAACATTCTCCTTTACTAAGGCACTATATAAGCAGCTTATATTATTATTATTATTCATTGCTTAACGTCTGATTCGGATCCCTGTTGGGCCCACGCGGACTACTCCTTATATACATATTGGGAGAAAACTCTATTTAAGAAAACCCCGTGATCCGTCTCCCCGCCTTTTAGGGCTCGCTTATAAGTCGCCTATGAGTTACCAGTGGTGCTCTACTACCTTACTTTTTAACCTCCTTAGGAACCACTGCTGCCGTAACAAACCTACGGACGCGCTAGTATTACACACTGTACTCTACTCCTGTAGAGTTATTAGGGGGCGCCTATT